>Ga0315295_10002315_pt1 | contig 16174 bp, 14 predicted proteins | sample YL17G14_0_MG_FD_204453 | JGI IMG/M metagenome (GOLD analysis project Ga0315295, IMG submission 204453) | Sediment microbial communities from Yellowstone Lake, YNP, Wyoming, USA - YL17G14_0 | ecosystem: Environmental > Aquatic > Freshwater > Lake > Sediment | place: USA: Wyoming | collected... | reverse complement strand
CCTGCGCCAGGCCGGTGCCGATGTCAACGAAGGGACGCGCCTGGTTCGCTTTCCGCCCTCCCTGGTCGAGGCAGCCCTGAAAGCCGCCCCGCGCCAGTTTACCCTGGGCGGGCGAAGGCCGGGCTGGTCTTTTCCCCTGAACGTCGGAGAATGTACGCTCCAAGCCGATGGCGCCGCGGTATACGTGTACGACAGCCAGACCGGTGAGCGCAGACCGGCAATCTATGAAGACTGGCTGCTCACCACCTGCTTGATCGAGGCCCTCGATGAAGTCGGGGTGTACTGGGCAATGGTTGAACCGACTTTCACGGAAAATTCACCGGGGAGTTTCGTTCGTTACTGGCGGGAAATGTTTCTTTACTTTACTAAGCACGTGCAGGACTGTCCGACCACCTCCGTGCAAAGCCGTTGGATGCTGGAGGTGCTGCAAACCATCTTCGGGAGCCGGGAGGAAATCCACCGCTTACGACCGCTCTCCTTCCTGCTGTGCCCGCTCTCACCATTGGTTATAGAGGCGGAGTATACCGATGCGTACCTGGAAACCATCGGCTGGGATATTCCAGTGGCGGTCATGCCCATACCAATGATGGGTGCTACGGCTCCCGGCAGCCTGATCTCCACCATTACGCTTGCAAATTGTGAAGTGCTGGCCATGCTGTGCCTGATCGAGACCGCCGCGCCAGGGACGCCATTTATCTACGCCGCCGCGCCAACGGTGATGGATCCGCGCTCAGGACGGTTCGCGGGCGGTGAAATCGAGAACGCCCTCCTGGGCGCGGCGGTGACCGAGATGGCGCGTTATTACGGCCTTCCCGCCGAAAGCAACACCGGCAGTTGCAGCCACCATGTACCCGGTATCCAGGCTGCTTATGAGCGCTCGCTCAATTGGTGCCTGCCGATCCTTTCCTGGCCTGATATGCTCATCGGCCCGGGCCTCCTCACCGGTGCAATGACCCTCAGCATCGAGCAATTAATGATTGACGTGGAAGTTTACCGTCGATGCCGCCGCCTGCACCAGGGGATCGTTGACCGCGCAGACCAATGGCTCGAGGCAGTTATTGCCGAAGTCGGCCCCGGAGGGAACTTCCTCGCCAGGCCATCCACGCGCGATGCAGTGCGCAAGAGGGAGTGGTACATCGAGCGTATGGGCGCACACGATACTTTTGAGGCCTGGGAGGCCGCCGGAAGACCGGATTTGCTGTCACAGGTGCGCGAACAGGCTGAAGAGGCAGTCCATAAGCATCATTCTTTGCCGTTCAGTGGAGAAGTCGAACGGGAGTTGGAGCGGATTGAAAAGCGGGCGCGCCAGGAAACACATTAACTTTCAAGGAGATCATTATTTATGAAATACCAGGGCCAGTTGTTATCCGAGAGTGAGCGGGAAAGAGTCCACGCAGAAAGCCTGCGCATCCTGGCTGAAACAGGGATCCGCTACCACGGCGAGCAGGCGCTGACGATCCTCGCACGCCACGGTGCGAAAGTGGACCAGGATGCCAGGGTCGCCCGTATCCCCAAAGAACTGGTCGAGCAGGCGCTGGCAACAGCGCCCAAGGCCTTTACATTGGGCGCCCGTAACCCGGCTTTTGACTATCCCATGCCCTCGCCGGCCTCCCGCTATTGCATCGACGGCACCGCCGCCTTTGCCATGGATTTCGAGACCGGCGAACGACGTTACGGCACGCGCAAGGATATCGAAAACAGCCTGCGCGTCTTCCAGCAGATGGACTTGGGCGTCATGGCCTGGGCGCCGGTCTGCGCCGAGGATACGCCTGCCAACGCACGCCCCCTGCACGAATTCTTCACCATGGCCAAATTCTCCTCCAAGCATGGACAGCATGAACTGCACCGCGTGGAGCAGGTGCCGTATCTCGTGGAGGGGTTGAAAATTGTCATGGGCAGCGAGGCGGAGATCAAGAAATGCCACGCTTACTCCCTCATTTATTGCCCGGTCGCGCCGCTCATGCACGATGGCGCCATGCTGGATGCTTATCTCGCCCTCGGCGAAATGGATCTGCCGGTCATGGTCATGCCCATGCCGGTCACCGGTTCGACCGGTCCCGCCACTTTGTTCTCGAATATTTGCGTCGCCAACGCTGAGGCGCTTTCCTCGATTGTCATCTACCAGCTTGCCCATCCCGGCCGCCCCCTGATCTACAGCAGCGCCACCGGGACAATGGATTTCCGCAACGGCGCCTACCTGGGAGGCACGCCGGAGATGGGCTTGATGTCCGCCGCGCTTGTCGAGATGGCGCGCTTTTACGGCCTGCCATCTTCATCGGCGGGCTGCACATCCGACGCCAGGCAGCCCGGACCGGAAGCCGTCATGGAAAAGATCTTCACCACCATGTCTCCCGTCCTGGCGGGCTCGAATGTCATCGTCGGCTTTGGCGAGATCGAGAGCGACCAACTGCTTGTCCTCGAACAAATTGTCGTGGATAACGAGATTGCCCACTACTGCGAAAGGATTGCCCAGGGGATCAATGTCGGAGAAGACAAAGTGCTGACCGATGACGTGATCAAGGTTGGCCCCGGAGGTAACTTCCTGGCGCTCCGCAGCACGCGCCGCGCGGCGCGCAGCGATGAGTTTTACCTGGCCAGCCTGATGGACCGCCACAGCCGGGATGCCTGGCTGGAACTGGGCAGACCGTCCATGTATTCGCAAGCCCGCGAGAAAGTCACCGAGATTCTCAATGGCCCGGTGGTGGATCCATTACCCGAGACGATCCTCCAAAAACTGGACGATGTGCTGGCTGCTGCCGGGAAAGAAATTAAGGAGTAGTCGCGTTTATGGGTTATTTACAGGCGTCATTAGCCCGGCTCCGACCGGGATTGACACGCCTATACTTCGACGGTATAAGCATCGCCATGAAGAGACTCCGCACCCTGACCGGCCTCTGGTTGGCGCTCGCATTGGCAGCCTGTAACCTGCCAACCCCAACCACCGTCCCCACCGGCACCCCGAGTCTGCCGCCGCCCGCGAGCGCCGGGGTCACGTCCAGTCCCGTCCCACCCACGCTTACTCCTGCCCCCACATCCACACCGGTCATCAGTATTGCCGCAGGTGACCAGGCCCTGATGGACGGTGATTACGCCAAGGCACGCGACGAATATCGCAGCGCTTATAATGCTTCGGGCGCGCCAGAAACGCGCGCCGCCGCCCTATGGGGGCTGGGACAGGTCGATTACGAAAGCGGCAACTTTGCCCAGACACTCCAGGGGCTGCGTGAACTCGTCTATTACTACGGTAATTCCCAGCAGATCCCCAACGCCTGTTTCCTGATGGCCGAAACGCTGGCGGCATTGGATCGCAACCCGGAAGCCGCTGCATACTATTCGCTCTACCTGTCGCTCAGGCCGGGCGTGATTGATACGTACGTGCAGGAGCGGCTTGGTGATGCCCAGTCTGCCGCCGGGAACTTTCCCGCTGCCATCCCAGCCTATCAGGCCGCACTGGACGCGCCGCATCTCGGCGAGGCATTCCCCCTCCAAATTAAACTGGCGCGCGCCCATGCCAGCGCCGGGGATTCAGCCGCCGCCCAGGCCATGTTTGATGATATCGCCTCCCGCTCCGGGAATATCTACGAAAAAGCGCAAATGGACCTGCTGGCCGGGCAGTTGCATCTCACGCTTGGGGAAAATGACCAGGCGTATGCCCATTTCCTTCACGCCGTCGAGAACTACTCGGAGGCTTTCGATTCCTACACCGCGCTGGTCATCCTGGTGAACGCGGATATCTCGGTGGATGAGTTCCAGCGCGGGCTGGTGGACTATTACGCCGGGCAGAACGGCTTTGCCCTCGACGCCTTCGACCGCTACCTGGCCGCCAACCCGCAGAACGATGGCTCGGCGCATTATTACCGCGGACTGGCCCTGCGCGCCAAGGGGGAATACGATCAGGCCATCTCAGAATGGACCGTGTTCATCAACGGCTATTCCGATAACGCCCTGTGGCTCGACGCATGGGAAGATAAAGCCTACACCCAATGGGTCTACCTGGATCAGTACGACGCGGCCGCGCAGACCCTGCTCGATTTTGTGCGCACCGTGCCGGAGAGTTCCAGCGCAGCCTACGAGTTGATGAGCGCCGCCCGCATCCAGGAACGCGGCGGAAAACTGGAAGAAGCCGCAAAAACGTGGGAGCGCATCGCCGACGAATATCCCAACAGTTCTTTCGTCCCGCAGGCTTTATTCTGGGCGGGCATCACCCATTACCGCCTCGGCAGACTGGACGATGCCCTGCTCGACTTCCACCGCAGTCTGCTCTTCTCCACCGCGCCCGAGGACCAGGCGCGCGCCAACCTCTGGGTGGGGAAAGCCGAACAGGCCCTCGGTCACGCCGAGGCTGCCCAGGCCGCCTTTCAACAGGCCGCGGCGTTGGATGTCACCGGGTACTACAGCGAACGCGCCCGCGATATCCTGCTGGGCCACTCCATCTTTGCCCCCCCGCCCGCCTCTAACCTGGATTTCGACCTCATCGCCGAACAGGTCGCGGCTGAATCCTGGATCCGCCTGACCTTCAACCTGCCTTCCGACACCGATCTCAGCCGCACCGGCGCCCTCGGCTCGGATCCGCGCCTTGTCCGCGGCACTGAACTCTGGCGACTGGGATTGTATGATGAAGCCCGCCTGGAATTCGAGGATTTACGGCAGGCAGTCAGCCAGGACCCGGCAGATAGTTATCGCCTGGCAAACTACCTGCTCGACCTGGGCATGTACCGGGTCGCGATCAACGCCGCCCGCCAGGTGCTCGCTCTGGCCGGCATGGACACCAATACCAAAGCCCTGGCCGCGCCGGATTACTTCAACCACGTCCGCTATGGACCATATTACCAGGAACTCATCCTTCCCGCCGCCCAGCAGAACGGACTCGATCCCTTGTTCCTGTTCGCGGTCATGCGCCAGGAAAGCCTGTTCGAGGGCTTTGTCCGCTCGGGGGCCGGGGCACGCGGCCTGATGCAGATCATGCCCGACACGGGGCAGTCCATCGTCAATGATTTCGGCTGGCCGCCTGACTATACTGCCGGCGACCTGTACCGCCCGCAGGTCAGTATCAACCTCGGCGCGCACCATCTGATGACCAACCGCGTCTATTTCAGCGGTGACCTTTATACCTCCCTGGCCGCCTATAATGCCGGTATCGGCAGCGCCATCATCTGGGACCAATTGGCCGCAGGCGACCCCGATCTGTTCGTGGAAGTGGTCCGCTACGATGAGACCCGCAATTACATCCGCGGAATTTACGAGAATTTTGTCATCTACAGGTCACTGTACGGAACGATACCCTGAACTGCCCCCAGATTTGTAATTCCTGTTATGTTTGGGTCTTGAAGGAGCACGGCTCATGCCCTGAATTTGGTCGAAGGGCTGCCGTACCTCGACAACGCATCATCAGGATTTTAATCTTGTAGTAAAATGGGCTTGCAGAGTACTGCGTGAATATTTGAACCCAAATCTTTATTTCCTCCCTGCTTTTGGGTCATGTCAGTTCAGATATTTATGCAGGAGCAGTATCGATCTTTTCTCTTACAATAATAGAAAGTTGAGGTGAACCATGGATGGTGTCTTGGGAACCGATATTTCCCACTGGGAAGATAATCCGACAACTCCAAAAAAGATCGATTTTGTTATGATGAAAAATGCCGGCGCCGAGTTCGTCATCTTCAAAGCGACCCAGGGAAGAAGCTGGGTTGACAATGTCTTCCTATCAAGCTATGCTGATGCCTCCAATCTCATTCGCGGTGCCTACCATTTCCTGGATTGGACAGCGGATTCCGACAAACAGGCAGAACACTTTTGCAATAAAATCGAAAATGTAAAGCTGGACTTTCCACCAGTCGTTGATTTCGAATGTCGCACAAATGCTCCATCACAAACCACGGCAACATCTGAACTGTGGTCGTTCGTAAAGTATGTGGAAAATCGCACCAGCCGTATCCCGATCATCTACACAAGTCCCTACTATTGGTTTGAATACGGCAGCAATGCAACTGTTTGGAAGAAGTACCCGTTGTGGATAGCAAACTACAAGATCACCCAGCCGTCGATCCCCGCTCCGTGGACAGACTACCTGATGTGGCAATATACCGACCATGGGGATGGAAATGCATTCGGGGCGGAATCCAAAGAGATTGACCTGAATGTGTTTAAAGGAACCCTAAATGATTTGCGTAAATTTGTGGGGCTGCCCGTTATTGTGCCTCCGACCTTGACGGATGCTGAAAAACTGGCGCGCCTTTGGAACGCACATCCGGAATTGCATAATTAGATCGTTCCGGGAGAAAAACGAAAAACCAGTCCCCCAGTTTTAACTCCTTTAATGAAAAAAAAGGCTTCCGCGAGCGCCAGCCCGCGGAAGTTGTCTTTAATTGAGATGCTTCACAATCTTTTTATGGACATCGGCCGCATCCATGTCAATGACCGAGATGAGTTTATCCCGCCCGGTCGCCCCGGCCACCACATCGAGCCGGGAGCGTGGAACGCCCAGCACCTGCCCGAGGAATTTAAGCAGCGCCTCGTTTGCCTGCCCCTCCACAGGTGGCGCAGTGACGTGCACCTTCACCGTCCCGTCGCTCAGGATTTCCACGATCTCGTTCTTGCTGGCCCTCGGCGTCAGCCGCACCGCCAGGGCCGCGCCTCTCTGGCCATCATGCAAGCGAAATTTTCTGGGTGCCATGCCATCACCTCTCTATAAAGCATAAAGGAGACTGCTCAAGGCATATGATACCACTTCCACCAGAACAATCAATACCAGCGGGCTGAAGTCGAACATTCCCACCGCCGGAATCGCCCGCCGGATGGGAGCCAGCATCGGTGCGACGATCCGGTCGAGGGTCCGGCGCAGCGGGTGGTACGGACTGAGAAAATAGGTCAGCACAGAATCTACGATGACGAGCAGGACGATCAGATTGGCAAGGATGTTGATGATACGTACGAATATTGAAATGACAGTGCTCATGGCTCCTCTATCCGGGCCGCGGCCCCAAGATGGCCTGCCCCACCCGCACGAACGTGGCGCCTTCTTCCACCGCGGCCACAAAATCGATGCTGGTGCCCATCGAGAGTTCGCTCCAGTCCGCCTGCGGCAGGCGGGCGGCTAGAAATTCCCGCAGGTGGCGTAATCGCCGGAAGTACGGGCGCGTCCGCTCCGGGTCGTCGAAGTATGGCGGCATCGTCATCAGCCCGCGCAAGCGCAGGTGCGGGAACTCCATCAGAGGTTCGAGCGCAGGCAACAGGGCCGGCCAGGCACGCTCCTCCCACGCCGCGAAACCATACTTGTTCTCCTCCCCGCTGACGTTGAACTCCAGCAGGATGGGCAGCGTCCGACCCAGTTCAGAGCAAAAACGCTCCAGCCGTCCAGCCAGCTTCAGATTGTCGAGCGAGTGCAGCATGGAAAAGTTCGCCGCCACCAGTTCGGCCTTGCGGCTCTGGACGTGGCCGATCATGTGCCATTCTACCGCAGGTTTTTGCAGGGCGGTAATTTTCTCCACGGCCTCTTCCGCATAATTTTCCCCGAGCAGGCATGCCCCGGCCATGACTGCCGCCCGGACGATCTCCAGCGGCTGGGACTTGGTTACCACCACCAGGCGCACCTTCCCCGGGTCACGCCCGGATCGGAAGGCTGCTTCAGCGATCTGGTCGAGCGCCCGCTGCTTGCGTATGCGAATGGCAGAGGTAATGGATTCGTCCATGATTTTCAGGAGCGGGGCTCGTCCCCGCTCAGGAGGTCACGCAGAAATCTTCGCGACTGCGCAGTTCCAAAAGATTATAACAGCGCAATCATAACGCCAAACCGGCCGGTGCGGCCCTTCTCTGCCCGGTGGGAATACCAATCCATTGTGGAACAGGCAGTACACAAGCCAGATATCTCGATATGGCACACGCCCGCCAGCTCAAGGAGCAGACGGTTGGCCGCCCAAAGATCGAAGAACGTTCGTCCGTCGCGGTAGGCCAGCAAACCGGATGCATCCCACCCAAAAACCTGCCGCACTTGGCTGACCACGTCCGGACCCACCTCGTAATGATCCGGTCCGATGGAGGGGCCGATGGCAGCAAGGATCTCCGCCGGGATGCATCCATAATGGGACTGCATGGCCTCCACCGCAGCCCGAACTGTTCCGCGCACCGTGCCCAGCCAGCCGGCATGGGCGATCCCGGCGACTTTGCGGACCGGGTCGTGGAGCAGGATGGGAACACAATCAGCGAAGCGCATCATCAGTGTGAGACCCGGCTTGTCGGTCAGAATGGCGTCCGCCTGCTGGTGCGGGGACAGGGGCGGATGCGGGGCTTCGGCAATGGCAACTTCTGTGCCATGCACCTGCCAGACGTCGACCAGGCCGAGGGGATCACGGTCCATCGCGGCGAAGGCCAGCCGGCGGTTTTCGCGTACCCGTTCCGGATCATCGCCGACCGTCCCGCCCAGGTTGAGCGAGTCCCACGGCTGCGGGCTGACACCGCCCTGGCGGGTAAAAACGGCCTGGAGCAGATCCGGGCCGAGAGAGTCGAACTGGTAGATGCGGAGTCCGCCGCGCGCGACCAAAGGCATGATATTTGCAGTTATTTGTTAATGGCAAACTTCTTCATCAACTGACGGCGCGAATCGGCCATCGTCTCTTCCATGACCGGGAACATGAACCAGGCCGTGGTAAAGCCAAACAGGAAACCGGTCAGGCTGCGCAGGAGCGGTGTGCTTTCCCGGTAGGGCAGGATGGCGTGAAGAAAATTGTAGGTCGGAGGCAGCTGGCTGAATAACTGTGAGAAGCCGTCCAACCCGATCGGGGCGAGACCGACGATTAACCACAGGATCCAGTGAAGTTTCGGGATGCGGCGGCCGGTGACAGCGAAGATGAGGCCAAATAACAGCATCGAGCCCCAGATGGCTATATCCCGCTCGCACAGGGCCACCTTGAAGCCCAGAACGGGATTCCCCTCGAACTGGCGCGCCTGCTGGCGCGCCGGGTCGTTTTGGTCCGAGATCCCGGTGGCGGCTTCGAAGGTAATGGTGCCGGGGATGCCCGCCTCGGCGTGCGGGTAATAGGCCTGCTCGCCAAAGAGGAACCATGAACGGAAGCCCCACTGGTGACACAGCGGACTGAAGGCTTTATAGATCACCTCCGCCGGACCGTTCCAGCCAATATCTTTAAAGACCGGGGCCAGGAAGGGCACGCCAACATACAACAGCAAGAAAAGGTTGAACACCAGCATGTAGTGCCGCGCCATCCAGTAGGAAAAGCGGTCACTTGCGGTGACCTTTTGCCCGCGCTCCACCGCGGCCTGGTAGGATTTATCGTCCAAGCGCTCCAGGTGGGATTTCCGGTCGGAGGCTGCCCGCAGCGTGACCTGTAATTCCTGGCGCGTGAACGGAGCCTTGAGCCGGTATGGACCCACCTCGACGACAGGGATTTCCAGCGCAAACTTCGAACCCAGCGCCGGATCGGTCTCAATGTCAATTTCGACCAGTTGATGGGGATTGACCGTTTGCAGGGCTTCCAGGTCAGTTTTGGCCTGCTCGCAGAGATGGCAGTCCGGGCGGGTGTAGAGGGTCACAGTGAGCATGGGTTTCCTGGTGGGAAGGTAATCTAAAGACCCAAACTGACGGTCGGGAAGAAACTGGCAATCAAATTGAAATATCCGGAAAGGAGCAATCCGCCGACAATGACGAGCAGCACGCCCATGACGATCTCGGTGATGCGCATGACCTTGTTGAAGCGCCGCAGGATCACCGTCACCCAGCCGATGCCGAGAGCCGCCAGCAGGAACGGGACAGCCAGCCCGGCGGAGTAGACCAGCCCCAGCAGGGCACCCTGCAGGATCGAGCCGCCGTTAAGCGAAAGGGTCACGATGGCCCCCAGCACCGGTCCCACACACGGCGACCAGCCGGCAGAGAAAAAGATGCCCATCAGGAAGGACGAGAGGTACCCCCAGCGCGGATCCACCTGGCTGTGGACGCGGATGTCGTATTCCAGGAATGGGAGGCGGAAGACGCCGATCATGTGCAGGCCGAAGATGATGACGATCAGCCCGCCGATTTTCTCCAGCCAGAAGCGCAGGTCAGAAAGCAGCCCCCCCAGCGCGGAGGCGACGATATTGAATAGGACAAACACTGTGCTGAACCCGAGCACGAATGCCAGGCCGTGCGCAAATGTGGCCCACCGGTTTATGGAGCTGCTTTCACCGCCCGCTGCCCGTCCGCCGAGATAGCCGATGTACGCCGGAACAAGCGACAGCACGCACGGCGACAGGAAGGAGGCCAGCCCGGCGATCAGCGCCAGGCCGATGGTTACCTTGAATGTCCCGGACTGGATCGGCGCGGGCAGGGATGAGGCCGGGAGCGTCGCCGCAAGCTCCGCACGCTGCCCTGAGCCTGTCGAAGGGTCCGGGGTGGACGTGGGGGCCGGGATTTGCGCAGGCGAGGCGCAGGAGGCAAGTGCCATTATAAATATAGAGAGGACCAGCAGGGAAAGGAGTTTTTTCATCAGGCGGTTTCCAGGATACTAATAAAGGCGTTCTTCGACGATGACGTGCGTCCCGCCATTCGGGTATTTGGCTTCGATGTCGGATTCATCCAGGCTGACGGATGGGGTCGTCCAGCGGAAGATCCACCTGGCATCTTCAGGTTTGCAGTTGACGCAGCCATGCGAGCGTTTTTCACCAAAGTTGTTGTGCCAGAAAGCAGCATGGACAGCCACTCCCGTTCCGGAGAAAAGCGTCGTCCACGAGACACCGGGGGTATCGTAACCGGCATCCACCGTCCCGCCGGCCATGTGGATGGAGATGGCCTTGCGCCAGGTAATGTGGTCGCCGACCGGCGTGGAATTGTCACTGACGCCGGTGGACACGCGGCAGAAATATACTTCCTTGTCGGCCTCGAAGCAGGACAGGGTCTGGTAGGTCAGGTTCACGACCACCGTCTTCGTATTCGGGTCGACCTCGGGATGGATGGGGGCCACATCATCTGCGGTCAGCGGGCGGAAGGCGGCGCCCTCAGCCCAGTACGCGTCACCGTAGCCGTAACCGTGCCCCTCGCTTTCGTTGACGCGATACACCACCTTGCCAGAACCGTTGGTGGTCACCTGGTCGATCCACATGACCTGGCTGTAATACAGGCGGGTGGGCAGGCCGTTGGCGATCAGGTAACTGAGGCCAGGCGAACGCGCCGGTGGGTTATCCATGTCGAAATCCACGTAGGGGATGGTCACCTCGGCCCAGAAGCCGGGCTTGCCCTCCGGGATGGCGGTCAGAGGAGTGTTGGGCAGGTTGCGGCAGGGCTGGAGGTAGGAAGCGTAGACGAATCCCTCCGGCGTTTCCACCCAGCGCTGGTTGATGCGATTGTAGTCGAGCACGTCGGCATTGGTCTCCCGCAGCCATGGAAAAACAGTGTCCTCGTACACTTCCGTGATAGTCGTGCTGGCTGCATCAGGGCGGGTCTTGATGGGGATCTTCCCACCCGTGCTGTTGCGGCCCAACCGGTCGCTGGCAGGGAAATCCGGGAGGAACAGGCCGCGCCTGAATGGACGCAGGGCCATAGTCCCGGCGCCGAGGCCGGCCAGTTTCAGGAAATCGCGCCGGGAAAGGGTGCGGGGAGCGTTGGGCATTGCGCAAGGATACCCGTAAAAGGGTCAATCGTCAATCAGAGCATGAGAGTCCGGTTAAAAGCATGCCGTCCCCTCGCGGGGACGGCATGGATCGGCCAAAACAGGGGTTATTTCACGTCACCTTGGACGAATGTCTGGAAGGTATAGCCGGTGGTATCGGCAGTCGGGTCGAGGTAGAGACTCACTTCATAAAATGTCGTCTGCCCACCGGCGATGGCATCCCCATCCGGGCTGACATAGGAGTACGTGGTGCCGATCAGCTTGCCCTGGGCATCACGGACCGCGATGATGATGGTCTCGCCGCTCAAACCTCTTCCGGAGTTATTGAGGATGCTGCCGGAGAATGTCCACGTAGCGCCATCCTTGCTGACCTGGTCGCCAGTGGAGCCCAGCGCAACAACTTCCCAGGACGGGGCATAGGTGGCCCACGGGTCAAACCGGACCGTGAAACTGCTTACGCGCGAAGCCTGCTTCGCATTCCAGTTCACGCTGCTGAACGAGGCCATGTCGAATGGGATGGACGCGCCTGGCTCGACGATGACAGGGATGAATGACCAGCTGGCATCCAGCGTGGTGCCGTCCCCGGCATACAGCCCGCCCACGATCATTGTGTGAAGTTTCTCGCTGGAATGATTTGTCAGGGTGCCGACCAGGTGGAAACTATTGTAATTGTCGAAATAGTTGTTCGTAATCTCCACCGCCAGGGCATAGTCAGCCGGCGCATCAGTCAGATCAGCGTCCACGTAAACACCCAAGTGGGTCACCACCGCGGTTCCCGGGACCGGGAACTCGATGCTGAAGGGCGTACGGTCACGTCCGGCCGCGTCCCCTGCTGGCGCCAGTTCTGTGGTGTAAGTGGAGCTCCAGTCAGTGGTCATCACCTGGTCATTGGAATCCAACCCGGCGCCCGCCAAGGCGTTGATAGTCACCCACTGGCTGCCGGTGTTGACCAGTTCCCCGCTCAGATGGAACGAGCCGTTGCCGTTGTCGATCAATTCGGCCTTCTCGACTTTGATGTCGGCAAGGGTTGCCTGGCTGGGATTATGTCCGGCGATGGTCACGTTGTACGTGGCCGGAGCGCCAGCAGAAGCATCGTACGAATACGAAAACGGCGCGGACTGGCCCGGCGCCAGGGTATAGAGCAGGGGGCTGAAGGGGATGCTTGCAAGCGAGTTGCCGCTCTCATCCTTGAGCAGGGAATTGCCGGAAGCATCTTTGAGCTCCAGGGTCAATCCGATGGAGGTGATTGCCGAGTTCGTATTGTTCTGGATTTCTCCGACCACGTAGTACCTGCCCCACTGATCGGTAAATGCAAAGGTGCTGACCAGCGTCAGTTCGCCGCTGGCGGCGGGCTGGTTGGCGGCGGGCGGGCTGGCGGGTGACTGGGTTTGGGCAGCGCCCGAACTGCAGCCTGCCATGCTCGTTGCGATGGCGAGGACAAGCATCAGGTGGAAAAATTTTGCTTTCATCTTCTTCTCCATGTGAATTTACAGAGTATTGCGGAAATATTTGAACCCAAATTGATGTTACTTCCCTGCTTTTTGGCCGCGTCAGTTCAGTGATTTATACAAAGAGCAGTATGCAAGGAGCAGCAGGTCTGGTTGGTAGATTATAACACCCGGCTAAAAAACGACTCCATCCCCTTAAGCACTCTTTCCCGACCCGGTGACCGCCGTCCGATTCGCAGTATGAGACATTCACCCCGGACGCCTCCAGCACCGCAACAACCTGCTGCGCCCGTTCCACCGGGATGATCTCATCCTGCCTCCCGTGCGCGACGAATACCCGCTTCCCCTCCAGCGCGTGTGCGGCCAGCCAGGCCTCGGACCCGCCCGGCAAAAAACCCGAGAGCGCCGCGCACCCCGCGACACGCTCCGGGTGGAGCAGGGCCAGCGCGTATGTCAGCGCCGCGCCCTGGCTGAACCCCGCCAGGTCAAGCTTTGCCGGGTCTAAATCCTCCGAAGCGGACCATTCGTCTATAAATCGAAGCAGTGCATCCGTGACCGGATGCAGGTCATTAAGGGATGGGAAGTCTCCTAGATCCCCCGGAGTCAGTGTAACAGAAGGACAGATTTCAGAAACCCAGAACCATTAGGGCGAGAGAACACAACGAAAACCGAGACCGATTTCCCAGTAATCGGGTTCCACCTTATAGCGGTAGGCAGAGCGTACTCCGCTCACATTAACCCACCACGCACCGCCGCGAACCACACGGTACTGCCCGGAAGCCGGGCCAGTCGGGTTAGATGACGGCGATTGGCTGTAATAGGTTTCACTGTACCAATCCGCCACCCACTCCCACACGTTCCCAGCCATGTCCAACACCCCATACGGACTGGCTCCGGACGGGTACAACCCAACTGCACTAATATCACCCACGCAGGCGAATTGGCTGTAGGGGTACTTGCCGTAGGGATTTAGATTTGCCAGGTTACATGTCGGGTCATTATTGCCCCAGGGGTAAACATATGCGTTCGTTCCGCGCGCCGCTTTCTCCCATTCTGCTTCGCTCGGCAAGCGGGCATCTGCCCATTCACAATACGTCTGTGCGTCATACAAGGTAACATTAGTCGCCGGGTAATTTGCATCTGGTACGCGTGTAACAATGGAGTTGTCGTAGTAATTCAAATCGTGCGGCGGCTGGCAGTTCCCTGCCTGTACACACAGGGCATACATGCCATTCGTCACTTCCGTCTGGTCAATCCAATAGGCATCCAGAAAAACGGTGTGAACAGGCTCTTCACTGGAAAAATATCTACGGGAGCAGAAGTTGAAGAATCGTTGGCAGATTCCCTGGGTTACATTCACATCCATGCCCATGCTGAAATTGCCTTCCGGCACATATACCATCACCATCTTGTCTGCCGGGCGTTCCCAAGTGGAGCCAATGCCGGGCGTGGGCGTGAAGGTGGCCGTGGGGGTAAGCGTTTTAGTGGGTGTGGGAGTGCTGGTCAGCGTTGGCGTTGGTGTCAGCGTTGGTGTCAGTGTTGACGTCAGCGTGTCAGTCGCCAGCCCCGCTAGTGGGCCTTGCCCCTGCTGGCCCATTTTCAGCAACCCGCCGCCGACCGCCAGCACAATAAGGACAAGCACTGCAACAACTGCATATAGAGCAATCTTATGTTTCATCTTCTTCTTCTCATATGAAACATGGATATTATGGGTGTGAGATTATAACACCCGGCTAAAAAACGACTCCATCCCCTTTAAGCACTCTTTCCCGACCCGGTGACCGCCGTCCGATTCACAGTATGTGACGTTCACCCCGGACGCTTCCAGTGACGCCACGGCCTGCCGCGCCCGTTCGACCGGGATGAGCTCATCCTGCCTCCCGTGCGCGACGAAGAACCGCTTCCGCTCCAGCACGTGGTTGGCGAGCCGGGCCTCGGAACCGGCTGGAAAAAATCCCGAAAGCACCGCGCACGCCGCGACCCGCTCCGGGTGGAGCAGGGCCAGCGTATATGTCAGTGCCGCGCCCTGGCTGAACCCGACCACGTCGAACTTTGCCGCGTCCAGCCCCGCCGAGGCGGACCATTCGTCCATAAATCGAATCAGCGCATCCGCGGAGGGGCGCAAATCGTCGAGAGAGGGCAGGCTCCAGGAGCCGGAGCTGATCCTGCGCCAGGTATAACCGCCGGTCGGCTCGACATGCAGGCCGCGCGGCGCAATGACGGCGTACTCCGGCGGCAGGTTGCGGGCGAAGACCCACATCGAGGTCTCGTCACCCTTCCAGCCGTGCAGGAGCAGGAACAGGCGCGGATTCGGAGACGCGGCGGGGCGCAGGCGGAAAGTCCAGCCGTTGAACGTTACGAGCTGCGGGTCAGTCCGGGTTGGCACGTTTTGTGATCCAGTCCAGCAGGATGAGGATGAGAATGACCAGCACCACCGGGACCAGCCCGCCGAGCAGGCAGACCAGCCCCATCAGCGCCGGGCCTGCACCGTACAGCAGATAGATGAGGCCATCGCCGACGAGAAAGAGCAGGAGCAGCGCCCCGGCGGTGAGGCGGACGCCCGTCTGGCGGGCATATTTGCGCAGGTCACGGATCATCGATCACTTGTGGGGAAACACGCGTCGCTCCAACCGGCGCGTCCACGAGACGGCGCGCTTGAGGTCGGGCAGGGCCGCATCGGCAGCCAGTTCACCGATGCGGACGATTTTGTGCACATCCACTTTATCGAACAGGCCGATGCCTCCCACGTCCGGGCGGATGACGACCTCCGGCTCGTCCACCTGCAGGCGCAACCTGGTCAGCATCCGGCCGGAGGCTTCTGTGGATTGCAGGAAAATATTGAAGGCCTGCGCCAGCCTCATCCGGGTAAGGCGTTCCACGATCGGCCCGGGGATTTTTATTGGCAGAGGGATGTGGATCAGGCTCCCGGTGGCCTCCACAAGCGGACTTAAAACCACCGCCACGATAGGCAGGGACGGGGCCAGGAGGCGCACCGCAGAGACGGGCACCGGGTTTAGCACCCCACCATCCACAAGAAGGTATTCGCCCATTTGCTGGGGCGGGAAGATGGCCGGGACGGCGATCGTCGCCAGCACTGCGTCCACCACGCGGCCTTTATCGAGCACCACTTCGCAG
>Ga0315295_10002314_pt1 | contig 16176 bp, 11 predicted proteins | sample YL17G14_0_MG_FD_204453 | JGI IMG/M metagenome (GOLD analysis project Ga0315295, IMG submission 204453) | Sediment microbial communities from Yellowstone Lake, YNP, Wyoming, USA - YL17G14_0 | ecosystem: Environmental > Aquatic > Freshwater > Lake > Sediment | place: USA: Wyoming | collected... | reverse complement strand
TATATCGCTTCTTCCGGGTATAACCAGTTGGGAGAAGCTACCAAAAGCTGGGGCGCGGGCGGTGTTGTCTTTGAGAATATCGATAAGGATAAAAGCGACCCTGCTATCAATAACCTGCTCGAAGCAAGGAGGACGGGTACTAGCCGCCTCGACCTCAACCACTACAGCCTCGGTCGAACAAGAGTAATGGTCCAAAACCTTTCCTTTATAGTTGGTAATTTTTTGGATGGAGACAAGCTCTGGCCTTTTTCCGTAATTGGCAACCGTTGCATAGGCGCGAGCCAGGTCGATTAATTTTACCTCTCCGCCGCCTAGGGTTAAAGAAAGTCCATATCTTGAAGGGTCTGTCCATGTGGTTATTCCCATTCTGGCTCCCGTCTCAATCATTTTGGCAACTCCATAGGAGGCCAGAACCTTAACCGCAGGCACATTTCTGGACTCTGCCAAGGCGCTTCTTAAGCTTATGTTTCCCCTAAATGCACCGTCGTAATTTTTAGGGGAATAGGGGGGTTGGCCAGGAACGGAGAAAGTAACTGGAGTATCCGAAAGAATTGAGGCAGCAGTATAGCCGTTTGAGAGGGCTTGGGCATAGTTGACTATCTTTATGGAAGAGCCGGGTTGTCTTAGGGAGGTTGTTACATTTACATTTCCGTCGTGTTCGGTGTCAAAATAGTCTTTGGACCCGACCATAGCCAGGATCTCTCCTGTTTGGGGGTTTAAAACAATCGCCGCGCCGTTTGTGACGTTGAGTCTTGCAAGTTTGTCTACTTGGTCTTTAACAACACCTTCTGCGAGCTTTTGAATTTCGTAGTCCAAGGTAGTTATTACCTCCAAACCTCCGGTTTCAACAACTTCTTCACCCCAGCGCTCAACCAGCTGGTCTCGAACATACATTACAAAATGGGGAGCTTTGATGTCGGTTCTGTTGGGAGCAAAGGTAATTTTTTCCTCCATAGCCCGCCTTGCTTCTTCATACGTAATATATTTGTTTATCGCCATTAGCCTTAAAACCTCTCTTTGGCGTTCAAAGGCCGCCTGGGGATTGGGTCCAAAAGGGGAAAATTTGGTTGGACTTTTGGGAAGTCCGGCCAGTAAAGCCGCTTCGGATAAAGTAAGGGCACTTACGTCTTTACCGAAATAAACTCGGGCCGCTTCTTGGATGCCGTATGCGATGCCTCCGTAGGAGACTTCGTTAAGATACATCTCCAGGATTTCGTCTTTGGAGTAGGTCGCCTCGACTTCAATGGAAAGTAACATCTCTCTTACTTTTCGGTTAAACGTTTTTTCCGGGGTTAAAAGGGCGTTTTTGACAAGTTGCTGGGTTATGGTTGAGCCTCCGGAGAGCTCCCCCTTGGTGATATTTCTGACAACGGCTCTGAATATTCCCCGAATGGAAAAACCGGGGTGCTGATAAAATTCCGCGTCTTCAATCGCCAAAGTGGCAAGTCGGACATGCAAAGGAATTTCCTCAAGCGGAACAGGAGTTCTGTTCTGATCCTTGAAGATTTTATAAAGTAGAACCCCGTTTCTATCGTAAATTTTTGTGGAGACTTCAATTTCTCTTGTGGTTAGTTGCCTAGGGTGAGGAAGGTCCTTAATGAAGGCTACCCAAAAGGCAAATACCAACAAAGTCGGAACGGCGACAATAAATACAAGATAGACGGGAAGTCTTAAGCGTAGTCTAGGTCGGCGTACTTTTACCGCGGTAAGCTTAGCAAGTTTGAGTTTGATACGAAGACCAATGAGTTTTGCCGCAAGCTTAAGCCGGTCCCAATCAACCCTTGGCCGTTTGCCCCTTTTTCTTTTCTTGGTCTTTTTAATGGCGAGGGCAGAAAGCGAGAAAATCCTTTTAATAAGAAACCTGGTCGCTGCCCCGGTATAATAGGAAGCTGCAAATAAAACAACCAGAAGTAGGCTTAAGAGTTTATAAAGGGGTTTTCCGACGTAAAGCAAAAACCCGGGAAGAGCTCCAAGGGCTTTTTGAACTATCTTAGGGGCAAGATTGACATTGGTTTTGGCAGCAGTCTTTTTGGCCACCTGGCATATTATACAAAATTCTTCTTGAAGATTACGATTATTAACGGTTTGGAATGGTAACCGGCCATGCGGGAAGCGGACAGTCGAGGCAAACCAGGGTTCCCAGCGGATCTAGAAGAAAGGGATGATTCTGTACTTCGGTTGCGTCCGGTGGTAGTTCGGGTTGGGCAAGTGTATGGGTAGCCTTATCAAGAAGAATGTCTTTACTACCGGCTTCTATTTTGGCTCCGACAAAGTTTTTTAGAAAGTATTCAAATCGTGTTGGACAACCCGGATTTACAGGGTCGGTTGGCAAGATTCCCGTTGTTGCGCAAACGGTTGCCCCGGCAACGCCTTCGGGTTGTTTCGGCCAGGCGTGACCTTCGTCCTCTTTGTTGTAAAAGCCTTCTTCGGCTTTGTCCAACACCTCCCTCATGATTCTATTCCAAATTGGAGAGGCCCCGGATACCCCCGAGACGGCCCCGGACATTTCGGAATTGTCGTTATTTCCTACCCAGGTAACAACAACGGCGTATTCGGAGAAACCTATGGTCCAGTTGTCCCTTCTATCGTTGGTGGTTCCGGTTTTTACCGAAGCCTCGGGGTGACCCCTGACATTTAAGAAAGAGCTCTCTCCGAAGGCTGCCGCGCGGGCATTGTTATCGTGAAGGATGTGGGAGATAAGAAAAGATACCTCGGTCGATAAAACCCTGTCTCCTTCAATTTCTTCAACTTTGGTTTCTTCTAATACCTTTCCCCTCCAATCCTCAACCTTAAGAATGGAGATAAGGGGGACTTTTATGCCCTGGTTTGCAAATACACCGAAGGCCACTGCCATGTCGTATGGAGTGACTTCTCCTCCCCCCAAAGTCAGCGAAAGACCATAGTTTTTGGCGTCGGTAAATGTAGAAATGCCCATTTGGTGGGCAAAGTCGACAAAATTACTAAGTCCATTTAACGAAAGGATCCTAACCGCGGGAATATTGTAGGAGTTGCCCAGGGTAAATCTTGCCTGTACGGCTCCGTGGAAGCTTCCGTCGTAATTTACAGGACAATATAAAGGCTGTCCTACCACCGAAAAACAAGTAGGTACATCCGCCAGGGGAGTAGAAGGGGTAATTATTCCGTCGCGTAAAGCCAAGGCGTAGTTTAAAGGTTTAATGGACGAGCCGGGTTGGCGTTTCCCGGAGAGTACTACATTAAATTTGCCGTTTTCGTCCTCGGCGAAATAATCCTTTGATCCCACCATGGCCAGGATCTCTCCTGTTTTGGGATGGGTAACTATGGCCGCCCCGTTTTTGACGTTTTGCTTTTTAAGCTTGGCGACTTCGGTGGCAACGGTCTCTTGGGCAATATCTTGAAGATCCAAATCAAGCGTTGTGGTTACCCTAAGCCCTCCCTGTTCAACCACTGCCTCGCTATACTTGTCCGCAAGTTGCTCTTTCACCCAAAGCGCAAAATGCGGTGCCTTGGGAGCGCTAACCTCGGTAAATTTAAGCTCCTGGGTTTTGGCTGCATCCGCCTCTTGCTGGCTGATATAGCCGTCCTCGACCATTCTACCTAGAACAACCTCTTGTCTACCTTTTGCATTCTCGGGGTGTGCTCCAAACGGTGAATATCTAGTAGGAGCTTGGGGAAGTCCTGACAGAAGAGCGGCCTCTGCGAGGCTTAAGTCTTTGGCCGATTTTCCAAAATAAAGCTCTGCCGACGCTTCTATTCCATAAGCGGTTGAGCCGTAGGGTATTTGGTTTAAGTACATTTCAAGAATTTGGTCTTTGGAGTAGATTGCTTCAACTACCAGGGTGAGCACGAATTCCCTTATTTTTCGCCTTATGGTTCTTTCGGGGGAAAGAAGTACGTTTTTTACAAGCTGTTGGGTTAGGGTCGATCCTCCTTGGAGCTTTTGTTTAAAGACGGTGTTGTAAGCTGCCCTGACTATCCCGGTTGTTGAGAACCCGAAGTGTTTATAAAAGTCTTTATCCTCAATTGCTATGGTTGAGGTTTTTACGTACTCGGGAATTTCGTCTATTTTTATGGGCGTTCTTCTTTTATCAAGAAAAATTTCATAGATTAGCTTTCCGTTTCGGTCAAAGAGTTTTGTAGAGACTGGGTATTGTTTCGAGGAGAGGGAGGTAGGAAGAGGAATTTCCCAAAAAAGCCAAATAAATATCCCCAGGATAGCCAAGAAAAACAGAATAGGCTTAAGGCGCGGCCTTTCGGTCATGTATTTGTTTATTGGGGTCAGAATCTTTGCAAGTCTTTTTCGAAGCTTACTAGCCTTTTTCTTTGGCCTTTTTGCCATGATATGCAAGTAGTATATAAGGCTTCCCGTTGACTTAAAAGCCTACTAGGAAATATGATGCTTTAATGGCAGCTAAAAAGAAGGCAGAACTAAAAACCCCCAAACTAGCCTCAAAGACCATACTTCTTTTATTGGCGGCATTATTGTTGGGAATCGTGCTTGGGGTGGGAACAAAACTGGGTTGGGATTTTCTGACCGTGCAAAAAAACAATGTGGGTCTGCAAGCTTCCAAAACCCAGAATAATAAAGAAGTAGTACCACCCACAAACCAAAACTCCCTTCCTGCAAACTTCCCGAATGATTTCCCTTTCTATCCCAAGTCCAGTCTTAAAACATCCTGGACTACACAAGGCGAGCTTAAGGAAGGAATATCTGTTCTTTGGGAAAGCGACGATGCCCCTCAAAAAGTAGCAGCTTTTTATAAAGAGAAATTACCCGAACTTGGTTGGAGTGTTAATTCCTCTTTTGAGTCCGAGGGCTCATACACAATTTCTTTTAAGAAAGAGACAGTCGATGGATTTGTGGGTATAGTTCAGGGAGAGGGAGGTATAACCCAGATTTCGGTAACCCTGGGAATTGAAATAATCAGTATATGATTGAGTTAAATTTGCAAAAAAAAGTTTGGTGGGATTTTTTGGAGGAGGATTTAAGCGAGCTATTAAATGAGTCGGTGAAGCTTCTCTCCTCGGCAAAAGGTTGGACAGAGACTTTCCATGATTATTCTTTCGTAGTTTTTCCGGCGGCCAAGGCCTACGAGGGGTATTTGAAAAAGATTTTTTTGCAGAGAGGTTTTATAACCACCGAAGAGTATTACGGTAAACATTTTAGAATAGGCAAAGCCCTAAATCCGGCCCTGGATAGAAAAACATTCGGCCCAAGCGTTTACGACAAAGTGGTCGAATTCTGTGGGAGTAAAAAGCTTGCGGATGGGATGTGGGAAACCTGGAAGGACTGTAGAAACATTTTATTTCATTGGTTTCCCAACGAACAGAATGCAATAGGGTTGGAGGAAGCCAGAGTACGAATTCAAAAAATAATAGACACAATGGACGAGACATACGGGGTTTGCATTGCCGGGGTTTCTTGATTTAGCTTGACTCCATAACTATTATATAAGAATCTTACTATGCTTCGAAAGGCGGCCTTTTATATCATAACCGTAGCAATAGCGTTTATTATCCTTCTTATTTCTATACTGCGCTCGGCCTCCGTTAAGTATTCCTTTTCTCTTCCGCCACAGATTGCGGGTGGCCTTCCCGAAAGCCAAATAGAAATCGACTATGAGCTTGCCTCTCCCGGCAAGGTACTTCCGGGGGATCCTTTCTGGAGCCTTAAGGTGGCCCGAGACAAGCTTTGGCTTGCCATTTCTCCGTCGGATACGAGAAAAGCAGAGCTTTCTTTACTTTTTGCCGACAAAAGATTGGTTGCAGCAAAAACGCTTTTTGAAAAGGGAGAGTTTGAATTGGGATATATGGTACTTCTAAAAGGGGAGGGTTATTTAGAATCTGCGTTTGACTATACCCAGGTCGCCAATGACAAAGGGGCCGATATGACAACGGGACTTACTCGAATTGCGATAGCCTCTTTGAAACATAGGGAGGTAATTAATGAGATTCTTCTTATAGCTCCGCAGGACGCCAGGCCTGAAATAATAAAAACCCAAGATATTTGCAAAAACGTCTATAAAATGGCAAGAGACGAGCTAAATGAGATGGGACGCCCTGTTCCAAAAAGCCCGTTTGAAGGGGATTAAAGAGTCCTTTTGACTTAAATTTTCCAGCGGGTGACTACCTAGACCCATAAAATTTCCTCAGCGTTTGAAGAAATTTATTAAAAGATATTTTTCGATCTGGAAATACTGGCCTTGGTATGTGCCCAAAGTGATATTTTTTGAGACAGTTATTACCAGTTGACAGCATACATCTAGTGTTAGAAGATTTTTTCTATCTCTAGGGATAGTGGTTTTTGTTTACACCTGTGAAAGTATAATATGAAGTGTCCATTTTGCGGCAGCATCGAAAATCAGGTTTTGGAATCTAGGGTGGTCGAGGAAAGCGAGGCGATAAGACGAAGACGACAGTGTATAAGTTGTCACAAGCGCTTCACAACTTTCGAAAAAGTAAGACAAGGACTCTTGTGGGTTATCAAAAAGGACGGGAAGCGTGAGCTTTTTGATAAAGAGAAAGTAAAAAGGGGGATATTAAGGGCGATTGAAAAAAGGCCGGTTTCTTTGGAGCTTGTAGACGAGATTGTCGAAGATGTCGATAGAGAGATGTTAAGACAAGAGACCCAGGAGATACCCACCAAATTTATTGGAAATGCGGTTTTAAAAAGGCTTAAGAAGGTTGATAAGGTTGCCTGGTTGAGATTTGCCAGTGTCTACCTTGAATTTGAGGACATGAGAGATTTCGAGAAAGCTATCGAGAAGATATGACGGTTAAAAACTAAATATGCAACAAACTGTTGAAGTAAAAACAAGTACTAAAAAAACCAAAGGTGTTAGGTCAAACGGGAAGTCTTCCTTATCTTTGGACGATTTAAAATTTCCCACATATGAGCAGGTAAAGGCTGAGATTGTGGCAAAGATAGGAAAAATGCCTAAGAAGCCAAAGGACCTTCCGGCTGGCAATTGGACCGAGCAATCCCTTAAGGTTTTGGAGGAAAGATATTTGGTCAAAGACGCGAAAGGCAGAGTGATTGAAACTCCGGAGCAGATGGTCTGGAGAGTTTCCTGGGAAATAGCCTCAGCCGAGGCCAGGTGGGGTGCAAAAAAGGTAGAAGTGACGGCTATTGCCAAACAGTTTTACCAACTTATGGCCTCCAGAGAGTTTCTCCCGAATTCTCCGACTTTAATGAATGCGGGAACAGGAAACATGCTTCAGTATTCGGCCTGCTTTGTTCTTCCAGTTGAGGATTCGCTGGTCGGAATATTTGACGCCATAAAATACCAAGCCTTGATTCATCAAACCGGAGGAGGAACAGGATTTTCGTTTAGCCGCTTAAGACCGTCCGGTTCCCAGGTCAAAAGCTCAAAGGGAACCGCTTCAGGCCCCATCTCATTCATGAGAATTTTCGACGCGGCAACCAACGAAATCAAACAGGGCGGAAAAAGACGCGGGGCCAATATGGGAATACTAAGGGTTGACCACCCGAATATTATGGAATTTATCCACTGCAAAGAAGACGGAGGAATTACCAACTTTAATATCTCAGTTGCCATAACCGACAAGTTCATGGGGGCTTTCAAGAAAAATAAAGTCTATGCTTTGATTAATCCAAAAACGGGAGAAAAGGTAGGCAAACTAAACGCCAGGAAGGTTTTTGACGAGATAGCCGAAGCTGCATGGAAGACCGGAGACCCTGGACTTGTTTTTATCGACAGAAGAAATAGGGGGTCTTCTAATCCCGTGCCCTCCTTGGGGCCAATTGAGGCAACTAATCCATGCGGAGAGCAAGAATTATACCCTTATGACGCCTGCAACCTGGGAAGTATTTTTCTTGGCTGCTTCGTAAAAGAAGAAGGCGGTAAAAGGCAGGTCGATTGGGAAAAACTTGGGGAAGTTACGAGACTTGCCACCCGATTTCTAGACAACGTAATTGAGGTTAATCCTTATCCGTTACCCGCGATAAGGCAAACCGTTCTTGGGATAAGAAGAATAGGCCTTGGAGTAGGCGGCTGGGCAGATATGCTAATTGAGCTTGGAATTCCCTACGACTCCGATAAAGCCCTCGTCTTGGCAGAGAAAGTAATGAGGTTTATTCAGGAAGCAGCGGTTTCGGCAAGTAGAGACTTGGCGAAGATTAGAGGGTCGTTTCCCCTTTGGCCGGTAAGTATTTACAAAAGGGAGGTGCCTAGAAGAAATTCCACGGTCACAACAATCGCCCCGACGGGAACAATTTCCATTATTGCAGGAGCCTCCTCGGGAATTGAACCACTTTTTGCAATTGCCTTTAGACACCTCGTCAAAGACAGACACCTGGATAGAAAACTTAGCTTTATTAATCCAAAACTTGTCAAGATTGCCGAGAGTCGTGGATTTTGGACGGATGAGATTAAAGACAAAGTGGAAAATGACGGAGTAATAAGGGCAATCGACGCAATTCCCCCGGACGTACGTGATCTTTTTGGGACTGCCCACGAGATTGACCCCAAATGGCACGTTAAGGCTCAGGCGGTTTTTCAGAAGTACACGGAAAACGCGGTTTCCAAAACCATCAACTTAAGACATGATGCAACGGTTGATGATATTAAAAAAGCATACCTTTTGGCTTGGGAGACCAATTGTAAGGGCATTACAGTATTTCGGGACGGCTGCAAAGACGCCCAGGTTCTAAATCTGGGCATAAACGAGAAAGAGGAGATCGATACTTCGGTAGGTCCCCTTCGCCAGCGACCCTTTAAAGTCTTCGGCTCTAGCTATAGACTCCAGACTCCGGTGGGGACTGCATTTGTAACCATAAATCAAGACGAAAATGGTGATCCTTTGGAAATATTTATTAATGTGGGCAAAGCCGGCTCGGATGTTGCGGCAATGGCGGAGGCTTTGGGTCGAACCATCTCAACCTCCCTAAGGCTAAAAGGAAACCTTCCGGCCAAAGAAAGAGCATATGAAATTGCCAAGCAACTATCGGGAATTGGGGGCAGGCGTTCGGTTGGCTTTGGGCTTAATAAAATTCGCTCTCTTCCGGATGCAATTGCCTTTGCTTTTTCAGCCCACTACGGGTTTAAACTCAATGGCGACAATCATACTGATGCGGTTTATACTAACGGTGAAGCTGGAGCTGTTATGGTGGCGAGTAGTTCTGCCCTTAATGGACAGATCCCCTCTGGGGGTAGTCCCGACCCCGTAACGGCTCCGGCGGTTAAAAATACCCCGGGTGAGGATAATTTGAATGCCAGTTTTGCCACCCTAGAGCGGCCCGGAGACATCTGCCCCAGTTGTGGAGCAAGCGCCCTGGTATACGAAGAGGGTTGTTCCAAATGCCACGTTTGCGGTTACTCCGAATGTTAATGAATTGTTAAAGATGTTTAAAGCTGTTAAAAAACTCAGCGGTGAGGTCGAAGAATTCAAACAGGAAAAGATTTCAAATAGCATTTTTATGGCTGCCCAAAATGTGGGGGGCACAGATAAAAGCCTTTCTGTTGTATTAGGCAATCAAATAATAAGTGTACTCAAGGCCAAATACAAAAACGGGGTAGAGGTTACAACCAGCGAAATAGGGAACCTTGTTGAGAAGGTTTTAATCGAAAACGGCCACGCAAGAACCGCAAAAGCCTTTATTTTATATAGAGAAAACAAAAAACATATTCATCAGGACAAAGACTCTTTGGGTATAAAAGACGACATAGGTCTTGCCTATAACACCCTTTATATTCTTAAGCAAAGATTTTTAAAAAGAACCCAAGAAGGCAAAATTGTGGAAACTCCTCTGGGAATGATCGACAGAGTTGCCAAAACCTTAGCAGGGGTTGAGAAGGGAAAAAAGAAGAAAAGTGAGTGGTACCTCAAATTTAAGCAGATTATGGTTTCTTTGGACTTTTTACCCGGCTCAAGAACGCTTACCAATGCCGGGAAAGTATCACCGCAGCTTGCCAATTGTTTTGTTTGGCCCATCGAGGACGATATAGATCCAATTTTTGGAATTCTTCACAAATCCACACTTATTAAAAAGCACGGAGGGGGTTGCGGTTATAATTTTTCAAACATAAGACCCGAAGGAGACGTTGTCGGTGGAGTACCCGACTTAGCAGCTGGGCCGGTAAAGTTAATTGAGATGTTTGACCTTATGACCTCGCTTTTTAGGCAGGAAGGCAAGTATGAAAGCGGCAATATGGCAATTCTTAATGCCGACCACCCCGACATTTTTAACTTTATATCGGCAAAACAAACGGACGGGTATTTATCCAAAACCAATATCTCCGTAGGGATCACCGACAAATTTATGAATGCGGCGACAAAAGGCAAAGACTGGAAGTTGGTAAGTCCCCGAACGGGTAAGGTAGTCAATTCGGTTAATGCAAAGAGCATTCTGGAGTTGATGGCTACCATGGCCTGGCAGACCGGAGACCCGGGGATTGTTAACCTTTCAGCGATAAATAAGGGCACAGCCCTTGCAAATCCGCTTCTTAAAAAGCGCGGCCCAATTATTGCCACAAACCCTTGCGGAGAAGTGCCTTTATACTCCTTTGAGTCCTGCAACCTTGGATATCTTAATTTTGCGAAGTTTATTAAAGGCAAAAGCATTGACTTCGAGAAACTGGCAGAGGTAATCCGAATTGCAGTAAGGCTTATGGACAACGTAATTTCGGCATCCTGGTTTCCGGTAGAGGAGGTCAGAAAATCGGTTAGGGATCACAGAAGAATTGGGATTGGAGCCGTCGGCTGGGCGGAAGCATTGGTCAGACTTGAAATTCCTTACGATTCAGAAAGTGCATTTAGTCTTGCCAAGAAGGTTGTAAAAACCATGTACGAGAATGCATTTGATGAATCCTGCAAGCTTGCTAAGGAAAAGGGTCCATTTCCTCTTATTAAGGATTCAATATGGGCCAAAAGCAAAAGGCAGCCCAGAAACGTTGCCCTTTTAACCTTCCCTCCGAGTTCAAGTAACGCCGTAATTTGCGACACCTCATTCGGTATTGAGCCCTATTTTGCTGTTGCATATGAGCAAAACGTAATGGGAGGAGTAAGACTAAAGACCGTTATTCCTGTTTTTGTAGAGAAACTTAAAGAGCGAGGGATATATTCCGACGAGATTATCCAAAAAATCATAGACAACCACGGGAGCGTGCAAGGCATAAAAGAATTACCCAAAGACCTCAAAAGCATTTTTAAGGTTGCACACGATATTCATTGGAGGGACCACCTTAGAATGCAGGCAGCATTCCAAAGCTTTACCGACAATGCCATTACCAAAACCATAAACATGGCCTCGGATGTAACTCCAAAAGATATAAAAAAGGCATACATTCTTGCCTGGAGACTGGGATGCAAAGGCCTTACGGTTTACCGGGACAAAACCAAGGCCAATCAGGTTTTTGAATTTGGGGGAGGCCAAAACTACCAACAGACACAAATGAAGTGTCCCAACTGCGACATTTTTCTTAAAAAAGACGGGAAGTGTTATAAGTGTGAGCGCTGTGGATTTTCGACTTGTGAGTTGTAATAATACCCTTCATGGCCATATATACGAAAAGAGGGGATAAGGGAGAGACTTCACTATTCGACAAGTCTTCCGCCCAGAATATTCGTGTATCCAAAGACTCGTTGAGAATAAGGGCAATTGGGGCGGTTGACGAGGCAAATAGCAGTCTGGGGGTTGTGGTTTCGCTTTCTTCCGATAATAAACTAAATTCACAAATTATAAGAATCCAGGCCGAACTTTTTACCATCGGTTCCATTTTGGCGGGAGCAAAGCTTCGCTTTTCGACCACACGAGTCCGCGCACTTGAGAGGTATATAGATAAGCTAGAAGGAGTCTTACCGGTTCTTAGAAGCTTTGTTTTACCCGGAGGCGATCCTGTTGCCGCACATCTTCATATCTCAAGGACTCTTGTTCGAAAGGCAGAAAGAGAAATAGTGGCTCTTCCCGGTACAGAACAAATAAAATCTCAAATACTGACCTATATTAACCGTTTGTCCGACTTTCTTTTTATGCTGGCCAGGAAGGTTAACAAAGACGCAGGGATAAAAGAGCTCGTATGGGTAGGCAGAAAGAAGTGATAAAATGTTTTTGCTATGCCTATTTCGGTCGAGAGAAGTCCAGAGTTTACCGTTCACCCGGAAGAGGTCGAAATTCCACCTCAACTTGCCCAGGAAGGTATTAGGGCCGTTGAAAGGGAGTTTAAAACTCCTGTAACTAACGACAGAGGCCAACCGCTTGTTGTCTCTCCGGCTACTCAAAAAATTTCAATACAGCTTCCGGCAACCCAAGGACAGCTTTTAGCTTGGGCAAAGGGGCCGGTTTCGGATTCCTTGACCTGGTTTGCGGCTTTTTGGCTGAGAATGATTAAAAAAGCGGTTTATTTTGGCTGGAAGTTGATTGGAGGAGAAAGCAAATAATGGTACCCGACATTAATTTAATTTTTATCATACTTATCCTTTCCGGACTTTTTATCTTTTTTTTGATTTTTGTGGGTTTTGTTGGCTTTACACTTTTTCGTTTTAGGGATAGGGAAGAGACCTCAATTGACTCGGTTCTTCTTCAGGTTGCGGTCCCCAGGGGAAATGAGATCAAAATTGACGCCATGGAGCAGCTTTTCGCAAGTCTTTCATCCATTAAAAAGGGAGGTTTCTGGCAGAAGTTTTCCTATCAGCCCTCTATCAGCTTTGAAATAGTTGCCAAGCCGGAAGATATCCGTTTTTATGTCTGGACACCCAAAAAGCTTCAAGATTTGGTAGAAAAGCAGATCCACGGATCCTATCCGGATGCCGAAATAGTTGAGGAACCCGAATACAACATTTTTACCGAAGGAGGCAAGGTTGCCTATAAATCCTTTCAGCTTAAAAAAGCCAATTTCTATCCAATTAAAACCTTTAAAGATTTACCAACAGACCCTTTGGCAACCATAACCTCGGCCATGGCCAAGATGGGCAAAGACGAGGCGGCAGTAGTTCAGATTCTTATTTCTCCGGCAGACTCCTCATGGCAAAAAGCGGGTTCGGGATTTATTTCCGAGACCAAAAAGGAAGAATCAGATCCCCAGAGGGCCAGGTTCGCAACCTCGGCCAAAACCCTTGAGGCGATTGAATCCGAGGTCTCCAAACCGGGGTTTGATACTTCGATACGAATAGTGGCCGTCGCTCCCACGGAAGAACAAGCTAAGGTCCATCTGTCGAATTTAGCAGGAGCATTCGAGCAATTTTCCAGCGAACACAACAGTCTAGGAAAGCGGAAAATTCGGGTAAAAGGTGCGTTTATGGAGGATTTTTTGTATCGCTACCAGCCAATGTTTCATCTTTTCGGAAGTAGGCCTTCGGTATTAAATTCGGAAGAACTTGCTACCATTTACCACTTCCCGAACAAGCAAGTTACAACCCCGCACATATATTGGCTCTATTCAAAGACCGCCCCGGCTCCTTCTGAAATTCCTACCCAAGGGCTATACCTAGGGGCAAGTACCTACCGGGGGATTAAAAGACCGGTTTATATTTCGGAAGACGATAGGCGTCGCCACATGTACATAATCGGGAAAACCGGTACAGGGAAAACAGAGTTACTTAAAGAACTTATTATGCAAGATATTAGAGCGGGTAAGGGAATATGCTTTATGGATCCCCACGGAGATGCAATCCAGGACATTTTGAAATTGATTCCACCAGAGAGGGCGGAAGATGTTATTTACTTTAATCCGGGGGACACCGAAAGGCCCATTGGACTAAACCTTCTAGAGGCACACAGTGAAGACCAAAAACATTTTGTAGCAACCTCGGTAATTAACATGATGTATAAACTGTTTGACCCTTATAAGACAGGAATAGTAGGTCCTCGCTTTGAACACGCTGTTCGAAACGCAATGCTTACCGCCATGTACGAGGAAGGCTCGACTTTTGTTGAGGTTATGAGAATCTTAACAGACGCCAGTTTTGTGCAGGATATTCTGCCTAAAGTCACGGACCCAATTGTTCGAAGATATTGGACCGACCAGATAGCCCAAACCGCCGATTTCCACAAGTCCGAGGTTTTGGATTATATAGTCTCCAAGTTCGGCCGCTTTGTTACCAATAAAATGATTAGAAATATAATCGGCCAGTCTCAATCCTCATTCAGTTTTAGAGAGGTAATGGACGGGGGCAAAATTCTGCTTATTAATCTTGCCAAAGGAGAGATAGGGGAGGAGAACTCCAATTTCTTAGGTTTGGTTCTGGTTCCGAGGATTCTTATGGCCGCCATGAGTAGGCAAGATGTACCCGAGGAGCAAAGGCGGGACTTCTACCTTTATGTCGACGAGTTTCAAAACTTCGCAACTCCCGATTTTGCCCAAATCCTTTCCGAGGCGAGAAAGTATAGACTGAACTTAAGCGTTGCCAACCAGTTTATTGGCCAAGTTGAAGAAGAGGTCAAGAATGCGGTTTTTGGAAACGTAGGATCCATTATTTGTTTTAGGGTGGGAGTAACAGATGCAAATTATCTGGCCCACGAGTTTACTCCTACCTTTGGGGAGGACGACCTTCTTAATATCGAGCGCTACCACGCTTATATAAAAACTACTGTAAATAACGAACCGGTTCCTCCTTTTTCAATGGACTTGACCAAAGACGTAAATAGCGAGGCCGCAAAAGGCAACCCCAGAGTTGCCGAGATAATTGTAGAAATGAGTAGGCTTAAATTCGGAAGAGACGCAAAACTTGTTGAGGCAGAGATTACCAGACGGGCCAAACTTTAACCATTAAAGTTCTGGTGGTATAATTCAGGCTCGGGGGCCTGTCGTTTAACGGTAGGACACGACTCTTATAAAGTCGATGCGAAGGTTCGACTCCTTCCGGGCCCACAGTGAAAATGACCGCGATTAAGATTACCCCTGATACCCCTCCAAGAGCTGTTTTAGATTCAATTGCCCACATAAGAGAGCAAAAAGGAAAAGAAAAAGAGGTGTTGGCCCTTATCGAAGAGGCAATTAAAAGTGGAAACTCCTACGTTATTCAGCTTTTCTGGGAAGAGTTTATTGTTTACCAACACGTTATCATGTCCGAGCGGGCAAAGGAGGAAGGAGAGAAAGACGCCGAGAAAATGAGGAAAGCGCTTCTTGGAATGGAGATAGCGATAAAAGAGGCTGAGTATTACATTAAAAAGTACAAACTTAACCAGTGGGGACATAGACTCCACCGTTTTTTGGGAAGGCTATATGACTACAAAGGGCTTTTTAATAAAGCCGCGGTTGAATACAAAAAGGCGATACCTCTTGCAAGGCAGGATCCCGAAGTCAAAGAGAAAGGATATCCGAGATGGCTAGAGGTAGAAGCTTTTCTATCATTCTCGCTTATTATGTCGGGAAAGACCAAAGAAGGAATAGCACTTGCAAAAGAGGTTTTTGGGAAGCTTAAGGCAGGGCCCGACGGAAGGGATTTAAAAAAGAAGGACTATTTCACCTGGGCTGTATGGCTTTCGGGAATTCCTATCCGCACAATAGGGGCCCTTATCGACAGAAATATTCTTTTTAATAGGGGAGAAATGCTAAGCTGGCTTTCAGAGGCGGAAGGGATTTTGGTGATTCCAAAGGCCCAAAGTACTTGGGGAGACAAGAATTTTCAATTTAGAAAAGACGAGATTGTGGCCTTAAGAAGAAAGCTAAGGCAAAATTAAAGCTCTTCGAGTTTCTGCTTCTTTCCAGACTCTTTTACCGCTGCAAGTTCCAAATAGCGCTCCGTTGTTGATAGCCTTTTATGGCCCGAGACTTGAGAAAGAAGAACCAAGTCAACGCCTGCCTTTAAGTTTTCAACTATAAAGGTTGTTCTTAAGTCGTTTACCGAATATCCCGGGACGTCTGCTCTTTGCATATATCTGTCTATTGCGGCCCTTATATTTCTTACTGCAAGGGGTTTGCCGTTTTTACTTACGAATACATAGGGCGAGTCGCTTTTGGGTCGAGATTTTATATAGCTATCAATTGCTTCTTTTGCCGGCGTGTTAAGAGGAATAGTTCGCTCGGGTTGAGTTGCGTAGGCCTCGATTTTAATTTGATTTCCCTTTATATTCTCAAGCCTAAGGGAAGCAACTTCAGAGATTCTCATTCCGGTCTGGAGTATTAATTCTACAATTGCCGCAATTCTCGCATCTCCCCTAACGACATCTCTTAGGGATCTATATTCTAAAGCCGACAAAAATTTTGGTAGGGAGGCTTCGATTCTGGGGTGGGAGAC
>Ga0315295_10002311_pt1 | contig 16185 bp, 21 predicted proteins | sample YL17G14_0_MG_FD_204453 | JGI IMG/M metagenome (GOLD analysis project Ga0315295, IMG submission 204453) | Sediment microbial communities from Yellowstone Lake, YNP, Wyoming, USA - YL17G14_0 | ecosystem: Environmental > Aquatic > Freshwater > Lake > Sediment | place: USA: Wyoming | collected... | reverse complement strand
ATCATCAATTCTCCTAGATATTTTATAAGTTTTACTAATATTTGTATGATAATATGAAATACCAGATTCAAAAAATATAATGAAAGATATATCAACTCCTCGTTTTAATCCATACATTTTATGGAATGCTAAGAAAGACATTAATGCTGCAAAAATTGAAGAATCAATAAATTTGGTTTGCTTTGATTGTTCAACTATATTAACTATAGCGTGTTCCATATATGTAGTTTGTAATGTATTCTTTAAATCAATAAAGATATTCAACTTTTTATATTTTCCATAATTAACAATTTCATCTAAAATTGCGTAGGTAGGATAATATGATAGAAGAGAACTGGGATGCATAAAACTCCTTTTGCTATATATATTAATTTACTCAAAGGACGATTAGTTGGCAGATTTGCTGTCGCCCCCTCCAGCAGGTCAATACCTGACTAATTCGTCAATTATTGATGGAGGGGGCATTTTTTTGTTATGATTCTTTCAGCAATCTTGATCTACAATATATAGTTATTTCTAATGCTCCTAAAGTTGTAGAAAACTTATTCAGAGCAATATTATCATTAGGTTCTTTATACATATAAAATTCAATATCTGTATCATGATCGAAACCAAATGGAATAGTAGGTAAATTTACAAATGATTTTTCTAATACAATATTAGTAGGAATTCCATCAACAAATTTTGCAAATTGATCTTTTGATTGTGTTTCAGCATTTACACACGCTGTTTCACCATCAAGAGCTACTTTAATTGCTGCGATATTAAAACTTTGGGTTACAATTCTTACTCTGTTTGAAATGGTTGTAGAAAAATTAGTTCTCAATAAGAGATCTTCATCGCTTGTTGTAAAGATATTATTCAATTCTTCTATTGGAATATATGGATTATCAACAAATGATAAAGTAGGAGCTACAAACTTAAACGATGAATATGCATCAGAAAATGAAAAATATCCATTTTCTCCACCCTCAGCATCAACAACATTTAAAGTAATGTCGTTTTGATTTGAAAAAAGTTTAAGTAAATCTAATTTCTTTTTTAAATCTGTTAAAGCAAAATTTATACCCGGAAACATACTAGAAAAGTTCACTTCAAGTATACATGATTTATCATTGCTTCGTTGTCTAATAATTCCGTTTCGAATATCAATATCATTAAAAATTGGATCTCTAAAATTAGTTATAAATTTAATAAAATCTTCAAATTGTTCAGATGACAATGTTAATCTTGTTTCGCTCATTTTTTATTTCCTTTCAGTAGACATTTTCTTATTTCTGGATCATTATCTCTATATAATCCTTTGACCTTTTTTACCAATTGTTTAAATGAAAACTGTTGAGTTTTATCTCCATATTTAGCTCTAACAGCTAATAATAAAATAGGATCCATTTTTCTTAATGCTCGTTTTATTTGCACTACTCTTTTTTGTCTCATTCTTTTTCTCCCGCTTTCTTTGCCGCAACAACATAAATAACTTTATCTTCTGGAACTTCATTTGATTTTAAATAGTCCAGTTTAATAAATGCATTTTCTAATACTTCTACAATATCCATAACTCTTTCAGCTATAGTTTTAGAACCTGTTTCTGTCGAGTTAATTGGAATTGAAAAAATAATTACAACTACATCTTCTCCATCTAATTTGCCATTCAAAGAACAAACATTATTTCCAGATATTCTATATAGTTTATCTTTAGTAGCTGCTTTAGAAAATATACTAAAATCTATCTTACTTAGATCTCCTTCATAATTCAATCCATTTTCGATTGTTGCTTCAAAAATATCTTTTAATTTTTTTATAACATGCTCCATCTATTTTCTCCTTATATAATAAATTTCTCGGCTATTACAGGCGTATCATTAAAATCTTTGCCATTTTTATTATAATACACATTCAATGAATTTATAATATGTGCATTAAACTTTTTTAATTTTCTATATTCTGAAAGTTCAATTCCTCTATCAGATAAAATTACAACATCAAGGCTGAATATTTGCTCATTAAAGACAATACTATGCAAAAGAGATTGGTATTTTGAAGATAAAACTGACGCATATAATCTTGCATTATCTTTAGTTTTTGTAGAGTCATAAAGATATTCTGTAAAGATATCAAAAATACCTTCAGCTAAAATAACTGTATTTGATGATCGATTGTTTCCATATAGTTTATAGTAATCTAAAAATTGACTATCATCAATTTTCATTTTAAAGAATCTAAATGTTGCTCTATCATCAATATTTCTTAAAATCATTGTAGTTTTATTTTCTGTTAAAAATCCAATAAAGTTTGCTTGAAGATAATCTCTAAGTCTAAATAATTTTTCATCAACAGCAACTTGATTAACTTCAATAAAACTATCAATATCATAAACCAATCCTTTAATTAAAAAAGATGGAACAGATGGAAATTTTAATCTTTTTCTTAGATACAGATCTTTTAATTTAAATTGATCTTCTTTTAATGGAGGTATAATTATATTTCTTCTTTCTTCTGATATTTTTAAAACTTTCTTTTTCTTTATTACAGTTTGAAGTCCTCTTTTATCAACAAAAGTATCTGAAATATCTCTTCCTTCTACTTTTAAAAGAAACTTTTTGAGGATTCCACTTTGTTCACAATTAGCTTCAAAACAATGAAAGATTGGAGCTTCTAATGAAATATATAAATGATAATGTCCCTTATCTTTTTGATATTCACACCAAGGGCAAACAGTAATTATATTTTTCGAAGTTAATTTTGCATAACCTAGATTCTTTTTTAAATATTCTAAAAAAGAATCTTGATAAATTCCAATCATTTAACCACCACCAGTTTCATAGCATTTCTAATCCAATCAACAAAACCATTGTCTGAGCAACTTTTACATCCAACTCCATTACAATGTTTACATACATAACCAGTTTCTAAAAATTCAAATTCTAAATATCCAACTCCTTTACACCATCCACATACTTCATTGGTTGTAATATGAGTAAAGTCAAATAGTCCAGTTCCTTTACAATTTGGACATTCTTTAATATCTGTTTTTTTAAATTCTTCTGGAAAATAGTTTTTAAATTCTTTTATAACTCTATGTAACATTAAACTTCGACTAACTTGTTCATAACTCAAGTTTTTTGACTTTGGTGAAGAACTCATTTTCCACCTCTAGCAATTTTATATTCTCTTAAAGCTTTAATAATTGAAAACACCATTGCCATGAAATGCATATTTGGAACAAGAGCTTCTTGATGCTCATTTGCTGCTTTATTAACAATTATTTTTGCAGGAACTGGAATCTTATCCATAAAAAATAAATCTGAATAAATATTTCTAAACTCAATATCATGTTCTCCAATAAGAGAAATAATAGTTTCGACAGAATTTCCAATTAATTGAGATTGATCTTTTTCAATATAACTAATGATTTCAATAATTTTTGCCATTACTGTTTTTTCTATTGTTGTTATTGATCTTTCATCAACAGTTAGTTTTCCATCTGAAGAACCTCTTTGTAATGCATTTACAATTCTTCTAATATCAGGATACAACGTATGAATTACAAAGAGAAGTTCTTTTTCAACAAATTTTATTGTTTCATTTTCAAGAATCTTTTTACAATAAGTAAATACAAAGTCTTTTGGAATTTGAGTAAAAGAATAACCAGTAAATCTACTTTGAATTGGATCTGGAATTTTTGAAATATAGTTACAAGTAAACAGAAATCTTCCATATTCAACTTGATATTTCTCAATTATTCCTCTTAATGAATCAAATCCATCTGGTGTTAACTTATCAGCTTCATCTATAAACACAACTTTATATTTATCTTTTGAAGGTGGGTGTTTTAAGAAAGGTTCTATAACAGAATCAACAAAACTAATATTCCTAGTTTTCTTTGCAGAACCATTGGCCATTAATAAATTATCATTTGGATTAAATAACACTCCATATTTTGAACATAATAGTCTCCCTAATGTTGTTTTTCCAGATCCAGGTGGACCAGAAAGTAATAGATTTGGCAATAGTTGTTTTTCAATAATCTTTTTGAAATCGAGTTTATATTGAGCTGGTAAAACCAAATCTTCTAATTCTATAGGTCTATACTTTTCTACCCATAAAGAGTCTAAAATTTCGCTCATTCACAATACTCCTTGATTAGCAGATAAAACACTTCGCGTGTTCTAAAATACCTTTATAAACATTTTGTTTGCAAACATCCTCTAAGATTTTATTTTTGGATCCGATTTTAGCTAGTTCAAAAGCTTTTTCACCAGCAACAAAATTTCCATGTTCATCATGAAGAAAAGATTCCATAACATTAAAAGTGTTTATTTCTTTTATTTCTTTCAAAATCAAAACATAGTTGGCAACGATCTCTGGGATTGCTGTTGCATAAAATGAAAAAGCTAAAGATTTTTCTTTTGAATTTACGAACAGTATCATACTTTCTGTTACAAATACATGATTATTATTATCAATTTTATTCTGAGTAGTTACTTGGATATTATACTCACATATTTTATTATATACAATCTCAGATAATTTGTTCATCTAATGAACCCTCCAACCATTAATTTATAATTTGTTCTTGGAGTAATGTTTTATTTCTTTTAAAATATTCTTACTTTTTATGTTTCACTTTTATTTGTTTTTGTTGTCCAACTCTTTGTTTTTCTTTTATAACTTCTTTTACAATATGAGTTGCCATTAAGCAATTTCCAATTCTCCATTTTGATTCTGGAAAACCGAAAATTCGACACTTATCTCCTTGAATTATTTTACCACAAGGACCTTTCCCTTCAAACAATTTACATTGTTCCACAATAGGATTCCTTACTGGTTCACCTTCTCTTACAAAGGTGTGTGTTACAACTGATTCCTCCAATTTAAGTTCCTCCTAGTAAAAGTCACTAATTACTAACAACTTTTCTTTTGCTCTAGTTATTGCAGTATATAGCCATCTTTTATAATAATCATCATCCCAATATTTAGATCGTTGTTCAAATACAACTACTTTTTGCCATTCAGATCCTTGAGATTTATGAACGCTTAAAGCATATCCATAATCGAAAAAAGCAAGACTAGGAGCTTTAAACCTTTTCATAAGATATTTTCTATCTGATTCAAGTCCTGTTTCTGTTTCCATTGTATATGTTACTTGACCAAAACAAACAGGGCTCATAAAACACTCAAAAAATTTGTTTGTTTCATCATTTTTTAAAGTTATTCTATATACTTCATTATTAAGTGGATATACCCATTGAACTGTAAATATTTGTCCATTCATTATTCCATAATCTCTATTATTTTGTAAGCATACAATTCTTTCACCCGGATATGGAATATTCTTATCTCCAAACCCAAGTCTTAATCTAACTTGGTCGTTTAAATATGCTCTTGTTGTATTAAATCCGCAAAGAAGAATAATATTCTCATCAAAGTTTAAAGTATCCCATATAGTTTTAGTTTCTTTTCTGTTCCAAGACATCTTTAATACATCTTTACCAAATATAGTATTTTTTGGAATTAGTCCATTCTTTCTTACATAAGATGATAATTTAATAATTGGTGAATCTGCAACTTGTCTTTGAATTTCTGTAAGAATATAATTAGGTTTTTCCATCAAATCTATTTGAGTTCCAATAGGTGGTAGTTGACCATGATCACCAACTACTAATATAGGAATATCATTACTAATAACATCATCCCAAATTTCTCTAGATACCATTGAACCTTCATCTATGCATAAATATTTAAATCCTTCTGCTGGATTTGGTTTTCTTCTCCATCTTATAATAACAAAAGCTTTTAATTCTTTACTATATTGAGTTTCTGGTTCATATAAAAAACTATGAAGAGTTCCTACAAAATCTTGATCTGGATAATAAGCTTTGTTTTCTTGAAGTTTATTTTTTAGAACACTAGATGCCTTTCCTGTAAATGTGCAAAATGCTACACAGGCCCAAGGCATAACTTTCATAGCTTCTTCTCGAATTTTTGTTATTAGATATGTTTTTCCTGTTCCAGCATATCCACCAACAATTATCAATGGTTTTCTAAATGTAGCAGTAAAAAAATCATTTATTACTTTTTTCTTTACTAAATCTTGCTGTTCTGTCAGCATAATAACCCTCCATAATTTTTTGTTCTCAATAATTAATATATATAGTTTTATCATTTTTTCTTTGGAACAAATTCTTAAAATGAAAGGAGAAATCTTTATGGATCCTCAAGAGATAGCTGCTCAAAGAATTATAAATCAAATGGTAACTACACCTAAATCAAATGAATTACCAACTGGTCTTGAAAGATGTCCTCAATGTAATTATCTTCATCCGCCAGTAAAAGCAGGAGAAAGATGCCCAAATGCTAAAACTAATATTAAAGGGATAACCAATGATGAGGTTACGCAATTTTTAGGTAATTTAAAGAACATTTTATTGAATAATATTGAAAAAAACAACATTAAAAATCCAAAGAGGTTATTTCAAAATGTAATAATGAAGGTAAATGAAGTTGTAACTAATTTTAAGGATGAGTAATGCAAAGTTTAACTTTAGAAAAAGAGAAAGAAGAAATATTTAAATCAATAGATGCAATTGAATTAATTATAAATGGAGAATCTTTTCATTTATTAAAAGAAGAAGATAAAAACGAATTAAAATTAAAAAAGAAAGAATTAGAAGATAAATATTACCAAATGACATTAGAATTAGATAATAGAATAGACGAATCATTAGATGAAGAATTTGATGTTTCAGATAGTTCAACAACAATTGAAATTGAAAGTAATGACTATAATAAAGATTATATGATAAGAAAAAGCAGACATGAATTGAAATTAAGTTATGCAAGACTTAGACAAAAAGATTTACCAAATGATTTATTTGGTGCTGTTGAATACGTTTACTATCTTCATACAAAAAACAAAAATCATAAATTATCTTGGAAAAAAATTCTTGTAATAGTTTCTAAGAGATATAATATTCCTGTTGAGACTATAAGGTCTGAATGGTCTCGTAGAATTAATTACATGAGATATGCGGAAAAAAATCTCCTATTATAATATAAATATTATATATTAATATGGGTAAACCCATAACATTAAAAATCAAAGAATAAAGATTCTAATTGTCTTATTAAAAATTCCAACTCATGACCTCCTGCTTTCAACCCTCCGGCCTAGCGGCCTATGGGTTTCAGCAGAGGTTGAGACTAGCAATTCAAATTTTAGAGTTTAAAAATTCAACTAATAGAACAAATTAATAATAGAGAATGTTCGAAAGGAGATTAAAATGGTTGAGAATGAAACTATATGGTTTTCACAGATGTTGTTATATTATAAAGATAAAATATATCTATCAGAAGGACAATTTAGACTAAGTATATCTAGTAGTACTCAAGATTATAGATTCTTCAATCCTCCATTATTAAATATTTCTATTTCAACAAACTATCAAAAAAGTTTTAACCTTCCAATTTATGAAGCAAATGAATTATTAAAATCATTTCAAGAGGCCTTATCCCAATCTTCAGAAAAAATTGAAATTCAACGAAAAGATACAAAAGGAGCAATTCTTTATTTTAATATCTCTACAGAAATTACAACAGGAGAAAGAATAGTTCTTATTCAAATAAGAAGCAGTGAAAGTGATTTTACAAAAGTAGTTGTTCCATTGAAACCAATATTTGAGGTCTTTCTAAAATCATTGAGATATTTTGTTGAAAAATATTTTGATATTTGTACAATTTTATTGGGAAAAAGTATTGATTCAGATATTCATTTATTAGTTCAACAGATTCCAGGATTGATTAAAGGTATTTCTGGACAAATTATTCCTAATGTAGTTAGTATGAAAAGCGATTTTAATGATTCTTCTGAAACAGAAGTAACTATTAAAGATTTAGATACTTTTCTAGGAAAAGATATGGAAAATATTAAAGTTCCAGAATTGAATATTGAGAAAAAGGAACAAGTATATAAAACAGATAGTAAATTTGTTACAGATATTTTAAAGAATGATTTATCTACATTAGAACATATGTTAAGTAATTATGTATTAGAAGGTTGTCCTATTTCAACAATTGTTGATGATGTTAACAAAAATTATCAAAGCAAAGATGAAAATTTTACAATGATACCTGGTATTGATGAAACTGAAATGAAGTCAATGTTTTATATAAGTAAGCTTTTGTATTCAATAGCTTATCAAAAATATTATCATAATCAAGAAGTTATTCCAATAAGTGTTCCTATTTTAAAATATAATCCAAAAATAAAAACTGATGAAAATGTTTCAATTGCTATGAATTTATTTGTATTGGGAGCATATATTAGAACTGTAAGAAGAAGATTAGAAACAAAAATAGCTGATAGTTTTGAAAACAAATCTTTATTCTATTTAGCATTTAGATGTTTTCTTGATCCTTTTGTTTTTTCATTTATTGGAGATATAGACCATCTAAATTCGGTATGTGTTCCTTATTATGAGTATTTTAATAACATTGGAGTGTTTAATAAATATAAAAAATTATTGAATGAAAATGGATGTCCAGAAATAACAAAAGATGATATTATAGCATATGCAACTGAAGTTATGCAAAAAGGAATTGGAAAAAGTAGAAATATTGTTGAACTTCATGAGCATTTAAGAACTATTGAAGCAGTTAAGTTGACAACTAAAAATGAATTTACATTAGAACAAATTATAAATGAGATTATCCCGTTAGAAATATATGTTGCTCTTGGAAGAGATTTAGAGGATACTGCATATTTAACTCAATTTAAGAAAGAACATAATATTTCTGATGATATTTTACAATTTTTTATTGGAAAAAAGAAGAAATCTACTCCTAAAAAAGAAGAAGAAAAATCAGTTAAAAGAGATACAAATTTGCAAAGATTCTTAAAAGAAAAGGAAAGCGATATTCCAGAACCATATAGAAAAGAATTTGCAAAGGTAATTGAAGCTGTTGGTAAAAAAGCTTTTGATTTTAAAAGTTTTGATTTTCCTTATATAGAATTTGGAGATAGTGTTATAAAAGCATTGTATAATTGGAATCCATCAAATGACTCTAAAATTACTATAGATTATAAATATTTTTGTGATAAAGTATTAGAAGAAATAATGAGTAAAGAATCTATCTTAGCATCAACAAGTATTGAAACAAAATCAAGCAGTATATGGGATACATTCTAAAAAGAGAATAAAGGAGTTATTGAATGAGTCTGAAATTGGGAAAATCATTTGATCGAAGTTATGGGATTAGATTACCATTCCTTAATGGCTATTATGATATTGGAATATTTTTCAATAAGAAATCTACATTTTTATTGTTTAGCGTAGAACAATCATTGAAAGATGTTGAAGTTAGTGGTGTAAAAGTCAATATGTTTAAGAATATTGAATCATCAAAGTTTTGCGAAACTTTTTTGGAATTACACAACTATAGAAAAGAAACTCTTGATATTCTCAATCAATTTAAATGTATAAGACCAGAGTATCATCATGAACTATCATTTATAGCTAATGAAACAATAAACTTAGCAAAGATTGATATAGATGAAAATAGATCAGTATTTGACTGTTTAAATATTTATGCCTTTACTTTAAATGCATATATTAATGAGTTTATTTTTGTTTTAGCAGAAAGACAAAATATTGTTAAGATCTTGAATAGAAAAATGGTTAGAACAAGTGGACTTCAAATTGCAACCAGTAGATCTATAAATATGTTGAACGATTATCATAAAGAAAGACTTATCTCAGGAAAAGAAGGATTAGTAGTAAGATATCCAAGTTCAGATATTATAAAATTAAATGAGGAAAAATAAATGGCCAATTGGCAACCAGTAGAATATGAGCGTACCAGAGGTATGCATTTTTTTATTCATAACGTTTTTGCCAATTTTTATAAGGATACGCTTGATTATTTATCAACATGCTTATATCCGAGATTTGAATATAGAGTAGTAGGAACGTACGAAAAAGCTATTGAGTATATTACTAAGAAATCTCAATTAGGACGAGAAGTAGACGTTCCTATTACTCCAGCTTTAATTTTAAATCCATCTGGTGACTTTGAGTTGGCTGACGCTATAGCTGGAGGTCATCAATTATGGAGATTCCCATTTTTAGCTCCTGGTCTTGGACGAAGATTTTATACTCCTGTATATCAGGATTCAAATATGCAAGTTACAGTTGGTTTTGTTAGAATTCAAGGTGATATTGAATTACTTATGTTATTAAATAGTATGTATGAATATTTGGATGTTAAAATGATGCTAATGCAAGTTTTTGGAGGAATGGATAGATGGATTTATCCAAGATTTTTTAATACTTTTATTGTTCTGCCTCCAGAAATAGCTAATTTTAAATATAGTAACGAGTATACTGGGGAATCATATAGAATTGATTGGTATGGAGCTGGGGCATATAGAGAAGTTTTAAAAACAACAAGTATAAACGAACTTGTTATTCCAGCAGAAGTTAAACCACTTTATAAACTTACTAGTTTTAATGATGCTAGTGCAAGATTGGGAGGGGTTGATAAACTACCAGAATGGAAACTAGGAGCAATTATAAGATATGAAATTGAATTACCATGTTGGTTAATAATAAATACAGATTATATTGTTCAAAATATAAACGCTGAAATTAGAGCCGGTTCCTCATATTCTGTTTATGATTATGATGTTCCATCAAATAGATTTTCTAAAGATATTCGTTATTGGTGGGGTCTTGATTCAACATCAAATATTGATGATCTTGATATTTTGATTGGAGATTCAACTTGTGTTGAAGGACTTGATATAGAATATGCTTTAAATACAAGATATTATCATGTAGTTACAGCAGGTGAAGCTTCATCTACAACCGATGTAACAATAAGCATTCCTGAACAAATAACAGATATAAAACTATTAATTTTAAATAGTAGATATGGAGAAATGACTTATGGAGATCATTATGTCTTAACTAACAATGGTAATTCAGTTAAGATAAAAATAGATGATGTTGAATTAGTTGAAGGTATGATAATTGAATTATATGTATATACAAAATTGGAGAGACCATAATGAACATTAGACAACAACTTGAGCAATTTTTTGGACAAAAAGAACCAGAAACTGTAATGAATGTTGCAGCATCGGTTATAGTTAAAGAAATGAATGGAGAAAAATATATACTTTTAATTCAACGAGCCAGTGAAGATCATTGGCCTAATTTTTGGGAATTTCCAAGAGGAAAATGTGATAAACCAATTGGAGAAAGTATTTTAAAATGTGTTAAGAGAGAAGTTAAAGAAGAAACTGGATTGGATATAATTCCTGGAGATGTGATTGATATCTATGAATATGTAGCTGATGAAGGAAAGAGATTATCAATTTGTCATAATATTTTATGTAGACTTGTTGACGAGAATCAAAAAGTTAAATTATCAAAAGAACATCAAGACTTTAAATGGATTAATGGTTTTGGTTTGATTGAACTTTTACTTTTACCAGATCAAAAAAGAGTAATTGAAAAATTATTGAATAGAGAAGCTTCTATTGTTTCATACCCAGAAAATAAAGAAGTTAAACAAGTTAAAGAAAGTAAAGGAAAATAAGAATGGTTATTCTAAAGATAAAAGAGAAAGGATATTATGTTACTATTCCTGGTATTACTCCTTTTAGAACACCAGCAGAAGTTGATATAACATCTATAGGTTTAGCAGTGGTTGTTTCAACTTTACATTCTAATGGAATTGATAAATTTGAAATTGTTTCTGATATACCTGGTAAAAGATCTACCTTTACTCAAGATGACTTTAGTATAGCAAGAAAAAAAGAAAAGAAAGATGAGAAATATGAGCATTTAACTGGACAACTTGATGAATTGAAAGAGTTGGTATCAAAATTATTAGAAAGAAATGTAAATGAAAAAAGGGAACAAATTATTGAAAGGATTATTGAAAGAAGGTCTGATAGTCCTATTGTTGAAGAAATTGAAGATATGTTTATTCCTGAAATAAATTTTTCTGGTGGAAAGATTAAAAGTAAAACAGAATCTATTAGTAAGAAAGAAGATATTTTCGATAATGTTGATTTATTAAGCAAACTAAAAGGTGGAGGCAGTAGAAAATGACAGATAAAGTGAAAGAAGAGCAAGCAACGCCAAAGAAAAAAGAGGATGCTGTTTGTATAGGTTTAGATTGTGGAACAATGCATCTTGTTTGTGCTAGGTCTGATACTTCAGAGTTTAAAATAACAAGAAATGTATTTTTACCTGTTGATAAAGATAATGTTCAATTAACAGAGTTAAGCGAAATAAGTTATGTTGAAAGTGGAGATGGTGATTTATTTATTATTGGATCTGACGCTTTTAAATATGCTAATATTTTTGGTCATGAAGTTTCAAGGCCAATGGAAAAAGGATTGATTTCTCCAAAAGAAATTTCAGCGATTGACGTTTTAACTTTGATGATAAAAGATTTGATTGGTGATGTTAAAGAGAAAGAAACTTATTGTTCATATTCAATTCCTGCCGAAGCTATAGATGAAGGACGATCTATTACATATCATGAAAACGTATTTGCAAGGATTTTGAGCAATTTAGGAATTAATTATACTGCTGTTAATGAAGCGATGGCAATAATTTATTCAGAATGTGCTGCAGAAAAATTTAGTGGTATTGGTATTAGTTTTGGAGCTGGAATGGCAAACGTAGCTGTTTCTTATAAAGGAGTAGAAGCACTAAAATTTTCAACAGCTAGAGCAGGGGATTGGATTGATTTTAATGCTGCTCAATCATTAGGAATGATCCCTAATAGAGTAACCAGCATAAAAGAAAAATATATGAAATTTTCTGGTAGCGTTGAAGTCAAGAACAAAAATACAAAAAGAGTTTTAGAAGCATTATATTATTATCATAAAGCTCTTATTGAGTATACTGTAAAGAAAGTAATTGAGGAATTTAATAAAAAGGTTAATATAGAAGTTGATGAACCTTTGCCGATTATTATTAGTGGGGGCACGAGTATGCCAGAAGGATTTACTGAATTATTTAAAACAGTAATTTCCGGACAAGAACTTCCATTTGATGTATCTGAAATAAGAAGAGCTAAGAATCCGTTGACAGCTGTTGCTAATGGTCTTTTAATTAGAACTATGTCGGATGTGAAAGGAATGAAATAATATGATATGTTCATATGGATGCGGCCAAGAAGCGAAGTTTAAATTTAAAAATAATAAGGTGTGTTGCTCAAGATTTTCTTGCCAATGTTCATATATAAAAACGAAGAATTGTGAAAAAAATTTGGGTCATAAAGTTTTAGATATAACAAAAGAGAAGATACGAAAAAAGATTACTAATACTAAAAGAAGTATAGATACTATAGAAAAAATAAGTAAAGCAAAAAAAGGAAGTATTCCATGGAATAAAGGAAAAGTTGGTGCTCAAGTTGCATGGAATAAAGGAAAAGTTGGTGTTCAAGTTGCATGGAATAAAGGAAAAGAGAATTGTTTTTCTAAAGAAACAACTTCAAAAATGCGAGAAAGTAGAAAAAAAGAAAATTTATCTATAAATACATTATTAAAAATGAAGATTTCCCATCAAATTAGAATAGAAAAGATAAAAATTAAATATCCTTTTTTCTCTAAAATAGAAGAAATGAGATATAATCCTGAAAAAGAAAATGAAATCCAGGTTCATTGTAAGAATCATGATTGCCCAAATTCAAAAGAAAAAAGTGGTTGGTTCACTCCAACTAGAGGTCAATTATTTGAAAGAATCCGTCAATTAGAAAAAGAGTTTGGGAATGAGGGTAGTTATTTTTACTGTTCAGTAAAATGTAAGAATACATGTCCTGTATACAGATTACAAAATGATCCATACAAAAAAGAAAAGAAACTATATACAGAAGAAGAATATCAAACTTTTAGAAAATTTGTTTTAGAACGTGATAACTATATCTGTCAATTTTGTGGAGAAAAAGCAACAGAAGTTCACCATGAACGTCCACAAAAATTAGAACCATTTTTTGCTTTAGATCTAGACTATGCTTTAAGTTGTTGCAAAGACTGTCACTATAAATATGGACATAAAAATGAATGTTCAACAGGAAATTTAGCATTAAAAATATGTTAAAATTGGGAGGTTGTTATGCCTAAAGAAAGTTTTGAGACCTTTAATAAAAAGGTTAAAAGAGCTCAAAGAATTTTAGATATGTTGTTAAATGAAATAATTACTCAACAAGATACTTTTGTTGAGTTATATGGGCATCCAAATCAACTTCGAATAACCACCGCTGTTGATGTTGATGGAAAAGAGAATGTTGAGTATCCAAATCAATTAGATAATTCTAAAAAATCTGTTAATACTATTCAACATGTTCCAAAAGATCCTAATGATTTATTAGGAGATATTCGGAAACAGTTGAGTGAACTTAATATTAATGAAGGAGTTAGAAAATGGGTTGCTAGAAAAATATTTAGTGATAAACGAATGAAACATGCTGCTATTGGAGCTGGTATTGGAGCTGCTGCTGGATTGGCTGTGGGTTTTGCTGGAGCATATCAACATTGTAAAGAGAAATCTGAAGGTGATGGTGAAAAAACCAGACAATGTTTAAAGGCTATTGCTGCTAGATTTAAAAATAAAGTTAAGGGAGGTAATTATGTTAAATAATAGAGATTTATTTGCTAATTGGTTATTGGAAGAACTATCACCAGATCAAGAGAAAATTATAAAGAATGCGAGAAATATGGTTGATAAGAAGTTTGGTAATTGGACTAGACACATAGATGGAAAGAAAAGCGGAAGATACTTGAGTAGTGCAGGCAAGAAAGTTGTAGCTGGGGTTGCTGTAGCTGGGGTTGCTGGTGGTGTTGGATATCTCTTATTGCGAAGAAAATGTAAAAATAAATATCCAAATGACCAAGAAAAATACAAAGGTTGTATTAAGTCTATTGGTAGAGAACAAATTGAAGCAGAAGAATTAAGAATAAATATAGTTAGAGAAGAATTTAATAAATGGTATAATGAAGTATTTTTTGTTGGTCCAGAATTGAAAAAAGTTCTTTCTTCTTCATTAGCTAAAGATAATACAAAAAGACTAGCAATGATTGCGAATAAAGTAAAAGGATTAGCGGGTAAAAAATAAGTAAATTAAGGAGAAAAAAAATGGACAAAATTAGACAAGAATTAAATGAATGGTATATTTCTGAATTAAATCCTATTTTTGTTGGAGCTGGTATTGGAGCTGCAGTAGGAACTGCCGGGGGTTTGATATATAAACGAAAGGTTTGCAGAAAAAGATGGGGAACCAATGAAAAAGAATATAAAAAATGTATGATGGGAAACGTTTGGAGTAAATCAACAAAACCACCTGAACAAAAGAAATAATTTATACGAAAGGATTTTAAATGATTTTTGAACAACCGAATACTAGATTATGGAATGATAGAGAATCAAAACCAATTAAAAAATTATCTCTACCAAAGATACGAGAGTTTGGATTAAAATTTGACGATATAAAAGTGGTTGATACGTTAGAAGCTTTAAAGAATTCTCCACCTAATATTATTGTTGCTGAAGCTGCAAAGAATTTCAGTTTTGTTCAGAATTGGTTTAAGAAACAAGACATGAAGAAAAAAGTTAGATATGTTATGGGACTTGGAGCATATCAACAATTAGAATTTGACTCAAAAATGGGTCAAAGATTGATGCGACCTGCTCAAGTTAAATTCAGAAATTTATATAGACCATATAATGGAGAAGATGTAACTGGAAAAAGACTTCTTGTTTTTAGAACAGGGGGTGTTGGTGATCTTCTTTTTATTCAACCAAATCTTCGTTATTTAAAAGAAAAATATAAGGATTGTAAAATAGCATTTGCTTGCGGTCCGCAATATCAACCTATGGTTGAGAATTGGGATTGTGTTGATGAAGTTTTAGATCTTCCATTTCAATTGAGTGAATTAACCAAAGCTGATTATCATATTTTATTTGAAGGTGTTATTGAAAGATGTAAACAAGCTGAAAGAGATAATGCATATAACTTATTTTCTAAATGGATGGGTCTTGATTTACCAGATGAATTATTAATTCCAAAACAAACCGCAAAACCTGATAAATTGGAAGAATGTCTTAAAACTTTAGCAGATAAAAATTTTAAACATAATTTTATTCTGATGCAATTGAGAGCTAGCTC
>Ga0315295_10002309_pt1 | contig 16196 bp, 11 predicted proteins | sample YL17G14_0_MG_FD_204453 | JGI IMG/M metagenome (GOLD analysis project Ga0315295, IMG submission 204453) | Sediment microbial communities from Yellowstone Lake, YNP, Wyoming, USA - YL17G14_0 | ecosystem: Environmental > Aquatic > Freshwater > Lake > Sediment | place: USA: Wyoming | collected... | reverse complement strand
TGCCTGCCTTCTTGCCCGTGAAGACACCTGCGTTCGATATCTCGCCGATGCTGGGGTCGACCACGGACCAGACGAACGTCGCGTTGGTGAAGGCTACGCCCTTCTGGTCGTAGGCCGTGGCCAGGATGTTGATGGTCTTGCCCTTGGTCACCTTCGGGTCCGATGGCTGGAGCTGGATCTGCGTCAGGACCCTTGGGGGCACGGTGACCGTGACCCTCGCCGAGCCGTTCACGGTGCCGTTCTTGGCCAGGACGGAGGTCGTTCCCGGGGCCAAGGACTTGAAGAGGCCCTCGGGCGTGATGGTCCCGATGGCTGTATTGTTAACGGACCAGGCGAACTTCACGCCCGGGAATTCGTTGCCCAGGGCGTCGTAGGCCTTCGCCGCGAAGGTTGTGTTCTTACCCTGCTCCAGCGACACGTTGTTCGGTGTGACCGTTATCTTGTTCACCGTCTGGAAGACCGTAAGGTTGGCTAGCCCGGCCACGGAGCCGGATGCAGCGACCACCACGGTTTTTCCAGGTTTGAGGCCGGTCACGTTGCCGGTCTGGACGATGCTTGCGACGGTGGTGTTCTGGACCGACCATCCGAAGATGATACCGTCGATCGTGGCCCCGAGGGCATCATAGGCCACGGCCAAGAACTTGACCGCCGAGCCCACGGCCACGGATGTGTTCACAGGGGTGACCGTGATCTTGTGGATCAAGCGCTGGACCGTTATGTTGGCCGTGCCATTCTTGGTCCCGTTGACGGCCTTGATCACGCCAGTGCCGTTCTTCAGGGCCTTGAAGGTGCCGTTCTTGTCGATGGTGCCGATGCTGGAGGGCGTGACGCTCCAGGTGAACACCAGGCCCGGAATGGCGGTGTTGTCGGCCTCGTAGCCGGTGGCATTGAAGTCCTGGATCTTACCGAGGTCCAGGGTCGCATTGATGGGTGTGACCTTTATCTTGGCCAGGACCGGCGGAGGTTTGACCGCAGTCACCTTGAAGGTGATGGGGGACCCGACGAGGCCGGCGCTCGTGGCGGTGACATTGTAGGTCCCGGGGAGGTTCCCCAGCTTGAGCTCCACCGTGGCACGGCCCGACCTGTTCGTGACCGCGGTCGTGTTGACCAGGGCCGTTCCAGTGGCCCCCGTGGGCCCGTTGGAGATGGCCCAAGTTATGGGCACGTTCTCGACGACCAGGTGCAGGGCGTTCTTGACCTCGACAACGAAGGGCGCTAGGAGCTTCCCGAGATATCCCTGCTGGCCGTCCCCGGAGACCTTTGTTATGTCGGTCGGCGAGGACAGTATCTTCGTAAGGCTGGAGTTGATGGGCTGTGGGATGGGGACGACCCCGGCCGGGGCCTTGACATAGAACCATGTATCGTTCCATATGGACAGCCCCACGGTCCTCCCGGGCGTGGCCGTCGGCGGGATGTTGAAGAGGATGAGCAAATGCAACGTGGTCCCCTCGGGGATTGTCCGGTTGAGGTTCGTGAATGTCATGTTCCCACCCGAGTAGGTCTGTGGGTCGCCTAGGAACGCGTCTGTGCTGGCATCGTAGACCATGTCGGAGTCCTTGTCCTCGATAAGCCGGACAAGGCCGACATCGCCGTCGAGCGTGCTATTGCCGATCTTCATGACGCGCACCCCTGTGAACAAGAGGTCGTTCGTGTTCGCGGCCGCGGTCAGGTTGAGTGCCATCATGGGTACATCCATGGCCCCCTCGAGGGCCGTCGCCGGGGCCAGGTCCTTCGATGCGACAATGAGCGACGGGTTCCCTTTGACCTGGACCTGCGTGGCGCCCTTGAAGGCGTTCGCGCCGCCACCGTTGGTGTTCACCTTCAGGGAATACCAGAAGTTCAGGGTCAGCCCCGGTGTGGCATTGAGGTCTATGGAGAAGCGGAACTTGGTGTTGTCGCCGCCCACGTTCGTCTGAAGGGCGCTCACAGGGGTCGTCCCGAAGTTGACGTTGTTCAATGGGAGGTCCCTTGAGAGGTCGAGGAGCTGGATGGAACCGCCCGTCACACCGGTCCCGGCGAAGAACTCGACGTAGAGCACGTCGGATGCGTTGAACACCTGGCGCTCCATCGTGCAGGCGGCATCCTTGTAGGTCTTGATGGAATGCCCGTTGAGATTGTTACCGACGATGATTGCCGTCTTTGCGGCCACTTGCGCGTTGAGGTTATCTTGGATCCTGAAGTCGGCATAGTACCAGTCAAAGGTGATGGCCCCTGGCAGGGTTATCGTTGCTTCGTAGCTGTATGGGGTCTTGGACGATCTCTGGACCCATGCCCCTATATTGGTTCCCGGGACGTTCCCCCCGTTCCAGGTCTTGAATGTGAGCTGGTGCTGCTTGGCCAGGTTCACGACCCGGGTCGTCGTGATGTTCAGCAGGACGACATCGCCGGGCTGGTATGTGTGGTTCGCCCTTAGCACACCGGTCGCGCTCCTCAGCGTGAAGTTATCATAGGTGTTTGCGCTCACATAGTCGGAATACCCGTCCAGCGGCTGGTTGATGGCCATCGATTGCATGGGGACCAGCCCAGCGAACATAAGCAATGACACGAGGACGATCACGCCAAGACGTGAGGATGTCTTCCCTATCTCTTTGATTCGGACCATTTGATAACCTCCTAAATCATAACGGCTAGGATTCATTTCAATCCTATCCATAAACTGACTTATTTAAATAGAACTATTTAAATTTTTTCGGATAGTGATAGTCAATATACCAATTTTGTTTAAAATGTGGTTCACTGGGATTTGAACCCAGAGGTGTTGTGGAAAAAAGGTTTTGGGCCCATCAGGCCCCTGGTCTGGCACCGAACTTCTTGTTCCTCTCGGCCTCGAACCGCTCCAGGTCCTTGTCGATCCAGGCCCTGGGCCTGCCGGTGGTCTCGAGGTATGCCTCCTGCGGTTTGTAGACCATGTCAAAGAGCAGTATCTCGTCCATGGTGCCCTTGGTCTGCGAGACCTTCTTCGAGGTCTCCTCGGCCTTGAGGCCAAGACACCAGGCCTTGAACTCCTTCAGGAACGGGCTCTCGCCATCGCCCTCCCATGTGAGGGTCGCCGAGATCGTTATGTTCCGCTCCTGGTCCCTCTCGTACTCGGCCTTGACCTTATCGGTCGTGCTGCCCCACCACGGGTCCTGGAAGGTGCCCTTCCAGTAGATCCCGTGCTTTTTGAGCAGCTGCTTGAAGGCCTCTTTGTTCTTCGAGTACGCCCGGCCATCCATCTTATACCGTACCAACATGAGAATCAACAGCTCATTTCAGTTAGGCGTTCAATGCGATAGTTCTGCAACTTAATAACATTTCCCTCGACAATTGCCGAAGAAAAATGGAATCCCCTTTTCTTTGTAAACATGATGCTGAATTCTTTCATGTGCATGCTTCATGTGAAAGATACAGGTGAAATATTAATGGTCTTTTTCCTGTTTTTCCGACGAGGAATACCTAGAACAATCGCTCCTGGCTGGAGATCTTGACGTCCTTACCCTCGTGCTTGAGGCCTAGGAGGTCCATTAGCATGAGGGCGTTCTTGGGTCCTTTTCCTCGCGGATGGTTGTTGAAATATACATAGCCCTCTTCGAAGTTCTCCTCGAGCTTCTCCTTCCAGGGCTTTAGCTCCTCCTCGGTGTAGAGATAATCGTATCGGTTGAACCTGTCCTTGGGGTCCGGGACCCCGTCGTCGGTCTCCACGCTGTCCATCCCTTTCGATGAACCGGTCCCTTTCTTGAACCAGAGGTCCCGATTGCGGCCGTGGAACCTGATATAGACCTTCTTCGTCCCCTCGACCCTGAGGTCCGGGAACCCCGGTCCGTCGGTCTCACAGAGTATGATGCCGAACCTCTTCAGCAGTTGGCCGACCTCGGGGACCAAGGTCATGGTCCTTCCCTTTGCTTTCTTGGTCCAGCTCCTGTGCCTGAGCTCGATGGTCCAATCGTACTTGTCCGCAGGTATCGCCTCGAACAGGCCCTCGAGCGCCTTGATGCCCTTGCTCTCCTTCTCATCTCCGAGCTCGAACCTGAAGTACGGCGACATCTGGATCAGGACCGCCCCGACCAGGCCTTCCGCATTGAGCGGGTCCAATACGGCCCTCTCGAACATCCTGGCCTCGTCGAGGGCCTTTGCCAGGTCCCATTTGACCATATGTTCATGCGTGATTTTCTGCGGGAACTTCAATGAATACGAGAAGGTCGCCTGGTCCTTGGCCTGGCCTCCGAACCGGTCCTCGCGGAACTTCCTGATCCCCAGTCCTTTCCTGACCCAAGCCTCGACGGTGAACTTGTTCGGGACCGCATAGAACGTGCTGTTTATCTCGACCGTCGGGAAGAACCGGCCGTAGTAACCGAGCCAGTCCTTCTTGCCGACCTCTTTGGGGTAGAAGGGCCCGACCCAGTCATCGTATGACCAACCGGAGCAACCGATTCTCAGCGCCATCTCACAATATAACGCATTCCATAAAGAAAAGGGTTCCCACTCGCCTAAGGATTAAATCTCTATTGTCTTGTCCATATCGAATTCAGAGTTCTTTCCATGCCCAGCATAACCGAAGGGATTGCACACAATCCGGGTGGATCCGATCTTATAATCGAATGATGTATGCGTATGACCGTGAACCCAAACCGCAGGTCTTCGTTCGATAATGAGTTCCTCTAGATCGCAAAAGAAGTACGCGTTGAGCGGATCGTCCTTGTAATCCGGAGAAATGGATCTCTTGCTTGGTAGATGATGCGTTATGACCACATCTCCTGGCGCCAGTTCACGGCGGAGGAACTTGACCGCTTGACGGTTCTCATCATAGACCCATTCCTCGAAGTCCTCGATGAGATTGAAATCGTTCATTTCATATTTTGGCGCTTTGTCGTCCCTTCTGAACCACAGCGGTGCACCAAGTATCCTGTGGCCCCCAAGTTCCGCGATGCCATTCTCGAGCCAGATGAGGTTAGGCAGTCTGCCGATCACATCCTCCATGATCTCCATTACCTGGGGTCGGCTATGATGATAGAATTCATGGTTACCATGGACATAAACGACCTTTGGGAATAGGTCACACAATCTTACAAGTGCTTCTGCAATTCCTCCTGCCGTCGAAAGATCGCCAGCAATGACCAAAGCATCGACCCGTGACGGGTCCAGGGCCGCGATGAATGACCTTCCCGCATCCGCATGGAACTCTAAATGAAGATCGCTCATTATCCGGAGGCGCAAATCGTCCACATCCGTTTCCGACTAAGAGGTCCATATCTCATTGGACCATTATTATTGGATATATCGCATTTCTGCTATCGTTAAAAAAGATATCGGATATGTTCCTCGGATGGTGGCATTTAAAATCGGTCCATAATCAGACCGTTTTTAGCATAGGTCGCTCTATGGTCAAATCCCACAATACTGAGGGATTACCGAGATCAATGGCTTCTGATGATAAAATATAAATAGTATAATATATATTATGCTAATATGGATTATGCTAAATTTATAGACCGCGAAGAGGAACTGTCCTTCTTGCACGGTATCTTGTCCTCAAAGGAGTTCCAGCTGATACCTGTCTGGGGCAGAAGAAGGATAGGGAAGACCTCTCTTCTACTCAAAGCCCTCAACGGCACGGGGGTCTATTTCCTCTCGAACGAGGTCACGGACCGTCAGAACATCGAGAGATTCCAGGAGACCGCGGCAAAACAACTCGAGGACCCGACGATATTGGACCTCAAGCCCGATTGGGAGATAATATTTCGCACCCTTGCAGAGAGGGACCTTCCGATCGTCATCGATGAGTTCCCATACCTTGTCGCTTCCAACTCGGCCATACCCTCCATCTTTCAAGCCATCGTGGACCTTCACTTAAGGAAGACCAGCACCAAGCTATTTCTCTGCGGTTCCTCGATTAGGATGATGGAAAGCTCCGTGCTTGATTACAGGGCACCGCTTTATGGTCGGAGGACTGGACAAATACAGCTGCGCCCTCTCAAGTTCGTATATCTTCATGCCTTCTTTCCCCAGTACGGGCTCGAGGATCTTGTACGGCTGTTTGGTGTCTGCGGGGGGGTACCCCCCTATCTGGAGGCACTGGACCCAAAGTTGACCTTCTGGGACAACGTCGGCATGAAGGTCCTGAACAAGCGGTTCCAGTTCGCACATGAGGTGGACTTCCTCCTGAAACAGGAGTTCAATAATCTCGGGGTCTACAAATCCATTCTCAAGGCCATAGCTGATGGACGGACCCGGGTTGAAGAGATCCGTGATGTGCTCGGGATGGGCAAGTCGGACATCTCCCCTTATTTGAACAAGTTGGTCACTATCGGATTGATAAAGCGGACGGTACCAGTGACCGAACAGGAAAAGGTGAGCAGGAAGGGAATTTATCTGATCGAGGACCAATTCCTGGCCTTCCATTTCAGGTACATCCTCCAGAACTGGGCCATGATTGAGGCAGGACGGACCGAAGGAGTTCTCGAACAGATACGTACCGATTATGATAGTTACTTGGGGCGGGTCTTCGAGAAAGTCGCAATGGAAGCTTTCCTGGACTGGTGCACATCGCGAAAGGAGGTGTGGGAGAAGGTCGGCCGGTGGTGGTTCAAAGAGAGCGAGATAGACCTCGTCGCGCTTTCCTCATCCCGGAACGAGATGCTGTGCGCTGAAGTGAAATGGAGCGCTAAACCGATCAGCCCCAGAGTCATTGAGGACCTGGTCCGTAAAAGCGGTGAGATCAGATGGGGCAGGCCTGACAGGAGGACCAGATATCTTCTCATATCACGTGGGGGTTTCACACCAACCTGTAAGCGGTTGATGGGTGATGAGGGGATACTTTACTGGAACTGGAGGGACCTTGAAAAATGGGCCTGTGGCAAAACAAAAGGGAAGATATTTTCGTCAACCACCCGTGAATGAATTCACGGGCTTGGTCTCCGGAGATCGGACAGGTTCCCGACCTGCTTCCTTCACTCCATCATGGTCCCAGACGTGGCCGTTGACCCGGCCATCTCTCCTGGACACTGGCCCCAGATGCCTCGTCTGGGGCCGCTCCAGGAGCGGTGCTATTGCGATGACAACGGACGCATTGCGGTCCGCGTTCACCACCAGGCCGCACTTGCCGCAAACGAAGATGCGGCCTTTTCTGTAGGATCCATCGATCACGAAGCAATGGGAACAAGTCTGGGATGAGTACATCGGGTTCACCTTCACATCTCCCACTCGTCTTTGATATCCGACCGACCTGATGGCCGTATGAAGGATATCGTAGGGAATGTGGTGGACCTTCCTATTGATCCTCTTTTCGACCTTCGGGGGCAACGGTTCCATCCCTTTCCCGTCCTTCCTTTGCCTTTTTCGTTTTCTAGGCCTGTTCAGTCCCTTCAGGTCCTCGAGGGCCAGTAACGAAGAGTACTCCACGGCAAGGTCGACGATTCTATGGGCCACCTGATAGCAACCGGTCATCACCATGTTCCTCTCGTAGCCCTTCAGGTCGTTCAGTTTGCCCTTGGCCTTCCGGCTCCCTTTCGAAGCATGGCTCTGGAGCTTGGCCCTCCTCCACCAAACCGCTCTCTGCCTGTGCGCGATGTCCCTTCCGAAATATTCCTGGTGAACGGTCCGGCCTTTCTTATCGACAATCGTTATGGCAGCGGGAGTGCCACTCCCGGTGTCTATTCCCAAGACCGTCTTGGCCTGGGCCAGGTCCGAGACCACGAAATCCTTTCGGAGATTGATTATGATGCACCATCGGTCCTCTTGTTTGTTCCTCAGATGATGCAGTTCGAAGCATGTGAAGTCCCAACCGTCCTTGAGCTCTGATTGGAGCCGTTCCCAAGCACCGTCCTTCGCAATGGGCAAGGCCATCCTGCCCCCACCCGAATCCTTGATCGCTATCGTCACCACAGGATTTCCTTTCTTGGTCTTCCCAAGGTTCCCGCTTCTGGGTCTATTGTAGGGTATGGTCGGATGGTTCAGCCTCGCGCAGGGGGCCTTCCGATTTCCCCAGGCATCGGCAATGGCGTCAATTATTAATTGGGATTGTAGATCGCTGTCTTTGGCGATGCCCTTGTAGAGGAGTTTCTGAAGATTGAATTTTGTAAAAGGCAGAGCATCGGAATTGGGTAGCGCGTCCCAGAATTCCACTCCGCACTTAATCGTATTGAGGACTGTCTTGTACCTATTCTCTATATCAATCAGTTTTTCGTTTTTAATACGGGTAAGTGGGCAGACATTGAGCTTGTAAGCCTTATTGACCGTTTGGAGGCCCATGATATATCGTTTAGTTCAATGTGGTATATAAACGAAGAGGAGGGGGTCCACCGAAACTACCCCATTTTTTGGCCTTTATCGACGGCGAGTAGTTTCACTTTAGTTCCATTCAAGACTGGATAAAGGGGAATATTATATAAACGCCCCTCCAATTCCTCACGGGATTGAAAATCCCGTGCCTCCTTGGAGGTTCTTCTGTGAATGTTCAAATCCCACAATCACCTGTTCCAAATAGACAAAGGAGTAAGTAACATATATATATTAATTAAATAAGTTACCCGTAAGTTATATATTTAAGTAAATTCATTAACCTACCTATGGACCGTCGGAATGTGAAGAATGTCCGAATCATCAAAAATCTATTGCAGCGACCCAGTGGTGAATGGACCAAATATGGACTGGCCAAGGCCTCAGGTTGCTCTCGCCAATGGATCATACAATTTCTTCGCAATTTAGAAGGAGCTGGCTTTGTTACAGGAACAAAGGTCAATGATGTCATGGGTCTTACCAAGTTCGGAGCTTCAATCCTCCCACGACCACTTCGCTCTGTCGAATTCCATCATCAAGACCCACTTGCGGCCTTAACGGTAGCCAAGAACGAATACGCCATCACAACGACATATGCAGAGAACGAGATAACCCATCACCTTTTTAGGACCCGATGCGAGGCTTATGTAACCGAGGCAGCCCTAAAACGTGTGTGGAAAAAGGTCATCAAAGAAGGATTGTTGGCTCGAGGAAACCTCAAACTTATCGTTCCCGTCGATTTAGCAGTCATCAAAGAGGCCTTTATCATAAGAGGCCTCAGGATTGTGAGCATGGGGCAGCTCATGATTGACCTCGTGAAATGGGGCGGGCCGGGCGTAGAAGCGGTCGAGGAAATGGTGAAGCGGAATGTACGGTACGGTTGAAACAGGCGCATCGCTTCGATATCTATTTCGGGTGATCGATGAACTGAAAATGAATTATTGCCTAATTGGCGGGTGGGCGGTCCATTTTCTGGTCAAAAATAATTATGAGCGAGAGGTCGGAAAGCCATATCTGGGTTCCCAGGACCTCGATCTAGGCTTTCCCAATTTAACCTCCTTCAAGAGGGCCCAAACCTTCATCCTCGATGTCCTTCAATTCGAGCGGGTCTCTTTTCGATATCTCCGGGAATTGGATTATGATACAGGACGAGAAATGTCCCAGGAGGAGGCCAGACGGACCCCATTGCACATGCTCATCCACATGTATATCGATGCCATGCTTCCGTACTCTGGGGCTGATGTCCGCAAAGCACTCGGGTTCAATCCTCCCGATGAACCCTTGCTCGAACGGGTATTTCGAGGAATTAGGAATACAAGGAAGGTAAAAATACATGAACGGATGGTGACTGTACCAAAACCGGCCTTTATTCTGGCCATGAAGCTCAATTCCGTGGGAAACAGGACAAAGGACCATAAAAAAATCAAGGACATTTGCGATTTGACCGTCCTGTCTCTTTATAGCGGAGTGCCTATGGTATCGGTGACCCATGATGCTCTGTCGCTTTGTGATCCTAAAAAGCTCAAAGTCTCGAAGAAGAATGTAACCCTGGATGATTTAACTAGGGCCTCCGAGGTCATTGAGATACCGGAGGAGACCATTGTGGCTTTAATGAAAAATCTGAAGGTAGGGAAATAATCCTTACACCTGTCCTCACCTATTGAAAAAAGGGTTCGATTTTAAAATACATATCATGAAAGAATGGTTGAGATTAAGATTTTACTAGAAAAAAATTATGTTCAAATCCCATCCCCCGCATTTATTTACATGCAAATATTTATATATTCCGACGACTATATCCCTACTGTTAGTTTGCATCAGTAAACTCCCATGGACTAGGGGAAAATAATATGGCTAAAAGCGGTCGGAAACCCGGGCTCGTGAAGACAAAGACCATCAAGAAAAGGAAGCTGGAGGTCTATTTCTCTACAGAAGAAGAAAAGAAGGAACTCCTCTCAGAAGCAGAAAGGAATGCGATGTCCTGTTCCAAATACATCATCTCATGTATCCAGGAAAGGAGAACAGGGGGTACGGTTGGCCCAATAACAAAGGAGTTTGCAGAAGCGAATAATGAGATCAAGAAATTGATGGTCCAGATCGAAACCCTTATGAAAGAAAAAGAACAATTGTTAATACTTGTTGGCAGAAATGCCGTGGAAATCGAAATGTTAAAAACCAGGGATGCACCGGTTCTTCATGAGGTACCAATCAAAGAAGGAATTCAGAAAATTAATAAACAACTTGTCGAAATTCTTCGTGAACGGAAAGAGATTACGGGAATTGAACTTATAGAGGCGTTGAAGATAGACCCACGGAAGAAGGATGCAGGTCGAAAACTCTGGCGGGACTTTGAAGTATTGATTGGGCAAGGACTTGTTGAACAGACTGAAAATGGCTGGAGGTGGTTGGGAAAATGACCACACTCGATATTTCAAATCTTGCAATCAGCTTCGAGGAAGACTGCGCAGCAAGAAATATGACCCATGAATCGATTCGTAGATATATTTCAGCAATTAGGATACTAGGCAATTATTGTGAGGAGCAGAGAATCGATATCATTCATATTGATGATGATGACCTTCTTCTATTCCTTAAATACCTTCGAGAAGGACGGAAGAATTCTCCAAAAACCGTGATGAATGTTTTTAATTCCCTTTCCGCATTTTACGAATTCCTTGTCTATCGTCGGATAATACAGAGAAATCCAATCCCTCCAATCCGTAAACGATATATCCGCTCTTATAAAAAAGACAATATGAGGATCGAAAAACGATTGCTCAGCGTTGAGGAAATGGCTCATTTGATATCTATCGTGATGAGCACCCGAGATAAAGCAATATTGATGCTTCTAGCAAAGACCGGCATTCGAAGGAACGAGCTGATAACACTTGATATCGATGACGTGGACATCGTAGAAGGAAAGATAACATTGAAACCAACGCCGAAGAGAAGCAATCGTGTGGTCTTCTTCGATGGTGAATGTTCGATTGTTCTGAAGAAATGGCTTGATATTCGTCATAAGATAAAAACGGAAACTAGGGCCCTATTCACAAATGGCGTACAACATCGTATTACAAGGGATGATGTCTATAATACCGTCATCGAATGGGCCCGTCTTGCTGGATATCATAATCCGTCTTCCAACCGTCCGGACAAACATTTTGGGCCCCATTGCTTTAGGCACTGGTTTACGACCCATCTTTTAAGGAATGGGATGCCCCGGGATTACGTCAAAGAACTAAGAGGGGATTCTCGAAGGGAAGCCATAGATATCTATAACCATATCGATATGGATGAATTAAAGAAAGTTTATCTGTCAGCAATTCCTCAACTTTTCACCTAATCATCTCCAATCCCGCATCGACGGTGGGGGTCATTAACCTGGTGGCCACTTGGCCCTTTAGTAAATCCCGCGACTTCTTTTTAGGTATGGCCAGCCTGGCGCAGGGTTTGAATACTGTGCCTGTTCAACATGGGCTCCAATCGATTCACCTCTCCTTGGGTATGAACGGAGAGGTTTTTCTTGGGGTTGTTTTTCACTGTTTCGCCTCCTTATCCAACACGCCATAATTTCCGGAATGGAAGGCGCCAGAATTTCCGGAATTGACATGAGGGTTGTTATCACACTTTCGTCGAGACATCGCCTGAGTTCTTCGGCCGTCGTTCCGATGGCTTTTGCAGTGCTGATGGTGTGAAGAATTTCTCCGTGCTTGAGGCGATGGAAAAGTTCTTTTACAAACAAGTCGTTTTCTGTCATGTTGGATACCAATATATTGTTGTCGTCGGCAGGTAATAATACTGTCGGTGGCAGCACTCCATTCCAACACAATCTCGGCAATTAAAACATGGGGGAATTGCAGTAATTCAACATCCTATCTAGGCTTGAATGTTGATGTTGATGATATTTGATAGTATATCTCCTCTCAAAGATGTATAATTAGCATAAATTGTATAATTGCCCAGTTCATTCCAATAATATTCTCGAGGAATATTTTTTTGTTTTATTATAGTGGAGTTCCATAAATTATATCTTTCAATAATTTTTTCATTAGGCATTAATACATGATAAGGTCCAACAATATCGACAACTTGATCGCCTGTATTTGCAGTTTCATTCTTTGGAGTTCTTATAACAATTTGTAAATTATAGGAGAGAGCCATCGCGCTGAACACATATACAGGAAATTTTGCTTTATTATATAATGTTACTTTGATTATGATATTACTGTCATTTTTATGATAATCTGAATGATTAGATTCTATAATCAATCCTAATTCGTTTTTCGTACCCGTTGGTATTAAAGGATTTATTCCACTGTATGTAATAAAAATCATGATAATTATAAAAAGAACGATTGCGGTTATCAAAATTGAATATTTCTTTTTATTCATAGGGTTCTCACCTTATGGATGCCTAAAGACCGCATGAGGTTTTGAGAAATCTAGACTATTCCATTCGTTTATGTTATATGAATAATATTCTCTATGAAATATATCTTCATTCATGGCAGATTGCTCACCGTGTGTATCATGAACCAGACCTAGACAATGTCCTAATTCATGTATAAAATCACGAGCAATTGATTTGTCCCAATCATATGCATACCTATATGGAGTATTAATAGCAACAGAGAATTGGTCTGATGGGAGAGCAGCGGCTTGACCACCATAATATCCACCAGATGGAGGTGTTTCACTCCTCTGATTAATAAGAATGCAATAATAGAAGATACCAATACGATTCACAGAAAAATCTAAAGGATAATATGTATTAAGTTGATTAAAATCTACTTGAGTTTTAAAGTCTAAAATAGTATTACCTCCCAACCAACCAGTATCGATATGAAGTGAAATTTCATGTTTTGAAAATTCACTTATAACGAAAAATTGGGACCTATCAGGCATCTCTATCCCTTTCATATTATCCACTTCAACAAAAATATCCTTTCTAAATGGATTTCCTTTTATCAGCACCGTTGCGTGTTCCTCTTGCCACCAATCCAGGTTATCATGATCCCAATCACTTAAAATCCAATCTTGTGGTTCAACGACTCCATTTCCATCCAAATCTTTATTATAAACCGTTTCGAATTTAACCGCTACTTGATCATTGGTATCTCCATCGTTATTTAAATCCACAGAATTATCATCACCCAATATACCATCCCCGTTTAAATCAATATCCACAAGACCATCTTTATTAAAATCGAAATATCTTTCTAAATGATTTTCATCAAAGACATCAACTGTTGATAAATCTGTGATATCGCTCATTGGGTGTAATCCCATAATCAGATCGAGACCTATAGATGCAAAATAATTAGCGTTATACATTATTTCGGTTTTATCGCTAAGTCCATCATTATCAGAATCATAAAGAAATGGACTTGTATGATATTCCTTAACTTCAACTAATGATGGAATTCCATCACCATCATAACCAAGGGGCATTCCAGGTATACCAACCGATATATCAAATGAAAATTGAAGGTCTACATTATTATCTCCGTCTCCATTCCCAGACGTGAAATCCAAGCCATTATTTATAATGTCTGTTTTTGGAGAGGAAGTATACCATCCAGCAGATCCATATCCCCACATTCCCCATTTTGTAGTATATTTCACATGGAAATCATTTTCTGGACCACGAGATGTATCTAATGTATCTTTATGAATTTTAAATTGATTCGGACTTACTTCTTCAACCCATTGATGAACCATATGCACTTTAATGTCATGATCAATATTAACATTATCCGAAATGGAAATCGATTTTGAAATAATAATCGACCAAGGTCCCGGTGATGATAATAATGGAATAAATATATCTTTAAAAACGGTGTTATCAAGAGTTATAGTTGCATATAAATTATCTCCGCCTATATTTAGTTCTGTTAATGGAATTATCTCCTGCATTGTGAAAGTCAATATTGCGTCTTTTGAAAGGGGTTCAATGTCACTGTTATCTAAAATTCCATCATCATCTGTATCTTCAGCAAGTGAATTAGTGTGCAATTGATATTCCTCAGAATCATCTAATCCATCATAATCTGAATCAATTTTAAGAGGATCTGAAAGTTGATGAGGTACATCGGTACCTTTAATTATCACAATCTCATCCAACCCCATCCAAATTATCGCACTATCCGCTTTAAAAGTTATTGGTAGATTGGCATTATCAGAAGGAACATCAATATTTATTTGATGCCATTTGGGCGATAGTGTCAATTCAACATTTATTGATGTCCATTGTCCAGATAAAAGGAAACCTATATTTAAGAAACATTGGTGAGGATATCCTATAGAACATGGCGAACTATAACCCCGAATTAAAATCGTATATGATTGTCCGTTTCCAGTCAATGGATACTTTCCGAAAATAGTACCGCCTTTTGTTGTGTAAAGCATAGCACCATTTGAAATTTCTGAAGTCTCAGAATTCAAAGCAGTAGCGCTTGAATCGCCAGTATTAGCGAATTCGGGTTCTTCTGCTTCAATCCAATGTGCATTGTTATTCATCTCAGACAAATCAGGTAAGTTGTCTTTATCAATATTTGATTCATATTGATTTAATAATATCATCCTTGTCCAATAATTATCCACTACTGGAACAATAATAATGCCGTCAAGTATTGCACCCGTGAGCGGCGGATTTGCACCCATGTCCTGCTGATCCCAGATAGTAATTTTCACACTAGGACTTGGATTTGTAACAGTAAGTTTAGGAATTATGATATCATCCGGAATAATTCTCCAATTGAATTCATTTTGTGGTAGATTCACGGAAAATGAAAAAGATTCGTCGAACGTTTGATAGTTATAAGATATTTCTGTGCCGTCTCCAGGATTTCCTCTCAATAATATTTTATAAGTACCTGGGTCGAGAGGGAACGTCTTCTTATATAAAACCTTATAGTCTTCTTCTCCTTGCGAAATAGAAGTAACAATCCCTTTTGAATGAGAGCCCAATAATCCTGCGGTATCAGATTCGATTATTCCCCATCCCTCATTATTATACGGGTTTGACAATGATTGACTACCAGAATCTACGAAATCGAAAATGGGTCCCACCACCAGTCCCACTCTTGATCTTGATACTTCATCTGAATCTGGCTTATTATTATTATTACTATCGATATTTCTCATATCGGCTATAGTGAATGTGCCGTCTAATGTGGTAATACCCCAAATATAGCCGAATTCGGTTGAATATTCATCTTCGATTCCATTCATTTCTGCTCGTCCTGGGTAACTTACTATCTGATATATTGAATTCGTTATTCGATACATACCGAGATATCTCCAAGCATTATTATCATAATCACTCTTTTGATATCTTATCAGAATTGCCACTTTCCCGGTGAATGATGTCAAATAAACACCATTTCCTTTATCACTAATTGAGGGAGAACTATCACTAAATGTGGCAATAGATGCAATAATATCGCCATTGGAATTCGATATATAATTTAGTCCGTTGGGTTTGATGTTCCAATATGAAGTTATAGTGAATTGGTCGCGTACTCCTATAGATTCTTCATTGTCTGGAATAATATCATAATCAGAATTCTTTAGAAGCGGATTCGATTCACCAGAATCGATGATTCCATTATCATTGGTATCTTCTCCTTTTTCAAATGGTTTACCATCCATTTCTTTATCGAATATACCATTTCCATTCAAATCCTGGAATCCGTCATATAATCCATCTCCATCGGTATCTTTAATTTTTGGATTTGTTTGTAATTTATATTCATTGATATTGCTGAGTCCATCAAGGTCCGCATCACTATTCGCATCATCCTTTGCAGGATTAAGATAGGGTAAATATTGGTATTCCCATGAATCAGGCATTCCATCTTGATCGGAATCGAGTGGGTCATCGAGTGAATTTAATCTACCACCATATAAACCATGCAAGAATTCCATTAAATTGCTTATTC
>Ga0315295_10002307_pt1 | contig 16204 bp, 15 predicted proteins | sample YL17G14_0_MG_FD_204453 | JGI IMG/M metagenome (GOLD analysis project Ga0315295, IMG submission 204453) | Sediment microbial communities from Yellowstone Lake, YNP, Wyoming, USA - YL17G14_0 | ecosystem: Environmental > Aquatic > Freshwater > Lake > Sediment | place: USA: Wyoming | collected... | reverse complement strand
TGCCCCCCGTCAGCGCCACCATCAGCTTGGTTTCGTAGTCAGACAGAGGGATGTACTGGTAATCGATCTTAACCCCAGGATTGTCCATTTGGTATTTTTCGATCAGCGTGGCTGTATAGGCAGTCATTTGGGGGGAGTCATGAGTCCAGAAGGTCACGGTTTTCTGTTGGGCTGCGATCGGCATCGTCAGGACAAAGAACAGAACGAACAGGAATAAAGCGATCCTCTTCATACAACCTCCTTGTTGAGTCGCACGCGAACACCTAGAATGCTCTTCTTCATGCTTCCTCCTTCGTTCATCGAACTTGAGCCGCATCGTCTAGGCAAAGCGGCCAACGCAGGAAAATATCTGAACTGAAATTTGCCTCTCACCCCCTTTCCTTGCTCCGGTGGCATGCCAACAATTTGCTCACGCTACCTGATTCGCTGCAATGAGTATTCGAATTATATATCTTATTGCATTCTTATTGTCAAGATTAAGGGGTAATTATTTTTTTCCACGAGCTGGGAGTAGTACTGCCCACGGGCGATGCAGGAAATCGCTCTTGAGGGTCATCAGCACCTCGGAATCTATGGCCAACTCCACAAGATGCGCCCTGCGCGAAACCTCGGCACCACGAATCACACGAATGAGACGATCGAAGTCCGGGGTGGGGTGGCTTACAAACGGATGGATAGGTATCATCGGAACCCTCACGCTTTCCCCAATCGTAGGTTTCTTATAGCATACTGTATTTTTATTGTCCATATATCTGTAATCCTTTTGTCGTCAATTGATCTCGTATCCATGCACACGATCTGGCCACATTGCAGGCCCCGGAATCGCCATCCCCCCGGTCGAGTCAGTATGTGACTATTTTTCCGCGCGCGTTTCTCGGGAAAACGGCGATTCGTGAATTCCATGGCAAGGTCTTCTCCTTGAATTCCATATCATCCTTGATTATGTTATTTCCATGATCACAACCGTCACGGGGAAGAACCAGGTCACGATCCCAGCGGGGATAGCGCGCAAAGAAGGGCTGCGACCCGGAACGAAACTCGAATGGCGCAGTACCGAACGCGAACACGTCCTGGAGGTTCGTGTCCTCCCGGCTCCTGCCTCCATCGCCTCATCCCTGCGCGGTCGGGGAAACGCGAATCGTCTTCTCCCGGGGAGTCCTGTCGATCGCCTTGTCCGAGAGCGGGAAAACGAGGACCGATGAACAAAGTCACCCACTTACTGGACACCTCCGCCCTGCTGGTGCACTACTTCGACGAACCCGGAGCCGGCGTGGTGGAACAGCTCTGGGCGACCGGATCGGCGAGGCCCGGCGTGAGCGCGGTCACTGTCACTGAACTGAAGCATCGGCTCGGCGAAGAGATGAGCGACCGCGGTGAAGCGCGCGAGGCGGCGGCTGCCTACCTCAACGAGCTGACGGTCTGCCTGCCCGCTGATCGCCTGGTGGCCGAGTTCGCCTGGCAGCTCAAGGAAGCGAGCGCGGAGAGGATCCCGCTCGCCGCTGCCCTGATCGCGGCCACCGCCCGGGCTGCCGGCGCGGTGCTGGTGCACCGCGACCCGCATTTCGAGCGTATTCCCCTGACCGTGGTCGATCAGGTCGTGCTGCCAGCCTGAACTATGACGGATTACTTCGGTTGGACTTCAGTTCAACGAGGCGGGCTTGGCGGGGCGGGCTCGGCAGCACGGCTACCCAAGCGCTCCCGCCGAGGGCGGCAACCGCCACGAGGAGCTTCACCCAGAGCAGCGGAACGGCCAGGACGCCCACGCTCGCTCCCAGGAGCATGGCGGAGATGGAGATTATCTTGCCACGACGGCTGATTTTACGCTCTTCCACGAACAGCCGTATGGCCGCGCCAAACCGGGGGTGGGTAATGAGGCGTTCGTACATGCGCCGGTTCACCCGTAGAAAGGCCAGAGCGGCGAGTATCCAGAAGATCGTGGTGGGCAGGCCGGGCAGGAAGACCCCCGCCCAGCCCAGGCCGAACATGAGCCAGCCTGCCACCGCGATGAGAATTTCCTTTAGCGACCTGCTCTTCGTCACCGCCTCCCGTCTACCGGGGAACCTCGGTCAACGGAATGCCCAGAGCCGACGCGACACCCTTGCCGTAGGCCGGATCAGCCTGGAGGCAGTTGGAGATGTGGCGAATCTTGATCTCCCGCGGAACGTCGGCCATGGCCCGGGCGGTGTTCTCGAAGAGGGCGGTTTTCTGCTCGCCACTCATGAGTCGGAAGAGCTTTCCGGGCTGCGAGTAGTAGTCGTTGTCCTCGCGGTGATCCCAGTGGGCCGCGGCGCCCTGGAGGTCCAGCGGCGGGTCAGCGAAGGCAGGCTGCTGCTGCCACTCTCCGTAACTGTTGGGCTCGTAGCCGAGGGTGCTGCCGAAGTTGCCGTCCACGCGCATCGCCCCGTCCCGGTGATAGGAGTGCACCGGACAGCGCGGAGCGTTGACCGGTATCTGCAGGTGGTTCACCCCCAGGCGGTAGCGCTGGGCGTCACCGTACGAGAACAGCCGCCCCTGGAGCATCTTGTCGGGCGAAAACCCTATGCCCGGGACGATGTTGGCCGGGTTGAAGGCCGACTGCTCCACCTCGGCGAAGTAGTTCTCCGGGTTTTTGTTCAACTCCAGCACGCCCACCTCGATGGGTGGGTAGTCGGAATGGAACCACACCTTGGTCAGGTCGAAGGGGTGGTAGGGGCACGTCACCGCCTCCTTTTCCGGCATGACCTGGATGAACATGGTCCAGCGCGGAAAGTCCTTCTTTTCAATGCTCTCGAAGAGGTCCTTCTGGTGGCTCTCCCGGTCCTTGGCGATGATTGCCTCGGCCTCCTGGTCGGTGAGGTTCTTGATGCCCTGCTGGCTCTTGAGGTGGAACTTCACCCAGAAGCGCTCGGCCTTGGCGTTGATGAGGCTGAAGGTGTGGCTCCCGAAGCCGTGCATGTGGCGGTAGGTCGCCGGGATGCCGCGGTCGCTCATGACGATCGTCACCTGGTGGAGGGCTTCGGGCAGGGATGTCCAGAAGTCCCAGTTGTTCTTCGCGCTGCGCATGTTGGTCCGCGGATCGCGCTTGACCGCGTGGTTCAGGTCCGGGAACTTGAGGGGGTCCCGCAGGAAGAAAACCGGGGTGTTGTTGCCCACGAGGTCCCAGTTGCCTTCCTCGGTGTAGAACTTCACCGCGAAACCGCGAATGTCCCGCTCCGCATCGGCCGCCCCGCGCTCCCCCGCCACCGTGGAGAAACGCACGAACAGGTCGGTCTTCTTGCCGACGGCAGAGAAGATTTTCGCCTTGGTGTAGCGGCTGATGTCGTGGGTCACCGTGAAGGTGCCGTAGGCGCCCGATCCCTTGGCGTGCATGCGCCGCTCGGGGATGACCTCGCGGTCGAAGTGGGCGAGTTTCTCGAGAAACCACACGTCCTGCAAGAGCATGGGTCCCTTCGGTCCCGCGGTCAGCACGTTCTGATTGTCCGGCACCGGCGCCCCGGCGGCGGTGGTCAGTTTTTTCTTTTCGGCCATGGTATGCCTCCTTCGGTAATTCGCATTCCTCAGAACATGGTGCAGGAGCTTACAATGACCGTCAACCCCATTGTTTCGACTGTATCGGCGACGGGATCATTCGCACAGGTGTGACAACCCAATAGGGTCTGCGGGCTATTCCTTATATCCGGCGAACGGACTGGCGTTGCACCAGCCGCATCGGCATCTTCAGCTGCAGGGGCACACGCTGCCCCGGCGGGCTCTTCATGCTGTCGAACAGGATGCGCACGACCTGGCTGCTGATCTGCTCGATAGGATTGGCGAGAGTCGTCAGGTTGGGCCTCATCACGCGGCATACCTCGTCGTCGTTGCAGCCCACGAGGCTGATGTCCTCCGGTACCCGCAGGCCCTGTTCCTGGCAGGCGCGCATGGCTCCGGCGGCCATGGCATCGGAGTAGCAAAACACGGCCGTGGGGCGCTTCCGCAGCTGCAGAAGCCGGCTCATGCATTCGTAGCCGCTTTCCATCTCGAACCACGGCGCGTACAGGATCCACTCCCGGTTCACCTCCAGGCCGCGCAGGCGAAGGCAGTCCTCAAAGGCCTTGAAGCGCAGGTCCCTCCCGACGATTTTGTCCCCGGCGAAATAGCCGACATCGCGATGGCCCATCTCGAACAGGTACTCCATGACGGCGGTTGCTCCCGTATAGTCGTCGGGGACTACGTAGCTGCAGTCGTAGCTCCACTTGTGGCGATTGACGTAGACGATCGGGATGGCCTTTCCGTCGACACTTTGCAGGAAGTCGGAATCCTGCTCGTCGAAAGTAGGCACCAGGAGGATCCCCTGGAAACGCTGGGCGATGAACTCCTGAACGATCTGGCGTTCCCGCTGCGAGTCGAACTCGGTGTTCCGGACCACCAGGTGATAACGCAGCGCCGTGACCTCGTTCTCCACCGTGTGGATGATGCGGTTGAAAAAAGGGATATTCATGTCGGTCACGATCAGCCCGACGAAGTTCGATTCGGTTTCGCCCATCCGCCACGAGGGCCTCGGAGCGACGAAAATCCCCTTTCCTTGCCGCCTGGTGATCAAGCCGTGCTGTTCCAGTTCACCGAGCGTCTTGGCGACTGTACTGTAGCTGGCGGCGTAGTGCACCATGAGCTCGCGGAATCCCAAAAGTTGCGTGCCGGGAGGCAGCTTACCGCTCAGGATTTCTTCCCTAATCTCGTTGAAAATCCTGAGGTATTTCAGTTCTTTGGTCAGCTTTCCTTTGGGCACCGTGCTCCCTTTCTAAGCAATGATGATAGATAGACATGTTCAACGGGGCGTGTCAATAATATCTGAATTTTGTATTTGTTTTGTATCTTAGAAAGCCTTGTTGTTCCCGTCCTTGCTGTCGTCCAGCTCTGATCAGGCCCGCAACAACAGTTCCACCTGCTCCGCGATGGCCAGGCAGGCGGTCAACCCAGGCGACTCGATGCCCACCAGGTCGATCAGCCCCGGCAGGCCGCGGTCGCTTTCCTCGCGGATCACGAAGTCGCGGAAGGGTTCTCCTTCCCGGTACAGCTTGGGCCGGATCCCGGCCATGTCCGGGGAGAGGTCGTCACGGCCCAGCCCGTGCAGCAGTTTGCGAGCTTCCAGGTAGAACTCCTCCCGGTGGCCGGGGTCCACGCCGTACTCCAGCTCGCTCACGAAAAAGGCGTTCGGACCCAGCCGAACCCCGCCATCCAGGCTCAGCACCACGTGAGCGCCGAGGTTTATCGGGGAGGGCACGGGGTACACCAGGTGCTTGAAGAGCCCCCGGAAACGGCCGGGCAGGCTAAAGTACTCCCCCTTGCAGGGGTGAATTCGGTATCCCGCCGCCTCCGGGTCGATCCCCGCCAGCTCGGCGACCCGGTCGGAAGCCAGGCCCGCACAGTTGACGACAATCCCGGCGGTCAGGTCTAGCTTCTGGCCGTCCGCGTCGCGGATTTCCAGCAGGAAGCCGTCCCCGCGCCGTGCCAGGGATTCGACGGCACAGCCATAGGCGAACACCGTTCCCCGCGAACGGGCGGTTTGCTCCAGGAAGCTCATCAGCGCGTGCGAGTCGACGATCCCGCTGTCAGGGCTGAACAGTCCGCCGGCCGCGGCCACCTCCGGCTCCAGCCGGCTCACCTCCGCCCCGCTGATGAGGCGCACCCCTTGCACACCGTTGGCCGCGGCCTGTTCCCGGAGGCGCTCCAGGATCGCCAACTCGCCCTCTTCGGCCGCGGCTACGATCTTGCCCGTACGCCGGTGCGGTATGCCCTGCGCTGCGCACAGCTCGTACAGGTGCGGGTTCCCGTGCACGCACAATCGCGTCTTGAGGAGTTCGGCCGCGTAGTACAGCCCGGCGTGGATGACCTCGCTGTTGCGGGAGGAGGTCTCCCGGCCGAAGCCGTCGTGGCGCTCGACTACCACCACGTCACCGGAAATGCGGGAGAGGCGTTCGGCCACGGCCAGGCCCACGACCCCCGCGCCGATAATGACGGTCCCTACACTATCCACGATGGTCTCAGCGGTAGAAGCCCACGGATTGCACGAACCGCTCGGCGTCGAACTCCCTGCCGATTGCCACGATCGCGAGGCTGAGCAGCCGGCCCGGTTCCAGCCGGCCGCCCGACATGTTCTGCGGGCGGAAGCCGGCGAAGGGCAGGCGCATCTGGATAAAACCGCCATTGTTCTTCAGGCTGACCTGACCACTCAGGCGCAGGGCCCGCCCCTGTTCGCCCGGGACCAGCGCCGACTCCAGGCGCGAGTCACCACCCATGACCTGGTCGGTGAAATCCTCCCACGGAGTCCCCAGCCTGGACAGGCTCAGTGCTGCGACAGCCTTCACCCGCTCAACTCCGAGGAAATGGGCGCCAGGACTTCGGCGCCGCCTTCCGTGACCAGCACGTCGTCCTCGATCCGGATGCCCCCGAAGGCCGGATCGTAGATCCCCGGCTCCACCGAGTGGATCATGCCGACCTGCAGGACGTCCCGGCTCCCCGGGGCGATCATCGGGGCGTATTCGTGGTAGCGGTAGCCCAGGCCGTGGCCGGTGATGTGCATGAACTGCCGGTCGCGGCCACCCTCCCGGATGACCTTGCGCGCTGCTTCGTCCACGGCGGCCGCCTCAACCCCGGGGCGCACCACGGCGATCGCCGCCGCCTGGGCCTTCCGCACCAGGGCGTGGATCTCCCTCTGCTCGGGGGTGGCCTCCCCCGCCGCGCGCGCGCGCGTGCGGTCGCACCAGAAGCCGTCGGCCACCACGGCCAGCTCCAGCAGGGCGATCTGCCCGCGCGCCAGGCGCCGCGTGGTGGTGACCTGCACCGGCCGCCAGCCGCGCGCGCTCTCCTCGCCGACGGCCACCTGCGCGAACGCGCGCACGCGCCGCGCACCCTCGCGGCCGGTGCCCTGGGCCATCACCGCCGCTTCCACGGCGGCCACCAGCTCCACCCCGCTGGCCCCCGGCGCCGCCCGCCGGAAGAATTCCTCGATGCCGAGGGTGGCGATCCGGTTGGCGTTCCGCACGCCCTCGATCTCCGGCGGCGTCTTCACGACCTGCTCGGCGCGCAGGAACGCGGAGGCGTCCACCAGGCGCCGGAGCCCGAAAGCCTGTTCCAGCAGCCGGCGCGAACGCTCCGAGGGGATCTGCAGCTCCGCCGCGTTCCAGGCCGGCGCGGAGGTCTCGCTGCCGGCTTCCCACCCGACCCTCTTCCAGCCTCCGGCCGCCGACTTCAGGAGGCGCAGGACCGACTCCTCCTGCCCTGGGGAATCCTTGGTCCCGAAGGGATAGGTCTGGCACTCGGTGCCGAACAGCTCCGCGCGGGCCTCCTGCTCCTCGGTGTCCGGCAGGATGCACACACCCCGCCCCTCCAGCGGGAAAACGGCGTACACCCAGGCGCAGAGCGGCCAGTAGCCGGTGAGCATGAGCACGTGCTCGGGCAGGCGGCAGACCAGGGCGTCCAGCCGCTCCCGCTGCATGGCCTCCCGCAGTCGGCCGAAGCGAACCTCATCCGCCATGGGCGAACTCCGGGTACAGGGTCATGCCCCCGTCCAGGTACAGCACGGCGCCGTGCACGTAGTCGGAGTCGTCCGAGGCCAGCCACACGGCCGCCCGGGCGCAGTCCTCCACCTCGCCGATGCGCTTGTCCGGGATGAGCTTCAGCAGCACCCGGTCGTAGACCTCCTGGGAGGTGATCTTCTCCACGTTCATGGGCGTGCGGATGGCGCCGGGGGACAGGCTGTTGATACGGATCTTCAGGGGGGCCAGCTCCTGGGCCATGCTCTTCATCAGCATCATGATGCCGCCCTTGGCCGCGGCGTAGTTCACGTGCCCGGCCCAGGGGATGATGTCGTGCACCGAGCTGATGCAGATGATCTTGCCCAGGGCGTAGGAGATCGTCTTGTCCAGCCCCTGGCGCTTGAAGGCCCGCACCGCCTCCCGGGCGCACAGGAACATGCCGGTCAGGTTGATGTCGATGACCCGCTGCCAGTCCGCTAGGCTCATCTGGTCGAAGGGGCTGTTGAGCTGGATGCCGGAGTTGTTGATCAGGATGTCGATGCGCCCGAGCTTTTCCTTCATGAAGTCGAACATGGCGAGCACTTCCGGCTCCTTGGCCACGTCCGCCCGGAAGCTGAAGGCCTTCTGCCCGGTCTTGCGGATCTCGGCGACGACCTGCTCCGCGCCCTGGGGGTCGCTGAAGTAGTTCACCAGCACGTCCGCCCCCGCCTGGGCCAGGCCCAGGGCGATGCCGGCCCCGATGCCCTTGCTGGCCCCCGTGACCAGGGCCTTCTGGCCCTTGAGCACCGGCTGGATCTTCCGCGGGGGACACTCCACGGGAACGGTGAACGCCTCTGGGCTCGAGTTCATAGCCTCCTCCTCGATAAATGGTTTATCGCTGAAAAGCCCGGCTCCTGTCAAGGAAACGGTCCCATGAACATCGCCTAGGCCTTGAGCAGGTTCATCAGGTGTTCCCGGGTCAGAAGCGCCGCCTCGAGCGGCCGCTCCAGGAACGGACGCACGTCCCGCACCGCCGCGGTCCAGTCGATCTGCCCCAGCCGCGCTGCCACGACGCGCCGCCAGCTGCCGCTGTCGACCCGCGGTCCGGCCCACGACGTTTGCTCGAGCGCGCTATTGAGCAGCTCGAGGTTTGGCGGCGGCCACTGCGGGTCGGCGAGATACCACAGCAGGTCGTACAGGTCCCGCCCTTTGGTGAAACGGCGCGCCAGGACGGCGTGCAGCTTCCCGGCCAGCAGCGACGCCCGGTCGTAGTGCAGCAGGTTCAGCAGCCCATGGCGCCGGATGAGCGTAGTCTGCAGAACCGCGCCGCCGGGCGGATTGGTGTCGATTTCGAGCTTGATCGAGATGACCTCTGCGGGGTGGGGAGAAAGCCCGAGTTCGTGCAGCAACGAGGGGAAGCGCAGGAAGCAGGAGGCCACCACGCCCGTGTGCGCCTTGGTGGTCACGTCGTAGCCTTCACCGGACAGCCTTCTGGCGGTCTTGGCGGCCATTGGCTCCAGCGGGAATCCGGGATCGCGCTGGGTCGTACAGAAGTCCAGGTCTTCCGAGAAGCGCGGGAGGCCAAACAGAAATCGCAGAGCGGTTCCCCCCAGAAACGCCGCCCGTTGAAAGGCTCCTTGCTCCTGCAGTAGTCCGAGGAGGCGGACCTGCAGGTACTCCCGGACGAGCAGGCGCTTGTACTCCACGGTGGTCGCTGCGGCTAGCAGTCGCACCAGCTCTTCTTTCATCAGCCCGGCTCCCTGCCGACCAGCTCAGCGAGCCGCTGTCCAGCCCGCTTCAGCTTGGCCGAAGCGCTGCGACGGGCGAATTCGACCAGCTGCCTGGGATCCAGCATATCCAGGTTCTGCAGCCGCAGTTCCCCAAGATAAGCGGGCGAATCCCCACGCGGCGACAGGTGCACCAGATCGAGGATCGCCTTCTCAGGAGCGGCCAGAAACGCGCTGACGCCCCCACCCAGATCGGCGGCACGGTAACCGAAAAACAGCCTGCGGCTCACGTGGCGATAGGAGAAGGTCCCCAAGGGAGTCTGGAGCGTCTCGGGACGCCCCGTCGTGACGCAGGTCACGACGGGAACGTGTTCCGGGATGAGCCCATAGTGGCCCAAGGCCGACTGGAGGCTTACGTACGAAGCCGGCTTGAGCCGATTGGCCACTGAGAACGGGTGCACCGCCGCCGTTCGGTACGGAGAGGCGAGCGCATAGAAGCTGCGACGAAGCCTGAGTAGGCGGCCGGAGGCCACCCAGCGGGCGAGCTGCCGGCGCACGCTCGCCGCCGGTTCCCTGCCAGATAGCAGGATAGACGAGTGAATGACCGCTTCGCCGCCCAGCACCCCCAGTAATGCTTCCCATTTCATAGCAGTAATATGACATAAGTGTCTCGTATATGCAATGAAACGGGGGCCGGACCCTCAGGTCTCGAAATCGTAGAAGCGGTCCAGGTCGGCCTGGGGCACGTCGAAAACGCCGTTGTTGGGCGGAAGCGCCTCCCGCAGCATGAACTCCGGCAGGCGGTCGTGGGCGGCGGTGAAGCCTGCACTCCGGTTGAACTCCCGCTCCCGGCGCAGCACCTCTTTGCCCAGCTCCAGAAGTTCCGCGAAGCTCGCCTGCCAGCCGGTGACGGCCCGCACGGCCTGCTCGATCAACTCGGGGTTCGCCAGCGAGACCCGGCCCGTGAAAATGCACAGCCCCAGCGAGTCCATGAGCGTGTACTTGAGGTGCAGGTCCCGCACCGGCTCCAGCTGGACTCGGGGGTCCATGGGGTCCACCGCCAGGGTGATGGCGTTGCCGGCGGTATGGTCCGCGCCCATGGGCGACAGGGCGTAGGTCAGGCCCATGCCCTTGATGGCCCGCGGGTCGTAGGCGGCCATCCCCTGCCCCTTGACCGCGGGCACCCGGGTCACGCCGTAGGCCCGGCCGCAGGCCACGGAGCCGCTCCCGATGAGCCGGCCCAGCGGCGTCCCCTGCCCGATCTCCTCGATCAAGGCCCGCACCCGCGGGAAGTCCCCGAAGCGGAAGACTCCCGCCTCGGCCAGGACCCCTAGGGCCACGCCGGTCTCCATGGAGTCCACGCCGAGGTCGTTGCAGAGCTTATTGAGCTCCGCTACCTGGTCCAGCTCCCCGATGCCGAGGTTGGCCCCCAGCAGTCCTATGGTCTCGAAGTCCAGGGAGCCCACCAGCGGCCGGCCCTGCGCGTCCACGTACTTGTTGGAGCAGCGAATCACGCAGCCGGGCATGCAGCCGTGCGCGTACTCCCCGCCGCGGCTCGAGATCGTCTGGTACAGCGTTTCCCCGCTTAAGGATTCGGCCCCCTCGAAGCTGCCGGCGCTGAAGTTGCGGGTCGGCAGGCCGCCCAGCTTGTTCACGTTCATCACGGTCATGGCCGTGCCGTACTTGGGGAACTTCTCGCCGGTGACCGGGTGCTCCTTGAGAGCCGTCGCGAAGCGCTTCATCAGCTCCTTGGTCGCTGGCAGGTCAAAAGGCTGGAACTCCGCGCCGCTGTCGTCGATGATGACCGCCTTGAGGCCCTTGGCCCCGGCCACCGCCCCGAGGCCGCCCCGGCCCAGGTTGCGGCAGGGCTCCCCCTGCGGGTCGGTGACGTTCAGGCAGGCCGTACTCATCCGCATCTCCCCGGCCGGGCCGGCGAGGATCAGGCCGACTTGCCGGCCGAAACGGGCGCGCAGCGCGTCGGCCGCCGCGTACGTGCCCAGGCCGGCCGCGAAGCCCAGGTCCTCTATCCTGACGGACTCCCGGCTCACGTGCAGTCCCACGCAGGCACCGCGTCGGGCGGCTCCCCGGATCTTCAGCGCCTGGATGCCCAGGCGCGCCAGCTTGAAGGCGGCCGTGCCGCCGCTGTTGGACTCCTTGATGCCGCCGGTCAGGGGGCTCTTGGCGCCGGCCGAAAGTCGGTTGGCGCTGGAAAGCCCAGTGCCCGCCAGCAGGCCGGGGGCGATCACCAGCAGATTGTCCGCGGAAAGCGGATGGCAGAGGGGATCCGTCTCGCGGTGGATCAACGTCGAAGTTAGCGCCCGCCCGCCCAGTCGCAGCAGGTCCTGCGGTGCATCCTGGACGCGGACGCTGCGGGTGCCCAGGTCGATCTCGACGATTCGTTTGTTCACCTCGCCCCCTCCTGCATCACAAGCAACCCCTGTAAATCCGCATGATCTCCTCTTTTTCGACTTTCTTCGGGTGCAGGCTGATGCCGGTGAAGTACCCGGTCAGGGCGATCTGGGTCACGCGCTCGATGTCCTCCTCCCGGAGCCCCAGCTCGCCGAAGCGTACCCGCACCCCGATGCGCTCCAGCAGCTCCTCCACCAGGACGGCCGAGCGCGCGGCCCGCTGGGCTAAGGGCAGGCCGGTGGTGGCCGGCTCCAGGGCCGCCGCGATGTCGGCGAAGTCCTGCGGCGCCGCCTCGTGGCTGATCCGCATGATCGCCGCCAGGCAGGCGGCCACGCTGGCGCCGTGCGGCGCATGCACGTACCCGCCGACCGCCTGTCCCAGGGCGTGCGGCAGCGTCGGGTTGGCGTGGGCGATGGCCATGCCGCCCAGCGCGCTGGCCCAGGCCATGTGCTGGCGGGCTTCGAGGTTGGAGCCTTCCGCCACCGCCCGGGGAAGCCAGGCCCCGCTCAGGCGAATGGCTTCGAGGGACACCAGCCGGGCGAAGGGTGTGGAGCTCACGTTGATGTAGGCCTCGATGCAGTGGGCCAGCACATCGACTCCGGTCAGGGCGGTGAGCTGCGGGGGGCAGGAATAGGTGAGCTCCGGGTCCACCAGCGCCGCCTTCGGGATGATCCGCTCGCTCACGATCGTGCTCTTCTCGCGCAGCTCGGGGTTGGAGAACACCGCGTAGTGGGTCATCTCGGAACCGGTGCCCGCGGTCGTGGGCAGGGCGATGACCGGCAGGGTGTCGGGACCCGGCACGAGCGGGGTGTGGTCCTTGCGGCGCGTGTGCTGCCAGGCGGTCCCCGTGTTGCCGGCGACGACCGCGACCCCTTTGCCGAAGTCCAGAACGCTTCCCCCGCCCACGGCCACCACCAGGTCGCAACGCTCCTCCCGGGCCAGCGCGGCCGCCTTGTCGGCCTGGAAGCAGCTGGGGTCTGGCTCGATGTCGGCATACGGCACCACTGCCAGCGAGGCGCTCATGAGCAGGCTTTCGATCTCCTTGCCCACCCCCGCGCGCTGGAGGTAGGGGTCGAGGGCCAGGAAAACCCGGGTTCCCCAATGCCGGGCCTCTTCCCCCAGCTCCTTCCGCCGACCCGCCCCAAACAGCACCCGCGGGACCACGCACTTGAAATCGTCCACGCTGCCCCCTCAATCCACCGTCCGGCCGCCGTCGACGAACAGGTTGTGCCCGGTGACGAAGTCCGAGGCCCGGGAAGCCAGGAACACCGCGGCCCCGGCCACGTCCTCGGGCGTGCCGATGCGGGCCAGGGGGATGCGCTCCAGCTCCCGGTCCAGCCGGTGGCGGTCTTTCTTCAACCCGTCGATGAACGGAGTGTCCACGGCCGCCGGCGAGATGGCGTTCACATTAATGTTGTATGGGGCCCATTCGGTGGCCATGACCCGGGTGAGCTGGACGAGGCCGCCCTTGCTGGCCGCGTAGGCCCCACGCGCCGGATGGCCCAGGAACGAGGAGATCGAGGAGATGTTGATAATCTTGCCGTACTTGCGTTCGACCATGTGCTTGCCGACCGCCTGACAGCAGTACAACACCCCCTTGAGGTTGGTGGTGAGCACCTGGTCCCAGTCCGCGTCCGTGATCGACAGGATTTCCTTGCGGATGTTCATCCCCGCGCTGTTGACCAGGATGTCGATGCGCCCGAACTCCTTCAGGGCGGCCTCCGCCATGTTCTGGGCGCTCTCGCGGCTGGTGATCTCCAGAATGAAGGGCACCGCCCTGCGGCCCTGGGAAGAAACCGCGGCGGCCGCCTCCCGGGTCTTGTCCGGGTTGCGCCCGGCTACGAGCACTTCCGCTCCGTGGGCCGCCAGGGCCAGGGCAATGGCCTTGCCGATGCCGCCGCTCGCCCCGGTGACCACCGCGGCTTTGCCTTCCAGGTTAAACAGGTCCTTGTACTGGGATGCCATCGCGGAGCTCCTTACAGGCAGGGGTGAGCTTCGGCCTCGGTGACCACGTCCACCACCACGGGCCTGTTCATGGCCAGCGCCCGCCGGAGCGCGCCGCGGATCTCACCGGGCTTCTCCACGCGGATTCCCACCGCGCCCAGGTCCTCGGCCAGCCGGGCGAAGTTGGTGTCGTTGAACCGGTACTGCTGCTCGACGCGCCCCGCCTCGCCGCGGTAGGCGCGCCGGATGCCGAGCTGGCTTTGCCCCAGCACGCTGTTGTTGTTGATCACCGTCACCGTGGGGATGTCCCAGCGCACCGCGGTCTCCAGCTCGCACAGGTGGTACCAGAAAGCGCCGTCGCCGGAAAAGCACAGCACCGGCCGGTCGGGCAGCGCGCACTTGGCGCCCAGCGCCGCCGGGAACGCCCAGCCCAGGGAGCCGGCGGCCCGCAAAAACAGCTGTCCGGGGCTGGTAATGCCTATCAGCGTCCCGGCCCAGATGGCCGAGTAGCCGGTGTCGGCCACCACCACGGCGTCGGCGGGCAGCTCGGCGGTGATGTCGGCGCACAGTCGCTCCGGGCGGATGGGCACGGCCTGCGAGCGGCATTGCGGCTCCACCGAGGCCTTCCACTCCTTCACGATCGAAGCGGCCCGCTCGCCCCAGGACCGCTTCGGCTTGGTCCGCTCGAGCTCGCCGGCGAGGCGACTGAGGGCCGCGCGGGCATCGCCCAGTATCCCGATGGCCCCGGGATAGTTGCGCCCCAGCTCGGCGGGGTTGATGTCCAGCTGGATCACCGGCGAGCCCACCGCGGGCAGTGTCCAGTTCTTGGTGACCTGGTCCCCGGCGCTCGAGCCAATGAAAAAAACCAGGTCCGCTTCTCCCAGCACCTGGTTGGCGCACGGGGCGCAATAGGAGCCCACCGGTCCGACGTACAACGGGTGGTCCTCCGGCAATACGCTTTTCCCGTCCATGGACACGATCACGGGGACGGCCAGCATTTCGGCCAGCGCTCGCACCTCGGCCTGCGCTCCCGAAACCAGCGCGCCGCGACCGACCACCAGGGCCGGCCGCTGGGCTCGACGCAGGGCCTCGGCCGCCCGGCGGATATCCTCCGGATCCGGAAGCGGACGGTGAGCCGGCAGGCGCGCGAAGGCCGGCTCCGGTACGATCTCCAGCTCTGCCTCGGCCTCGTCGGTGAGGTTGCCCTCGTAGCCCAGGAAGTCCAGGTGCGCGGGGCCGGGACTGCCGGTGGTCGCCTCGCGGAAGGCCTGAGCCAGCAGGTGCGGCAGCTGCTCCAGGGTGTCGACCTCCACGTTGTACTTGGTGACCGCCTGGTACATGGTGTTGTGCAGGATCTCCTGGTAGGAGTTGCGGTACTGGTACAGGGGCGGCTTGCGCCCAGTGAAGGCGAGCACCGGGGAGTGTCCCAGGAAGGCATCCTGCAGGCCGGCGGCTAGATTGGCCGCGCCCACCGACTGGGCCATACAGAGGCCCGGGCGGTTGCCCGCACGGGCATAGCCGTCAGCCATGTAGGCGGCGGCCTTCTCAGAGTGCGTCAGCACGCGCTTGATCCCCAGCTTCTCCATCTCCACCAGGGTGCGGCGCAGGATCGCCTCCACGTAGAACACGTGGCTGATGCCGTACCCCTTGATCGTTTCCGCGAGATATCGGGCTCCCGTCATCTTCGTGCGCATTGGTGCTCCAGGGTGGGTGCCGTCGACCTTACAGGTAACTGGAGCCCGCTTCGGCCAGGTACTTAACGTCCACCCACTTGTTCGCCCGGGCGCTCTCCAGCACCGCGTCCACGATGTTCAGTTCGCTCAATCCCGTGAGGAAGGTCGGGAAGGGGACCTTGTTCACGTCCATGGGCTTGCCGGACAGGATCCAGGAATGGAAGTCGGCGAACACGCTGCGGAAGGTGTCCAGGTAGCCTTCCCCGAGGCCGCAGGGGGCATAACCGTAGCGGGAGGCTTCCGGGTAGAACAGCGCCGGGTCCTTGATGAACTCGCCGTTGGACCTGCCCCTCTCCCCGACCCACATCGTGTTGGGCTCCTGGCCGTTCCACTCCAGGCTGCGCTTGGTCCCGTTGATCTCGAAGTGGATGTAGTTCTTGCGGCCGGCGCAGACTTGGCAGGCGATCAGCACGCCCTTGGCGCCGCCGGAGAACTTGAGCATGATCGTGCCGTGGTCCTCGGTGTCGATGGCCACGTCCTCGTAGTCTTCCGCTTTCAGCTCCTTGACCACGTAGGTGGCCACCTCGACCTTGGGCTTCTTGCGCACCGGGATGAAGGTGGTCAGGTCCGCGTACACCGCGACGACCTTCTGTCCGGTGATGTGCTGCACCGCATCCAGCCAGTGGGTGCCGATGTCCGCCACGGCGCGGGACTTGCCGCCCACAGCGGCGATGAGCCGCCAGTTGTAGTCGGTTTCCAGGAACAGCCAGTCCTGCAGGTACTGGCCGTGGATCAGGCGCACGTTACCGATGTCACCGGCCTGCACCATGGAGCGGGCCTGCTTGACCAGCGGGTAGTAGCGCATGTTGTGGCAGATCGCGTGCGCCCGGCCCGTCTTCTTGGCCGTGTCCAGCAGGTCCTTGGCTTCGGCGCTGTTCATGGCCAGGGGCTTTTCGCACAGCACGTGCTTGCCCTGCTC
>Ga0315295_10002306_pt1 | contig 16208 bp, 12 predicted proteins | sample YL17G14_0_MG_FD_204453 | JGI IMG/M metagenome (GOLD analysis project Ga0315295, IMG submission 204453) | Sediment microbial communities from Yellowstone Lake, YNP, Wyoming, USA - YL17G14_0 | ecosystem: Environmental > Aquatic > Freshwater > Lake > Sediment | place: USA: Wyoming | collected... | reverse complement strand
TAACACCTTACCATTAATATTTAGAGGTCTATTTATTTCCACAATAAGGGGCGGTTATAAGAGATTTAATCCAACGACAACTTGCCTGTGAATCGCAACTCTCCTGATCGGTAAATGATCGGCAATAGGGAACTGGTGTGGGGGTGAGGGTTGGCACATCTGCCAACACTCGCAGTTTGGCTGTATCCAGGGATGCTGACCCTGAACTTGCCAGCACCCAGCACCCACGGCTGTTCGTGATCATGATCCTCAGCCAGGTATTGTCGAAATTGCGGCCATCAATAGGATATGCACTTCCTTTCATGGCAATGTCGAACCATGGGAAGGATGTGTCATCACCCGAGCGACAGTAGGCATTGAAACTTGGGTAGAATACAGCCGGTACAGGTGTGGGTGTGAAGGTCGGTTTCACAGGAGTAGGTGTGAATGTGCCGGTTGCCGTCCGGGTGACCGTTATCGTGCGCGAAGGAGTCAAGGACGATGTTGTGGTGTTGGTCAAAGTCACCGACTGGATCACGACGAGTGCGGATTGGTCGGTTGTAACTGATTCTCTTCCTGGGACAAATCGCCCGCCCATGATTCCACCGAGGATCAACAAAAAGATGGCGCCAGCAATTAGAACGGCCGTCGAACCCCATCCTTTGCGCTTTTTTCCTCTTCCCGAAGAATCCGAACTGGGGGATCCACCATCCGGTGGCCGCGCGATAATGCCGATGGGTCCGTTCTCGCCTCCGCCCGGTGGCTGCGCGATAATGCCGATGGGCCCGTTCTCGCCTCCGCCCGGTGGCTGCGCGATGATGCCGATGGGCCCGTTCTCGCCTCGGCCCGGTGGTTGGGCGATGATGCCGATGGGCCCGTTTCCACCTTTGCCTGGCGGCCGGGAGATGATGCTGATGGGCGCGTTTTCCCCCGTCAACTCGGCAATGATTTTTAATGGACTATTTTGTGCGCTTGCTTCCAACTTGCCAGGCCGATATCCACGCCCGGCAAGATGGATTTGATTTGCCACTTGAATAGCCGCTGGCGTCCCGGCGAGCCACCGGACTATCTCGGGCGTAAGCTCCTCCGGCAATAAGACCCCCCTCCGAAGCGACTTTTTCAAACGGAAGGTCAGATCATCCTTTATCGCCACGAGGAGGTCGCCGGTTTTTCCGTAGGGACGGCCTTTGTATCGGAGCGAATCCATCAGTTCCTGAAGGAAGCCAGGAAGGTTTTTACATGCGTCCTTGGGAATCTCTCCGCCGTTTGGAATGGTTTGATTAAGTATCCGTTCGATATTTGCAAGCGAAAGGTCAATGAGGTGTCCAGGGGCTAGTTCCATTGCTTCCCTCCAAACCCAATGCATCTCAGGGGATTGTCCGAAACGTTCCCAAGTCAACTCCTAATTCCGCAGCCTGGAATATTTTTAATGCCATGATTGCGCTGCGTTTTGCCGCTGGGCGGTTACCTGAAATCTTGCCGTATCGCCGGAATGGTTTCTTGGGACACCGGAAAATCCCCTGCGCCATGACTTCGATACAAACACATCGGCGGGGCTCCACCATGCTTGCCGCCGATGAATTTCCCGAAGGCGGCGACCGTTCTACCCGGACAACCGCCATGGCAGGACTTGCGGATTTTACAAGCAGTGCATAGACCAGAAGGAGTATGACCAGCGAGCTCCCGCCGGATATGGAGAATATCCTCGCTGAAGAGAAGTTCCTCGACAGAAGCCTGTTTGATATTCCCGACCCGGTAAGCGGATGTCATCAACGCCGTGCAGGGATACACATCGCCATCCGAAGTGATATATGCTGTTTCGCGGCCCGCCTTGCACTGAAACGACTCCCGACCGGGACACGGCCCCATGGGACAATCGACCAGAACACAAAAATCCGGCTGTTGCGCCTGCGGGAGCTGGCGAAAGAAATGACCCACTTCCGAGCTTGGCCAATTCTGTTCGTCATACGATATACCAGCAGCCCTCCCGACAGGCATCCACATGGCGTAACGCAACCCATGAACGCCAAGCGATCGTGCAAACGCCACCATCTCTTCGAATTCCGAAGCCGTCGCCGGCGTAAACAGACAGCACAAATGCACCGTGAGACCGATGGATACGGCATCAACAGCCGCTTGTACAGCCCTCTGGAACGCATCGGATGGGCCCTTCCGAATTTTCGTTGCCCGGAAAGGAGTTGGGCCGTCGAGACCAATCTGGATCACTTTCAATCCACATTTTATTAAACTTTCCAGCCGCTTCCGGTCAGCCAAATATCCATTGGTCGCCAGAGTGAACTCCAGACCATGGGCGAATCCGGCTCGTGAAATCTCCTCGAGGTCTGCGCGCAGGAGGGGTTCGCCTCCCGACCAGGCTATTGTCGTTACTCCGCAGCGCGCCAGATCGCGGAGCAGGCTCTTCATGGCGGCCGCATCCATCTCAGCGGCGCGAGGCCGCCCGGCATCCACAAAGCAATGTTCGCAGGAAAAGTTGCATCGTTTGGTGGCTTCAAGGCCAACACAGAAGGTCAAAGGATATATCCTTTTTAAAGAAAGTAATTTGCCATGGCAATTCCATCCGGAACAGCATTCGCCTCAAGATATTATATATCCATGGATACGCTTCGTGTATATTTCCTTTCGCCAGAAAGGATAAAAACGAGATCCCATATTACGGATCATACTCCCCGATGTGCCTCCCCTTGTTTGGACTTGTGTTATGTCTTTGTCAAATTCGATATTACGCCTGGTTTCCTATGTTCAAATCTCCTCGACACAACACCACCAGGGAAATTGTTTATGAAGAGCACATTCAGCTATTTCAAGAAGACTTTCCATTGGTTGTACCCATTTATCCAAACCACCGGCGGGAGGGCGATCGGCGGCGATTAAAAGAATTATGATCATGTATTTCTCGCACACCTGATCACCCTGAAGACAACATTTCCATTGCTACCTGACTGGATTTAAGCCTGAATACACTTGGTCGATGGTTCGACTCCATCCGAGCCCACCAAAAACGTCACCTCTTGTGAGCCTTTTTTTCACAGGAGGTGTTTTTTCGCCTCAACTATAATTGGTTCATTGCATGGGAAATCATGTATAGTATATTTATATCATCCACTCGAATATCAACAAATACGATCCCTGGGAGGTGTTTGTTATGAGAATGGATAAGAAATGGCTTTTCTTCACCCTACTGGTGGTTTCCCTAGTCCAATTGTCCTGCACTGCGTCTGAATTTTATGATGATAGAACAGAAAGGCAGCGGGATCGGGATTCTTGCGAGGAAAGGGGAGGAATCTGGCACGACGTTCCGGTTGCCTATTGTGAACTTCCATCCGCCCCGGTCAAACCATCACCAACCCATCAGGAAACTCTTACAACTGAACCGCCCACCCCCCAACCTGCCCCACCTTTTAACATCAACCAATGCGATGCCGGTGCGGTCGTTAACGTGGCGCCCACCCTGGACGAGGACAGGTTATATCCGGGAAGCCGATCGTGTTTCTACACCCAGGTCACAACGAATAATTCCGATCAAGATGTGATGTTCTTTTATCACAATGTGAGGTCCACGCAGGATCTGTCCTGGGTTTCTGTCGAGCTCGCTCCGTGGGAGACACACACATTTATCGGTTACCTGTCGGATACCGATTACGGAGGTTTAACTTATGCTTATATCGATAAAGTAGCTGCTGTTTACTATGTCGATGCCTGTAAAGAAGCGGTTGATTCCCTTGACACCATCACAGCGGCGGAGCTTTTTGATTATGAACCGCTGTCTTACTGTACGCCGTGATGGGGGCCTTCAAGTCCATATCTTAAGAAGACCCCCGCCGGCTTTGAACTTAGATCAGATTGCTTACCTTACTAATCTTCAGCGATCTTTTTACCGCTGTACTTAAACACCAAGTGCACCTCTGTCAATAGGGCGATTGGCATACGGAAGGGCGATTACAATAATTATGATTCGGTTTATCCTGCACACCTGTTCTCCCTAAAAGCAACCCTTCCATTGTAGCCTGACGAAATTGAGACTGAATACCCATGTTCCTGGATTCGCCATGAGGATTTGCTGAGCACGAGCCGCACAAACGATTCACTCCCCGGGTTAACCGGGAGCGATCCCCTCAGTTTCCTGTACGGGTATTAGAAGGAGTTAGATATGGCGTACAAGATCACAACAATCACTCTCCCAATGCCTTTTCGCATGGGGATGGTGAATTCCTACCTCATCGAGACCTCCATGGGCCACCTATTGGTGGACACAGCCAGTTCCACCGCGCGTAAAGAACTGCGTGCAGAACTGGAAAGGAATGGCTGCAGATCCGACTCTCTTAAGCTTATCATTCTCACCCATGGGGATTTTGATCACATCGGGAATGCGGCTTATCTGCGCTCTCGCTTCGGAGCAAGGGTCGCCATGCATCGCGATGATTCCGGGATGGCTGAACGGGGGGACATGTTCGTGAACAGGAAGAAACCAAATATCATCATCAAGGGGCTGCTCCCACTCTTCTCGGGATTTGGGAGCTCTGAACGCTTTAAACCTGACATCCTGGTGGGTGATGGATACGAATTTTCTGATTATGGCTTCGAGGCGAAAGTCATTTCCCTGCCCGGACATTCCCAGGGCTCCATCGGTATCATTACCATCCATGGTGAATTATTTTGCGGTGACCTTTTCGAGAACACAAAAGGTCCAAAACCCAATCCTTTAATGGATGATCCAGCAGCCGCAAGGGTCAGTATCGAACGGCTGGCGAGCATGAAAATAACAACGATTTATCCAGGGCATGGCCAGCCTTTCCTAATGGAGGGATTAAAGAGTTGCATGACAATGGCTGCCTGATATCCGCTCCCGTCGAACAACGGCTTTGCCCTGGGGAGATGAACCGCGTTTCTGGCAATCGTACGGGTTCGCGAAGACGCCCCACTCGTCCGCCCTGCCGATGAGCTACCCCGTCAGGCGGCATAAATGAGAGGATCGTCCACCATGAAAATTGAAATTAGTTGTGTAAAACCCGATAATTTTATCGATCGATGGGCGGGGGAATTCAAAATTTTTTCACATTTTGAAATGGCATTGGGCATCCCGCACTCTCTCTTCCTAATTACCACGTTGAAAGAGAATGGCAAATCGAATGCCTGCTTTCAATCCTGGAGTTCATTTTGCGGAGATAGTGGCGGCTATTTCGCGATCACTCCAATAGTTCAAACAACACACACTTATCATAATATTCTTCGTACACAAGAGTTCTGTATTAATTTCATCGGTGCCGACTATTTTGAGGCCTGTTATAAGACAATCACTGAAAATTCTGACGAAACGGATGAGATTGCCGCAGGCGGCTTTACGCCAGAACAGGCACGCAGCATTAACGTACCTCGTATCCAGGAAGCATTTTTATCGCTGGAGTGCAAATTCCACTCCAAGAACGACCTGTCGGGAAAAGGCATATCTTCCTTAATCATCGGGAAAGTAGTGTCAGCCGCAATGGACAGTAATTATCTCCATGGATCCGAAAAGAAATATGGGAAAGACGGCTTCATGTACTATTTATATGACCTCCAGGACTTCGCATCTGGCGATCAAGGTGAGAGAAAAATAGCTTCTTTAAATATTCTTCGAAAGGCATAATACTGACTTTGGCGTAAAGGAGACATTGGTCAATGAATGAGCGAGTACTAGCCTGGGATGGATGCATCAATGTTCGCGATCTCGGCGGCCTGAGCACTGGCGACGGCCGCAGCACCCGCTGGAAAGCAATTGTCCGCTCGGATACACCTGCCAGGCTCACCCCGGCGGGATGGTCAGCGCTGTATGACTATGGCATCCGCACAATTATTACGCTGCGCACGGTCGGCATGACAGAAGACGAGCTCGACTTTATGTCACCTTATCCTGATCTGGTAACGGTCCAGGCAGCTATAGAAGACTTAACAGACAAGGAATTTTTGCAGAAGTGGGCAATCAGCAATCTCTGGGGTACACCGCTCTATTACAAGGATGCCCTTCGACGGTGGCCGGAGAGACATGCTGCCGTCATTTCTGCGATCGCCCAGGCTCAACCGGGTGGTGTTCTTTTCCATTGCATCCGCGGGTATGATCGTACGGGTATTATTTCCCTGTTACTGCTCGCACTTGTTGACGTTACGCCGGATGATATTATTGCGGATTACGAGTTAAGCACCGATCCCAAGCGGGATACACTCCTTGCGGGCAAGAATTCCTCTGTTCGAGAGGCCATCCTCGGCACACTGGAAGGGCTTACCATTGACAACTACCTCAATATGGGCGGGGCAAGTCAGGATGACCTGGCTGCCATTCGGGAGCGGCTATTGGGGTAGGCATTTATTACCATCAGCAGGGGGCACGACATGGCGTACAGATGCATTGGATTTTAGATTGAATAAGCCTGGTTACTGGTTCGACTCTAACCGGGTAAACATGAAATTCCCTGCGCAAGGCAATGATGAGCGGGGAGTTTCGCTGTGAGCGTGAACTAGCCTGGGGATTAAGAAGGACTTCAATTAATTCAGAGCGTCTTCCGCATCCTTTTCCGGTCACTCAAATCAAAAATATTATGGGATCGCTTCTATCAAACACACCGGGTTTAACTTTGTTAGCTTCGCTACCACTACTTCTTCTTCGTGAAAAGGAAATACGCAAAAGCCGTTCCGAATACCAGGTACAGTGCGACCGAGAGCCAGCCGAGAACATTCCATGTCCCGGCGAGCGTGGCAAGCAGGCAAACGATGAAACCGATCGCATTGCTGACAACGACTCCGAGCATGATCCCGCGACAGGCAGCATCGTCCCGGTCCGTGTTCCTGGCATACCAGAGCACAATTGCCTCCAGGATGAAAGCGCCCCCAAAAAGGCGCGCCATCAAGGCTGCAACAGGGTCGAAGGCCATGCCGTATACCCCAGCCAATAGATCCGGGACCAGAACAAAGCCGACCCCAAATATCAGTACGACTATCGCCTTGGCGATCATCCAGTATTTGAGTTTCATGAAAAGGTCTCCTTTCTTATGAAAAAGCGATCCCAGGTATTGAAAACCGCCCCGGTGCAAAGCGGTTCCCGCCTGATTCCAATTGTCGACCAGGCATACGACGCAAACAGCACAAGATGGTTGGATCGGATGAAATTGTCCGAACTACCATTCATTCTGTAACAAAGACGAGGCACTATTTCTCCTCTTATATTTTGAAATAAAAACCGCTGAGGGTTCTCAGCGGTTTCGATGTAATCTGATTAGAGGACTTCCGCGTGCAAAGAAAAGGAGGATGCAATTTCATTATACAACGATAAAGGTGAAATATTACCTGTCGATTTATAGAGAAGGGGTTACCGGTAACATTCAGTCAGCACTCTTCGTTTCTTTATCTACCCCCTGTGCACACCGGTCCTTTTGGAGGGCCGGGGATCACGGATTGAGCAGCGGCGATGCCTGAAGCCTGTCGAGGAGTCTTTGGGCAATATCCGCCATGAAGATCGGGTCGATGGGCCGTTCCAGCCCGCTTTCCTGCAAGGTAACCACCACATTTCGATAAGAGAACACGATAATGTATTTCAATGAATACCCGCTGCTTTCCGGAGGCTCCTGGTATCTCAAATAAAAAGCCCGACTTACATCCCCTTTCATAAATGGGCTGTTTGTTTCGGTAAATCCATTTTCTGTGACGTAGAGATCAGAATACTTACCAATAGCCAGTTGCGCACCTTCGATGGTGCCATACAGGGCTGCCTGGTTATATAGAATGAACGGGGTTATCCCAAGATTGGCATCTCCATCAAAAACAACATCAACCTCCCATCCATCGATGCGCCCGGTTTTTTCAAGGAAATCGGCCCCATCAGCACCCATGGTTTGTGAACTAATTTCGTTGGAAACCAACGTGGGTAAATGAAAGTTCGCGGTGTAATTTGCCATGGGGGGCAGATCTGATTCCTGAACAAGGAATTCTTTAAGATTCTCTTGAAGGGATAGTAAATCCAGGGTTGGCGAAAGCGTCAGGGTGGGCACATCCATTGGTGTATTTGTCGGGGGAACATGGGTAAAGGTTGAGGAGGGAATAGCCGCCCGTGTTTCTGCGTCAGCCGTCTGGGCGGCCTGAGTAGATGGCCCGCACGCAGCCAGGAAGGCAGCCACTAGGCAAACCATTAACGGGATTCGATTCTTGCCCATAGTTTCCCTTTCGCTGAATACTCTTGCTCAATAGTATTATCGCGCAATTTTAAACGATTGGCTTCTTTTCCGCCCGGTCACATCTTGCTGAAATTCCACTCTCCTATGGTGGTGTTTCTAATTCCTGATGCGACCCGGATCAATCCAATTTCCCATCCGGGAAGGATGCCGGGCGTTCGTAGAGGCTGGCTATCTCCATGTGCCGCCCAGCCTGCGCCGCTTCCTGTATGGCGTGCATGATGTCGAGAACATGGTAAGCCAGCTGACCGCTCGCCTGGTGGGGCCTGCCGATCCGCAGGGCGCTGACCATGTCGGCGACGCCCAGGCCGCGGCTGTTCTCGGTATAACCCGGAACCAGCGGCACATCCTCCCAGCCATCGGTGTCAGCCCGCCACAGCCGGACCGGTCCGCCAAAGGTGTTGGGGTCAGGTAACTCCAGCGTGCCTTTGCTGCCGTATATCTCAATGAACGGTAAATTGCTTTTCCAAACGTCAAAGCTGGTGGTGATCGTGGCGACCAGTCCGGAGGCGAACTCCAATACCCCGGCAATGTGGGTGGGGGTGCGGACGGTGATCTTTTCGCCGCGCCTGGGACCGCTGCCGACGGTACGCTCGGGGAAGGAGATGCGCGAGGCGCCGGTGAGGCGCCGGACCGCGCCGAGCAGGGTCACCAGGGCGGTCAGGTAATATGGTCCCACGTCGAACAGCGGACCCGCGCCGGGCTGATAGAAGAAATCCGGGTCGGGGTGCCAGGCTTCGGGCCCGTGACCGAGCATGAAGGCGGCCGCGCCCACCGGCTCTCCGATGGCGCCTTCGTCGATCAGTTTGCGGCAAGTCTGCAGCCCGGCACCCAGGAAGGTGTCCGGCGCGCAGCCGACGAGCAGGGACTTGCGTTCAGCCAGTTCCAGGATTTGTTTTGCATCCTGGCGCTCGATCGTCAGCGGCTTTTCGTTGTAGACCGATTTGCCGGCTTCCAGGGCAGCAATCGCAACCCGGGCATGGGCGCCGGGCGGAGTCAGGTTCACCACGATCTCGATCCCCGCATCAGCCAGCAGGTCTTCCACCGTGCAGGCACGCCGCAAGTGATATTTTTCCGCCTGGACCCTGGCGCGTTCCAGGTCAATATCGGCGCAGGCGACCACTTCCAGGTTCTCAAAGGTCCGGGCGACCTTGAAATAGAGGTTGCTGACGTTTCCGCAACCAATGAAACCTATGCCTGTTTTCCCTGCCATCATTTGATCACCATTGCAAACAATCTGATTTGCTCAATCTTCTTCGGATCTGTCCAGCGGTAATTTCACCGGAATGCCGTTCCCTTTTGCCGACCTTTGGATGGCAAGGATAATTTCCTGATCCAACCTTGCCTGCTCGGCCCCATAGGTGGGGGCGGTATCATTCCGGACCGCATTCACCAGGCTCATCAGACATCCGGCAACCCCGATCTCGTCATCGTGCCACTGGACGCCGTGCCCCTGGATTTTCGGTTTGAACGGATTTTCCCAGCGAACTACTGGAAGGTCAGGGTTTCCCGTGTGAGCGATCATCGCCGCCAGGGCTCCCCCATCTACCCTTTCGAATTGCCTTTCGATGGTAATGAACTGCGGGGCCTCTCCAGCGGGCGAAAGCAATGACCAGCGTTCATCGGTATCGATCCCCACCCCGACGGATATTCCCATCCCTTTTTCAGCCAGGAACCGGCTACTCCGCCACCAGCGCAGAGCCGAGTCGTAGCCCACTTCGGTCCAGTGAAAAATCCCCAATTGCCCGGTCTCAAAGGTGATGATGCCATGTTCCTGCGCTTCCACGCGCGGACCATATTCAGCCGCCAGCCTGGACCAGTGAGGCGCCAGGGGATTGTGCTGGACGGCACCAACCACCTGGACAGGCTTGAGGTCAAAACCCAGGTAACTGCGCAAAACGCTGACACCATGGTAGCCGTGACCGGCAAAATCATTGAACGCGGTGTAGACCCGTCCGAACAATCCAGACTCGATGGCCTTGAGTTTCAACTGCTCCACCGGTCGCCGGTGGAACTGTTCCGCCACTTCGACCTTGATCCCGCGCCGGCGCGCGGCATCGATGATCGCATCCGCCTCAGTCAATTTGTGTGCGATCGGCGTTTCGAGCAACACGTGCAAGCCATGTTCGACTGCCATCAGGCCCACTTCCCCATTGGCGTGGTAGGCGACACAAACGATGCCGATCTGAGGCTTCGTCTCTTCGATCAGTTTATCGATCCCTGTGAACCAGGGAACACCCAGGTTTTCCCCAAGTTTCCTGGCAGAGGCTTCACTCCGCCCCCACACCGAGACGAGGGTCACTTCATCGGGGAGGGCTGCCAGCAATGGCCCGTAGAGATAACTGGAACGGGGCGAGGTTCCGATGATCGCAACCCGGATCGGCCTTCCTTCCTGATTCTTTTTCATCTAGGTCAACCTCTCCTCTCCTTATGGCTGTTTCCCCAGCCAGATCTCCACCTGCTGTTCTTCTCCCGGAAGGTCAGCGGGGATGAGATTCCCCGGGATCTCTTTCGAATTCACGGTCATTCTGACCACGCCCTTGCAGACAGCCTCGGGGTTGTGGACGGAGATGCGGAACACCCTGCCCCTGAACCTGCGCACTGCCGTAAAGCCCTTCCAGGCGGACGGGATGCACGGGTCAATTCGCAGGCCGTCCATTTCGGGCCTCAGCCCCAGGATGTATTGCGTAGCGCTGAAGTAGGCCCAGGCGGCCGCGCCGGTGAGCCAGGAGGTGCGGGTATTGCCGGGGCGCGGGGAATAGGTGGAGTAGGTGGTCTGTCCCTGCACGTAAGGCTCGCACTGGCGCACTTCAGCATGGCGGTTATAGGCAGCGGGCATGGCGGCGTGATAATACTCGTACGCCCGGTCGCCGCGGCCCAGCAGGCATTCCGCCATCACCCCCCAGCCCTGGGTGTGGTTGAATATCCCGGCGTTCTCCTTGATTCCGGGGTTGAAGACCACCGCCCGCATCACGTCGATCGGCATTTTTACAAATGGCGGGGCTGATAGCATCAAGCCGAACGGTGTCGCCAACCTGCCGTGGACAGCGTCCATGCAACCGGCTGCCTGTTCAGCCCCGGCGGCGCCACTAAGCACTGCCCAGGCCTGGGTGTTCAGGTAGATCTGTCCTTCGGCGGATCTCTGTGTGCCGTAAACCGTGCCGTCCTCCCCGATGGCCCAGATGAACCAGCCGCCGTCCCAGGCGCAGACCTGGATGCTGGCATCCAGCGTTTCCCTCTGCCCGAGCGCCCAGGCAGATTCTTCGGGCTTCCCCAAGCGCCCGGCGATCTCTGCGTAGACCGTCAACCCGAGCCGAAGCTGGAATGCCACGAAGAGGCTCTCCCCGTGGTAACCGAGTTTCAGACAATCGTTCCAGTCTGCAGCCAAGCCGCAGGGCAGACCGTGCCTGCCAGTCCGCTCCAGGTTGAATTCCAGCCCCCGGCGCAGGTGACCAAGCACCGTCGCTTCCCCCTGGTCGGCATAGGGCAGCACCCTGCTGTAGAAATCCAGGTCGCCGGTTTCGTTGACGTATGCCGGCACGGCGTTGAAAAACCACAGGCAGTCATCCGAACGGTACTCTTCCGGAAGCGGGGCTTTTTCGTGACCGGGATTGTGCTCGAATGGTCTGACGATCGGCATCGCCCCGCCAGTGGAGACCTGCCCGGTCAGCATCAACTCGAGTCGCTGCCGGGCCGTCTCGGGGATAGCCGCAGCCACGCCCAGGATGTCCTGCACCGAGTCGCGGAAGCCCAGCCCGTCGCGTTCGCCGTTGTATACCAGGCTGGCCGAGCGCGACCAGGCAAAAGCCACCAGGCAGTTGTACGGTCCCCACACATTGACCGTGTGGTTGAACTCCTCGTCGGGTGTCTCCACCGTCAGGCTGCCCAGCCTGGCATGCCAGTGTTCCTTTAGGCGGACCAGTTCGGATCCGCTACGCTCCAACGAGCCAAACTCGGCCATCGTTTTCCTGCCGGTGGAGCGCGCATCGCCGATCCCCAACATGACCAGGATCTCCCGGCTCTCCCCGGGCTGAAGGACCAGGTTCGTTTGCAGGCTGCCGCAGGCATTATCACCGTACGCGTTGCTGCCGGTGCATCTCCCGTTTTCCACCACCTGCGGGTTGTGATACCCCCGGTACGGGCCGAGGAATGCCTCCCGGCTGGTATCGTATCCGTCGACAGGCGCGCCAACCAGTCCCATCCAACAATGACGCGCGATGTCATGGATGAAAAAACTCCCGCTCTCGGGCGTCAGGTTGTCCTGGATGGCAATGCGCAGCAGGTTGTCTTCGGTCTTCTCCCCTCTAATAATGAAGAGGGAATACTGCAGGTTGACATTATCCTGGAAAGTGTCCCACTGGTTGGTGAATTCGCAAAAGGTGAAGGCCGAAAGTTGGCGCGGACGGTCACTCTCGTTCGTGAGATTAAGGTGCCAGTATTCGAAAGTCTGCCCCAGCGGGACAAAATAGGTGGTTTCCGCTGCAATCCCCGCATAGTGGGATTCGATCACCGTGTAGCCTGTGCCATGGCGGCAAACGGAACGGTACTGGTTGAGCGGCTTCCCCACCGGCTGCCAGGAGGCTGACCAGTAATCGCCGTTCTCATTATCCCTCAGATAGAAATAACGCCCCGGCTGATCCTGAGGGACGTTATTAAAGCGCAGGCGCAGGAAACGGCCGCGTGCACCGGACTGGTAAAAGCCGTACCCCCCGGCGTTGTTGGTGATGATCGCCCCGTATTCGGTGGAGCCCAGGTAATTGCTCCACGACTGCGGCGTATCGGGCCGGGTTATGACATACTCCCGGGCTTTGTCATCGAAGTAGCCGTACTGCATCAGGACACCTTCACCGTGACATGGACCTCTTCCGTACCGGCAGGCGGTAGCGGGATGAGTGTCCCTTCCACCAGGCGTCCATCGACTGTGAGGGAAACGCTGCTGCCGGGTCCGCTCCGCTCGACCGCGACGTTGTAACGCACACCCCGGTAGATGCGCACCGCCTGGAAGCCGTTCCACGCCGCCGGGATGACCGGGGCGATCTGCAGACCCTCATAGGTGGGCCGGATTCCCAGGATCCACTGGGTGATGGCAACATAATGCCAGGCAGCCGCGCCTGTCAGCCAAGAATTCTTGGCCTCGCCCGGTGCCACGGCATCCTTCCCGGCGATCATCTGGGGATAGACGTACGGCTCGCAGCGGTGGATCTCGCTGATGGGTTCGCGCGCCGAAGGGTTGGTGCGCGAGTAATACTCGTGGGCACGGTCGCCGTGACCAAGCTTCGCTTCGGCGATGATAACCCACGGGTTGGTGTGCAGGAAAACGCTGCCGTTCTCTTTATATCCGGGGGGATAGGAGGTGATCTCACCCAGGTGGAGATAATACTGCGTGAACGGCGGCTGGAGCAGGACAATGCCATGCGTGGTCGCCAGCCGGGCGGCAACGGAGTCCAGAGCCTTGGCAGCGCGCCCGTCCTCCACGCCCAGCCCGGCCATCACGCACATCCCCTGCGGTTCGATGAAGATCTGACCTTCCTTACAATCCTTCGAACCGACCGGATTGCCGAAATCGTCGTACGCACGGCGGAACCACTCGCCATCCCAGCCCGCCTCCTGAACGGCTTTCTCCAGCCTGCGGTTGGCTTTCTCAAGCAGTTTCGCCTGCCCGCCATCCTGCCGGTGAGCGGCCATCGGGATCATCTCCTTTGCCGCCAGTACGAACAACCCTGCAATGAAGACGCTTTCTGCAACCTTGCCGTCCTTGTTGGTCGTGGTCTGGAAGGATTGGCCGGGAGTATCCGAGAAACAGTTCAGGTTCAGGCAGTCGTTCCAGTCAGCGCGGCCGATCAACGGCAGGTCATGCTGACCGAGGCGGTCCAGGGTATACCGGATCGAGCGCTGCAAGTGCCCATATAGCGGTTCTTCCGTGCCGGGCTGGTTATCGTAAGGGGTGGGCGCGTCGAGGATGCCCCAGTCCCCCGTCTCCTTAATGTACGCGGCGACGGACAGGACCAGCCAGAGGGGATCGTCGTTGAAACCCGAGCCGATGTCATTATTCCCCTTCCGGGTCAGCGGCTGGTACTGGTGGTAGGCACCCCCTCCGGGCAGCTGCGTGGACGCCAGGTCAAGGATGCGCGTACGCGCCCGTTCCGGGGCCAGGTGCATGAAACCGAGCAGATCCTGGTTCGAGTCGCGGAAGCCCATGCCGCGCCCGATGCCGGATTCGAAATACGAAGCCGAGCGCGAGAAATTGAATGTCACCATCATCTGGTAGGCATTCCAGATGTTCACCATGCGGTTCGTGTGCACATCCGGCGTGGTCACCTGCAGTTTCTGCAGCAGCCCGGCATGGTATGCCTGCAGCGCCTGGAACGCCGCCTCCACTGCGTCCGCACGCAAATAGCGGGCGATCACCGGCCTGACGGTCTGTTTGTTGATGACCTGCGAACCGGGCGGATCGAACTTATTATCCGGCGGGTTTTCCTGGTATCCGAGCAGGAAGATGACCTTTTTCTGTTCCCCGGCTTTCAAATGGATCCTGACATGCTGCGCACCGATGGGCTGCCAGCCGCAGGCGATCGAGCCGGTTAGTTCGCCTGCCTCCACAGCCCTGGGGGAGTCCCAGCCGCGGTAACTGCCGAGAAAGGCGTCACGCTGGGTATCAAACCCGGCCAGCGGCTCGGAACAGGCCAGGAAGGCAAAATGGTCGCGGCGCTCACGGTATTCCGTCTTGTGGTAGATGACCCCGTCCGCCACTTCCGTTTCGCCAACGGAGTAATTCCTCTGGAAGTTGGTGGCATCGTCCTGCGCATCCCACAGGCAGAACTCGACCGCGGAAAATACCGACAGGTCTGCCGGCTGGCCGCGCAGGTTGGTGAGAGTCAGCTCCCAGATCTCCAGCGCTTCCCCGAGGGGGATGAAGTAACGGGTGCACGCCTCGATCCCGGCAAGTTTCGAGCGGATGGAGGTGTACCCCAGGCCGTGGCGGCACTCGTATTCATCGAGAGGGCGGCGGACCGGCATCCAGGACGGTGACCAGAATAAGGGTGCCGAGGGGGATGCCCGGGAATCGTCATCCCTAAGGTAGATGTAACGCCCGCCCATATCCAGCGGTGCGTTATTATAGCGGTAGCGGGTGAGACGGCGGAGACGCGCATCTTTATAGAACGAGTATCCCCCCGCGGTATTGGATATGATCCCGAAATAGGCTTCCGAACCTAGGTAATTGATCCAGGGCATGGGGGTATCGGGCCGTGTGATGACATACTCACGGTGCTGATCATCAAAATATCCAAACTGCATGTTTTCCTCCCAATGCCAGTGAAGTCAAAACGAAGGTTTCACCGGGTGCGAACCTGGTCCAACACAGAGGCAATCTGGGAATAATTTTTATCATCCCACCGGTGAAAAGATCCGAAAACCAGGATCCGGCCAGTTTATTTTTTTACCTGGACAAGCAAGCCCTCCAACATATCTTCAGGCGCTTTCGACAGACTCAATTCCTGGAAGTAGAAAAGATCCCGCAATGGCAGCTCCATCAAAAAGTTCATCGTCTCCATGCCAATGCCTCCCCCTCCCGCATCGTGGGCATCAAAAGCCACCCGTATTTCCTCTGTAAATTGCTGGAAAAGCGGCTCGAACACCCGCCTGCCCTGGGGGTCTTCCATCCATTCCCGCAGGGTGGATTCGCGGTTCAGCAGGCATGGAAGCTCCAGCGTGGACTGCAGCACGACGGTCTGATTGCAGCGGATGTCCGCAGAGGAAGCCCCGACCAGGATATCGAACTCACCGTCCTCGGTGATCCACTGCTGGTAGCCGGGATGGTAGTAGGCAAAGGCACGGAAATCGAGGGTGATGGTTACCGTCTTCGTTTCGCCGGGTTTCAGCTCCACCTTGGCAAAACCCTTGAGTTCCTTGGGCGGGCGGACCAGCATGGATTTGTGATCGTGCACATACACCTGGACGACTTCCTTACCGGGAACACTACCGGTGTTGGTCACATCCACAGAAACGGTCAGG
>Ga0315295_10002305_pt1 | contig 16211 bp, 16 predicted proteins | sample YL17G14_0_MG_FD_204453 | JGI IMG/M metagenome (GOLD analysis project Ga0315295, IMG submission 204453) | Sediment microbial communities from Yellowstone Lake, YNP, Wyoming, USA - YL17G14_0 | ecosystem: Environmental > Aquatic > Freshwater > Lake > Sediment | place: USA: Wyoming | collected... | reverse complement strand
GACGGTATCGGTGTTTTCAGTCTCCAAAGGGATGGGACTGAGCGGGTACAGGGTAGGGTACATCGTGGCCGACGACAGGGTCATGGACGTGCTGTTTGGCTCGGCTGTCTATGTCATCGGAGCCACTCATTCCGCCTCGCAGATAGCTGTCGCTTCCGGTTTCAGGGCCCCGGGTTTTCTGAACCGGATTCGTGAGATCTTCGACCGCCGCAGGAAGGTAGTACACGAGATAGTCAACTCCATTCCGGGCGTCAGCATGAGCATGCCTGAGTCGGGATTCCTGACCTGGATGGATGTGTCGAGGCTGGGTTCGTCCGGCGAGATCTGCAGCCTGCTTATCAGCGAAGCGAAGGTGGCCACGAACGACGGGCTGACATACGGGCAGTGTGGCGCCGGACACCTCAGGGTAGTCCACGGGTGCCTGAAGGACGACCGGATGGTCTATGACGCGTTTGAGAGAATCAGGACTACTTTGACCAGGCTCGCGAAGGAAAAGGGCATAACCGGTCTTTAGCGCGTGCCTCGTAACCTGGAGCACGACGTGAATGGCGCAAACGAATCGCGGAAGGGGTCAACGCACGGACGTGGACATAAGAGAGAAGATGAACCCCTGCTATGCTGACATGAGAGGCGGGCTTCTCTCCACCGTCGTCAAGGCCGATGTGGGCGCGTATTACGCTGACCTAGCGAAACAGGGCGTAACGATGCTATCAGCGGCGGACCCGTTCCGTCCCGACGCGTCTACACCTCCTGTCATACTCGAGGAAATGCTCAAGGCCATAGATACGGGCGCGGGTCCTCACTACACGACCCCCATGGGCAACTACGAGCTCAAGGTGGAAATCGCCAGGAAGCTCATGACCTACAACAACATGGAAGCGGATCCTAAAAGGAACATCATCGTTACCCCAGGCTCTGACATCGGGCTGTATTATGCGATGCTGCCCTTCGTGAGTCCGGGTGACGAGGTGATGATCCCCGATCCAAGCTATCCCAACAACTTCTGGAATGTGAAACTCATGGGCGGTGTTCAGGTCCCTGTTCCGCTGAAGGCGGACGAGAACTACAGGCTGGATGTCCCGGAGTTCAAGAAGAGGTTGACGCCCAAGACCAAGATGGTTGTGCTGACCCATCCGAACAATCCCACAACCACAGTGTTCAGGCGTGAGAACCTAGAGGAGTTTGCGGAGTTCATCGTCGACAACGACCTGGTATTGGTGGTCGACCATGCTTTCGAGGACTTCATATTCGACGGTGTCGAGTTCGTGTCTCCCGCATCGCTGCCCGGGATGTGGGAGAGGACGGTATCGGTGTTTTCAGTCTCCAAAGGGATGGGACTGAGCGGGTACAGGGTAGGGTACATCGTGGCCGACGAAAAGGCCATGGATGTTTACTATGGCTGTGCGGTGTACGTGGTTAGCGCTGCGCACACCGCGACACAGAGGGCCCTTGTCGCTGCCTTCCGGGAGACCACGTTCATGGACGAGTACTATGAGGTCTTCGACCGCCGCAGGAAGGTAGTACACGAGATAGTCAACTCCATTCCGGGCGTCAGCATGAGCATGCCTGAGTCGGGATTCCTGACCTGGATGGATGTGTCGAGGCTGGGTTCGTCCGGCGAGATCTGCAGCCTGCTTATCAGCGAAGCGAAGGTGGCCACGAACGACGGGCTGACCTATGGGCAGTGTGGCGCCGGGCACCTCAGGGTAGTCCACGGGTGCTTCCAGGACGATCAGACCGTATACGACGCTTTTGAGCGGATCAAGTCGACACTGGTCAAACGTGCAATGACCAGACCGTGGTAACGGCTCGTTCGACCAGTCGCCGGAGCCGTTCTCTTCTACTGGCATGCGGTGTCGCTCTGCAGTCGTCCTTAGGAATTCCGGTGATATGGGGCGTATTCCAGCCCTACGTCATGAAGGAATACGGATGGAGCAGTGCGACGGCTGCCATGGCCTTCACGATGACGACTGCTTTCCTTGCTGTGGGCGTGCTGATCGGCGGCAGTCTTCAGGATAGGATGTCACCTCGTCGAGTGGCGATGGGCGGAGTGTTTCTGGCAGCCTTCGGGCTGTACGCAACATCGTTTACTTCACCAGATCATCCCATGTTTATGTACGTCACGTATGGCGTGATCAACGGTATCGGCGGAGGATCCGCCATCACATCTTCGATTACCTCGGCGCAGAAATGGTTCGCTGACAGGAGAGGCTTCGCGGTGGGCGTGCTCGCCAGTTCGACAGGGATTACCGGTATCGTGATGACTCCGACGTGCAGGGCTCTTCTGGCCGGCATTGGAGTGGCCGCGACCTTCCGAGTACTCGCGGTCGGCGTCCTGTTAGTGGGAACGAGTTCGGCGCTGGCCATATCCAACCCGCCCGCGGGATGGGCAGCAGGCGGTGCATGTGCGGTGAGCCGTAAGGTCGTGCCCCAAAGGCGCGACCACTCCACGTTAGAGATGCTCAGAACGCCGCAGTTCTACGTTCTGGTGGTGACCATATTCTTCGCGACGCCCGCATTCGTGCTCATGAATCCCGTTGTGATGACATTGTCAACCGAAAGGGGACTGGCTGAACCGGCAGCAGCCGCAGGAGTCATGCTGGTGACACTGTCAAATGCTCTTGGACGAGTGTCAGCCCCCGTGGTGTCCGACAAGGTTGGACGGATGGCGGTTGTAGCAGTGTTGCTGGCGGCATCTTCGTCCGCGGTGTTTTCCCTCGTGCAAGTCCGCAGTTATGGTGTGATAGCGGCGGCCTGCGTCGTGGCCTTTGCCCACGGAGGCGCTCAGTCGATACTACCTGCAATATCCTCTGATTTGTTCGGCCTCAAACATGCCGGACAGAACTATGGGTTCGTCTTCCTGGGCTCAGGTGTATCGGCAATCCTTGCGCAGGCCATATCAACTCATTCGGCGAGTACCTCTGGTTCGACGACAGTGCCCTTCCTGGTGGCGGGTTGTTCAGTTGCGGCGGCCTTTGCCCTTACTGTCACGCTCGGTCGCAGAATCCTCAGATAGCTGCCCCTCAATGTGTTCCGCCTGATGCCGCGCTTTGTCTCAAGCCAAAGTGATTACCGTTAAGAGACGTGGTCAAATCACGAGAACTGTCTAAGTACGATAAGTTTATACTTAGCAGGAGTTTCGAGGAATACGCCGAATAAAACAGACGAGCTTCGGTAAACTCCGACAGGATCCGGGGCTGCCTTACTGGCTCCAAAGACAACTAGCCGCCGATGTGATTCGTTGCGAAAAGGGGGCGATGGTAGAGGAACCGGAGAGGAACCCGCCCGATGACGGAATCTGGAAACAAGAGGAGGTACCTGGATGCCTGGAGTTTTCGAGTACGAGATACAGAAGGCGGCAGACGTCATCGTGAACGAGCTTTTCAAAGTGAAGAAGGATGAGTTGTTCGTCATCTACGCAAACGCTGAAAGCCATGAGCGAGTCGTAGATGCGGTTGCCCGGTCTGCCTTCAGCGCCGGCAATAAACCGATGGTCATCTGGACTCCTGCGAAGATAGGAGTTGGCCGGGCAGGGGATTCCTCGCTACCCGTAAGGGGCCTGACAGCGGTCCTCAAGGAAGCGGACGCAGTAGCGGATCTCGGCGGGCTTCTCTACGGGACGCCCTACAGCATCGCGATGAAGGAAAACAAGAAGCTGCGCTACCTCTGCATGTCCGGGATGGACGAGGCGGCGGCTGTAAGATGCATCGGGCGCATCAATTACCCACTGCTGGAGAAGTTCATGGGCAAGGTCACGGACAAGACTCTCGCCGCAAAGCACGTACGGATGACCACTCCCGCCGGCGAGGACGTCGAGTTCGATCAGGCTCCCGGGCATCCGGTCAACTGCGACGTGGGGCACGCGGACACTCCAGGCGCACACATGCTAGCAGGTCAGATTGGGTGGGCTCCGAACCTGGAAACCATCAACGGGCGAATCGTCTTCGACGGCTCTCTGGTACCGCCCGTGAGAGGTCTGCTGAAGCAGCCGGTGCACCTCATCGTTGAGAAAGGGGTCATCGTCAAGGTCGAGGGCGGCGCGGAGGCGAAGGACTTCGAGAAGTGGGTGGACAGCTTCAACCATCCACAAATGCGCCGCATGGCCCATGTATGTTTCGGCTTCAACCCAGGCGCTCTCCTGACCGGTGACTGGCCAAACCTCGAAGACGAGCGGGTTTGGGGATCGACCGAATGGGGTCTGGGGCATATAGGCGAGATGCTGCTCCCCCCAGATGGGGTGTACGGTCCGTCGCACTCTGACGGCATCTGCATGAATTCCTCCGTGTGGCTAGATCAGGAGCAGATCCTGGACTGCGGTCACGTGGTAAGCCCTGATCTGATTGAGCTGGCGAGAGAGCTCGGTCGCAGCTAGGGGGCGTCGGACGGTCACGTGAACAAACGGCTGGTCGAGTCTTTCTGCAAAATGGTGCGGATCGGAAGCGAATCAGGGAATGAGCAGGAGTTCATTGCATACCTCCGCGATCTCCTGACCACCGAGTTTCAAGCCGACTGCCGGCTCGACGAGTACGGCAACCTGATCGCCTCGGTCTGCGCAAAGGCGTGCTCGCGCGAAGAACCGGTCATTTTCGCGGTGCACGCTGATACAGTCAAACCCGGAGTCGGGATTGTGCCTGTCATCGTTGAAGGAGTCGTGAGGCCCCAAAGCGACACGATCCTCGGCTCCGACGACAAGGCGGGCATTGCCGAGTTGACCGAAGCTATGCGGCAGGCAACGCGACGCCCTCCCATGGAGATCATCGTCACCAGGGAGGAGGAGCTGGGGTTCCGCGGGGCGCGGCATGTGGACGTCGCCAAGCTCAAGGGCAGGATGGGGTTCGTGCTTGACGGCGGTAGCGAGGTCGACGCAGTCATCACCGGCGGTCCCAGCCACATGTACATCGACGCGGACGTCACCGGCAGGGCGGCCCACGCTGGTGTTGAGCCGGAGAAAGGCATTTCGGCCATCGAAGTAGCTGCGCACGCGATCAGCATTCTACGGCTAGGCAGAGTCGATGAGGAGACTACCCTGAACTTCGGGATGATCCAGGGGGGCGAGATCCGGAATGGCGTGCCGGAGAGAGTCACACTTCTTGGCGAATCCCGAAGCATGAACCACGAGAAATGCCTGCACCAAGGGGAGCTGGTGAGCCAGGCGTTCGACATAGCGGCCAAGGCCATGGGCGCCCGCGCGGTGGTCCACACAGAAGTCTGCTACAAAGCAGCCGACTTGGCAGCCGATTCGGAACCGGTCCGGTACGCCTGCGAGGCAATCCGGCGTTCTTCGATGAACCCGAAGTGCAAGAGAGTGCGCGCGGGTACGGAGGCCGCCGTGTACAACGAGAAGGGTCTGCTTCTCGCAGTGCTAAGCCAGGGTGTTCGCAACGTCCACTCAAAGAGCGAGCACATCTACGTTTCCGACATGGAAAAGGCCGTTGAGGTTCTCCTCAATCTCTTCGGGGCCGTGTGTGAGAACTGGGGAGGTTGAATCCTGTGGACAGGTTGCTCGTCAAGGCGAGTCTTGTTTCAAGAAAAGGAGGGCCCAGTCCGTGAGACATATCTTCAGGAAGACCGCCATGTTGTTCCTTGCCGTGGTCTTGTTTGCTCCTGCTCTTGTAGCTTGCAGCTCAGGCGGCAAGGGCGTTGATGGCACAGCGAAAGCGAAGATCATCCGGGCGTCGTTCAACTTCCCGCTGCACATCGATCCTGCTGTCGGCTCTGACTATGTTGCCTCGGCAGTTTTCTGCAATGTGTACGACACTCTTGTTTTCCCCAAGGACGACGGTACCGTCAAGGCGTGGTTGGCGGAAAGCTGGTCCATGTCAGCCGATGGCTTGACGTACACTTTCAAGCTTCGCAAAGATGTCAAGTTCCACAGCGGCAACCCGCTTACTGCCGAGGACGTAGTCTTCTCCATGGATCGAATGAGAAAGATCGGGGAAGGCTACGGTTACCTGTTCATCCCCTATGTGGAACAGGCTTCGGCTCCGGACCAATACACCGTCGTGTTCCGGCTGAAGAAGCAGTTCGGACCGTTCATCTCAGCCCTCGTTCGCCTGTATGTGGTTGACAAGAAGCTCGTGACGGCGAATCTGGACAAGGCCTCAAGCACCTATGGCGATATGTACGACTATGGAAAGGGGTACCTTCTGGCCCACGACGCCGGTTCGGGTCCGTACAAGGTCAAGGAGTTCAAGACCGCCGAGCAGTTGACGGTGACGAAGTTCACCGAGTACTGGCAGCCGTTTGACCCAAATAACCCAGATACCTTCCAGTTCATCGGCAACTGGGAACCGGTGACCGTGAGGACCCTGATCGCTCGCCGCGAGCTCGAGATCACTGACATTACCCAACCCGAAGAGAACCTGAAGACCATGACCGCAATGCCCGGCGTCAGTCTCGCCGTATTCAAGACGGGCGCCATCCTGAACCTCATGATGAACACGAAGAAGGCCCCGACGGACGACGTGCATTTTCGGAGGGCGCTTGCGTATGCGTTTGATTACAACGAAGCGATGACCAAGATCGTCCCCGGGGCTTCGAAAACCGCGGGACCCGTCTCTTCGGGCACTCCGGGCGCGAACGTCGACATGCCGCAGTTCACGAGAGACCTGGAGAAAGCCAAGGGGGAGCTGAAGCTCTCCAAGTACGCGAACGAGCTGGACAAGTACGAAGTGGAGCTGCAGTACCTGACGTCCGCCATGGCCGGCCAGATCGCCCTGCTGTTCCAGGCGAACTGTGCCGACATCGGGGTCAAGGTGAAGCTGTCGAAGACCCCGTGGCTGACCCTGACGGCCAACGTGTCCAAGAGGGAAACCACGGCAAACGTTAGCCAGGTCGAGGTGTCTCCGCACTACGCTGAAGCGGGCTCCATGCTCGCATCGCGGTACCACAGCAAGTCCACCGGGACCTGGGAGCAGGCTGAGTGGTTGCAGAACGCCGAGATTGACAAGGCGATAGAAGACGCCCTGGGCACCCTTGACTACAACGTAAGGATGGCGAAGTACAAGGAAATCCAGAGCAAGATACTGGAGCTTGCGCCCACGATCTGGATCTTCGACAAGCCCGAGAAGCACGCCTACCAGTCCGCCTATGTAGACTGGCCGGCCGCCAAGGCTGCGGCGTCGGGCGCGAAGACAAACCCTGTGATGGGCTACCTGTTCTATATCAGGGACATGAAGGTCTATCCGGACAAGATCCCGGCTCCAGCGGGCACTAGCTAGGAGAGTGTGGGAAGGGGCTCAGACGCGCCTCCGTTTCCGGTGGCCGGCTGAGCCCCTTGCCCAGTCCCCAAGTCCTCGGTTGCGGCACAGCGCTAGCCCTGAGCGCGCGGGAGCGGTGCACCAGACGGGGGTACCCCGGGAGGTCAGAATATGCGGTCGATTCGGTTCCTGGCACAGCGACTGGTGTATGGGTTCATGGTGCTGATAGGGCTATCGGTGGTGATCTTCCTGATCGCCAGGGTCGTGCCCGGCGATCCCGCGCGGATGGCCTTGGGTCCGCGTGCGCCCGAGGAGGTTGTCCAGAGGCTCAGGGAGGAGATGGGTCTTGATAAGCCTCTCTACACTCAGTATTTCATGTGGGCGGGCGGGGTCCTGCGCGGCGATCTTGGGAAGTCCCTCGTTACCCGGAGACCCGTTGCCCAAGACATCCAGGAGTTCCTGGGCGCTACGGTGGAGCTCGCGCTATTTGCGGGGACTTTCATGGCCACGGCCGGGATTGCCTTTGGGGTCCTCTCCGCCAAGTACAACAACAGCTGGGTGGACAATACCGTAAGGCTCCTGTCCTACCTCGGTATCGTGACTCCCGGGTTCGTGTTTGCGGTGCTGTTCTTATTGCTCTTCGGATACGTGTGGCCGATTCTGCCGACGATCGGGAGGTTATCGGCCGGCATCGCTCCGCCTGTTCCTATCACCGGGCTCATGACAGTCGACAGCCTCCTCGAGGGGAAACCGGCTGTCTTCTGGGACGCCATAAAGCACATGGTACTGCCAGGAGTCGCCATGAGCATGTCGGGCCTCGCCCAACAAGCCAGGATCACCAGGTCTTCAATGATCGACAACGTCAACAAGGATTATGTCCTGATGGCGAGGTCTCAAGGGATCAGTGAACGGAAGATATTTCTGAAGTATCTTCTAAAACCATCACTCATTCCGAGCGTGTCCGTCCTGGGTCTCCTTTTCGCCTCGCTGTTCGGCAGCGCCTTCCTGATAGAGCTTACCTTCAGCTGGCCCGGCATCTCGCGGTACTGCATGAACGCGATGCTCGCGAAGGACTTGAATGCCATATCGGCGGTGGTGTTACTGCTCGGCTTCATCGTAGTGATCGTCAACACGGTTACCGATGCGATCGTTTCCGTCTTGGACCCTCGCATTCGACTAGGTCAGGAGCAGAAATCGGCATAGGAGACAGACCACTAGGAGGGGACAAGCACATGACCCGACAGGACCTTCGCGATTCATGGGCCAGGAGGCAGGAGAGTCTCCGGAAGGGCTTCTACAGGTTTTCGCGCAACCCGGTTTCGGTCGTCGGTCTGGTGGTAGTCGCCCTCGTGGCGCTGGTGGCGGTATTCGGGCCATCCATCGCCCCGTATCCACAGCACGCCAGAGCATATGTCAACTTCGGGGACGCGAAGCAGCCACCCAACCGGAAGTACCTGTTCGGAACCGACATAATTGGGAGAGACATCCTGTCACGCCTTCTGTTTGCCGTCCGGCCGGCCGTGCTTACGGGGGTACTGGTTCAGGCCACCGTAGTGCCGATTGGGACGGTGCTGGGGATGATAGGAGGGTACTTTCCCGGGACGTGGATCAGCACCCTGATCATGCGGGCAGCTGACGTTTTCGTGAGTGTCCCTGCCCTGATCCTCGCTCTCGCGGTCTGCGCCGTGCTCCAGCCGACCTTCACGAACTCGATGATCGCGGTCTCGATCGCTTCGTGGCCTTGGTATGGAAGACTGGTTTACGGTATGACATCGTCACTGCGAAACGAATACTTCGTCAAAGCCGCAGAGCTGGCGGGAGCAAGCAAGGCACGGATCCTCTTCAGGGAAATCCTTCCCAACGTTGTATCGCCACTCCTCACGAAGGTGACGCTGGACATACCCTACGTCATCATGCTCTCCGCTTCGCTGTCCTACGTTGGCCTGGGGGAACAGCCGCCAATACCGTCTCTCGGTAACATGGTCTCGGACGGAGTCAAGTATATCCCCGACCAGTGGTGGATCGTCGTCGCTCCGGCCCTGGCGATCGTGGTGATAGTGCTGGGCTTTAACCTCTTGGGAGACGGTCTGCGAGACATGCTTGCGATGGAGGACAGCTAGGTCATGGGTGACGCGATCGCGAGAGGTAGAACAAGATACCTTTTGGACGTGCAGGACGTCTCCGTCCGCTTCCGGGTGTATGAAGGCTACCTGAAGGTGCTCGACGGCGTGAACTTCAATGTAAGGCCAGGGGAACGCGTGGGGCTTGTCGGGGAGACGGGTTGCGGCAAGACCACGCTCATGAAGACCATCATGCGGATCCTGGCGCCGAACGCTGCGAAGCCTGAAGGGAAGGTCTTTTTCGAGGGGTCGGAGTTGCTGGGCACAGGCCGAGGCGGCCCTCGGGTACCACGGAAGAGGGCGATGGCCATGGTGTTTCAGGACCCTACGGCTGCGCTGAACCCGGTCTTTACGGTGGGTTCCCAGATGGCCGACGCCATTCGCGCGGCGATCGGTACAGGCGCTGACAGAGGGGAAGTCCGCAAGATCGCCGTCGACACCTTGAAGGGAGTATCGCTGGCAGATCCGGAGCGTATCTTGAACAGCTACCCGTTCCAGCTGTCCGGCGGGATGCGCCAGCGGGTCTGCATAGCGATGGCAATCGCAGTTCCGGGGGGACTGCTCATCGCCGACGAACCGGGCACCTCGCTGGATGTGACGATCCAGGACCAGATCCTGAGACTATTGCAGGACATCGTACAGAGGAAAGGCACTTCGGTCATACTGATCACGCACTCTCTCGGAGTCGTGAGGGAGATGAGTGACAGGGCGTACGTGATGTACGCCGGAAGCATGGTGGAGAATGCTCCCTCAAGGGAGCTTGTCAGGGATCCACTGCACCCGTACACCCGGGGCCTCGTGGTGTCCGTGCCTCGCCTGACTGGCGGCGGCATTGCGGTCGGGATTAGCGGGAGGATACCGAATTACCTAAACCCCCCGACCGGGTGTCGATTTCATCCCCGGTGCCCGCACTTCCTGCCCGTCTGCTCCCAGCAAAGACCCAGTTTCTACGAGGTCCGTGACGGACACCACGTTGCCTGCTTCCTTTATGGAGGTGGCCACGACGGATAGAGAGATCCTTCGAGTAGAGAATCTGAAGAAGCACTTTCCGATCTCCAAAGACAAGGCGGTGGAGGCCGTCGACGGCGTCAGTTTCGCCATGCCTGAGGGAGAGGTATTTGGCCTCGTTGGGGAATCCGGTTCCGGCAAGAGCACTGTAGCCTATACAGTCATAGGGATGTACAAAGCGACGAGCGGACGGATCATCTACCGGAGCCAAGATATCACCAAGACCTACAACCGCCGGTCGCTCGCCCTCAAGAAAGAGGTGCAGATCGTATTCCAAGACCCGGGATCCTCCCTGAACCCGAGGCAGACAATAGGCCAGATACTGGACATGCCCCTGAGTGTTCATAGGCTGTGCACCGGGCAGGACCGTGTCCGAAGGATCCAGGAACTCCTGGAGATGGTGGAGCTCCCCCCGGACTTCATGTTCAAGTACCCGCGAAACATCGGCGGCGGGGAGAAGCAGATGGTGTCCATAGCTCGGGCTCTCGCCACGAATCCTTCATTCGTGATTCTCGATGAGCCGACAAGCGCTCTTGACGTCTCGGTTCAGGCGAAGGTCATCAATCTACTCATCAGGCTGCAGAAACAGTTCGGTCTGAGCTACCTGTTCATCACCCACGATCTCGGTCTGATGAGAAACCTTGCCCACCGGGTAGCCATCATGTACCTGGGCAAGGTCTGTGAGGTGGCAACTGCCCAGGAGTTCTTCACGAACCCGCTTCACCCGTATACGCGAATGCTGCTTTCTTCGATCCCTGTACTCACGGAGGCCGAGGAGGACCTGAAGCCGAAGCGGTTCACGTCTCGAGGCGAGATCCCGAGTCCGGTCAACGTTCCTCCTGGGTGCAGCTTCCATCTGCGCTGCCCGGAGGCTTCCGGGCAGTGTTCGATCACCGATCCCTCGTGGGCAGAGGCGTCTTCGGGACATGAGGTACGTTGCCACCTGTATACCTCGGCAAGCTGTATCCAAGCCGGCGCGGGAGCCCGGGGCGCAGAATGGTGAAGGAGAGTGCTACTAGAGTGCTACTAATGAACAGAGTCAATACGGACAAAGCTCCGCAGGCAATTGGACCATATTCCCAGGCCGTGAGGGTGGGGGGGCTCTTGTTTATCTCGGGGCAGATACCGCTCGACCCCGAAACCGGCCGGTTAGTCGAGGGGAACATTGAGCAGCAGGCAGCACGTGTTCTAAAGAACATGGAGGCGATACTGGCCGAGGCCGGGCTGGGTTTCGCCGATGTGGCAAAGACGACTGTATACCTTCAAAACATGGATGACTTCGGAAAGGTGAACCAGATCTACGGCGAGTGCTTCCGGGGCTCGGTATTGCCTGCCCGCTCTGCAGTACAGGTGGGGCGACTGCCTAAAGGCGCGCTTGTGGAAATCGAGGCTATCGCCCTTAGCGCCGGCTCAGGGACGGGCTCCGCAACTTAGGGGCGAGCACGAGGAGGCGGGCCTCGCCGGCGAGGAAATCCCTACCTCCGGGCCGACGCTGGGATGCATCGGCCCGCGGCGTCCACGACCGCATCGGCATCTGCCATCGCCCGCTCCGCGTCCGCAGCCGTGTACTCAAGTGTGGGGATGAGGTCCACTTCCCCATAGAAGGCAAACTCGCGCTCCTTGCGTAGCCACTTGGATATCTCGCGGAGGCGGTCGGCCTGCTGGCCCACGTCTTCGACGAACATTGCGCGGTACTCGACTATGAGGTCGCCCACGTCGTGCACTTTGGGCGGCTCGACACCGATCTGGCGAAGCATCCCCTTCAGAGCCAGTTCCACTATCTCCTGGGCCTCCCTGACCACGTCGGAGAAGGCGCCTTCCCTGTACAAGAGGTCCAGGACTTTGAGGCGGCCTGTGCTTTGAGAAGGTAGCTTTGAGCCAGGGTCAGGTTGTTCATATCTCGAATACCTCCCCGGGCTTGAGATCCGGTTTCAGCACCCAGTGCCATGCTCCGGCTCTCCTCACGCGGATCGACTTCATGCGGGCGAGCTTGGCACGTAAGCCGTTGATGAACGTCTCGAAGAAGGCGTTGCGGTCGAGCAAAACCCGGGCGTCGTCTACCATGTCAAGGAAGATCAGCCCTCCGAGGCTCATCTCGCTCTCGGTCCGGAACAAGGGAGAGAGGCGCGTGGACAGCCCCTCTGCCTTGGCCGCCGCCAAGTCGGGATCCAGCCTGCGCTCGACCTCGTCGAACTGCCTTACCCTCGGCATGCGACCGGAAGGCAGGTCCTTGGCAACGACAAGGATGTCGATATCCGAGTCCGCAGTCGGGGTACCCCTTCCGACGGAGCCGAACACGACCAGGCTGGTGAGGGAGTCGCCGTACACAGCCAGGGCCTCGTCCAGGAGCCGCTGCAGCAGCGTCTCAAAGATGGCTGACAGCCTGCGTCCCCGGTCCTTGTCCCCGAAGCCCATACTGCTCTCCTTCCAGCCACACGGCCTGTGTAGCAGCTGCCATGCGATCTTCTACCACATGCTACCACAGCCGCGTGGATACCCAAAAGAGCAGGACGGGCTTCCGTAGATCTTTCCTCCGCCCCAGTTCCCTGACAGTGCGCTGATCCTCTCCGCAACGGAAACAAGCCCGCCCTAACACACGGATCTAAGGCGCCGATAATTGCGATACGGGGATGAGCACGTTGCGCAGGTCGTTTGCTACATGTCGACAAGGTCCATCTCAAGGAAGTTCGCGAGGAGGGACAGGCATGAAGAGGCTCGCAGTGGCGATGCTGATCATTTCCCTGCTCGGTGGCGCCTCGATGGCATTTGCCACGGCGCGGGGGACGTATAAGGGACTGCAAGTGGTGGGTGTGTTGGTCAACGGGCAAGAGCTGAAGTCTGATGTGCCAGCGGTCGTGATGGACGACCGGACGCTATTGCCCGTGCGGGCCGTGGCGGAGGCCCTGGGGGCGAAAGTGGAGTGGGACGAGGCCACCTACACTGCAAAGGTGACTTTACCCAGGGATGTGAACCAGGAGGAGTTCGAGGCATGGCAGCAGGAGCTCAACGGCAAGCTTGCGGGGCTTTGGTCAGTGTACACCGCCCTTTTTGAAGATCTTTACCAGGGGCGTATCCAGCGGGCCGTCTTCAACGAGGGGCTGGTAAAGCTCTGCTCCCAGGCTCAGGAGCTCCTCCAGTACAGTACGTGCGTGACGAGTTCCGACCCTGAGGTACACGGGCAGATCATGGGCGCCTCAGGAGTGGCAGCGCTTGCCTACGCCGACGTGATGCTTCAATTGGGCTCGATAGCCGATGAGCGCCAGCAAGAGGCAGCCGGGCTTGCGCACCAAGCCATGTTGAAGCTCCTGCAGGGTCCTGGAGGCGGCTCCCGACCGACTCCCGACCGCGTCCTCTTCTCGCAGTACTTCGCGGGCTTGTCCATGGGCAGGCTCCCCGCCTAGTACGTCAGCACGCAGGACTGGCCCCGGTACGTGGTCTCCGACAATGTGTTCTCGCGGGGCGACCAGGTGGTCCTCAGGGGTGAAGTGCTGAAGCAGGTGCAGATTGCGGGCAAGTACTTCGACCTTAAGGCGGGAAAGTACGTGGAGGGTGCCACGATGGGCGGGCCGCCTCTTTCGCCGGGTGGCTTTGCTGGGTCCAGTCCCCTGAATCTCCCGCCGGGGGAGTATGAGCTCCACTGTTTCGTCGGTGAAACGCTCGTCGCAGTGTTCTTCATGACAGTGCGCTGATCCTCAGGTTTGCTGATCATGGGATCAGGTGCTGGCGGCCGCGAACGCCGAATCCTTCGTCAGGGCCACTACAGGTTCCTGGGCCTGTTTTGTCGGATTTCGACACTCCCTCTGGCCACTACTGTAGAAATTCGACAGGCCACTGATGGATCACAGTCGAAAACCGGCAATTCACAGCGGCTGGGGCATCGGGAATTGTAGAAAACCGGCAGTGAATCGCATTGGGACTGGCGGTTTTCGACAATAGCGCCAGGTGGAGGGGAGATGCAGGGGCTCAACTCACCCCTCCTGCCTCTGCGCTCACTCACAAGCGCTTCCTGGGCAACATAATGTGGTACCGGAATAAAGAGGTGGCTTGATTCGAGCATGATATCACCGGTACCCATAGGGAGCCATGCCCTGCCCCCTCTGCTGTACCCTTACAGCGCCCTTGAGCCGTACATCAGTAGGCGGACCCTGGAGATTCATCACGACAAACACCATGTCGCCTACGTAAACGGGCTCAACAAGGCCGAAGAAGCCCTCCTTAGAGAGAGGCAGACCGGCGACTTCGCTCTCACACGCTGCTGGGAGAGGGAACTAGCCTTCAACGGGTCAGGACACATCCTGCACAGCATCTACTGGACGAACATGGCGCCTCCCGGGATAGGCGGTGTCCCGAGTCCAGCTCTGGCAGCCCACCTGGAGTACGCCTTTGAGGGGATCGACGCTTTCAGGAAGCAGTTCATGGCAGCAGCCGAGCAGGTCGAGGGCTCGGGATGGGGCGTGCTGGTCTGGAACCCGGCCTGGCGGCGGCTTGAGATCCTGCAGGCCCTCAGGCACGAGGATCTCACCCAGTGGGGTTCGATCCCTCTCCTGGTGGTCGATGTGTGGGAACACGCCTACTACCTGGATTACCAGAACCGCAGATCCGAGTACCTGGCAGCATGGTGGAACCTTGTCAACTGGAACGACGTCGCCAGAAGGCTCAACTTGGCCGGCGCGGTGGTGCCGCTAACCTCATAGAGGGAGCCGCGAGGCGGGGAGGCCCGGTCCACTTGATCTCGCTGCTCTCGGTCTCGCTATACCGGCTCCGCGCGCAGGGCCGCTTCCGATGCACATCATTCTGTCCGACATAGGCCCTCTCGCCCTCGGGAGGTGCATGGTCTCTGTTGGGCGTTGATGTCCACACTCACTTCATTCCCGAGGAACTCGTTGGGCTCATGGAAGCCGACCCGGATAGGTTCCAAGCGCGGGTCTCCAGGGGCGAGACAGTGTCCATCGTACACGCGCAGGGATACCAGTATACGATAGACGAGCGGTTCTACGACATCGAGAAAGCCAGCCGGAATGTGCTTGCCTGGATGTGTCACAAAGCTGCATGCTGTGGTATCGAAATAAGGTACGGCGATTGCTTTGGCGGCGCAGGCCCGGAGTAGGGCGTGCGCGGCCTGAAAAGGAACAAGCCATGACAGATGCTGAGCTGGTGAACGAGTGGGCCGCAAGGAAGGGCTACAAGATAGCGTGGGCAAAGCCCGACATCGTCGACCTGGTACGCACGGACATTACCGGTCGCAAGGAGAAGGGCGAGTTCGACAACGAGTTCTACGATCGCGTCCTGGGGAAAGCCTTCAGGTACACTCCTTCCGGGGCGGTGTCGCCGGTGAGAAGCATCCTGATGCTCGTCATGCCAAGACCCGCCCACATGCTTCGCTTTGAAACTGGGAATGGCATCTTCGAAGCGATAATCCCGGTGACCTACGCCTTCTACTCCGACATCTTCGCCAGAGTCATCGCCGAGATCGAGGGCTTGCTCGGCTCATCCGCCGGGGGCGAAGACAGACATCGGCTTGAACGGATCAGTGCGCCCCTGAAGGGTACCGCCGCCAGGTGCGGTCTGGTAGTGTACGGACGAAACAACATCACTTACACCAAGGATTTCGGCAGCTACCAGCAGATACTTGGCTACTACACAGACATCGAGCCGGAAGGATTCGCCGCTTTGCCCACTGAGCCCTCCGTGATGGAGCAGTGCAGGAACTGCCGAATCTGCCTGAACGCTTGCCCGACCAAGGCAATCGACTCGGACCGGTTCCTGCTGCACGCCGAACGATGCATCACCTATCTGGATGAGTACATGGAGCGATGGCCTGACTGGCTGCCCTCTTCTTCTCACAACGCGCTGAGTGGCTGCGTGCGATGCCAAGAACGCTGTC
>Ga0315295_10002304_pt1 | contig 16214 bp, 14 predicted proteins | sample YL17G14_0_MG_FD_204453 | JGI IMG/M metagenome (GOLD analysis project Ga0315295, IMG submission 204453) | Sediment microbial communities from Yellowstone Lake, YNP, Wyoming, USA - YL17G14_0 | ecosystem: Environmental > Aquatic > Freshwater > Lake > Sediment | place: USA: Wyoming | collected... | reverse complement strand
CCAACATGGTCGGCGGAGATTTTTAGTTAATTTCACTCACTAGAGACTTGCCTTCTTTAAAGAGTTTCGGCGAGGCAAAAGCGAAGAAATATTTAAACAGAGGAATCAATTTTTGTTATTTTTCTCTTTTTGAACCAGCCGAGCAAAAACATGATACCGACAAAAAAAGCCGGACCGGATAATTGTACGGCCCAAGCCACTTTATACCATTCAAACTGATTCATAAACAATACGATGATATAGGTCAATCCGGCCAGAATAAAAGCGATTCCGCCGACAATCTCATATTTCCAGGAAATCAGCAGAACGACCAGTAAAATCAGCATCGGAATATTATGCATAAACAAGCCGATTGCTATCTGCCCCGCGCTCAACCCCGGAGAAAAAACATCTAAGGACATTAAGGCCATAAAGACGATAATTATTATCGCCATGATCCTCGGCGTCCAATAAAGGAACTTGCTGACATTTCTTGCCATAAAATTATTTTTAATTTTTAATCTTTTGTATATTAAACGGGCTTTTGCTATAATTCCAGCCGAAGCCCTTCCTAAGCGTTATTTTAGCAAAAATTAAAAGAATTTTCCAATGGCTTTTGGAAATTCGTTCTCCCCCCTAGGAATGTGAAGTAAAAATATGCTTGGATTAAAAAAAGAAAATTCATTGTTCACCGCGGGTTTCAGCCTGGTGGCCGGCATTGACGAAGCCGGACGCGGACCGCTAGCCGGACCGGTCGTAGCCGCGGCCGCTGTTTTAAAACCGGAGATCATCGCGAATGCGGCCAAAATGGAAAGACTGAAAGACGTCAACGATTCCAAAAAACTTACGGCCAAAAAACGCGAAGAACTTTTTGTCGCCATCCAGGAAGAATTTTTTGAAGTCGGCGTCGGTCTTTGCGACCACACCACCATCGACCGCATCAATATTTTAGAAGCGACTTTTTTAGCCATGAAAATGGCGGTCGGACAATTGAAAACCAAACCTAGCCATTTGCTGATCGGCGGCCGCTTTCCAATCCCTAACACCACCATCAGCCAGGAAGCAATCATCGACGGCGACGCTCTGGTTTTTTCTATTGCCGCCGCTTCCATTATCGCCAAAGTCACCCGCGACCGGATTATGACCGAACTGGCAAAAAAATATCCGCAATACGGATTCTTAAACCACAAGGGTTATGGCACCAAAGAACACCTGGAAGCTTTGAAAAAATACGGCCCCTGCCCAATCCACCGCCGGAGCTTTAAACCCGTCTCCGCCTATTTCAAAAAATCACCTTAAAACAGGCGATTTTTTATTGCTCTTCGGCTATTGACAAATTAGCTAAAACATCCTACACTTTACCAATCTCATAATTTGTTCTTTTAACCCTTTCAAAGGAGTATTAACAAATTAACTAAATATCCTGCCGTTTGCCAATGTCATAATTTGTCCCCTTAACCTTAACCTTTTCAAAGGAGTCTGTCATGTGGTCCAAAAAAGCAAAAGCCGTAATTGTTGCCGTGTTGGCCGTTGCGTTGGCGGCAATCATCGTTGTCTTTGTTTTCAATCTTCCCGGCCGAGTAACCGCCAGAGAGCAGGCCAAAGAACAGGCAATAGCGCAAGAGAAGGCGCTCGTTGCTTCCTACAACGAATTTTTCGGAACCAGCCTTACCAAGATCCCCAAGCCGGACTCGGTTTACACGGTCCACGTATATAGCGTTATCGACACGGAAAAGGTAGACAAGCCAAAGTCGCGGAAATCGGCAAAAGGAACGATGCACATAACGACCAAAGTGCTTGTTTGCAAAATTCCTTAACTCTGCAGTATCACTTGCTTAAATCACACAAAAGTACGCCCACCCGGACGTGCTTTTTTTAAATAATCGCCTCAAAATTGACCCTCTGCCCAGTCCACTGTCAGAGATTTAAATCAGTTAATGAACTTCTGAAAAAATAAAAATTTTTAAAGCCCGAAAACCAGAGTTGAAAACATGTCTGGAATGGGCATGGTAAACTCTGGAAAGTATGCGGGAATCAGACAGCTGATTCCCGCTTTTTATTTGACTATTATCTAAAAAAAATGTAGTATTAAAGAAAAATAACACCATACCCATCAAGGGTTTTTATTTTTCAAAATAATGAATTTAACCGAACTTGCCAGAATTTTAAAAGTGACGCCCAACGATCTGAAGGAAAAACTCCCGCGGATGGGTTTTGATATTGGCTTTCGGGCAATAAAAATAGATCCAAAAACCGCGCAGATGATTCTCCGCGATTGGCCGTTTTTATTGCGCAAACTGCAAGCCGAGGACGCGGAAAAAACAAAAATTGAAAGAGAGGAAATGATCGCCGAAGGCGTCGTCAAAAAAATTATTCCCATCCCTTCTGTTTTAACGGTCCGCGATTTTGCCGCCCTAACGCATTTGCCGGTCAACAAAGTCTTGGCGGAATTAATGAAAAACGGCGTCTTTGCTTCCATGAACGAGCGCATTGATTCTGATACGGCCACGATTATCGGCTCATCCTTAGGAGTGGAGGTAATCACGGATGAAACCGCCGGCCAAGAAGAAAAAAATACCCGGGGTGAAAAGAAAATTGAAGAAATTCTAAATCGCGAAAATCAAAATAAATTAATTATCCGTCCGCCGGTTATTGTCGTTATGGGCCACGTTGATCATGGCAAAACCAAGCTCTTGGATGCCATCCGCAAAACCGATGTCGCCGCCGGGGAACATGGCGGCATCACTCAGCATATCGGCGCTTATCAAGTCGTAAAAAATTCCCGCTTAATAACTTTCATTGATACTCCCGGACACGAAGCTTTCACGGCCATGCGCAGCCGCGGCGCCCGCATCGCCGATGTGGCGATTTTAGTCGTCGCCGCCGATGATGGCGTCCGGCCGCAAACCATTGAAGCCTACAAAATTATTCAGGCCGCCGGCCTTCCTTTTATCGTCGCTATCAACAAAATCGACAAACCGGGAATATCTATTGATAAAATTAAACAGGAATTAACCAATAAATTGGGGTTGCTCCCGGAAGATTACGGCGGAAAAATAGTTTGCGCGCCGATTTCCGCCCTGAAAAGCATGGGCATCAGCGAACTCCTGGATTTAATTTTATTAATCGCTGATTCAGACGCTAAAAATATGCGCGCCAATCCGGAAGCAGATGCTGTTGGTACAGTCATTGAATCACATATTGATAAAAATTCTGGCCCAGTGTCAACAATTTTAATTCAAAACGGCACCCTGCATGTCGGCGACCAGCTCTGCTTGAGCGGAAATATCTGCGGCAAAGCCCGCGCGCTCAAAAACTACAAAGGCGAAAATGTCAAAGAAGCCAAGCCTTCCATGCCGGTTAAAATTCTCGGATTGAAAATTGCTCCGGCTGTCGGCGATGTTTTAGAGGCCGGCGAAGGCGAGCGCCTTAAAGGCAAACAGGAAAAAGTTTCTCAGAATCGCAGCACTATCCAAATGAAAAGCGAGGGCGAAGACAGCGAGAATGTCAAAAAATTAAATTTAATAATCAAAAGCGATGTCTTAGGCTCAGCTGAGGCAATTGAAGAATCTTTGATGAAGCTTAATACCGACGAAATTAAGGTAAAAATATTAATCAAAGGCCTGGGCAATATTATCGAAGGCGATATCGCCCGCGCTGAAAATTCCAGCGCGGAAATCATCGGCTTTAATGTTAAAATCTCTCCGCAAATTGAAACCTTAATCCGCGAAAAAGGCGTTAAGGTTCACACCTTCAAAATTATTTACGACTTAATTGAATATGTAGCGGAAGAAATGCAAAAATTAATCGTACCAAAAGTTCAGCACGTTGATATCGGCCGGCTGAAAGTTTTGAAAGTTTTCCGCACAGAAAATAAAAGCCAGATTATCGGCGGAAAAGTTTTGGATGGCCAGGCAAAAGACAAGGTCCGCGTGGAAATAATGCGCAACAAGATCGTGGTCGCAGTGGGAAAAATCACCAAATTACAGGCGGGAAAAATGGACGTGCCCAGCGTTGACCAAAATCAGGAATGCGGTTTGCAATATGAAGGCAAGCCGGTAATTCAGGAAGGCGATATTGTTCAATTCTTTGAAGAAAAAGAAATCACCGCCAAACTATAAATATGCCGAATATTGAACGCCTAAATGAAACCTTGCGCAAACAAATCGCTCAAATTATTACTGAGGAAATTGAATTTCCCAGCGGCCTGATTACGATTACCCGCGTGGACTGCGATCCGAATTTTTATTCAGCCAAGGTTTCTTTTTCCGTTCTGCCGGATAACCTGGTCGGCACAGCCTTGGAAAAATTAAAAAAAAATTCCGGACTGATCTCGGCGGAACTGAAAAACAGGATTCGCATGCGGAAAATCCCCCACTTCATTTGGAGCTTTGATCCAACGGAAAAAAAGGCCGGCGCGCTGGATAAAATTTTTGAAAAAATAGAGCAGGAAAAAACCGCTCCGGACGAAGAAATCGAAGATATAAACTTTAAATACTAAAAAGCGCCTCAACAGAAGCGTTTTTTATTTTTTGCCAAAATAAAAATCCCCGCGAATTATCTGCGGGGATTTTAAATTAATTGGGATTGTCAGAAGCAAGCCTCTTCCCAATTCCAAAAAAAACCTATATACTCCCTCTGATATGGAAATACCGCTGTTAAAAGAAAAAATTCTCTTCGCTTACGAAAAAATCATCGCGGCCAAAAGTATTCTGCTTGTTACCCACGAACATCCGGATGGCGATGGCCTGTCCTCGCTTTGCGCGCTGGCGGTTTTTTTGGATTGTCTGGGAAAAAATCAAACACTTTTTTGCGCTGATCCGGCCCAAGATTTTTTTTCATTTCTGCCCCAGATTCACAAAATAACCGCGCAGAAAAATTTTAATTTTTCAGAATTTGATTTGATTATTGTCCTGGATTGCGGCTGTTTGGCCCGCACAAAACTAACCGAAGAAATAAAAAATCGCGGCCAGAATCAATTTGTCATTGAATTTGATCATCATCCCAAAACCGATGATTATTCCGATCTGGAAATCCGCGCTCTTAAATCTTCCACCGCCGAATTGCTTTATTATTTTTTTTCTAACAACAATCTGGAAATAAATAAAAATATCGCCAATTGTCTCTTGACCGGAATTTTAACCGATACCGGCAATCTGCTTTTTGGCGCCGTAACCAAAGAAACAATCAAAATTTCCTCAGCCATGCTTTTACACGGCGCGACTTTCCCCAAAATAACAAAATACACTTTGCAAAACAAAAGCTTGGCGGCGCTGAAAGCCTGGGGTAAGATTTTAGATAATTTAAAATTAAATAAAAAATACAATCTCGCCTTTTCCGTTTTAACTTACGAGGATATCCAGGCGCTCAAAAAAGAATTTGGCAATAAAGATCTGCTTGATGTGGCCACGGACATTTTAAATAACGTTGATGGCGTCAAGGCGGTCGTCTTCTTGCGTGAAGAAGAAAAAGGCAAAATTCGCGGCAGTTTGCGCACTAAAGAAGCAAAGGTAGACGTTTCCCGCCTCGCCTCTTTCTTAAACGGCGGCGGACACCCCAAAGCCTCAGCCTTCCGCCTGCCGGGAAGCATTATGAAAACCAAGACCGGCTGGAAAATAATTTAAAGGAGTTATTGTTAAATGCTCCTTAATATAAAAAACAGCTCATCATTATTGATGGGCTGTTTTAAGAAAAAAAACTGTTTATTTGTTTTTCCGCCATTTTTCTATTTTTTTATGATTACCGGACAAAAGTATTTTTGGCACCCTATATTTTTTTCGGGCGATTGTAAAAACTTCGGGGCGGGTATACTGCGGGTATTCTAAAACTCCTTCCGCGGAATGTGATTCGTCTTGCACACTGACTTTATTGCCTAAAACTCCCGGTATTAGCCGGGTGACAGAATCAACTATTACCAAAGCGCCAAGCTCTCCGCCGGTTAAAACATAATCGCCGATTGAAATTTCCTCGTCAACAAAATTCAAAACTCGCTCATCTACGCCCTCGTAACGGCCGCAGACAAAAACTATTTCTTTTAATTTAGAGTATTTTCGCGCTTTGGCTTGCGTCCATTTCTCACCCTTAGCCGAAAGCAGGACAATCTTACGCGTTTTTATTTTTTTATTCTTAGTAATAAATTTGATTGCCTTATAAATCGGCTCAGCTTTCATCACCATTCCTGCGCCTCCGCCATACGGCGAATCATCAACCTTCCGATGCTTATCACTTGTCCAGTCGCGCAAATTATATGCTTTGATTTTTATTTTTTTGCTTTTTACGGCGCGGCCAATCATCCCCTTGTTTAGATAAGAGTCAAAAATTTCCGGAAAAATCGTGATGATGTGAAAAATCATTGTATTATGCGAATCTATTCCTTCTTTCCTAAAAGCGCTTCAAATTCCGCTTTCTCCATGGTTTCTTTTTCCAATAAAACTTTAACAATTTTTTCCATGTCATCCTTCTTGAAATTAATAATTCCAATCGCTATCTTTACAGCTTTATCAATTAAAGAGCCAACTTCGGCGTCAATCGCCTCGGATGTTTTTTCGCTGTAATCGCGGCTCTCATGCATTTCCCGGCCCAAGAAAATCAATTCATCGGAACTGCCATAAGTACGCAAGGGCAATTTATCGCCCATTCCATATTCAGTTATAAGCGCGCGGGCCAGTTCCGTAGCGTGGCGCAAATCTGAAGAAGCGCCGGTGGTCACATCGCCAAAAATAATTTTTTCCGCCATCTGGCCGGCAACTAAAACTGCCAGCTCTTCGGTAAGCTCAAGCTTGGAATGCAAGCGTTTGTCTTCCAGCGGAGTTTTTAAAGTATAGCCGGCGGCGCGGCCGCGGGAAATAATAGAAATTTTCTGCACCGGATCAATGTTCTTTAAATTGTGGGCAACCAAAGCATGCCCGGCTTCATGGTAGGCGGTAATCTTTTTTTCCTTGTCGGAAATGACGCGGCTCTTGCGTTCCGGCCCGATCATTACTTTTTCAATGGAGTCAAAAATCGTCTGCATGGAAATTTCTTTTTTATTAACCTTCGCCGTGGCAATCGCCGCTTCATTTAAAAGATTGGCTAAATCCGCTCCGGAAAAACCGGACGTGCGTTCAGCAATTTTTTTCAAATCAACGTCCGCCATTAACGGTTTTTTGGTGCAATGAACTTTTAAAATCGCTTCCCTCTCTTTCAAATCAGGAATTTCTAAAACTACCTGGCGGTCAAAGCGTCCGGGGCGAAGCAGGGCCGGATCAAGCACATCCGGCCGGTTAGTGGCCGCGATAACGATGACATTGGTCTCGCCTTCAAAACCGTCCATTTCGACCAAAATTTGATTTAAAGTTTGCTCGCGCTCATCGTGAGAACCGCCCAATCCCGCTCCGCGCCGGCGACCGACAGCATCAATTTCATCAATGAAAATTATACAGGGCGCGCTTTTTTTGGCGCGGGCGAATAAATCGCGCACGCGGGAAGCGCCGACACCGACAAACATTTCCACAAATTCCGAACCGGAAATGTGATAAAACGGAACCTCTGCTTCACCGGCAACGGCTCTTGCCATTAAAGTCTTGCCCGTTCCCGGCGCACCCAGCAAAAGAAAACCGCGCGGAATACGCGCTCCCATATCACGGAATTTTTTAGGAAATTTTAAGAACTCAATCACTTCTTTTAATTCTTCTTTAGCTTCTTCCGATCCGGCCACATCTTTAAAAGTAGTTTTGTTCTTCGCGTCCTCGCGGAATTCTTTGGCGCCGGATTGCCCGAACATCATCGCCTTGGAATTAGCGCCCGCCACCGACCGCAGCATAAAATAAATCAAGAAACCGATAATTAAAGTCGGCAAAACAATCGGCAGAATTATTGTCAGCCAATAATTAGACTCTGCGCTATTTTTAACCTCCAAATTTATTTTAGAAATTTTATCCGGCGCAACGTCCAAATTTTTTAGCATCTGCGAAAGCGATTCAGTGGTTTCTTTTTGGACAACTTTAACCGATTTGTCGTTCAGCGTCACATCAAGCTTACTGCCATTAACAACAATAGAGGCGACATTGTCGCTATTTATTTCCTGAACCAGTGTGTTGATGCTCATATCCTTACTGGTTGTTTTACCGATTATTTGTCCATTGCCGAATAAACTGAAAATACCGGCTAAAACCAAAAAAATAGCGAAAAAAATTATAAAATTCTTAATAAGCTTTTTCATAAAACGTTAAAGTTGTTAAAATTTTTATTCTCGTTGCGCAATAATGCGGTACTCTGGCCGTTAAACAACGGCCAGGCCATATCTCGCGCTAATATTATACCAAAAAATTGGCTTTTGTCAAAAGAAAAACCCGGCTCAATTCCGGGTTCTTCTTTGTCCTATTCCTTTTCTTCTTTCTTCGATTTTTTCGCTTTCTTATCTTTTTTTTCTGATTTTTTTTCCTTGTCCGCCGCAGTTCCGCTCGGCGGGACGGAGACGGGCTCATCCGCCTTAGCTTTAGCGGCAACGGGCTTCTCTTCTTTGGTTTCCTCTTTCTTTTCAACCTTAGCTTTCTTGCCGCCTTCCTTTATTACTTGCAAACCCAAACGATGTTCTTTCGGCTCAATGGAGGTGATTTCAAAATCCATTTCTGTTCCCGCCTTGTAAAGATCTTCAATCTTTTGGCCGGCAGCCAAACCCAATTGGGAAACATGAGCCAAGCCGTGAATAAGCTCGTCAAGTTCGACAAACAAGCCGAACGGATTAACCTTGAGAATTTTCCCCTTCAGCACCTGGCCGACCTTAAATTTTACAGCCACATCGGCCCATGGATCAACCATTAATTTTTTGGCTGACAAGAAAATTTTGGATCCGGAAATATTGATAATTTCAGCTTTGATTAAATCGCCGACTTTATATAGATCACCCGGATTGTCAATTCTCTTCCAGGCCAATTCGGAAATATGAATCAAGCCCTCCATATTTTCACCGAAGGAAACAAAGACACCAAAATCGGTAACGGCCGTAACTTCGCCCTCAACAACCGCGCCAATCTGATATTTACTGATTACATCTTTTTGGGTTTCGCTCCAAGCTTCTTTTTCGCTGAAAATAATCTTGTTTTCATTTTCATCAAGCGTCATCACTTTAACTTCCATATCCCTGCCGATGAAAGATTTTAATTTTTCTAAAATCTTTGATTTGTCGCCGCCGGAAACGCGAGGATAATTTTCCGGAGCCAATTGGGAAACCGGCAAAAAACCTTGAATCTGACGGAAACGAACGAGCACGCCGCCTTTATTACCGTCAATAACGCGAACCTTAACACTTGTCTTCTCTCTGTAAGCTTCGCGTAAAGTGTCCCAAGCTTTTTCCTGGCCGGCAATGCGGAAAGATAATTCCAGTTCGCCTTTTTCATTTTCCAAATCAACTACGGTCGCCTCAACTTCATCGCCCGGTTTCAATTTTGAATATTCATCGGCTTCGCCATAAAGTTCCGGTCCGCGCACGACGCCAACCAAAATACCGCCAATATCCAAACGGACTTCAGCTTTTGACGCCGCTAAAACCGTACCTGTAACAGCTTCACCGACGGCCGGCACAACCAATTTATCTTTTTCCAGAAGCTTGGCAAACGCATTTTGCTCCGGAGTTAAATTCTTTTTTTCTTCCATATTATTACAAAGTCTTTTAATCGCAATAAAAAAAGACCTTTAACCCGTCTTTGCGGTTCAGCCGCTAAAGAGAGCCCCTTGACCACCTTAAACCAAGGGTTTTGTTATAGGTGCTAAAATTTTTAAATAACTACCGTTATATTACTATATATTTCAAATAAACACAAGCGTTTGCCTATTTTATAAACATGGCATCACCATAGCTATAAAAACGATATTTTTTCTTAATTGCTTCCCGATAGGCTTTGTCGATATTTTTCTTGCCAGCCAGGGCTGAAACGAGCATTAAAAGAGTTGATTTAGGCAGATGAAAATTAGTGATCAAGGCGTCAACGATTTTGAATTCGTATCCTGGATAAATAAAAATATCCACCCAGGCCTTAAAATCTTTTCCGGCCGCTGGTAAATTTTGCCAGCAAGCTTCCAAGCTTCTTGTGCTCGTCGTCCCTACCGCGATTACCCTGCCTTTTCTTTTTTTTGTTAATTGTAAATTGTTAATTGTTAATTTGTTTACCTCCACCCACTCCGCGTGCATTTTATGCTCTAAAATATTTTCCGTCTTGACCGGCGCGAAAGTTCCCAAGCCGACATATAAAGTAATTTCCAAAATTTTTACGCCTTTATTTTTTATTTTTCGCAAAAGCTCCGGCGTAAAATGCAGACCGGCTGTTGGCGCGGCTACGCTCCCGGCTTTTTTCGCATCAGCAAAAACCGTCTGATAATCTATTTTATCTTCTTTAATTATTTTATCTTCGGCGTTAATTTTTCTTTGATTTTCAATGTAAGGGGGCAACGGCATCTCCCCGATTTTTTCAACCGTCTTCATTAAAGCCGCTCCGGATTTATTAAATTGCAAATCCCAGGTGCCATCGTGATTATTTTTTAAAATCTTTGCTTTTAATTCCTGGCCGATTTCCAAATTCAAGTTTTCCCCGACTCTGCCGCCCAAAAGGCACTGCCAAACATCCGCGCCCAATTTTTTATGCAATAAGACTTCAACTTTGCCGCCCGTTTTTTCTTTTTTCGCCCAAAGCCGCGCCGGAATAACTTTGGAATTATTTAAAACCAAAATATCGCCGGCTTGCAGATAATCAATGATGTCATAAAAATGTGTATGTTCGATTTTCCCGGTAATCTTGTCCAGCACTAAAAGCCGCGAATGGTCTCGCGGCTCAGCCGGATGAGTGGCAATTAATTTATCCGGTAAATTGAAATCAAAATCTGAAAGTTTATATCCCATAATACTAATAATCCTGGCTAAGCTGATTTAATCTTATAAGATCATCTTTAGTTTTAAATAATCCTTTTTTATATTTATCAACTAAATTATCGGACGGCGGAATCCAACCACCCTTAAAACCGGGATCTTTTTTAACTTGCTCTGGATATAAAATATTTAAAATTTGCCTTTGCTCTGGAGTTAAACAAGATGAGTGATTTTCGCTTGTTAAGTCTAATTCAATTTCTCCGGCCATGACTTTTTTTGCATAATCTTCTTTTTCAGTTTTTTGCTTATCCGCCCTGGCAACAAAATTATCTTTTTCCCTCTGAATTAAACTATCAATTTCTTCATGCTCTAATTGAGGAAACTGGGAATAATAATAAGCAGCTTCGCTTAACATGCCAACATCCGAATCAGATTTAATCATGTTTGAAGCGGCTTCCTTTGCCATTTTTTCGTCAACAACCTCTATCGCGTTTTTATCCTTATCAATAGTTTGATGTTCGCCGGCCTGTGTAGCCATTGGTACAATCCCCAAGGCTCCGATAGCGGCAATTTTTGCCACATTTCTAACTTTCTTTTTAATTTCACCGGCTTTTTCATTAACAAAATTACCAAAATTTTCAAAACTCATAATTTTCAGAATTCAAACTATTAAAACAATTTTTTATTTTTCTCGGCCGGTTGGCGGATCTTTTTGAGATGCTCATAGGCATGCGGCGTCACGACCCGTCCGCGAGGCGAACGATCTATAAAACCAAGGCGCAAAAGATAAGGCTCGTAAACATCTTCAACTGTTTCCATTTCTTCGCCCGTAGCCGCGGCAATCGTATTCAGGCCGACCGGACCACCGTTGAATTTATCAATAATCGTATTTAAAATTTTTCTGTCCACCCAATCCAGGCCAAGTTCATCAATTTCCAGCATGGCAAAAGCATCGCGGCAGGAATTTCCCGATAAACAGCCATCGCCTTTCACCGCTGAATAATCACGCACTCTTTTCAAGAGGCGGTTGGCAACACGAGGTGTTCGGCGGGCACGGGTGGCAATCGCTAAAACAGCATCCGAATCGATTTTTACGCCTAAAATCTTAGCGCTCCGCTCCACGATTTTTTCAATATCTTTATTTTCGTAAAAATCCAAATGATGGTGATGGCCAAAACGATCGCGCAATGGCGCCGAGAGCATGCTGATTTTTGTAGTCGCGCCGATTAAAGTAAAACGCGGCAAATCAATTCTCACAGTACGGGCGGCCGGACCTTTGCCTAAAATAATATCCAAAGCGTAATCTTCCATCGCCGGATACAAAATTTCTTCTACGGTTTTATTCAGACGGTGAATTTCATCAATAAACAAAACATCGCCTTCTTCAAGATTGGATAAAATCGCCGCCAAATCGCCGGACTTTTCAATCGCCGGTCCGGTGGTAATGCGCACATTGGCGCCCATTTCGCGGGCAATCAAATGCGCCAGCGTAGTTTTGCCCAAGCCGGGCGCACCATAAAGCAAAACGTGTTCAATTGATTCTTTGCGACCCTTGGCCGCCTTAATTGTAATTTCCAAACTATTTTTAACTTTATCCTGGCCGATATAATCGGCGAATTTCTGCGGCCGCAAAGTTAAATCCAGCGAATTATCTTCGCTTTCTTCTTTCGGGCTGATTATCCGTTCGGGTGATTTTTTCATATTATTGTCATTCCCGCGAAGGCGGGAATCCAGTTTAAATCGCTAAAATAATCCATCGCTTAAATCTTTCCAATCTGAATTATCTTTTTCTATTATTCTTAATTTCCACTCTCTATTCCATTTTTTAATACACTTTTCTCGATTAATCGCATCCCCCGGACTACTATAAATCTCATAATAAACTAATTTATCAACATTATATTTTTGAGTAAACCCTTTAATAATTTTTTCTTTGTGTTCACACATTCTTCTCACTAAACTATTAGTGATTCCTGTATACAATGTGCCATTTCTCTTGTTTGCCAAAATATAAACAAAATAACTTTTCCCCTCCATAAAAGTTACTGGTTCCCCGCCTTCGCGGGGATGACGTGCTTATTGTTATATCAATAATATACCTATTTTCTTCATCATTCAAGGCCTATTTATAACTTCCTAAACTCGCAAATACCGCTATAATCGCAGAATTGGCATTGCATTCCGGGCGTGGCCGGAAATTTGCCTTTTCTAATCGCGCGAATTGTTTCAAAAATTTTTTCATCCAGCTTGGCAAAATCTTTTTCCTGGCCTAAAAATTCAATTTCGTTGTTACTATTCAAATAACGAAAAGCTAAAGCGCCGACTTCCTGAGGAAGCAGTTCTTTGATTGCCTGCTGATAAATCAAAAGCTGGGCTTTTTCTTCAAATTTCAAAGATTCTTTCGGCTTGCCGGTTTTATAATCAATGATTTTTAATCTGCCGTCCGGCAGCTCATCAATGCGGTCGATTTTACCGGCAATTGTAATTCCCTCTTTATCAATTTTCATTTTTAAGGCAAAACTTTTTTCCAAAAACAAAACTTTCGGCCAATTATTTTTGTGCTCTTCAAAAAAGGCTTTAACTATTTCCTTGCCTTTGTCATAATATTTTTTCTTATTGGCTTCGGTTTCGTACCATTCATCAATCCAAGAATCCTCATAGATATTCAGGCATTCTTCAAGCGTCATTAGATTCTTTTTATCTTTCACGGCATCGGCAAACAAAGCGCCCTGATTTTTATTAGCAGCCAAAGAAACGGACTGTAATATTTTTTGCAAGGTTGAATGCATTGTTTTGCCAAAAGACATTTGAAAATTACCATGCTTGGGTACGCGCAAAATATTATCAAAGCGGTATTGATACGGGCAGCGTTCATAAGCTTCGAATTGCGAATAAGAAAATCTTTCCGGCGCTTTAGGGATAAATTGGCCTTCGTCCGCCGCAATAACCATCGTTTTTTTACGAGCTAATAAAGAATTTTTATCTTCCAGAGGCATTACTTCTTTTTCATCCGCATTACTGATATCCAAATCTTCCACTAATTTCGCTTCCACCAAAAAACGCGAAGCGCGGCGTTCGCGCTTGCCGCCGGCATCCGAAGACCAGGAAAAATAAACGCCTTTTTTCGCGCGCGTAATCGCCACGTAAAACAAGCGGCGCTCTTCTTCCAGGTGATGATCGCCTGCCGGTATTGCCTCATCAAGCAAAGCATCGGGTATTTTTATCGGCTCGCTGCGCTCAATGGAAGGAAAACGCTTGTCAATCAAATTGATCACAAAAACATATTCAAATTCCAAACCCTTGGCGGCATGCACCGTCATTATTTTTATCATCGCCGGATCTTCCTCATCGCTAGCCGGCAGGGTCCCCTGTTCACCGGCTTCAATTTCCACTTCCAGCTCAACTAAAAATTCCCGGACGGATTTATCGGCCGTTGCAGTTTCAAATTCTTTGATCCGCTTCATAAACTGATTAAGCTGATTGGTAGCTATTATCGCCTGCCGCTCTTCCTGCTTGCGCAAAAAATCGCCATAGCCGGTATCTTCCAGAAAATCTACGAATATTTCCGACACCGGCTTGTAGCGCGCGTCTGAAGCCTGCTTTTTGAAAATCGCCAAAAATTTGTTGATCTTTTCCAAAGTTCCTTTGCCTAAACCCAAGGCCGGAGCCTCATGCAAAATCTTATAAAGCGACATCGCCTTGCGCTGAACCGTGTAATTCAAGCTGGCCAATTCTTCGGCGGTAAAATCAAATACCGGCAAAGTCAAAGTTTTGTACAAAGCGACGCCATCATATTGATCGGCGATGGCCGCCAAATAATTTATAGAGTTGAGCACCGGCGCCGCGCCATAAAGCCCGCGCGAAGAAAATAATTTATAAGGAAAACCAACCTCATCCAAATAAACGCAGATTTCTTTGCCCGCATCGTTAGAACGCGCCAAAATCGCGAAATCGCCCCAATTTGCCTCTTTATCTTTAGTTTTTATTTCCGCAATTTTATTAACCACGCGTGCCATTTCATCGGAAGTATCCGCGCCGCGGATGACCTCAATCGCGCCCGCACCCTCTTCGTTGGCTTTTAATTTTTTGGATAGTTTACCGCCATCATTTTTTAATTGCTCTTCCAGGCGATTCGGATTATTTAATTTAATAAATTCATAAGCTAAGTCCAGAATATTTTGCCGGTTGCGGTAATTTTCCACCAAGAAAATTTGTTTAGTTGCCGGATAATCTTTTTTAAATTCCAAAATGTTGGCCATGGCCGCGCCGCGGAAGCGGTAAATCGCCTGATCATCGTCGCCGACGACCGTCAGATTATTTTGCGGGGCAGCGAGCAATTTCACCAATTCGTATTGCGCCCAATTAGTATCCTGAAATTCATCTACCAAGATATATTTGAATCTGGCTTGATAATGCGCCAAAACATTCGGCCGTTCGCGAAAAAGCTTCAGACAATAATTAATCAAATCGCCAAAATCCAAAGAATTATTTTTCAGAAGCAAATTTTGATAGACATGGTAAGAGTTGGCGACTTCCTCAATTTTTTTCACTTCGTTTTCTGCCACAGCTTCATCAAATTCACCTTTGGCATTTAAAAAAATATCATTGTCATTGCGAGCCTCTGGCGAAGCAATCTCGCTTTTCCCCCTCGCGCTTCGGGATTGCTTCGTCGCTTCGCTCCTCGCAATGACAAGGGATTTCTTTTTCCCAGCGCAGCCGCTCAGCATCCCATCCAAATTCTGCCGCAATTCTTCAGCATACGCCAAATATTTAAACGGCGCGACGTCTTCATCCTTACAGCGGGAAAAATGTTTCAACAAGCCGCGGATAAACTTAGTCGGGTTGCCCATCGGGCGATAATAATCCAGGCCAAAACGATCAAGATGTTTTTTAAATAAAGCGTATTGATCGTATTCGTTCAATAATTTATAATCGGTCGGCAAGCCGATTTCCAAACCCGACTCTTTCAAAATCGTGTCGCAAAAAGAATGAAAAGTGGAAACAGACAAATCAAAAAAAGCGCCATAGGGCAACAGCCGGTCCACCCGCTCTTCCATTTCACCCGCCGCCTTATCCGTAAAGGTCAGGGCCAAAATTTCTTCGGATTTAGCCTGGCCTGAATTAATCAAGCCGACGATGCGTTCTGAAATTACGCTCGTCTTGCCCGTACCGGCGCCGGCCACGATCAAAAGCGGCCCTTCGCCGTATGCTACGGCTTCGGCCTGTTCTTTATTTAGTTCTGTTTTTTTCATTTCCATGCTTTTATTCTATCTTAAAATTAACGTTTTAACACTGTTGACAAATAATCTAAAATATACTACTATTTTACAAGTTCTTTAATAATAAAAAGGTCGAAAAACATAAACCACAAGAGGTTTCTAATGGCAAAAAATTC
>Ga0315295_10002302_pt1 | contig 16217 bp, 5 predicted proteins | sample YL17G14_0_MG_FD_204453 | JGI IMG/M metagenome (GOLD analysis project Ga0315295, IMG submission 204453) | Sediment microbial communities from Yellowstone Lake, YNP, Wyoming, USA - YL17G14_0 | ecosystem: Environmental > Aquatic > Freshwater > Lake > Sediment | place: USA: Wyoming | collected... | reverse complement strand
TTCCTCTGCGGTCTCTGCATTCTCAGCTGTGAAATTCTTTTTTTTATCCCCGGCGGATATGAAATTTTTTCTGATTTCCTGACCAATAAAAAAACTGGCGTTGAGCTTTGGCCCAACGCCAGCGAGAAGGACTAAATTCCCGGTTTGTTTATCCTTTTTTATGGCATTTGGCGCAGTCGGATTCGGCGGTCTGAGAAAATGCCTTCTTGCCATTGTGGCAGACCCCGCAGTGTTTATCCTGCCCGTGGGCCTCTTTGGTCATCTTCAGGTCCTGCTTCTTCATGGGAAAAATCTTGGTGTGGCAGTCCGTGCACTTGGCTTTGTGCGTGCTCACATGGGTTTCGTGGCTGAAGATAACCGGGTCCGCTCCCTTGGGGGTGAACTTGATCTCCCCTCCCCCAACCTTCTTCGCCTGAGCAAAAGCGATTCCCAGGGCGACGAAACAAACGATGCAAATGCTAATGATCGCGATTTTCCAAACTTTCATACCCGACCTTTTCCTCTCTTCCTGAAAAGGATTAAAAAATGCTTACTATTTAAAAATCTGTACACAGCGACTTTAATCCCCGCAAAAGCAGTCATTCCCGCGAAAGCGGGAATCCAGGAAAAAACTGGATTCCGGGCCAAGCCCGGAATGACAAACGCGATAATATTTATGTCCTCGTGTATAATTACTGCATTTCGAATAAAGCTAAGTTTATCCTCCCGGAGAAAGCCCCGTCAAGGGAAAAAATTTTTTATGGTGGGCCAAACCGTCTCTGAAATCCGCCCCAACCCCCCTTTCAAAAAAGGGGGGCAGGGGGGATTTCTGGCAGGGCCGCGGTGAAGAAAGATCGCTCCTCGAGTGAAACGTTCCTTAAGGGTAGCGGTGCTTTTCGTTTATGCTTGACACCCTCCGGTAAGCCAATGTAAACTAAAATAGATGGAAAGGGGCTGAAATTATAAATCTTTTTAATAATTGAGAAGAAAGGGGGTTGCTTCCTCTTTTCCCCTCCCCCTTGAGAGACCGTGTCGTAATGGGAAAAACGCCGTCATTCCCGCGAAAGCGGGAATCCAGATCCTTGAAATTGTAGGTGTCTCCAACTAACTGGATGCCCGCCTCCGCGGGCATGACGAATTATGACACAGTCTCCGACGGGTGAGGGTGGGGGTGATTAGGGGAGAGGGAGTTTCCGCATGGAAACTAGGTGTTTCGGACTTATCAAATTTGTCCGGCTTCGATCTCTCTTAACTCATTTAGACGGGCTGCCGATCAATCAAATTAATTTGAGAAGCAGGAATTGGAGACTTTAAACTACGCAAATTTCAGCCTGAGCCTGCACCGGAAGATCGAAGGGCGCCGAATCCCTCTCGGCGGAGTGATAGAGGTTACCCATCGATGTCCGCTGAAATGCGTTCACTGTTTTAATAACCTGCCCGCAGAAAACTCTCAGATCCGGTCCCGTGAACTCTCCTCCGGGGAACTCTGCCGCGTGTTGGATGAAATTGCCGAAGCCGGATGCTTATGGCTGCTCTTCACGGGGGGAGAAATTCTAGCCCGGAAGGATTTTCTGAACGTTTACGCCCATGCCAAGAGAAAGGGCCTGCTCATCACCCTCTTCACCAATGGCGTCCTGGTGACGGAAGAGATTGCCGCCTTCCTGGCCGGAATGCCGCCCTTTGTGATCGAAATTACCCTCTATGGTCGCACCCCCGAAACCTACGAACGGATCACCCGGGTTCCCGGCTCTTTCGAGAGATGTATGCGGGGAATCCGTCTGCTCAAGGACCATGGCCTCCCCTTGAAGCTCAAGACCATGGTGGTCAGCGTAAACAAACACGAGATCTGGGAAATGAAACGGTTTGTGGAAGAGGACTTGGGTCTTGAGTTTCGGTTTGACGCCATGATTAATCCCCGGATCGACGCTTCCCACAGCCCGCTCGCTTTTCGGCTCACACCCGAGGAAGTCATCGGGTTGGACCTTCAAGACCCCAAGCGGATGGCCGAATGGAAGAGCTTTACCCAGAAATTCAACGGCCCGGTCCATCCACCGGAAAAGGCCGATGAGCTGTACCACTGCGGAGCGGGTATCAACAGCTTTTCCATCGACCCTTATGGAATGTTGAGTGTTTGTGTTCTTTCTCGGGGTGACGCTTTTGATCTCCGCAAAGGAAGTTTCCAGGAAGGATGGGAACGCTTCCTTTCGAAGGTCCGCCACAAAAAAATTACCAGGCACACCAAGTGTACCGGCTGTGAAATCAAGGCCATGTGCGGGATGTGTCCGGCGAACGGAGAATTGGAAAATCGGGATGGTGAAGAGCCCATCGACTTTTTTTGTCATGTGGCCCATAAAAGATCCCGGGCCCTCGGCTTATCAGTAAAGCCGCATGGAGAGTGTGAGTATTGCAGGAAGGAAGGAGCGGGAGCAAGGCTCCCTTGAGGAGCGGCCTGACGGCCTTGAGGCACACAAGAATAGAAGGAACGTTATTAGTTAAACGTTATTCGTTATTGGTGAAAGATAAAGATACCGTAAATCGTTATTAGTCACACGTTATTCGTGAAATATCTAGATACGGTGAATCGTTATTCGTTACACGTTATTAATTACTCGTTATTAGTTAATTGTTATTGGTTATTAGTGAAAAACAAAAAAACATAATTGAAAAGAAAAAAAGAAAGCTTTCGGAGTATTGAAGAGCTGGAATACTCGAAGTCTTGCAGAAAGGAAGTTCCTAATAACTAATAACGTATAACCAATAACGAGTAACGAATAACGACCACCCAAGCGCAGCGATCATTTTGTTGCTGGCAAAGGAGGGAAAGAAGTGAAACCCAAGCCAGAGAAGAGTCCGAGCAGACGGAAGAGGCCTTACGTGAAGCCTGAGGTCAAACAGGTTCCTTTGCGGCCAGAGGAGGCCGTTCTGGGAAACTGCAAGACTACCGGCTCCAGCGGTCCTTCGGGCGCAAGTTGCGGCTCGCCATTGTACTGCAGTTCCGCAGGCTCATGAAATCAGGACTGGTTAATCAGCGATGAACCATGAGTGATACGCGATGAGAAATCCCATAAAATCCTCAAACAAAAATCAGGATTCAGGATTCAGGATTCAGGATTCAAAATCCAGCGGTCGCCGGTCAGCGGTCAGCGGTCAGCGGTCAGCAACCCCACCCCTACCCTCCCCCCTCGGGGGGGAGGGACGGGGTGGGGGGGCCTCAGCACTCAGTCCTCAGTATTCATCACTTAGCTTTACCATTGCTGATATTAGCCTCTCTATCCACAGCACTGATCCGTCCTTAAAGCTCCAGTTCCAGGGCGCAACCAAGAATTTTTACACCCAGGGGGGAAACCCGGATATCACGGTCGAAATCGGATGGGATGATCTGTCTCGAATAGGGACCAGCGGCAAAAAAATATTTGACTCCGGCGGCACTTGGCGGCTTTACGAAAATAATGGAAATTATAAATTTTATTTTTATTCTGAGGCCATGGGCCCCGTTCCATATAAAATAGCCGAGGTTCAAAAAAATTTTTCCCGGGCAAGGGTATTCATTCACAACCCCTATTTTGACCCGAGCCAACCCATATATCCTTTAGAATACCCATTAGATGAACTCCTTTTCGTTCATTTTCTGTCCCTAGGTCGGGGGGCAGAAGTTCATGCTTGCGGGATTTCGGATTCGCAGGGTAAAGGTTATCTTTTCATAGGACAATCGGGTACCGGCAAGAGCACCATGGCCGGGCTTTGGAAAGATCAACCCGGGATAACCATTCTCAGCGATGATCGGATTGTGCTCCGCAAAATGAAGGGGGGCTTTTGGATGTATGGAACCCCCTGGCATGGGGAAGGAAGGTTCTTCTCCCCGTCCCGGGTCCAGTTGAGCCGGATTTATTTTTTGGAAAAGGGGAAAAAGAACGAGCTGATTCCATACCGGACAGCTGAAGCGATCGGCCATCTCACCGCTTGCAGCTTTCTCCCTTTCTATAAACCCGAGGCCCTCGACTTCACCATGGCTTTTTTTGAGGAGATGGTGAAAACCGTACCGACCTGTGAACTGAGGTTTGTGCCAGATGGGAGGGTAGTCGAACTGATACAAGGAGCGGGAGCAAAGCTCCCTTGAGGAGCGTCACGCCAAGGGCGTGACTTGAGGAGCGCTTCGCTTGAGGAGCGGCCCTATGGGCCTCGAGGCGAAAAGCAGGAATGATGGAAAATCAATTTAAATTTGCTTTTGAGAAGCTTGAAATTTGGCAACTCGCGGTTGACCTTGCTGATTTTATTCTAAATCTCATCGGCGATTCATTCCCGGCTAATAAGCATTTTCGGCTAATTGGTCAAATGGAGGCAGCAGTATCAAGCATTGCGCAAAACACTTGGCCTGTGAAATAGGTGCTATGGTTTACGTATATGTTTTAAAGTCTCGAAAGGATAATGGGTTATATATCGGTTGCACTAAAGATCTAAGAATAAGAATTAAAGAGCATAGCATCGGGCGTGTAAAATCAACCAAGAATAGGTTGCCAATCGAGTTGATTTACTACGAAGCTTGCTTGAATGAGAGTGATTCTTTTCGGAGAGAAAAATATCTAAAAACTACTTATGGCAGGCGTTATTTACAAAACAGGCTAAAAGGATATTTCACAGGCTAAACAGAAGGAAAGGGAAGACAATACAGGAAAGAATTTATCCAATTTCTTTTTATAGCAGAAGGCTCGCTTTTTGAAGTATTAACCTTGACCGAAATTTTCAGACGTCGAGGGTTAATCAAAGAGGAAGAAATAATCGAAATTAGGAAAAAAGCCGAAGTAATCGACCGGAAGTTACACGGATTGATTAACTCTTTGAGGGGGAGAGGTTGAGTGCTTTTGCCTCAAGGCCGAAGGCCGCTCCTCAAGGGCCGCAGGCCCGCTCCTCAAGTCCGCCTCCGGCGGACGCTCCTCAAGCGTAGCGATCTTTTTCCTGGGAGAGGTGTTGACTATGCCAGATCAACCATCCAATACACCAAAGAAGGCGAAGAAACCGTACGTCCGGCCAGAGGTGAAGCAGGTCCAATTGAAGCCCGAAGAGGCCGTTCTGGGGTTTTGCAAGCAGAACAGTATTTTCGGTCCGGGTACAACCAGCTGTGGTGTAGGCGTATCTATTTGTTATTCCACTGGAAGTTAAAAATCCACACCCCCATTAGGTCCAAATTGTAAAATGGGGAATTTTCACGCCTTTTCCCCCATCTAACCATTCAATATTATTTATCTTTTTCCCTCTCAAGTTACCCCTTTAAAATGCCGATAAAAAGGTAAGAAAAATCCTGTGTGCTGTATGTGGCTATTATTGCCACGTGGCCATGGGTAGAGGAGGAAGAAAAAGGGGCCATTATCGGCTTCTATTTAACAATAAATAGGCCAATGGATGGCCGACTGAAGCGAATGAATCGATAAAGCCAAACTCCGAGTAATCGGAGGACGGAAAGCTACGGGTCCCGAGCTTTTCGAGGGATCGCCGGGTTGCCGAATTCGGAAAAAGACCGGATTACCCGTGGCTCACACGCGAAAAGGTAATCCGGTTTTTTTTTGGAAAAAGTGAAACCCTCTAACCCAAGAGGAACGATTTGAGCATGACCACAAAGAATGACCATAGCGAAAATAAAACCGGCAGCCTTTGGCTGGCGCTTTTATTTATCTTTTGTGGTCTCTCCCTAAGCTTTCCAAGCAATTCTGAAGCCAAGCTGGCTTCGTATGTCAAGTCAATCGAATACGTTGAGATCAGCCTCACCACCGCAGGCCCCACATCCGCCAATTTGTCGAAGAGTCAAACTATTGCCAATTGCGTGCCCTTTGTAACGCAAGGTGCTTCGGGCACTAGTGCCAATTTTGATCAATCATTGGCAGATATTTATTTTGAGGCTGGCCCTAAGGTGACGGCCACAAGAAATACTCAAAAGCAGGCAACCATAACCTGTATCGATACGGCTGTGGCGATTGAGTGGGGCGGGATTACCATGCCCGGCCCCGGCACCATTCAGAATAACTCGTCCTCTTCAAGCGACACCGATAATTCGTTTCAGCGTCTGAAGATTATTGACTCCACGACAGTTCAGGGGAACCGTGGCGATGCTGCCGTTGCCGGTGTAGGCTGGTATGAAGTGATCGAGTGGAAGGCCCATCCTACGGCCGTCATATCCACCTCCTTCAATGCTGCCACCTACGATGAAGGGGTTCTTCTTGAGTGGAAGACCGGGTATGAGGTGAATAATCTTGGGTTCCATATCTACCGGGAAGAAGGCGGCCAGCTTATTCAGATTAATCCTGAGCTGATCAAAGGCTCTGCTTTAATGACTGGCGCTGGAACCAGAACCGCCGGCTACTCCTACACCTGGTGGGACACCTCTATCTCCTCTTCTAAACTCCCTGCTCCCAGCTCTCCGCTCCCTGCTATTAAATATTGGCTTGAGGACATTGACCTCAACGGCACCAAGACCAAGCACGGCCCGGTCACCCCGGTCTTCTCCCATAAGCCGGCCCCTAAAAAGGCCCAGTCCATTCTCCTGAGCCAAATCAATAAACAAAACCCAGGAATCAGGAATCAGCAGTCATCGGTCAGCCTTCAGCGGTCAGCACCCCCTCCCTCACCCTCCCCCCTCGAGGGGGAGGGACGGGGTGGGGGGGCCTCAAGCGAAGCGCTCCTTAAGCGCAGCGCTCCCCGCGCCAATATCGTTGTTTCCAGCGTGGACGAAGGAAACGGCACCTTCACGGAGGGCGAGTCTCATCGGGTTCCGTCGGATAAACCCAACGCCACTCCCGCTGCCCGGCAGAAAGCCATAGCGGCCGCCCCATCGGTCAAAATCTTCATCCAGGAAGAAGGATGGTATCGAGTCACCCAGCCGCAACTGGTGGCCGCCGGCTTGAATCCTGGAGTAAACCCCCGCTTCTTACAGTTGTTTGTGGATGGGGAAGAGCAGGCCATCATCGTCAGGGGAGGAAGCGACGATCGGTTTGGCCCTCAGGATTCCATCGAGTTTTACGGAACCGGCCTGGACACTCCCTACACCGAGACGAGGGTCTATTGGCTGGTGGAGGGTTTGCGGCCCGGGAGACGAATTCAAAAAATAGGCGAGGATGCCGGAGACAGGCTTTCCTCCACCAGCTTTCCCTACACCAAGCAGAAGAAGGACCGGACGATCTATTTTGCGGCCTTGAAGAATGGGGATGCTCCCAATTTCTTCGGGCTCCTAGTTTCTGCCACCCCGCTGGACCAGGTTTTGAAGGTTGCCCATCTGGATTCTTTTGCTCCCGGAAATGCGGGATTGGAGGTGTCCTTGCAAGGGGCCACGGCCGGGGTTCATCAGGTCAAGGTAATGGTGAATGGAGTTGGAGTCGGGACCATGGTTTTCGAGGGGCAGACTTTGAAGGCCGAGAGATTTCCTCTTGTTCAGTCCGGGCTGGTGGAGGGGGAGAATGTAGTGACCTTGGTAGGCCAGGGGACCCCCCTGGATGTAAGTTTGGTGGATTATATCCGTCTCACTTACTGGCGTACATATACGGCCGAAAAGGATACCTTACGTATTGTGGCCAATGGAGGGGATTTTCTCTGGGTAAATGGTTTCAGCGGTTCTTCCGTGCGGGTGATGGACATTACCGATCCCCATAGAGTCATGGAGGCAGAAGGGCTGGTCAAGGGGGAGGCAGAGGGTTATTCCACCCATTTACGCGTGCCCGGACATGGGTCCAGAACCCTGTTGGCCTTTATCGATGAAGGGGCCAAGAATCCCGCGGCCGTGGCGGCCAATCAGCCCTCGACGTGGCATCAGGCTGATCAGGCAGTCGATTTGCTGATGATCTCTTATGGCCTTTTCCTGGAGAGTTTAAAACCGCTCAAGGCCTGGCGGGAGTCTCAGGGCTTATCGGTGGCTATCGTGGATGTGGAGGATGTGTATGACGAATTCAGTTTTGGAACGAAGACTCCTCAAGGTTTGAAAAACTTTCTCCTTCACGCCAAATCTTCCTGGCAGAAGCCTCCCCGCTTTGTCCTGCTGGTCGGGGATGCCAGCTTTGATCCCCGCAACTATTACGGGTTCGGCAGTTTTGACTTTGTGCCTACCAAGCTGGTGGACACTTACTACCTGGAGACCGCTTCCGATGATTGGTTTGTGGATTTTGATGGAGATGGGTTGCCGGATATGGCCATTGGCCGGTTGCCGGTCCGAACTCCTGAAGAAGCTGCCGCCGTGGTCTCCAAGATTACGGGTTACGAGCAGTCGGCAGGTGCGATGACCGATGTTCTCCTGGTGGCCGATATGAGGGATGAGGCGGGTGATTTTCCCGCTTCTTCCCGGGAAGTGAAGGCTCTCTTTCCTGAAAGATTAACGGTAACAGAAGTCTTCCGGGATCAGTTTCCCGATGATGTTCAGGTCCGGAATGCCTTGCTTAGTTCTTTGAACCAGGGGCCTCTCTTAGTGAATTACATGGGCCATGGGACGACCCAGTTCTGGAGAGGGGGAATATTCAATTCCGACGACGCGGAGGCTCTGACGAACGGTCTGCGTTTGCCCTTCTTCATCAATATGACCTGTCTGAATGGCTGGTTCCATGACCCCTACCAGGAGGGGCTTGCTGAGGCTCTTCTGAAAGCCGAGGGGGGAGGAGCCATTGCGGCGTGGGCCTCCTCTGGATTAACCGAGCATGCCCCGCAGCTGGTGATGAACAAGGAGTTGGTCCGGCTGCTGTTCAACGGAGAAGGCTTGACCATTGGAGAAGCGGTCAAGCGAGCCAAGGCTTCGATCACCGACCCGGATATAAGGAGGACGTGGATTTTGTTCGGGGATCCAGCCACGAAGCTGAAATAACGAGCGGGAGCAGGGCTCCCTCGAGGAGCGTCACGCCAAGGGCGTGACTTGAGGAGCGGCCCCATGGGCCTTGAGGCAAAAGATAGATGAACGGCAAATTTATATTTGCTTTTGAGAAGCTTGAAATTTGGCAACTCGCGGTTGAACTTGCTGATTTTATTCTTAGCCTGCTCGATTCTTTCCCGGCCAACAAGCACTTTCGGCTAATTGGTCAAATGGAGGCAGCGGTATCAAGCATAGCCCAGAACACTTGGCCTGTGAAATAGGTGCTATGGTTTACGTATATGTTTTAAAGTCTCGAAAGGATAATGGGTTATATATCGGTTGCACTAGAGACCTAAGAATAAGGATGAAAGAGCATAGCATCGGGCGTGTGAAATCAACCAAGAATAGGTTGCCAATCGAATTGATTTACTACGAAGCTTGCTTGAATGAGAGTGATTCTTTTCGGAGAGAAAAATATCTGAAAACTACTTATGGTAGGCGTTATTTACAAAACAGGCTAAAAGGATATTTCACAGGCTAAACCGAGGGGAAAGGAAGACAATACAGGAAAGAATTTGTCCAATTTCTCTATATAGCAGAAGGCTCTCTTTTTGAAGTATTAACCTTGACCGAAATTTTCAGGCGTCGAGGGTTAATCAAAGAGAAAGAAATAATCGAAATCAGGAAAAGAGCCGAAGTGATCGATCGGAAGTTACACGGATTGATTAACTCTTTGAGGGGGAGAGGTTGATTTGTTTTTTGCCTCGAGCGAAGCGGTCCTCAAGTGAAACGCTCCTTAAATCCGCCCTTGGCGGATGCTCCTCGAGCGAAGCGGTCACTTTTGCGAAGCGCTCCTCGAGTCCGCTCCTAGCGGACGCTCCTCGAATCACGCCTTTGGCGTGATGCTCCTCAAGCATAGCGCTCATAATTTCCCGGAGGGAAAGAAAATGAAAACCCCAAGGACGGCAAAGATCATTTTTGTTCTGTTTACCTTTTTCTTCCTCTTTTCCTGGGCACCGGAAATCTGCCGGTTTCTGCCCGGCCCTGAGGAAGCGCAGGCCGCGGCACCGGAGAGTTCCTGGTGGAATCTCAACTACGGGGCCCGGAAAAAGATTACCATAACGGCAGGCTCAGCCCAGGTGCCGACCGGTTATTCGGTTTCCACAACCTTGGATCATGCCGGTTTGGTCACAGCCAAGCAGTCGTTGTCCAGTGGGAACGATGTTCGAGTAGCCTACTACAACGGCTCTACCTGGACAGAACTTCATCGTCTCCTGGATACGACCTCCTCCTGGAATAATGCCTCCACTATGATTTGGTTCAAAACTCAGGCGGTAATAAACTCAAGCAGCTCTGACGATAACTATTACCTTTACTATAGTTATCCCTCGGCCACCAATCCCCCGGTTACTCCCAGCAATGTCTTTTTATTCTATGACGGATTTGAGAGCGGGGATTTCAATGCCTGGGATGGCTATTGGAACGGCGAGGGCGACAGCATCACGATAGTGAGTTCATCATTTACTGCACCGGATACCGGCAGTGGGGGGGATGGTTCGGTGACTATTTCCGGTGCGAGTAACATCAACACAAATGTTTTGGGGTCAGGCCGTTCTACCTATGCGGACGGTATCTCCACTACGGTCACCGCCAATCCAACCGGCACCTCCATTACGGTCACTTCGACTACTGGTTTTGCGGCCAATGACGAGATCATCCTAATCAATCTTCAAGGTGCATCGGGAGACACAGATAATGTGGGCAATTATGAATTCCTGGAAATAGACTCGGTTCCTAACAGCACAACTTTAAACCTTAAAGCATCCATTCAAAAATCATACGACGGCAATAGCTTTTCCAACCAAAAAGTAATCGTCCAGCGGGTTCCGCAATGGACCAGCGTAACCATCAACAATGGCGGCAGTCTGACGGCCAATGACTGGAGCGGCTCCAGTGGAGGCGTTCTGGTATTCCGGGCCACTGGGACCGTGACGGTGAATTCAGGCGGAAATATTAATGTCAATGCCAGAGGGTATCGCAAGGGAAATGGGGTAACAGGAAATAGAGTATATGGTTGGCAAGCAGAAAGCTATGCCGGGACCGGTTCACAGGACATTACCAATAACGGTGGGGGTGGGGGTGGAGGGGACTGTACAGTTAATGGATCGGATTACTGTGGAGAAGGTGGGGGAGGCGGGGGTTATGGTACCGCAGGAACTCACGGCAGCTACGGGGCTTCCTGTGGAGGCTCCCGGCCACAAGCCAATGCAGGTTCCACATATGGAATTGCAGACCTCACCAAAATATGCTTGGGCAGTGGAGGCGGAGGAGGGTACAACGATGAGGATGCCTATCTTGGCACTTCTGGGACCGGCGGGGACGGCGGCGGCATCATTATGATTTTTGCCAACACCATTACCGTTAGTGGTGCTATAGAGGCCAAAGGTGATGATGGCGGAACATATACTACAGACTGCTCGGACAATGGATCCGGGGGCGGAGGTGCCGGCGGAAGTATTTACTTGTGGGCAAACACGGCAACTCTCGGGACCAACCTAGTAAAAGCAACCGGTGGAGCAGGAGGATCGAGTTCCTGTGGTGATGGCCCATGGCATGGTGCAGGCGGCGATGGTGGCAAGGGCCGCATCCGCGTCGATGCCAGCTCGCTCTCCGGATCAGCCGACCCATCTCCCTACACGACGGGGAGTGACCCCGTCCGCTCCGGGACTTACTCTTCTAAGTGTGTGACCGATACAGTGGCAGGAGACGGTGCTCGTGCCACCTCGTTCAAGGATTTCTCCGATCAACCGACCATTTATGTGAGAACCTACGTATATCTTTCTTCCAGCACCTTCCCCCCTGCAGCTGATGTCGTCTTAGTGGAGTCTGTTGATCCCGACCCAACCTGGCAGAACATTCTTAGCGTCACTCTACGTTCGGATATGACCCTCATGGTATGGAACAGTGTCGCTGGGGAAGGTTATACTCCAGGCTCACCGACTACTCTTTCCACGAACACCTGGTACCGGATCGACGCGAAATTTGCAGTCTCCGCCACGGCAGGGGAGGCCAAAGTTTGGATAAACGGGAATCTGGAGATCGACGCGACCAGCAAGAATACGGGGACCAGATCCATCACCAGGGTACATTACGGAAATTTCTGGCAAGGGGATGATACGGATGCCAATACTTTCTATTTTGATGATAATTTCATTCGAATCGGCGTCACCCCTGAACCAACGACCTCTCTGGCCAGTACCGAGGGGCGTTATGAGTACCGGAAAAAACTGACCATACAGTCGAGTCAGGTCGGGGGCAGTTGTTCTTCGAACCTTTCCAACTTCCCGGTGCTGGTCAGCCTGTCGGCAAAGGACTGGCTGAAGACCAAGGCGAACGACCCGACCAACGGCCGCATCTACAATTCCAACGGATACGATATTTGTTTCCGGGGTGCGGACCCTGAAACGGTCTTGAATTACGAGATCGAGAAATATGATGGTTCGGCCGGCACGCTTGTGGCCTGGGTGAAAATCCCGATCCTTTCCTACAACCAGAATACGGATTTCTACATCTATTATGGAAACCCGGCGGTCACCTCCGCTCCGGCGGCAAGCGTGGCCCAAGGGGTATGGAGTAATAATTATGCGGCGGTGTATCACTTAAACGGAAATGCCAACGATTCTACGGGCAATTACAATGGATCAATAGGCGGGGCAACGTCCACATCGGATGGGAGGATCGCAGGAGCCTATGAATTCAACGGTTCCAACCAATATATTGACGCGAATTTTGCACCCAATTGGGGGAGTGGAGGATTCACCATCGAGGTGTGGTGGAATGCCGACAGTCTGTCGGGTGAACGGATGATCGTCGGCGTGGATGAGGGGGTCACTGGGGAAAGTGACACTACCCATGCATTCTGCAGGATAGAAATTGAAAACACCAACCACACTCATCACAATTTTATTCATACAGAAGGCACGGGCGGAGGTAACCGAGAGGATAATTACCGCCTGCTGAGCACATTGTCCACCGGGACCTGGTACCACACGGTATTAAGAAGGCCCACTGGCTGTATACAGGGCTTTTTGAACGGAAGCGATATGGAGGGCTACGGGTGCGAGACGCTTCTAGGAGAAACAAACTTCAGTGCAGATTTCAACATCGGGAGATTGGGGGGGCTCGAGAGCAACTACTTCGATGGCAAGATCGACGAGGTCCGGTTTTCAAATGTAGCAAGAGATAGCTGCTGGATCGAAACCAGTTTCAGCAGTATGAATTCCCCCTCCTCCTTTATAAGTGAGGGTACCGAGCAGCGTCCAATACCTACAGCGGTAACGCTGAGAACCTTTAAGGCGCTCCAGCATGGGGATGGTGTCCTTTTAAGATGGAAGACCAGCCATGAGGTAAACAATCTAGGCTTCAATGTCCACCGTGAATCGAATGGCGAGTTAGTCCGGCTGACCCCGGAGCTGATCACCGGCTCCGCCCTCCTGGCCGGCTCCGGCACCCCCCTCACCGCCGGCCACCATTATTTATGGTGGGATAACTCAACAGTCAGCGCTCAGCCGTCGGCGGTCAGCGGTCAGCGGTCGTCTTTGCGTTATTGGTTAGAGGATGTTGACCTGACCGGCCAGCGCACCTTCCACGGCCCGGTTGAAGTTCAGCTTTCAGCTTCCAGCTTTGAGCTTTCAGCTCCTGATCTTCGCAGGGCCGAGCTGTTGAGCGAGTTCGGAGCCAGGTTGCAAGAAAAGTACGCCGACTTCTGGAAAATCCAGGATTTTAGAGAAAAACTGAAAGAAAAGAATGATAGAGGAGCGTCACGCCTTCGGCGTGACTCGAGGAGCGGCCTTTCAGGCCTTGAGGATCGGCCTTCGGCCTTGAGGCAAAAGAATTTTGGGCTTTTGACCTCAAGCGAAGCGCTCCTCAAGCGTAGCGCTCCTCGAGGGAACCTTGTTCCCGATCCTCGAGCAAACGCAGTGCAGCGGTCCCTGGCGGGCAGGCCGGCCATGAAGCTCCTGGTTAGGGAGGAGGGGTGGTACCGGGTCAGTCAACCCGAACTGGCGGCAGCAGGAATGAACACCCACTTCAACCCCAAGCACCTGCACCTGTATGCAGAGGGACAGGAGCTGCCCATCCGGGTGATCGCGGAGAAAGAAGGGCGGTTGGGTCCTAAAGATGCCATCGAGTTTTACGGGATAGGACTGGATACGCCTTCCACCGATGCCCGGGTGTACTGGCTGGTGGTAAGTTCGAAACCCGGCAAACGTATTAATAGTCATATCTCTAGTCCTCAATTCCGCAATCCGCAATCCGAAATCCGCAATGCCTTTGAGAGTTCCCAATTCCGCGATCCGCAATCCGCAATCCGCAATTCCTTTGAGAGTTCCCAATTCCGCAATCCGCATTCCGCAATCCGCAATTCCTTTGAGAGCTTCCCCTACACCGCAGAGGCAAAAGAACGTTCCTTCTATTTCCCGGCTTTGCTCAATGGAGAAGAGAGCAACTTCTTTGGGCCCATCATTTACACCTACCGGGTGGACCAGCTTCTTTATGTCTGGGATGCGGATCCGACTTCCCGAGAAGATGCCCTGCTGGAGGTAGCCCTCCAGGGAGCCACCGCTGGTCCCCATCGGGTGAAGGTCTTCTTCAATGACGCGGAGGTGGGAGAGGTTTCGTTTAGTGGTCAGTCTCAAGGCCGCTTCCAGACGGAGATTCCGGTTTCGGTGCTCCAGGAGGGGGAGAATCTGGTCAGCTTTATCGCCCATGGGGGGGAGATGGATGTTAGCCTTCTGGACTCTATCCAACTGACCTACTGGCGGGCTTACCGGGCCCATGAGAATGGTTTGAAGCTGACAGCCCAGGGAGGCAGGCAGGTTTCGGTGGGGGGATTCAGCCATGCCCAAGTTCAGGTGGTAGACATTACGGATCCTCTATCGGTCATGGAAGTGGAAGGGAAAGTGACCAAGACCCAGGGTTCCGGGTATGCAATCACCTTCCGGGCTCCGGGAAGCGGGCCGAGAACTTTGCTTGCCATAGGAGTAGAAAAGGCCAAGAGTCCTGCCCAGGTGGTCCTCAACCAGCCTTCGAACTGGAATCAGAGGGGGAATGGTTATGATCTGGTGATCATTTCCCACAAGGACTTTCTGGAGAGCATGAAGCCCCTCAAGACCTTACGGGAGGCCCAGGGGTTATCGGTGGCCCTGGTGGATGTGGAAGATGTGTATGACGAGTTCAGCTTTGGGGCCAAGACTCCCCAGGCGATAAAGGACTTTCTCCAGAGAGCGAAGTCTTCCTGGAAGAAGGCACCTCGATTTGTCCTGCTGGTGGGAGACGCCAGCTATGATCCCCGCAATTTCCTGGGGTATGGGGATCTGGACTTTGTACCCACCAAGCTGGTGGATACAGCTTACTTGGAGACGGCTTCGGATGACTGGTTTGTGGATTTTGATGGAAATGGTTTGCCCAAGATGGCCTTGGGGAGGCTGCCCGTTCAGACCCCGGCAGAGGCCTCGACAGTGGTTGCCAAGATCATCGCCTATGAGAAGTCCGCAGGAACGAATGAGGCCTTGCTGGTGGCGGATAGGACGGAAGAGACCGACAATTTTGATTTTGTGGAGGCGGCGCAGAAGGTCGGAGCCTTGTTCCCCTCCTCGGTGGGTTTAAGGAAGGTCTTCCGGGGAGAGTTTGGCAGTGATGCACAGGCCAAAGAGGCTCTCCTGCATTATCTCGGCCAGGGACCTCTGATGGTCAATTACCTTGGCCATGGAGGCATGATGGAGTGGCGGGGGAATCTCTTCAATGCCGAGGATGCCGAGGCGCTACCCAGCGCAGGAAGGTTGCCTTTCTATATCAGCATGACCTGCCTGAACGGTTTCTTCCAGGCCCCTTACGGGGACACGCTGGCCGAGTCTCTCTTGAAGGCTGAACAGGGAGGTGCCGTAGCTGTCTGGACCTCCTCGGGCATGACCGAGCCCGGGGGTCAATTGAAGATGAACCAGGAACTGGTAAGGCAGCTGTTCAACGGAGAAGACTTGACCATTGGCGAAGCAATTATGAAGGCCAAGCGTACAACCAGTGATAAAGATATTCGGAGAACTTGGATACTCTTCGGAGATCCTACTACCAGGCTAAAGTAACCAGGTCTGAGGATTTGAGACTAAGGACTGAGGACTGAGGTATGAGTGCTGAGCTAAAAAATAAAATGCCGAAACACTTAGGACTGAAAACTCAGTCCTCAGCACTCAGTCCTCAGTACTTTTTCGTTGCTCCGTCCTCAGCACCCATTACTCGTTATCAAGATAATTTGGGAACGAAAGCTTGAAAACAGAGATGAAAATTCCAAAGGCTGTTATGATTTTAACCATATTCGCTGCCTGGCTTTTGATGGACCCCCTGCCATTTTTCTCTGAGATTGAGGAAG
>Ga0315295_10002300_pt1 | contig 16219 bp, 23 predicted proteins | sample YL17G14_0_MG_FD_204453 | JGI IMG/M metagenome (GOLD analysis project Ga0315295, IMG submission 204453) | Sediment microbial communities from Yellowstone Lake, YNP, Wyoming, USA - YL17G14_0 | ecosystem: Environmental > Aquatic > Freshwater > Lake > Sediment | place: USA: Wyoming | collected... | reverse complement strand
CGCAACATTACGTTTGAGCCTATTGTGATTCCATACAAGGAGCTTGAGCAGTTCGTTATTAAGTGGGTTCAAAAAGCTGGCGCTGATGAGCGTGTTCTTTTTAGACCACGCGCTGTTAGAGGGAGATAACCATGACCAACTGCAGCTTCCTATATGAAAACTTATTTGATGCCGCTGTGCTGACTCCTTCTACGCAGAACAACAATTTCCCTGCGACCAATATCCAGCATCGCTGGTTCACTAAAGTGTGGCGCAGCACCGACGACACAGGCACTCTCACTGAGTCTGTTGTGGCAGACCTTGGTGCTTCGCCTGGAGCAGTATGGGCCTTTGCGTTGAAGAAGCACAATTTCTCCTCGTCGGCTGTTGTGAAGATTCAGGCTAATGCCACTAATGTCTGGACTTCTCCTTCTGTGAATGTGACGCTGACGATGGCTGACTTGCTGGTGTACTTCTGGTCGTCGGCTCAGACGTATCGCTATTGGCGTCTGTATATAGTTGATTCTGCTCCAGCTGCAGACTATCTTGAAGTCGGTCGAATGTTCCTTGGGCCATACTACAGTCCCAGCATCAACATGAGCAACAACTATAAGAAGCGCCTCAGCGACCCCAGTGACCTCAACTGGAGTGATGGTGGCCAGCTCGTGACCAACCAGAAGTCGCGCTTTCGTCAAATTGAAATGGTATTTCAATATCTACCACCTACAGATCTGGCTGAGTTTGAAGCGCTGTTTGAGGATAGAGGAATTGGGCGTGAGTTTTTCTTCTGTCGAGATCGCGACCTGAAAGACAGCACAACCATCTACTGTCGCATGAATAAGGACATGGAGATAGAGCACGTTGGTCTAGAGCAGTTCTACAATATCACGATGGGCATTGAGGAGCTGCGATAATGACTGACTTTGCCAGGTTTATAAAAGACACTGACAGCTGGAAAGTCTTTCTGGTAGACCTGAACCCATGCGAAGAAGTTGAAAGCTACACTTGGACACAGGATGGCACATTCACAAATCTCTGGTGGGCCAGCTATACTGACGGCGCTGTTAATCGCGTCACACAGGACGGCGTGGAATACACTGAGGCATACTCCCTCACCGAAGCCAACGACCTCGCTGAGTCGTTCTATTATGACCTAGCAGCGCAGCGGCTTTATCTCCGCACCACCGACACCGATGACCCCAGCGAGCAGACCACGCCGCCAGCCTATGACTATGTTATTCTGGCATATGTTTGGAAATACTTTTCGAACACTCAATACAGCGACAGCCTTATCGCATTTCCGCGACTGACCCAGACGCTGCTTGATGGTGATTGTGAGCAGTGGACTTCTGCCACAGTGCCGACACATTGGACTGGAGCAGTTGCTGGCTCATCCACAGTCAATCGCGAAGGCACCGAGCAGTATGAAGGCGCATACTGTGTAAGGCTAACAATTGACGGCTCAAACAACGCAGCCTCGGTGCGTCAGAATATTCGGTTGAAGCCAGGAGCGCGCTGTAAGCTCACGCTCCGGTATAAGCACAGCGGCACTGCGACCTCGTTCGTCCAGATTAAAAACTCGGGCAACAATCAGTATCTGCTCAGCAGCGGCTCCTGGTCAGGTTCGGCTGACCACATCAATCTTGCCAACACAACGGAGTGGGCTGAATATCAGTTGGAGTTCGTGGCACACGCTACCTATACCAGCTATGTTATCACACTCAGCTCCGACGCTGCCACTTCGGCCAACTGCTACTTTGACGCAGCGCAATTATACATCGAGCGCGAGGACAACGAGTATCTTCCCTACATCACCACACAAGGCATGAGCGACCTTCATCAATCGGTCTCGCCATTCTACGAGACGGCCATGACTATGGAGTTCGGTGAGTTGCAATTCACTAACGACGGCTGGTGGTATGAGAATATCCAGAAATACTATTGGAACATGAAGGAGGCGCGCATACGTTTTGGTGCACGCGACTCTGAGCAGAAAGACTTTGAAGAAGTGTTTCAGGGCATGATACGCTATCCGAAGGCTACCGACCTGCTGGTGAAAATAGACCTGGTTGATAGCAAGGCATATACCTATAAGAATCTTCCTGAGACAATATATGATATCGTGACATATGCCAACCTGGAGGACGGCGCTGAGGGCACACCTATACCTATTATATATGGCGAGTTCACAGAAGTTGTGCCAGTGTGCATCAGCACCACCACCTTTGTTTTCCGAATCGCCAGCCATGCGATTGAATCAGTTGAGGCGGTGTATAAGAATGGTGAGCTTCTCACTGTGGCTACCGACTACACAGTTGACCTCAGTGCTGCCACCATAACGATGGAAGAAGACCCAGAGCAGGCATACATAGTCTGCCACGTCAAAGGTCGCAAGTGCAGCATGCTGGATGGTACATATTCAGAGAACGTCGCTGATATACTCTATGACATTTTGGTGACATATGGCGGAGTTGACCCTGACAAAATTGACCGCGCTTCGTTCCTTGACCTGCGCGGTGCGCGCTCACAAAAGCATCATCTTTGGCTTGGTGTTTCCGAGCCAGCGCTGGAAGCAGTGCGGACTCTTCAGATGTCGGCACTGTTCCACTTGGTGCCGCTGCGCAATGGGCGGCTGGGTGCCTTCCGATACACCGAGGGTGTTGACAGCGACACGCCTGTGCTTGAAAGCCAGGAGATTGATGGCTTCGGTCTGGAGTATGACACCTCCTCTGCCTACAGCAAAGTTAAGATAAACTATGGCCTGCTGCCAAGCGAGAATCATTACGAAAGCATCGAGACCAGCGACGAGGCTGTCACCTGGCGACACCACACAGAGAATACTCTTGACATCACCTCCTCGCTGCGACTGGCAGCTGAGGCTTCAGAGTTAGCTGACTATTATATAGGGGTCGTGAAGAGCCCAATGAAACTTGTCAGCGGCACTGTACCAAGCACGCTGTTCCTAAGCTATCCTGGTAGCAAGGTCATCATCAGCAAGCAGCGTTCGCTGCCCGATGGCACTATTTTTAATGTGCTGACCAGTGAGCCATATCGGATACTTGACCTCAAGAAAAAGATGAGCAATGGCAAGGTTGAAATATTGGCATGGGACGACCTTCAGTCCTCTGGCGGTACGTTCTGCGAGAGCTGCTACTCGTGCCAACTTTGCAATACTGTGCAAAGCGGCTCCTGCTCCTCGTGCTTCACATGCCAGCTTTGCAACAGTGGACAATGCACGACCTGTCAGGACTGCTACTACTGCCAGGTGTGCGACACCAGCCAGTGCGAGGCCTGCCAAATATGCGTTGGCTGCCAGAGCTGCAATACCTGCCAGACAACTCAGTGCGCCGACTGCGTCACGTGCCAGGTCTGCAACACAGGCCAATGTGACTCTTGCGAAGATTGCATCACCTGCGAGAACTGCTATCACTGTCAGCATTATATCCCAATAGGATAATGGAGAAATAATATGAGCTGCGCCACATGCCAAAGCTGCGACGCCTGTCAGCTGTGCAATGCTGTCGTGTGCGGCTCGTGCCAGAGCTGCGTCAGCTGCCAAGCGACTTGCTATACAGGCCAGTGCCCAACGTGTCAAACGTGTGACATTTGCCAATCTGGCTGCTATACAGGCCAGTGCATCAGCTGCGAGCTTTGCAACTCGTGCCAGTGGTGTGTGGCGACTCAATGCTCAACGTGCCAGAGCTGCGACACGTGCCAAGCGACTTGCTTTACAGGCCAGTGCAATGATTGCCAAAGCTGCGACGCCTGTCAGCTGTGTGTGACGACGGTGATTTGCGATCTTGACCAATTCCGATAGGAGTGTGAAATGAGTGATTGTAGAAGCTGCTATACCTGCGAGAAGGGCATAGTGAAGCACATCAGCGTTGATGAGTTTAAGGAGGCTCAAGCTAAGGGCGCTGTTCCGGTGGAGTGGTTCACCAAAGAGTCCAGTGGCGATTGCATCAACTGCGTCAGCTGCGAGAAGTGCTTTTCAGGCCAGACAGGCGCTAGCAAGGGCAAAAAAATCTTCAACTATTTTCTGTTCCTGACTAACGAGTGCAATCTGCGTTGCACATATTGCTATGCCACCAAGGTGCCGCTCGTCATGACGCAAGAAACTATTGAGCAGGTGAAGCTATTTCTGACTCGCGATGAGGAGCTGCGAGTTGGTGAACACGACATCAGCATCCAATTCTTCGGTGGCGAACCCACGCTACGCTGGGATGACCTTCAGCGCTTTGTGACTGAGTTCACAGTGCTGTATGATAAGCTCTATGGTCGCAAGGTGCGCTGGGGCATGACGACCAACGCCACACAGCTCACGCGTGAGCGCCTTGAGTTTATGAAGCAGTACGATATCAAGCCGCTACTGAGCATAGATGGCAGGCCTGAGACCCACGACATCCATCGCAAGTGCATAGATGGCAGCGGCTCGGCGCACATGATTCCACTTGACCTCATTATGGAGTATTTCCCCACGCCAGAAATTCGGCCCACTATCACAGCTGATTCAATAACAAATTGGATAAGCGACATTGAGTGGTTCTATTCCAAAGGTCTGCACCTCGTAGCGACTGAGGTGGCCTATGAGGACAACTGGACGCCTGTGGCAATGGCCGAGGCGCGGCGCGTTTATGAAGACCTGGCAGACATATACGTCCAGCGGAGACTTGCTGGTCTACCGATGTGGATGAAATTTATTCAGGACGGGCTGGGCTTTGCTGGTGTCACTGAGCAAAAGGGCAAGGTGTGCGGCATTGGGCTGAACGGCTTGGCTATTGACGCTGCTGGCAAACTCTACGCCTGCCAGCGCTATGCTAGCATGAGCGACTCGGCGCTGGCGCTGGGTGATATCTGGAGTGGCCTGGATGAGCACAAGCTCACTGTCGCTAACAGCATGGGTCGTGAAGAGATGATGCCAGACCCAGCCAGCGGCTACGTGTGTGAGGGCTGCGTCGCGCGCTGGCGCTGTCGCGGCGGCTGCAACGCTATGAATTATCAAATCACTGGCGACCGCCGATACATTACCAAAAGCCATTGTGACTTTCATCGCATGTGGGCTGAGATATCATTGGTCGCGCTCGCGCGCACGGGCGAGCTCTGGGGAAAGAAATATCCACAGCTCGCAGTCTGCGGAGAATCACTGGAGAAATAAATGCCAGGCTCTCGCGATAAATTGGTAAGTCAGGCCGAGCTTGACATACTGGTGCAGCAAATTATTAAGCGTATGGCTTCGGCTGGTGGCGGCGGTGGGATGCCTGAGGCTGGCGATGAAGGACAGGTTCTTCAAACCTTATCGGGTGTCGCTTCTTGGGGCCTAACGATTTATATTTCAGATTCGGCTCCTGATGGTGGATTGGGTGTGAATGGTGACATTCACTTAGAGTATTAAAATGTCTTATTATACTGGTTCACAAACTGCGGCTGCTGGTGCTACTATTACTGTGCTAGATACAGAGTTGGTAAAGAATTCCAATTGGTCTATTTATGATGCGTCAGTAGGGACTAATTGGAAAACATATAAGTGTGGGACCGCAGGAAGTGTTTTTTATTTGAGTGTGGATGATAATCAGTCGGATTATAGTATAGTGCGGATGTGGGAAGATTGGGATGCAGTTAATCATGTTGGTGTGGGGATTAATACTGTTGATGGTTTAATGTGGAGGAAATTGGCTTCGACTACTTACTACATTAATTTGAATGATACTCGTTTAATTTATCGTCCTAAAGGCACGACTGATGGTACGAGATATGGGTACTATGCGGGACAGCCCAATAGGTATAATACATCTATGAACACACCTCTTTTAATGTGTAACGTTCATCCATCAGTCACAGGAAATGTATTGGCTATGCTGGGAACGTGTAATGCCACCTACGGAGGAACCTGGCATTATCTTAATATTCCTGGTAAATTTGTAACACACGCTTTTAGTTATTGGTCTGATGGTTCTACTACTCCCATTGGTGCTTCTTTTTGTAAAACTTACGCTGGTGTTTTTTATGTGCATGAAGAACCGATAGTGTGTTATAAAAATAAGGTTTTTATAGGTACGTTGGATGGTGTTATGAGTCTTGGTTATTCTACAGCTGCTCGTGGTGTGGTGCATGGAGATACAGTCACGATTGATAGTGTTATATGGGATGTATATGGGCCGAGTGATTGGTTATGTTTGGTGGAGAGAGTGTAACATGGCAGTATATTATGGTGGATTTCCTTATTTAATGTCAGGTGCTATGGTAGCTGAATTTGATGAACAAATTGTAAAGAACAGTAATTGGTCTATCCATGACACTAATCCGGTGCCAGCTGATACTACAGATATAGTGGTGAATGGAAATTTTGCATCAGGAGATACTGGGTGGAGTGTGGGAGCTGGGTGGTCAACGGCTTCGGGGAAAGCTGTTCATACTGCTGGTGGGGGAGTTGCTATATTACGGCAGAGCTCGCTTGGGGTTGGTAGTCAGGCTTATACAGTGACCTTTACGATTTCAAATTCGACATCTGTTGCAAATGCTCTTATATTTACTATGGGTAGCACAGAACCGGCAAATCGGCAAATACAGTGCGGTGTAAATGGAACATACACGCTTGAAATTTCTAGTTTGTCTGTTTTTGAAATGCGATTTGTGCCTATAACCGGCTTTGATGGGTCAGTAGATGATATCAGTATAGTTAAGGTGACGACAGCGGCAAGGGTATATAAGTGTTCAACTGTGGGTTCTGTGTTTTATTTGTATATGGATAATAATCGTTTTTCATACTCTATTGTGCGTGTTTGGGAATCGTGGGATGCAGGAACTCATACAGGCAGCGGTACTCATTCTGATTCTGTTATTGAGAATACTTTTCCTATTCAATCTACTTCTATATGGACTGGTATAAGTTATGTTTTTATAATTAATGATACTCGTTTTATATATATTACGTCCAATATGGCTTGTTATGTAGGCAGATTAAAATTATTTGATGAGAATATTAATGGAATTGCCCTTATAGCTCTTTCCGTGGGCCTTTCAACAAGTTATAATGCTCTGGGTCATGGGAGTACCAGAAGTTCTAGTGGTCCTATTTGGCTATATATTGATTTAACAAATCACGTTGTTAGATATTTACTTTGTCCTGGGACTGACACTACAGCTGGAATAATATATGCATATCCTAGAACCGCCCGTGGATGGATAGTACAGGAGAGTCTGGTTTATAGTTCTACTGAATTAAAACTATTGGGGACATTGGATGGGGTGATGTCTGTAGGTGATATAACTGTGCTATCTAATAGGACTGTTTTAGTTAATGGAGTGCCGTGGATGATTAGTAAAAGTACCGGTGGTTCTTTTGTAAGGTTGGATTAAGATGGCTGTTTATAGTGGAACAATGGTCACGGCGGCTGGTGGTCTTATTACGATATTGGATACAGAACTCATAAAGAATACTAACTGGTCTATTTATGATGCGAGTGCTGGTACAAACGCAAAAACATATAAGTGTGAGGACTCTGCTAATGATGTTTTATTCTATCTCCATGTCAATGACAATCAGGCTAATTATGGAATTTGTACTTTATGGGAGACCTGGAATTCAAGTACACATGTTGGGAGCGGAATGTATAGCCAAGCCGCCTCTCTCCGGCATGGATACACAAATTATTATTTGTTATTGCACGAACATCATTTTATCTATATAAATTATACATCAGCGACTGTGTCGTTTGCACATTTTGCTGGTAGACTACAAGAGTTATACGAAGGAGAAAGGTATTACGGACTTATTGGGATGTTGACTTCTGGTATAGGTTATTCTCCTCTTCAGGGGTATTATAGTTCCCTTATCGTGTGGACGCTGATGAAAGACACTTTTGGCTGTCCTAATCAAACTTTTGTTTCTAGAGGTACTCCTGGGTTATATGAAAATATCTATAGGTTAGATGCTTCTGGAATTGCACATATCCCTATACTTTACTTTGTAGGTCCTCAAGAGTTAGTTTTTGCTACTAGTAATTATTTTTTTCCTTTGGCACAAACGGCAGAATTTATGGCGGGCGATATAATTACTTTGGATGGTGATGAGTGGTGGGTATGGCGAGCCACAGCATCCAGCCCTTCAGGGAAAGTTATGGTTAGGTGGATATAGTGGCAATAACTAAAGGACGATGCACAAATGCGGCAGGGAGTGCCATAGCCGTTTTGGACGTTGCTCTTCTTGCTAATACCAACTGGTCTATTTATGATGCGAGTGCTGGTACAAACGCAAAAACATATTGCTGTTCTGGTGTTGTCACTTTTTATGTATGGGTCTCTGACAATCAGGCAGATTATTTTAATGTTCGTATTTTTCAGACTTGGGATTCTGGTACTCATGTTGGAAGTGGATGGAACACAGGGAGTTTAAGTTTTGCAAAACACCAGCCTGTATATACTGTTCATGTAAGCGATTTACGTTTTATATGGATAACGACTTCCATAGGAGGGTATGTAACGAATTGGGTGGCTTATTGTGGTGAAATTAAAAGATTGATTGAGACCAATCCGTATTGCCTTGTGGTCGGGGCAAATTCATACCCGACAAATTATAGTCCTTTGCACAATGAAGGTTCTTATGTTTCATGGAAACTTGGTCGTTCTGATGCTGGTACTGCCAATTGTGGTGCTGCTCCCGTTGGTCAACGTGCTGCTTCTCCATATAGAGTGTGGGAGGATTATAATAAGGACCGACGTTTTTTTGGAGAAACAAGAGTGTATTATTTAGATAGTGCCTATTATTATATAGGTTCTTTGGATGGAGTAATAATTATGTTTGCTTGTCCTGTTGAATACACGAATGGCAATACGATAGTGATAAATGGGATAGAGTATATTGTGTATAAAGATGAAACCAATTCAATAGACAGTGCGAGAACGCTTCTGGTAAGGAATGATTGATGACAAACTACACTGGTATTTTTGATGATACTCCTTTTTTAATTGGGAACCCGATAGCACAGCCACATGGTCCTATGGAAACTATGAGGAAAGAATTTTATCAGAGTCTCGTTAGTGCAACGAAATCTTATGCGGGGACTTATTCATTAGAACTTAAAAATTTGGGTAGATTCACAGTTGATGTTGGCTTGGAAGCCGGTGCTAGAACTATAACGATGAAGGCGTGGGCTCCTATTAATGGCTCTTTAAGGGTGAAGGCTATAGACCCGGATGATGGTTCTATTATGGACACTGTTGAGACAGCTAGTGAAGATGAGTGGGAGGATGTTGAAGTGGCTTTTACGGCAGAAAAAAAGGTTTATTTGTTAATTTTTATTCACTTAGGAGTCACTGATTTTACCGAAGGTGAGGACATTTCAGGTTATATTGATAATATAGCGGTAAGTTAATGCCAATATATTCAAATCACACAGAGACTTTTGAATACGGCAGAGCTTTATTTGTGGGTCAGCCTTTAGGATTCTGTGAATTTGGTAGAGTGCCTTCTGTAACACGACTAGATGGCTATTGGTTGGAAGCTACAGTTCGGGTGAAAGAAGGAGATGCTTGGGTTGCCGCTACACCACGAGTTCGAGTTGGTGGTAGCTGGGTGGGTGTGGTACAAGCATATGTCAAGGTGACTCTGTAGTGGAGAGTGCAATGTGGAATATGAAAATTGCTAAGGAGCAGTACAATGGCAGGCGATGACAACAATGGGCAGTTCAAAATTGACATGGCTGAATTCAGAGGCTTTACCAAAGCTGCAATTGAAGCCATTGAGAAAACTACAGACGTGAAACTGGATGCATTTGGTCAGCTATTCCAAAGGCAGCTTGATGTCATAAAAGCAGACCAGGAAAAGAACTATGATTGTATGTGTGAGATGCGCGACACCGTGGCTGAGGTAAAGGAGAAGCTGGCCGTGAGCGCCGCTGTGCGCAAGGTCAAAGATGGCCTTTGGGGAGCGCTCGGTGGTGGCACAATGACCATAGCTGTGATGCTGGCAAAGGACTTTTTGAAAAGCAAATTTTTTGGCGGTGGACAATGACAATTGAAGAAGTTGAACGCACTGTTCTGTCGGAAGTAAAATTCATCAACTACATGCTGGAAGAATGCCGCAAGCGCAACAAGACGCTGAGCGAAGAGGTCGGCATGAGTTATGGAAAACTTATCGGTGTTGGCACCGTGTATGAGGAAGCGATTCACGCGCTGCGCAAAGTCAAAGGCGAGCTGGACAAATACCTGGGCGTGGTACGTTCCAGCATGCGCTGAGGCGCGGCGCGGCGCTGTGCTGGCCATAGTGCGTTATTGGCTCACATAACAGCGCTAGAATGGCCAGTTCACGACCACCCACCAGGCTTGTAAGTGCCTAGAATCGTGACCTTATTTTCAGAGTAGATTCTCATCTTTTTTCATCTTTTTTTATCCCCTTTGCAATCAATAACTTACAAGCCTATTTCCAGGCCTTTCAGGGGTCTCTGACTTTACTTATGCTTTGGAGTGGATTATAATGTAGGTGAAAGTGAGAATGAAAATGAAAAAACAAGTGACCGGATTCAAGGCAGACGGGACTCGGTGCTTCACCAAGAACGTGGTCCTCAATGGCGCGGACCCCGAGGCTGAGCTTTACAACAGCCGAGGCAGCCATGTCAGCGCGACCAGCGTTGGACTGCGCTGCGGAGCGAGCGAGGAAATCGGCGCTGACGGCGCTGGCACTCCCGCAGAGCTCAGACCCAAACCTGGCAAGCCTGAGACGGTTGTTGCCAACATCAGAAAGATCCTCAAGCGCTTTGCTCGTCGGTTCCCTGGTTACAACCTTAGTGTTGAAGGCGACCGCTCAGCGATCGGCGCTCACATCCACGTCTCCATCAAAGACGTTCGCATCACCGACTACCAAGCGCTGGCCATCACCAAGGTCGTCGATGACTTCCTTGGTCGTGTCGTCATCGACGCGCTGTCTGGCTCCGCTCGTCAGTACAGCGGATACAACAGACTCACTGCCTATCGGTCACAGACCTATAACAGCACGACGGTTGGTTTTGAATACCGCAGCTGTCCCGCAGGTATCATGCTCAACCCCGAACTCTTTTCTCTCTGCCTTAAGATCGTGCGGCTCGCCACGTGGACGATGTTCAACAAGAAGCGCTTCAGCTACGAAGCTCCCACGCCCACGGCTCACGACTATCTGAAGGTCTGCCACATGAACACCGAACAGTACAATACGTTCATGCGGCTGGTCGGTGAATATCGCGACGCTAACAAAAACATTCTTCCTTCGTGGGGAATTGCGGTTCGGCAGGCCACGCGCCGCGCCGCCGTCGCTCAGCCCACCACCACGCGCCGCACCGCCACCCAGCGCCGCGCTGAGGCTGCTGTCACTATCGCGCCTGTGGCTCCCACGCTCAACGTTCTGTTCAACGACGACTGGTCTCCTGAGATGCGCAGAGTTATTGAGGCTCAGCTTCAGCGGCTCTCTCTCCGCAACAGACCAATAACTCTGCGGCTCTTTGGCCTCCGCGCCGAGCGCGGTGGAGTGGTCGCTGGTATCGTGCTCTCAGGCTACACCGCCATCCAGCACGTCAGCGCTGGCTACCTTGACAACGGCATCATGGGTGTCGGGCTGGCCGCCAGCATCCGCAACGGCGAAGCGATGGCTAGCGTCCCCGAGCTCATCGATGCTCTGCGCGCCGCAGTCAACTTTCACGACCGCGTCTAATATGAAATTGAAAGAAAGGAAAATAAAATGAAACTCAACATCACGACCAAGGCTCTCGAGACCTTCCTTGACCAGCAGCTTCACTCGCTGTTCGGGCTGCTGCTTGGAGCGAACCAATCGCTGACGACAGCTGAGCGCAAGGCTCGCTCTACTCAGCTGATGCTCACCACCACAGGCGCTGTCGGCATGCTGGCGGACAGCGGCCTGTATGAGCGCATCCACGACGTTATGGAATCGCTCACGGAAAGCTGGGAATATATTGGGACCAAGTATGGCACAGCGCTGCGCGTCGGACGCGTGGAGCTGGTCAAGGCGCTGGTTCACTTCGTCGTCGAGAACGACACCGAGCGCCTTGAAGAATTTGGCAACGACTGGGTGACGCTGGCCAGCGGCTCCTGGTTGGCATAGTAAGGAAGAAAGGAACAGAACAATGTGCGTCATCGCAATCTGCGAAAAAAGAAAACTCACCACCGACGAGATCGTGAAGATGTGGAGCGCCAACGGCCACGGCGCTGGCATGGCCTGGACAGAGAAAGGTCAGGTCTGCTACCGCAAAGGCTTTATGAAGCTGGTCGAGTTTCAGAAGTTCTACAAGTCGCGCTCCTTCGGGCTGCCCCATGTCGTCCACTTCCGCATCGCTTCGGCTGGTGCGGTTCAGCCCGAGCTGACGCATCCCTTCACGTGCTCGCTGGGCTCGGAGCTGAGCGACCACTATAAAGGGAAGGACGAGGCGCTGTTCCACAACGGCACATACGGCGCTTGGAAGGAAGTGCTGGGCACCACCGCCCTGGCCACCGGAAAGCAGGTGCTCGGCGCAGTCAACGACTCGCGGCTTTGCGCCATACTGCGCTTCCTGGTTCCGGACATGCTTCCTGAAATCGCACGGACCAGCTCCAGTCGTTTCGCCGTCATCAACCCCAAGGGTCACGTGGAATGGTTCGGTGCGTTCACCGAGCACAACGGCATCCGTACCAGCAACAGCTACTGGCAAGCTCGCGCTGGCTGCACCGACTCGTTCGTCAATCAGTGCGACTCCACGCGGTCGCAGCTCACCGCAGCCGACATCGAAGACTTCCGCAGATACGCCAATGGTGGCAAACGACCCAGCCAGGAATCGCTCAAGTGGACACCCGATCGCAGCGACTCTCGCAACTACAGATCGGTGATGCTCCACAAGGACAGCCTGGTCGTCAACGGAGACTAGCATGAACACAAAGGAGATTAACATGGACAACGCAAGATTCGTCGTCAAGGAAAGCGCGGTGGCTCAGTTCCTAGAAAGAGCGCTCGCTGAAGCGCTGAGCCACATAGCCGACGCAGCCAAGGCGCAGCAGCGTGGCCAGCGCGAGTTTAACTTGGTAGCAGCGGCTGTGTGCGAAGTGGCCGAGCTGCTGGGGTTCGACCAGTGGAATGAAACACAGCGCGTGTTCAACGGCCTGTGGCGCAACAGCGCTTGGCTGCGGCGCAAAGGCGCAACGCGCCGTACCAAGCCCATCACCAACGAGCTGGTATCAGCCTGTGTACGCGAGCTGCTTCAGAAGGGTCACGAGGAGGAGAATTTCAAGCAGCTCAGTCGCACAGCTTTTAATTGCATCGCCAGCGATCTGCTGTATGATGAGTCGGCTGACCCTTGTGGCAGCTGTCGCGATTGCGAAATATAAGGAGAGTGCTGTGAGTGGAATTATCAAGTGGTTCAGGCTCAAGGAAATCTGCGAGGAAATTCTCGGCATCATGACCAAGAAGCGCCTCGTGGTCAACATCCACAACAGCACCGACGTGCCCGACAGCATGCTGGCTGCTGTGTGTCGCGAAGGCGATCGCGTTGACATCGCACTCAATGCGCTGTTCAACAAGCAGCTGGAAGATGTTATTGAAAATCTTGCACACGAGCTGGTTCACATCATCGACCATGATGAAGGTCACTCAGCTGACTTCGCAAGAAAAGCCGCTGCCATCCAGCGTCGTATCACAGCCGACTACAGCAGATAAAGGAGAGGACCCATGACCATATCAAGACCACTCTTTATTCTCGGCATTGCTGTGGCAGTGTGGGCACTGTATGTGGTGTTTGGGATACTGCTGACGCTGGTTCAGTGCCTGTGCTGGCGCGTGGAGCGCTGGTGGTTCAAGCGCAGTCATACTATGGCTCATCGGAAGGAGGAGCTGTGATAGACCGCAACACTGAATTGGCCAATCTCATTCAAGACCGTGTCGGCCACAATGCGGCTTGGGCTGCCAGGAGCGATCGTCACAGCTGTGTGTACGTTTGCGACGAGGAGGGTCGCATAGCAGCGGCAGCGCGGCTGGAGCAGGCGCAGTGGTATGCCTGTGAGATTCGCTCCGTTGTGGTGCGCGAGGAGTTGCAGGGAAAAGGCTGGGGACGGCGCGTGCTTGCTGAAGCAGAACGCAAGGCGCTTCAGCGCGGCGTGGCTGTTGTCACTGCCACTATTCTCACCAAGAACTTTGCATCCAAGTGCCTGTTCTACTCAGCTGGCTGGCGCTGCGCGGCGCGGTTCATCAGCCCGAGCAGTGGCAGCCCTATTGAGATGTGGGTAAAGACCCTGGCTAGATAGGCCAGCCATGGGCCATAGGGAGCGATTTAAGGCCATTTCCCTGGGGGGACTAGGGGAAGGCCCGAAGAAGCCACAGGAGGGCGAAATGATAGAGTTTTTCGGTTGGCTCGCGCTGGCGCTCATAGCAGCTCTGGTGCTGTTAGTTTGGGCTGATACAGCTCAGGTCCTCTACATGGCCAAACGACTGGGGCACTACTGCCAACGCCATCGGGTGCTGCTAGTCAGTCATCATTATTTTCTGGCCGCTGTAGCAATTTCATCCAAGTCACTGGCACTGCCATTGGTGCTGCTCTGTGTCGCTTCCAACACAGGCTGGCTGGCGATGTGGATGGTGGATGCTATGCTTGTATCTATGCTTCTATATCGCACCAGAAGTATAGAGAAAAATCAGGAGAGAATTGACAAATTGCAAGCAGACAAGTGCCTTGACTTTACTTATGGTTCACAGTAGGATATAATTGCAGGAGAAAGGAACACTATCATGACAATTCAATTAGCACGACAGATTGCAGCCGAGGCCCACACGGACCAGACCGATCTCGCAGGTCAGCCCTATATGAAGCACGTTGTGCGCGTGGCCGAAGCGGTGGTGATGTATGGCGACAAAGCGGTGATGGTGGCGCTGCTTCATGATGTGCTTGAGGACAGTGCTATAACAGCAGGCCAACTATATGAGCAGTTCCCTGCGGACGTTGTAGAGGCTGTGGTTGCCATTACACGAAAGAAGCAGGAGCGCTATGCAGCGTACATTGCGCGAGTGGCAGAAGTGTCGCTTGCGCGCATAGTGAAACTCGCTGACTTACATGACAACATTTCTCGTAGTCATCAGCTTCCAGAGACACAGGCTGCTGCTGACAGAAAACAGAAATATATTCACGCTTCGATGCAACTCGCAAACGCGGAAGTCAATGCAAAAAGGAGAAGCCATGCGCAAGGATAAACGCAATCCAATGTATGGGCACAAGCACACACTGGTGGCGCGAGCGCTAATGAGCAAAGCAAAGGTCGGTGTGCCAAAGACCAGCTTGCATCGTGCCGCCATCAGCGCAGCGATGGTAGGCAAGCCGAAGAGCAAGGCCACGCGCCGTAAAATGATGGGCCGAGTGCCTTGGAATAAAGGCCTGTGCAAAGCCGAGCAAAGCGCTGAGACCAGTCAATAAAGCACCTTCTGAATGAAGCGCGTTCTTATTTATAATCAGCTACTTACAAGTGCCAGTGCATGTAAGTTATTGATATCGCCACTTTTAGCATCTTTTCTCAAGGTTTTTTATTACTTTATAATCAATAACTTACAAGGCAGTTATAGGCTGACAGCAGCTCCTTGACTTTACTTATGGTGCAGGGTGGGATATAATTGTAGGTGAAAGTGAGAATGAAAATGAAAAACAAAAAGACCGACTGGAACGAAGCGCGGTACTACTATCTGGAAGGCACCATCAGCAATGGTCGTGCTTATCAGCTGGTTCCCCACGGCCAGATTATGTGGCTCCCTGCTCGCATCAATCAGAAGCTGGTCAACAGCCTCAGCGCCGCGCTGGTCATCGAAGGCCAGCTCGGCTCCGAGCTCATCGTCAAGTGGTACAGCCGCAAGGCTACGTTCCGTGGCGGCATCATCATCAAGGCCAGCGCCGTCAATGGCATTCGCAAGGCCATCCGCGACAGCAAAGTTTTCAACAGCTTCAGTCTCCGCAAGGGACTGGGTTTCTAATTCAAATTTAAGTGAGGAGAACATCATGAACACGACCGAGCAAGTCAACGGCACCGAGGGTACGAAACAGTTTGTGGCCACCATCGTGGTGGAGCGCGTCACTGAATTTGAGCGCAAGGTCAAGGAAGGCTCCAGCTATCGCTCCGAAGACCCCAGCTCCGACAGCCGTATGAAGGTCGGCATTCGCGTCGGCAACCAAGTGGCCACAGCCGAGCTGCGGTACGAGACCGACTGGAACAACAGCGACCAGTCCAAGCGCAAACAGCGCATCGTCAAGGTCTA
>Ga0315295_10002299_pt1 | contig 16225 bp, 16 predicted proteins | sample YL17G14_0_MG_FD_204453 | JGI IMG/M metagenome (GOLD analysis project Ga0315295, IMG submission 204453) | Sediment microbial communities from Yellowstone Lake, YNP, Wyoming, USA - YL17G14_0 | ecosystem: Environmental > Aquatic > Freshwater > Lake > Sediment | place: USA: Wyoming | collected... | reverse complement strand
CTCCCATTGAAAGCCTCCTTCTTCGTGGATTGTCAGAATCTTACATTACCAGATGGAGGCTATGACTGCAATACCAAAACCTTGCTGAAACAGCCACTTAAAACCTTGGGAGATCCGGACAGACCCAGTCTTCGACGAAAAAGGGATTGTTAAAGAAAGTCCCTCTTAACTTTATCAGAGGTGCCAACGAAATGACCTTATTATCAATGGAACAACATGGAGATAGGACCACAAAGAAGGGTTGAGTTGAAATTTCTATATGATAGCCATAATCGTTGGCAAGGTTAAGGGAATCATTTATCCTAGGAGTGCATGTTACAAAACCACTTACGACATCACCGAAGCGAAGTGCTTTACTAATCGCACCTGTTGCATAGAACATTAGTCGTTATCAGCCTCACGATAATACTTGTCAACGTTGAGGAGATTAAATGAAGATTGCTTTTGTAGCTGAGTGAGAAAACTCTTATTGAATTTTAATCCAGAAATACCCAGGAACTTTCCATCGAGCGAAAGCTCAACTTCAATTTCATATTTGTCAAAAGGATAAATGACTGTTCTTCGTTGCTGGAGATCGTGTTCACCCGTGATATTATCAATATGAATATTCATTTATTCTTCTCCTCTCATATATTTATAAACGGGTTCTTTAATTGTAGCTTCATATTCTTCGGAAATAATATCATGTAACTTATCAGTCGTGTCTAAGACGTTTGTTGTACTAATATCTCGTGCAGAAGCGTCAAAATCGAGGGTTAAAATGTACTTGTCGCCTTTTTGGATAAGTGATTCAGCGTAACGAATTAAACAGCCATCTTTGGAAACAGTAGTGACGAATTGCATCGCGGTAGCATCCTCAATTTTAAATCGTGAAAGTGGGAAAGTCGAGTTGTAATAATCTTGAAATACGTCATTTCGTTTTTCGGGAATCGGACATTCATCAATATATCGCAGACCAATGCGTGTTACCAGTGGAATCTTGGTTATCTCAAGAAAGTTGTTCAAAATAAATTCAATAAAATCTCTAAATTTGTTGTCAGAAGCGGGGTTATTATATGTCTTATGGGTATTTGATGTTATGTCTAAGGAATCGGAGAGGACATTGAGTTCATATCCCTTTGGCGAGGTAAATTGCCATATCTTTTTTGCCATAGCGGAAGCGTCATCAGGGATATTTTCAATTTTTGTATATGGGCCAATATCGGCAAAAACGACTTGTCTTCTGAAAAGTAGAGCTGATTCAGGGAACTTATCCATGATTTTTAGCTGAAGGTCGCCAATTTTGTTTTCAATAAAGAAAAGGTTTGGGTATCTTATTTGAAAAATGACTTGTTTGACGGTAGGATTCCGAAAGACTTCTGTTATAGTCATGGTTAGTCACCCCTAACTAGATTTTGCGTAGCGGAAAACATTTCCATCTTCAGTATAATAAAAATGGGTTACTCCTGGAAAGAGCTTTTTTCAAGTGTGTCGAGCGAGGGAGGCGAAACCGTCCCACTCTCCCGCAGACCGAGCCATGAGGAATCCTCCCGCAGCATTAAAAATAAGGTAAAGGAAAGGGTAAAGTGTACTACTTTGGGGGAAAATTACTTTCCCCTGGTGGGGCTGCAGCAAGGTTAGGTGTTTCAGGGGCCACGATACATCAAATGGAAAGGGATGGAAAGATCAGAGCATATAGGTTATCGTGACAGATGAAGATTTGGGAAAATTCCCCTTTTATATGAAGCTTCTCTTGAATCGTAAGATGTTGACGATATGGATACCTGAAGAAGACCTTGATAAGTACGCTGAAAAAGTGCGAAAAAAACATAAGGGGAAAACTAATTGAGCCAAACTTTGCTCACTTACAAGGAACTGTCTGAAAGATGGAAGGTCCCTTTAGGGACTCTTCGTATTTGGGTAATGCAGAAGAAGTTAAAGACGGTAAAACTTGGACGTCTGGTAAGAGAAGAACTGAGAAGTGTCAGGCTTTGACAATGAAGTTAAGCTTCTCGATCACTTTCATCATTTTTCTATAGGATTCCATCTCCTCTTTGAACCGTGCAACAGCTTTGCTTACCGCGCTGAAATGAATGCCTCCAAATATCTTTCTGATCTCTACAGTGCTCAATCCCACATAGTGGTGCACAAAGTGCAGTGCTGCCTTTCTCGCCTGAACCTGCCTGCCGCCACGCACCACGGTCGCCTGTCTGCCGGCTCAAAATATTCCGGGTATGGTATAGTAGAGTCCAAAAGAGGTTCCCGATGGAAATAAGAGGTACGACAAGGGTCATCGGTCTATTCGGGTATCCCGTGGGGCATAGTCTCTCCCCTGCAATGCACAACGCGGCCTTTGAACATCTGGGAATGGATTACTGTTATGTCACCTTTCCCGTGAGGCCTGATATGCTGAAGGATGCGGTGAAGGCCGTAAGGGCACTTCACCTGAGGGGTGTGAATGTGACCGTGCCGCACAAGGAGAGTGTAATTCCCCTGCTCGATGAAGTCGATAAAGAGGCCTCATTTATCGGTGCGGTAAATACGGTACTGAATGATGAGGGCACCTTGAAGGGCTTTAACACCGACGGGAGAGGGTTCATGGAATCCCTTTCAGAGGAACACGTACTATTGGAAGAAAAGACCGTCCTCATTGTCGGTGCAGGCGGTGCCTGCAGGGCGATAAGCTACTACCTGAGCGAAAAGGTGAAGAAGCTCCTGCTTTTTGATATCGATGAAGTGAGGGTAACGAATCTATTAGACGACCTTGGCACCATACGCTCGAACGTATACAGGATGAAAGTCATGAACTCCCTCGAGGGAATCGATATACTCATCAATGCCACACCCCTCGGCCTGAAGGAAACGGACCCTTACCCTTTGGATGGTTCCCTGATCAGAGAAAATATGGTTGTCTGCGACCTCATCTACAAAATGACCTCCCTGCTGAAGGCCGCTTCAGCGAAAGGATGCAGGGCCATTGACGGCCTCGGCATGCTCCTCCACCAGGGTGTCCTGGCCTTCGAGATATGGACAGGTTTAAAACCCCCTGTAGAGGTGATGCGCAGGGCGCTCAGGTCCCGAGTTCCCAGCTTTTGAGGTACTTTTTCTGCTCCGAGGTGAGGGTGTCTATCCTGATGTCCATCTCCTTCAACTTGAGCCTTGCGATCTCTCTATCGATCTTCTCCGGGACCCTGTAGACCTTCTTTTCGAGATCCTCTGCATTTTTCACGATATGCTCGACCGAGAGCGCCTGGTTCGCAAAGCTCATGTCCATAACGGCCGAAGGGTGTCCCTCAGCAGCAGCGAGGTTGATGAGCCTCCCCTCGCCCAGGAGATAGATCCTCTTCCCGTTTTTGAGGGTATGCTCTTCGACAAAATCCCTGATCTCCCTTCTGCCCTTCGAGAGCCCCACGAGGCCTTCCACGTCCACTTCCACATTAAAATGACCCGCGTTGCAGACAATCGTACCGTCCTTCATAAGGGGGAAGCAGCTCCTGGAAATGACATTGATGTTGCCTGTTGCGGTGACGAAGATGTCACCAACCTTCGCGGCTTCTAAGATCTGCATCACCTCGTATCCGTCAAGGGTAGCCTCGAGGGCCCTCAGGGGATCGGTTTCGACGATAACTACCCTCGCACCCATGCCCTTTGCCCGGATGGCGACTCCTTTTCCGCACCAGCCGTATCCACAGACCACGAATACGGCGCCTGCAATCAATCTGTTCGTTGCCCTCGTGATCCCGTCGATGGTGCTCTGTCCTGTCCCGTAGCGGTTGTCGAAGAGATACTTCGTGTAGGCATCATTCACCGCAATGATAGGGTATTCGAGGGCACCGTGTTCAGCCATCGCCTTAAGACGGATAACCCCTGTGGTCGTCTCCTCGGTCCCACCAATCACCTCATTGAGAAGGGACCTCTTCTCCTTATGGAGTGTTGAGACGAGGTCTGCGCCGTCATCGAGGGTTATCATCGGCCTTATTGATAAGGCACTCTCGATGTGCTTGTAGTAAGTCTTCCTGTCTTCACCCTTGATCGCAAATACGGGGATACCGGAATGTTTCACAAGGGAAGCCGCCACGTCGTCCTGGGTGCTCAGGGGATTTGATGCACAGAGGTGGACCTGAGCACCTCCTGCCTTGAGGGTCTCCATGAGGCTCGCAGTCTCTGTGGTGACGTGGAGACAGGCAGCAATCCTTATTCCCTTGAGGGGTTTCTCTTTTTTGAACCTCTCGGCTATGTTCTTGAGCACAGGCATCTCGAGGGCAGCCCATTCGGTTCTTAATTTTCCTTTCTTTGCAAGATTTATATCCTTTACATCGTGTGGTATCATCATTCCTCCATATTTTCTTTAAAGCCCTGCTGTTTTCCTCAAGTACTCGGCCTTGTCTGTCTTTTCCCACGTGAAGTCCTCATCTTCGCGTCCAAAATGTCCGTAGGCTGCGGTCTTCTTGTAGATCGGCCTCCTCAGGTTGAGGTGATCGATAATAGCCTTCGGGGTCAGCTCGAATTCGTTCTTGATCAGGGATATGATTTTTTCGGTGGGAATTTTCTCTGTACCAAAGGCATCAACCAGGAACGATACAGGTTCAGGGACCCCTATCGCATAAGCAATCTGTATTTCAAGCCTATCAGCGACTCCGGCGGCGATGAGATTCTTTGCGATATACCGTGCCATATAGGCGCCGGAACGATCGACCTTCGTCGGGTCTTTTCCCGAGAAACAACCTCCGCCATGGCTCCCTACACCACCGTAACTGTCTACTACGATTTTTCTCCCTGTGAGCCCTGTATCACCCATGGGACCTCCTACGACGAAACGACCTGTAGGGTTAATGTGATAGGTCACCTTTTCCTCGTCAAGGAGTTGTGAGGGAACAACAGGCTTGATGACCTTTTCGATGATGTCCTCCTTCAGTTCCTTTAACGTAATGTGGGGGCTGTGCTGCGCTGATGCGATGATAGTATTGATCCTGAAGGGCGCACCGTCGCGGTATTCGACGGTTACTTGCGTCTTGCCGTCAGGCCTGAGATACCCGAGAATATCCTTCTTCCTTACCTCAGTGAGCCTCATCGCGATCTTATGGGCGAGCATGATAGGCAGAGGCATCAGTTCAGGTGTCTCGTTACAGGCGAAACCGAACATAAGTCCCTGGTCTCCCGCCCCTCCGACATCGACACCTATGGAGATGTCCGAAGACTGTTCATGTATGGAGGTTATTACCGCGCATGTCTCGTAATCAAACCCGTACTTTGCCCTCGTGTACCCGATATCCCGGATCGTTTCCCTCACAATGGCAGGGATGTCCACATAGCAGTTCGTCGAGATCTCCCCTGCAACAAAGGCAAGGCCGGTCGTTACCAATGTCTCGCAGGCCACCCTCCCGGCCGGATCAATGGCGATGATGTTGTCCAGTATGTTGTCTGAAATCTGGTCTGCTATCTTGTCAGGGTGTCCCTCTGTGACCGATTCTGAGGTAAAAAAATAGTTTTTTCGTGACATGACTCGAACCTCCGGTGGTTAAGGAATTATCTTGTAAACGCTTTTTTTAGGCAATGCACGAGAATGAGTGCCGGGCAGAGGAGAAAGTGGTCGTCGTGCACCAGATCACAACGGTCCCGATCGGATTTGGAGAATCGGTTCGAGAAAGTCCGGAGACCTGACGGTTTTCGGTATCTTGCCCTGACTCTGTAAGGAGGTACTTACTTGAGGAAAGGGCCGCATGCGCGCACAACAAAAGTGCTCTCACTGGTTGTGCGCGCCCCGACACAAGTCCCTGCGCGCGACTTGCCTGGTTCAGCAACTCAGATCAAACCGTTCTGGATCTTCGCGGCCTTCAGGGTGTTCTTCATGAGCATCATATTTGTGATGGCGCCCACGCCGCCAGGCACAGAGGTGATCTTCCCGGCCTTCTCCTTCACTTTGTCGAAGTCAACGTCGCCAACTGTCTTGGTCTTGGGCTTCCCTTTGTCGTCGAGGACCGGGTTTCCCTTTTCATCGAGCACTTTCACCCTGTTGATGCCGACGTCGATAACGAACGCGCCCTCCTTCACAAGGTCTGGTGTGATGAGCCCTGCTTTACCTGCAGCGACAACGAGAATGTCGGCGCCTGTTGTATGCTTTGCCAGGTTTCCCGCCATGGAAGTGAAGACGTGCGTGGTGGAGATGGTCGCGTTCCTGTTCAAACAGAGAATGGAGATGGGCTTCCCGACGATATTCGAGTGCCCGACGATGACGATCTCGGCCCCCTCAAAGTTCACCTTCTCCCTGTCCATGATCTCGATGCATGCCGAAGGGGTAGCTGGAGCAAAGGTAATCTCCCCGAGCGTGAGTTTTCCCATATTATAGGGATGGAAGCAGTCGATGTCCTTGTTGACGTCGATGGAGTTGATAATCGCATAGTCGGAGATTTGCTGTGGGAATGGCCTGAGAGGAAGGATCCCGCTTACCTTTTTGTTGTTGTTCAGGTCCTTCACGATGTTGACGACGTCGTTTTCAGTGGCGCTCTCCGGAGGGTTCGCGCTGACGTACTCGATTCCCATCTCCTGGCAGAATTTCTCAACCTGACCCCTGTACATCTTCGCACCGAAATCCTGGCCGACAAGGACGGTTGCGATGCCGACATTGACTCCCTTGGACTTCAGTTCCTGAATTTCCTTCATGCATTCTTTCTTGATCTCTTCAGCAATCTTGACGCAGTCGATAACGTTCGCACTCACGGATATACCCCCTTAAGATTAAGTAAGGATGAATACAATTTCGCTACTATAGCATGCACATGCACGCCTTGTCCACAGAAAATGGCTCCTTATCCCTGTCCGAGCTTCTTGAGTGTGTACTGGACAGCCTCATCCTTGATTTTTCGCGCCTCTTCGAGTATGACGCCAAGCCTCTTCTCGATTGAGTCTATGTATTCCTTGTCCTTCATCCAGCTGAAATTGATGCGCACGTTGATCATGCCGCCTATCGCAGCAGCCTCGGCGAATAGGGCTGAGATGGCGCCGTCGGTGATGGCCATTTCGTTGCCTTTTTTCAATACCCTCTGAGCAAGACGCGCAATCTCGAGGCTCTTCTCCATGATGGAAAGGGGGACCTCTGTCGCTTTTTTAAGCCCTGCCTCTACGGCCACGGCACGGTTCTTTTTCTGTTCCTCCGTGTCCTTCGGCAACTTAAAGGCCTTTGAGGCATCTTCAAAGGCCTCGGTATCCTTCTGGAGCAGCTCGAGGAGGTCCTCCTTCAGTTGCTTCGCCAGCGCGTAGTGCTCCTCCATTTCCTGTTTCACATGCTCATACCCCTTCTTGTTGATAGTGAGCGCCGCAAGCATCCCGGAGAGGCTTGCGGCTGTTGCACCCACAAGCGCGGAAGCGCTCCCTCCGCCTGGCTCCGGACTCTCTGAGCAGAGTTTGTCAAGAAAAAATTGGAGCGGTTTTTCAACGTACATATGCCCTCCTTATAAAAAAGTGAATGTGAGAGTGATGAGTGTTTCTTTATAGATGCGCCCTATTTTACTACTTCTTCTCCCACTTAAGCAATTCAGCAAGCTTCCCTAACGTATCTCCCCTTTTTATCTCCTCACGTATCCTGTTTTCCCTTTCAAGCACATCCATGGCCCTGTTTGTAATTTCAACGATATCATTTTTGGGTATGACCATTACGCCGTCATCATCTCCTATGATCCAGTCACCAGGAAAAATCCTTACCCCACAAACCGTTACAGGGACAGCTATTTCGCCAAATCCTTTCGGTTCACCTGCCTGTGGAGTGACTATTCTTGCAAACGCAGGAAACTTTAATTCTCTTATTTCATAGACATCCCTAATTGCACCATCAATAACAACTCCGCTGAGTTTTTTCCCTTTTGCCGAATAACTTGCAAGCTCTCCCCATACCGCAGGAGGGACACCTCCCGAATCTATTACAATCACATCTCCTTCTTCAGCCTGGTCTATCGCCTGGACAGGCTTTGCCCAGTCTCCTGGATACGTCCTGACCGTCACCGCAGGACCTATCATCTTCACCTCGCTTACCAAAGGGATTAATCCACGGAGAGGCATGCCCCTGTGCAATGCATCAGAAATATTTGCCGTAGAGACACCGAATAGTATCTTCCTCACATCCTGATCGGTCACTCTCTTATACAACTGTGTCTTTAAGGTAATTTTTTCTCTTAATACCCTTTTGATATCCGATGTAGCTTTTTTTGCATCCGTGGATTTTGTGATGGCTCCACCTACGATAATTATCGAAGCCCCTGCGTTCACAGCTTCCAGTGCATTTTCAGAATTTATTCCTCCGGCTACCGCAATAGGAATTTCAACTTCCTTGTATACCTTTCTTACTTTTTCAAAGGAAATATTCCCTTTCATCTGTTCATCGATTGGTATGTGCAGGCTGATATAATCGGCACCTAGTGATTCCACTTTCTTCGCGCGACTCACCACATCCTGAACTTCAAGCAGGTCGACCATCACTTTTGCCCCGTAGTTCCGCCCCGCATCCACACATTCCTTTATCGTTTCGTCATGTGCGCACCCTAATGCTGCGACGATATTTGCTCCCGCCTTTGCAGCCATCTCAACCTCGAGCCTGCCTGTATCCATTATCTTCATATCTGCCACAATGTGAGCGTCAGGGAATTTTTCTCGCAACTCCCTGATACAATTGAGGCCCTCTGATTTTATAAGAGGTGTTCCTGCCTCAAGCCAGTCGCATCCGCCGTTCAATGCCTCTTCGGCGAGTTGAATCGCTCTTCTCAGATCAATGAAATCTAGTGCTACCTGCAGTATTGTGTCCATTGCGGATAGTCATTTCCCTATTATCTTCAGCACCACATCCCTATTCCTGGGTCTGTTGTCAAACTCAATGAAAATTATCTGCTGGTAAGTTCCGAGTTGAAGTGTACCATTTTCAAAAGGAACATCCAATGACGGACCTATCAGAGAAGCCCGAATGTGCGAGTGGGCATTCCCTTTCGGAATATGTGAGTCATGGCAGTAACTTCTTTTTTCGGGTATTATTTCGCCGAAAAAATTTTTTAAGTCCTTTACAAGCCCTGGTTCGTACTCAACAGTTGTGACAGATCCGGTTGCTCCCGGCACAAAAATATGGAGTACCCCGGTCGATAGCTTACTCTCCTTCAGCTTCTCATGGACAAGTGATGTTATCTCGATTATGTCACAATCTCCGTTTGTAGAAAAAGAAATCTTTTTAGAGAGCACTTCCATTCTGACAGCCCTTTACAATTATGATACTTTCTGTTCTTCAGGGTTTCACGGTCTTGAGGATCTTCACCGCCACCCTCCTGTGCCTCGGACCATCGAATTCACAGAAGTATATGGCCTGCCATGTCCCGAGAAGGAGCTTCCCCTCGTCGATAAAGACCGATGTTGCTACACCGACGATGGTCGATTTAATATGGGCGTCTGCGTTCCCTTCCCTGTGGGAATAGTCACCGCCGGCAGGGACGAGCCTGTTCAGAACATTCTGTATGTCACGGTGCACCGATGGATCCGCACCTTCGTTGATAGTGATGCCGGCTGTTGTGTGGGGCACAAATATATAGCAAATGCCGCTGTGAATCCCCTCCTCCTGTACAACCTGTTGGACCTTTTCGGTAATATCGATAAGCTCGGTGCGCACTTTGCTGTTCACATCGATGTACTTAATCATTCAGGCCTCCTCAGGATATAGTCATAAAAGCCTTCTTCAACATAGAACTCGATACCTAACGCGAACAGGTTTTCAGGGAGATCGAAAATCGCAAGTCTCATTATATCCTTTTCTGTAGTAACAATCCAGTCTGTCCCCAATTCCTTTGCATAGTCGACGATCTTTGTCACGTCCTTCCCGGTGAACCGGTGATGGTCCCGATACGAGACAAAACCTTTCAGGCTGCCACTGAGATGCTCGATCATCTCTCTGAACTGCTGCGGGTTGCCTATGCCGCAAAACCCAAAGACCTCCTTGCCCATGAGCGTTTCCACAGGTAACCGGGTGCCGGAGGGGGTGCTCAGATGTGAAGGAACATGTTCCGAGAGGAAGATCGGTGCATCGGGATTGTATCTCCTCACCTCGGCGGTGAGGCTATAGAGTCTCCCCTCCGAGGCAGACAGATCCCGGAACAATCCGGACCGATCAGAAAAAGAATGAGAGGTACCCGGCAACCTGGATGAGGATACCGCTGTCTTCGTGACTACGATGACATCCGCCCTCACTATCTCCCTGAGGGGTTCTCTGAGCGTCCCTGAGGGAAGGAGCTTCCCATTCCCAAAGGGGTTGGTGCTATCAATGAGGAGGACATCAATGTCTCTGAAAAGCCTCCAGTGCTGAAATCCGTCATCAAGTATAAAAATGGTCCTCTTTTCCAGATCCATGGCTTCTTTTTTCAAATGATCGAGGGCAAAGAGACCCGCTTCATACCTATTCTTACCCTTCACAATTGGAACGCTCCTCAAGCGGGTTGCCATCAAGAGGGCTTCGTCGCCGGCCTCTTCCGCACTGAGGGCAGAACCATTGGTGGTGCTCACAAGGCAAGGGCCCTTTGCCTTTCCCCCGTATCCCCGCGTGAGGATGCAGGGCAGGAATCCGGAATCCATGGCTCTTTCCGCAAGGGCAATGACCGCGGGAGTCTTTCCAGTCCCTCCCACAGTTATATTTCCGATGCTTATGACTTCAGAGGGAAGCCTTTCCCTGGCTTTCAGGCTGAGGGATTTCTTAAGGCTATAGCCTATATAATAGAGGAACTCGAGAGGTCCCATCAATGTACGGAATCCTATCAGATGTGGTGTCCTGACTGCAAGACCGGTGATCGAATCGGAAAATTATGATAGAATACCAAATCCGTTCGATTCCTATGAAGGTACACGTAAAAGAATGTAAAGACATAGAATGGCCTTCAGACGCCCTTATCCTTCCCTTTTGCGAAGATGAAAAAGGGGTCCCTTACCCAGATATTGATGATGCCCTGAAAGGGCTCCTCCGCAAGGTCATTGCATCAGGTGAGTTCACCGCGAAACGGAGCCAGGTCTCACTGCTCCACACAGGGGAGAGAATAAGGCCGGAGCGCATACTGCTCACGGGGCTCGGCAAAAAGGGTGAGCTCACAAAGGAGAGGTTACGTCAGGCAGGCGGAAAGGCAGCCACCTATCTCGATGGGCTTGGTCTCTCACATGCCTCTCTCTCAATGCATCACGTCCTCCCGATGCACTTTTCTCCTTTGCCCTTCATCGAGGGGGCGATGCTTTCCCTGTACAAGTTCAGGAGATATAAAAAGGAAGACAAGGCCAGCGGATTGAAGGAATTCACGCTGCTCGGGAAACCTGAGAGGGACTTTCTCGATTCCCTTTTATGGACCGAGCATCTCGTTACCGCAGTTCATTTTGTCCGCGATCTGGTGAATACCCCTTCAAACGATATGACACCCACGGCAATTGCGGAGATTGCGAAGACCCTCAAGAAGCACAGGGTCTCGGTCACTGTTCTTGAGAAGAAGGATGCCGAGCGGAAGGGGATGGGTGCCTACCTTTCCATAGCTCGGGGTTCACAGGAACCACCGAAATTTATCGTCCTCCGTTATAAAGGAAATAATGGTGCACCTCTGGCACTTATAGGGAAGACTGTGACCTTCGACAGTGGGGGTATTTCCCTCAAGCCTGGGGAAGGGATGGAAAAGATGAAGTATGATATGGCAGGAGGTGCGGTTGTCCTCGCAGTTATGAGAGTGGCATCGGCATGGAGGCTACCCCTGAATCTCATCGGGATACTCCCTGCGACCGAGAATCTCCCGGGCGGGGGTGCCTTTAAACCTGGTGATGTCGTGAAGACTATTGCGGGGAAGACCGTCGAGATAATCAGCACCGATGCAGAAGGGAGACTCTCTCTCGCGGACGCGATAGGGTATGCGAAAAAGAGCAGGCCAAAGGCTATAATAGACATTGCCACGTTGACAGGCGCTTGTTCGATCGCACTCGGGAATGAGGCGATTGCGATGATGGGGAATGATACATGTATAATGGAACGGCTTAAAGCGGTGGGAGAGGATACCTTCGAGAGGGTCTGGCAGATGCCCCTTTACGAAGAGTATGGAGAGTACATCAAGAGTGAAGTCGCAGACCTGAAGAACACGGGGGGAAGAACGGGATCACTTGTTGCTGCAGGATATTTTCTGAAGGAATTTGCAGGGGATACCCCCTGGGTCCATCTCGACATCGCCGGGACCGCATGGATAGAGAAAGAGAAGCCCTATATCCCTAAAGGTGCGACAGGAGTAGGGGTAAGGCTTTTAGCAAATTTCTTGAAGGAGCTGAGTTATGAGGACAATTAAATGTTCGATCCTTTTTTCCCTTCTCTTTTTACCCTCCCTTGCATCTGCCTGGGGCCCGCTCACGCACATGTACCTTGGAAGCGAGGTCTTTTCCCTCGCAGCCCTGTTACCCTCGGGGATCTATGCATTGATCAGGAAATTCAAGCACGATTTCCTTTACGGGAACCTCATCGCAGATATCATTATCGGGAAGAGATACCTCCCCCAGGACAGGAATCCCCACAGCTGGGAGATGGCACTGAACCTCTTCAGGTCCACAGAGAACCCACAGCAGGAGGCGTTCATGTATGGATACCTGAGCCACCTCGCGGCAGACACTGTTGCCCACGGGAGGTTCACCTCCTTCAAGAGGAATATCGGCCACACCCTTATAGAGCTGAGGGCCGACAGCCTTATCAGCAAGAAGTACTGGTACCAGGCGGTAACCATCGAAAGGAAGGTCCAGCTCAGAAACGATCTGTTCCTCAGGAGGTCGTTTGAAAGGAATATCGAGATCCCCTGTCTCTTCTCCTTCAAGACGAACAAGAGGATATTCAAGAGTATATTGCTCCTCTCCTGTTTTAACAAGGAGGGGTTTGGTGATATGATCCAGAGAAATTCCCTAGACCCACTCCCTCTCTCGAGGATGAGCATCGAACGGCTCCACCTCGATTCAATCGATAGGATCATAGATGTCCTTTCTTATGACGAAGAATCTGATGTTATCCGTAAAAGTCCGATTGCAGGGATCCGTTAGATTATGAACCTTAGGAATTTCGATGATTAGTTACCGATTCGGCCATTTCCTCGACGGACCCCTGAGTCCTCTGGCGAGGAAGATTGAGATAAATCCCAATGTGCTCACTGTCACGGGATTTGTGATCACCACCGTTGCCGCCCTTGTGATTCCCCGAAATATCAAGATTGGCGGCATACTGATACTCCTTGGCGGAGTCTGTGATATGCTCGACGGGGTTTTTGCGAGGGTGAACGGAAGGGCGACGAGCTTCGGCGCGTTTCTCGACTCCCTCCTCGACAGGTACTCAGAGTCCTTCATATTTTTCTCGATCGCCTGGCATCTCGCTGGAAGAGGAGACCACGCGGGCGCCCTCCTGAGTATCGGCACTATGGTAGGTGCGCTCCTTGTGAGTTATGCACGGGCGAGGGGGGAGGGACTCGGGATTGATACCCATGAAGGGCTGATGGAGAGACCCGAGAGGATCATACTTCTGATCTTCGCAACCCTCACTGGATGGCTCGTGCCGGTCCTCTGGACACTCTTTCTCCTGACCCATGCCACCGTTATCCAGAGAACCCTTGTCGTCTGGAGGGCAAAAGAATCATGATGAGAAAGTCTTTACCGGGCGGGGTAATGATTTTAAAAAGTTTACCGAAGGGTTGCAGAAAGGACATGGCGGACATCCCTCAAAGCCTTTATTAGGCGATGAGAAATTGAGAATCGGCTTGTAATGTTGTACCTCACCTGCAGAGTGGTTTTTCAGTAGAGCTTGAAACGTGGCTTCCGATACTTCAAGGTATCGCCGATAAAGGCTTTTCGGGACATCCGCCATGTTCACAGAGTTTATTTTTGCATCTGTTGAGCACATATATAAGTTCAGAGGAGGATACTGTGAAATTTTCAGGTAAGCTTGTTTTGTCAGCAATTGTCATTGTCGCGATTGCAGGATGGGTATTCGCTGACAGGTCCGTCACCGGTTCAGGATCCATCGAGGATCTGCTCTCAGGGAACATGCGCTGCGTGGAAGGGAGATTCCAGCAAAAGCAGTCCGGAGATGATTATCGGAAAGAACTCACAAAGGGGCAGAAGCCCCACGCCGTTGTTGTTACATGTTCTGATTCACGTGTCAGCCCCGAAATTATTTTCGATCAGGACCTCGGGCACATCTTTGTGATAAGGACCGCGGGCAATGTTGTCGATTCCATTGAGATCGGGAGTATCGAGTATGCCGTCGAACATCTCCATGCTCCACTTATCGTCATCATGGGACATGAGAGTTGCGGGGCCGTTAAGGCTGCCATCGAACATAAAGGGAAACCGGAAGGCAACATCGGGGAGATACTCATGAAGATTCTCCCTGCCGTGAAACAGGCAAAGGCATCCTACAAGGCCGGAGATGATCTCGCCTACTCGGCAACCGTCGGGAACATCAGGAATGTCGCAAAAGAAATCAAGGCGAGGAGCAAAATCATATCCCGCGAAGCCGAGGAGGGGAAGGTACAGATCATTGGAACCTACTACTCCATATCGAGCGGTAAGGTAGAGAGCATTAAGCTCTAAACGTCATGAGCGATAATCGGGAGGGGACTAAGGGGAGGGGGGCTGAACTATTACCTTTTTTTTCCGAAAAGATGCTCAACCTGCGAGCCACTTTTTCAGGAGGTCGTTTACCATCTGCGGATTCGCCTTTCCCTTTGTCGCCTTCATCACCTGTCCGACGAAGAAGCCGATGAGCTTTTCCTCACCCGCCCTGAACCGTTCAGCCTCCTTCTGATTCTTTGCGATCACCACATTTACCTCCTCCTCGATGACAACAGCATCGCTGATCTGGATGAGCCCCTTCTCCCTCACCACTTCTTCGGCCCCTTTCCCTGTCCTGTACATCTCCTCAAAGACGTTCTTTGCGATCTTTCCGCTGATCGTTCCAGTATTAATGAGTTTCAGCATCTCTGCGAGCTGAGCGGGTTTTAGGGGGCATTCTTCAATAGATCTGCTCTCTTCATTGAGAAGCCTCGTGAGTTCACTCATCATCCAGTTCGACACTGACTTTGGACCGACGCCCTCCTTCACTGTCGCTTCAAACCACTCCGCTATCGCCTTCTCTGCGGTCAGGAAATCGGCATCATAGTCCGATAACCCATATTCAGACATGAACCGCCCCCTCTTCCTGTCGGGAAGTTCGGGGAGGGACGCCCGAATCTCTTTGATCCATTCCTCGCTGACAACAATCGGCACAAGGTCGGGCTCGGGGAAATACCTGTAGTCGTGGGCCTCCTCTTTTGTCCTCATCGACTCGGTGATACCCGTTGAAGGGTCCCAGAGCCGAGTCTCCTGGATGATCCTCCCTTTTTCTTCGAGGATCCGAACCTGTCGTTTGATCTCGTATTCGAGCGCTTTTTCGACAAATCTGAAGGAGTTAATATTCTTTATCTCCACCTTCACCCCGAACTCCTTTGAACCGTGATGCCTTACTGAGACATTTGCGTCGCATCGCAGGGAACCCTGCTCCATATTCCCGTCACAAACTCCGAGGTAACGGAGGATGGTCCTCAGTTGCCTCATGTACTCAGATGCCTCCACAGGGCTTCTGATGTCAGGCTCCGAGACGATCTCCATAAGAGGGACACCGGCCCTGTTGAGATCAACAAAGCTGAAGTTTCCGTCTTCTTCATGGATATTCTTGCCGGCGTCCTCCTCCATGTGGATACGGGTGATCCCTATCCGCTTCATCTCTCCGCCGGCAGTGATGTCTACGAAGCCCTCCTCACAGATCGGAAGTTCATACTGGCTTATCTGATATCCCTTGGGGAGATCCGGGTAGAAGTAGTTCTTCCGCGCAAACCTGCTGTGCGGGGAGACCCTGCAGTGCAATGCAAGACCGGTCCTCATGGCGAATTCGAGGGCCCTCTTGTTGAGGACAGGCAGGACACCAGGCATGCCGATGCAGACAGGGCATGTTTGGGTATTGGGTTCAGCACCGAACCGCGTAGGGCAGCTACAGAAGATCTTTGTCTCGGTGAGCATCTGTGCGTGGACTTCGAGCCCGATTACTGCTTCATATAGCACCGCTCACTCCCGTTTTCACACATCACCTAAGTGGTGTAAAAGATGGCATGGCAGACATCCCTCAAAGCCTTTATGAGGCGATGAGAAATTGAGAATCGGCTTGTAATGTTGTACATCACGTGCAGAGTGGTTTTTCAGTAGA
>Ga0315295_10002298_pt1 | contig 16230 bp, 27 predicted proteins | sample YL17G14_0_MG_FD_204453 | JGI IMG/M metagenome (GOLD analysis project Ga0315295, IMG submission 204453) | Sediment microbial communities from Yellowstone Lake, YNP, Wyoming, USA - YL17G14_0 | ecosystem: Environmental > Aquatic > Freshwater > Lake > Sediment | place: USA: Wyoming | collected... | reverse complement strand
AAAATTTCTGACATCATTTTATCATAATGTTGCCCAGTATGAACAACCTCATAATTAACATCAAGTTTTTTGCAAGCTCTAATCAAAGCAGCAATTTTCATAAAATTTGGTCTAGCACCAGCTACTAATAATAACTTCATAATAGAATATGCAACTCCTTCTTATCTTTTTGAAAAGTATTTAAATACTTATTTATAGTGTCCTCAGTTCCACCTTTTCTATCGGATGCAACACAGGCAATTAATATATCTGATTTTTCGGCAACAGTAGTGTTTCTAAGGAATGGAGCACCTCTACCATATTTGGTATAATTTGGATAAAAAATAACTATAGGTATTCCGGTTTTCTTTGCTATAACTTCAGCAAATCTATCCCCACCTTTTTCACATCCTCCAGAAACAATCCAATCACCTTCTTTATATACTTCAAAAAATTTATCTTCTACAATCTTATATGCTGCTGAAGTATCTCTTCTTCTAGTTCCAATTATTCCTATATATTTCATTCTATTCACCTCTTATATACTCTTCAACACATTCCTCTAAAACATATCTTTTATTACTTCTACTGCTTCTTTATGATCTTTAACCCAAACTTTTATTACCTCTGTTACAAATGGGTGATGACAATGAAACTCTTTTTGTCTATCTGCAGCTATTCCAATAACGGTTTTTTCTGGATGTAAAAAATACCAAGCTAGTTCAAAAAATGAACCAATCATTGGTTTTTCTGGAGTTATAATATTCATATTAGCAATTCCAATATCAGATAGTAAGACCATATTATAATCTCTATGAGGAATAATAGGAACTTCTTTATTTGAATAAACCTTTTTCTTGTATTCTTCAATATTTGAATTTTGTGATAAAAGTCTTTGTGCATATTGAAATACGCAAGGATTTAAAATTTTAAACTTTTCATTCCCAAGCCATGTTTCTACTTCTTCTCTCCATGCAAACGTTTGAATATCTGATGATATTTGGCCAACTAAATATACATAATAAGATCGATCAATCTGCATTATTAAACTCCTTCCAAAAGACTATCGCAATTTTTACAATATGAACCAATGATATGTTCATGTTTACATAAATGAGAATAAATTCTAAATTTAATTTTACTTTCTTTTAATAGGTAAACAGAACTAATATCATAATTTTCAGCATTGGTACATATAATTTCAGAAATACCTGCATTAAGTATCTCAACCATACATGGAGTACAAGGAATTCCACAATTCATATACATTGTAGATCCTTTTACTTTAAATCCTTCTCTTGAAGCATTTATAATACTATTTCTTTCACCATGTCCAGCAACACACCATTCTAATCCCTGACCAGATTTAAAGCCAAGAACATATCTTGGGCATTTTCCTATAAATGTATCAAAAGCAGGTGGAACCTTAAATTTATCTAAATAAACTTTTCTCAAATTTTCGTCCACTTCCCATCTGGTATCACATGTTCTTATTCCTCGTGGTGGACCATTATATCCCTGAGAAAAGATAGCTTTATCTACAACTAGAATTGAACCGACTTTTCTTGAAAAACATTGACTATTTTCAGATACTTTTTCACATAATCCATGATACCATTTATCCCATCTTAATTTATTTTTATCTACTACTTTTATTTCATTTTTCATAATTAAATAGTCTCCATTCTTTTCTCTTTACTCCACTGTTGCCCCTGTTTCTTCAGTAATAAAACTAATTGCTATAAATTTACAATCAGCATCTTTTAAATTATCATCGGGTTCTTCTTTAAATAGTTTTATTGCATCAGCTCTTGCTTTTTCTTCATCAATAGTATCAAAATCAAATTCTTTCATTCTTTCTACTTTATAAACATGAACATGAGTTGCTTTCATTATGCAAATTCTCCATAACCACTGTAGTAATCTTCTTTTGAAATTCCAAGATTTTCTAACATTGATAAAATCATTTCTTTGGTTAGACCTAAGAGTGGGGCATAAATTTTGATGGGATAACTCCCAGATATTTCTGATACCTGGTTCATTCGATATACATATTCTTGATAACAGTCTGGAAATAAATGTTCTCTATCTGAATAGTCTGGACCATACCAAACTTCTTTGATTCCTCTAGTTTCTGCTTCACTTAATGCAATTGAAAGAAACATAGTATTTCTTCCAGGAACAAAATATTGAGAAACTCCTTGATATAATCCTTTATCTCCTGTAGTCAATGCACTTTCAGCAGTTAAATTTCCTAGCCTTACTATCTTATAACGAATACCTTTATTCTGTAAATATGCTGCTGCAAAATCTAGTTCTTTAATATGCAATTGGCCATAATCAATAAGAATACAAAATGGAGTGCGTTTCATAAAATCTGCTAGTACGAGCATCATTATACTATCTGCTCCGCCACTATATAAAACTACTAAATCTTCTTTTTTTCTTATATCTTCTACTCCAAGCATTTTTGTCAATTCTCCTTTCTCTTTTGTAATTTGTTCCAATATTAATAAGAAAAATCCCAATTCATTTTAAAATTTGTTCTAAATAGAAAACTTTTATACTATATATATTAATTTATGTAAATAATTGATGGAGGGTTTATTTTGAACTTGCGCGATGAAATTTTTAAAGCTGAACAGGAAGGAGATTTAATATTAGCCAGACAATTGAAAAAGAAATTAGAAAGAGAAAAAAAGAAAAAAAGAAACCAACCATCATCAAAAAAAGGAGTCATTGTAGTTTCTAGTATTCTAGTAGTTTCTGTTGGAATATTAGTAGCTACTGCTCTATATAGAAGAAAAGAAAAACAAGAAAAACAAAAAGATGAAGGTGACATGCTATAATAATTAAAAAGGGGGTATGATTATGCCAAGCATCGATCCAAAAGCTTTCTTAAATGAAAGCAACGTTGGAGGAATTGACTATTTCATCGCCAATCGGAAAACGATTTTCAAACATATTATTGATTGGCAAGTTGCAGAAGAAGAACTTTTGGAGGAGAAAAGGAAGGCAGAAAAAGATCTAAAAATGCTAGTTGCAAAGCCAACAGCAACTCTAAACAAAAGAGAGAAAATGGAGTTAGAATACCAGAAAAAGCACTTCATGAACATCATCCGAAAAGAGGGTGCTAAGATTACACTCGAAACAGATGATATGAGTTTTGCGTGGACACATAGAGAAAAGCTCCTGCAGATTCTTAGAGCTCAAGAAGAGCTGCGGGAAAAGTTGCGACCTCCAATTGAAGCAGTAGCTGGATTTATACTAGCTCCAGCAAGATGGATATCTGATTCACTAGCGAATAGATGGGAAGAATTTGAGGAAATTTCTGCAGAGATAAGAAATCTTCCCAAAACATTAGTAGACTGGCTATAGAGTAGTTGCCAGGAAATGTGGGGGGTGACTATTCTACCCTCCGCATTTTTTCCATATCTTAATATTTTTTTTGTTTATAGAATCAAACGATAAGTCATTGTTTATTGCTTCTAAAACTTCATTTCGGAACTTCTTATTGTAGTTTAAAACTTCATGCATCTTTCTAATTATACTAGTCCAGTTCATTTCCACAACTCCTTTAGTTTTGAAGTATTTTAGAAGTCTTGTTTCTTCAAGAATAAGTAGTGGGGTTCCAGACATTAAAATTTCTGTAGAAACTCTTGGGCATCCGTCTAGTCTGTTACTCAAATTCATTCCAATTTTACTTTTATTTAAATATTCATTCAGTTTTGTTCTATCAACTGGTCCTATAAAAGTTATGTTCTTAATATTATATTTTTCACATAGTTTCTTTCCAACCTCTGGTTTGTTCCCACAATGAATTATTTTAAGAGATCGTAAATAGTCACAACTTGACATAGTCTCAATAAATTTTTGCTGACCTTTATAAGAAAGTTGCTCAAAATTACATGGCCAACAAACTTCATATTCTCGACCAGTATTAAGAGGCTTGAAAATATATGGAGAAGCTGTTTTATAGAATGGAATATAACTGACTGTTGTAGTAAAGTCTCTCTCATCTTCAAGAAGGATTCTATCATACTTACCACCCCATTGAGGAAAGATTCTTTTTCCTGCTCCAAGATACAACTTAAGTCCGAAATGAGATGGTCGTTCTTTAGTTACAATATCGTATTCTTTGAAACCGCCTCTAAAGAAAGATATCTCTGGTTTCTCATATTGGAATATTTCTGATAAATCATTCACCCATCTCTGAATATATTGTTTGTTTCCGACGTTAAATACAATATCATCTATTTTTGAGTTAGTTAGTCTCCATATTATAACTTGGTCAAAGATGTCATTCTCTAATAACCACAAAGGAAGAAGCAAATAATAGTCATGACAATTTTCTTTGAAAGTTTGGAGATCTTTATATTGATGATAATATTCAAGATGTTTTAGATTAGTTCTAAACAACCAGAAACTTCGCATTTAAACCCTCTGTAATCTTTTTAGATAGTTATTCAACCAAACTTTTTGTTCTGTTTTCCATCCATATTCTTTCTTTTGTTTATCATCTATCATAAACTGTATGCGCTCAAAAGCCTCTTCTATTCCTCCCCCGCCAGCACTTACCATTTTTTCAAACTCTTTTGTTAATCCATAATTAGCTAGAGAAAAATCTTTCATTAATTTTCTAAGTTCATATGAAAATTTTTCTGGAGTATCATTATATTCACCAATAGCATACATATCTGTTTCATCGTAAGTAAAATATTTATATTTACTTCTTATTTTTTCAAGATACATTTTTGCTTTTTCAAAGAGTTCTTCATTCTCACCATATTTTCGAAATATTTCGGAAAACATTTTTATAAAAGTTTCTATTCCTTTCCTTGCATCGCAAACAACAATTTCTAAAGGTGGATAATCAGAATCAGGAACTGTTGATCCTCTAGATTCTGGCGTCGAAGTTGAAACATATGAAACAACATTTGAACATAAACATACTTGCACAGCATTATATCCATATTTTTCAACAGACATTACATGAGCTGTATCCCACGTAAAAACTGATTTTTTCTTTGGTATTTGTTTAACTGCTTGAACAACACTAAATGATCCCATTGTAACCTCCACTAATTAACAAATTTATGCCATGTATTTAACAACCAAGTCCTAATTTCATTTCCATAAGGAGTAGGCATAAATAATCCTACAACAACACCCACGCAAAACCAAAATAATGATTTCATACTACCCTCCTATAGGATTTCTATACTCATCTAATAATTTTTGTAGTTCCTCATCTGAAAGATGTGCAATAATTTCTAAGGTGCATTTTAAAATTTCATTAATCTGTGCAATATTAACTTGCTTTTTCTTTCCTTCTAGTTGCGCTATTTCTAAAGCTATCTCTTTAAATCCCATAATTACCTCCTTATAACAGTTTAAACTCTTTAATCTCAACATTAGGAATCTTTATTATATCTTCTTTAAATCTTTTCAGACGAGGTTCTAATGATGCCATATTCCAGCGAATCATCCAATAGAATTCTTTCCATCCTTCGCCACCTTCTCTATTTTTATTTCTTTCTGCAGCTCTTATACCAGATTTTAATGCTGATGTTCCTAAGATTATCATGGGTTGGGTATTAATTAGTTTTCTATATTCTGGTTCGTCTATGTATATATCAAGAAGATCAATCCCTTCAATAATAAGTCTTTCTTTATTACTTAACCATCCAATAATCTCTTCATGTACTCTCTTATACAATTCTTTTTTATCTACTTGACCATCTCCAAAATACTTTTTTCTCAAACGCCAATACCACGAGTCAATGCTTATCCATTTAGTCTTATATCTATCTGCCAACTTCTCAGCTAATATTGTTTTACCAGATCCCGACAAACCAATAACCAACAATTTATTTTTTTCTCCAGATTCAAACTGACTAAGATTAACTGATATAGTTTTATCACTAAAGATATATCCTTCTTCTAAACTCTGTAAATATCTTTCTAATATTTCCATGTTATTAATGGCTCCATTCTAACATCTATCTTATTTCTTAACTTTTACTAAAAAAACACTTACCAAACAACAAATAAAATAAACTGTCATCAAAATAAGAAACCAGTTCTTCTCTAGTATTTCCATGTTGGTAATTGTTCTATCTTTCTACTTTTTCAAATAAGAAAAAGTACTTTCAATCTCTTTATATTTTTCAGTATCTGGCCAAACAATATCTTTTGGCGGAATATCTTGTATATATATATATTCATCAAATAATAATGGTTCTAAAAAGACTTTATATTTTAAATAATCTAGATATTTAGTATATATGTTAACAAGAAGAATTGGACCTCTATATTTCTCAAAAAATGAACCCTTAAAACTAAACTCTCCAATCGCAAAAGATTTTGCAAATTTTTTATATGAAGTAAGCCATACTACTTTTGTATTATAATATTTTCCTTCTGGTTCAAATGCTGGAAATTTTTGTTTACTTAGTTTAACTATTTGGCCTTTTATCCCAAATTTTTTAATTAAATCTACATTCTTTAATAATGTTCCATGATATAAATACATTCTATTATTCTTATTTCTAAAATATTCAACTTCTGCGTTTTGTTTTTCACTTAGTAAATTCAAATAATTTTGTAATATATTTTTCATATTAATATCTCCATGTTGGCAATTGTTCCATTCTAACGTCTATCTTATTTGCTCGTTTATCAGGTCTTAATCTCATAAACGAAGGATTTGAAAATGTTATGGTTTTATCGTTATGAATGAACTCATACTTGCCATTGTTAAAAGAGTAGACCCGTCCATTTGGTTGGAAGGACCTAAAAAACTTCACCTCAATGACTAGGGTTGGCTTAACTAAGATCTCACCGTCACGAACCGATATTTCGTTTTTAGTTATATATTTAAAAAACATTTCTCTTTCTGGAAAAGTAAAACCTGTTCCAACTTTTGACGTTTCTCTAAAGTTTCCGTCTTTGTCAATAAAGGCAGTAATCAAATAAGGAATCTGATTTTTCGACCAAGCTTTCATTGTTTTTTCACCACCACCAATGATAACCAAATCTACAGTATTAAAGAACTTGATCTTATAGTTTCTTCCTTTTATATTACGAGCAACAACTCCATCCGTACCTTGTTTTTTTTCTGTATTTAAAAAGAACATTCTAAATGTAGTCATATCTCCATTAAGAGCTGCAGGAATTCGAATATGAGATAAGGCTTTTGAACTTCTAGCTAAAAAATTAAAACCTTCTTTAAAACCAGGTTTTTTTCCATTCAAAGAATAAAGATCATAAGGATAGTGATGAATAAGATCTTTACTTTTTTCCGCATACCAAGTTTTAACTACGCTTTGCGTCATTGGAAAAGTAAATATAACTCCATTTTTTTGTCCAACTAATTCACCAGCAATCATAGCTTCATTCACATCAAGATTTGAAAGCATAGATTTATATTCAGATAATACAGGCAGATCCCTTATTTCTCTACCTGTTGTAGTCTGAAAGAAAATATCTTTTTTGTTATAAATCAACATTCCAAGCATTCCATCAAGTTTTTCAAGAAACATGACGTTCTTAATATCATCAAATAAAGTTACAAAATCCTCATACGTAACTTGGTTAAAATTTACTTCATTTTTCCAGTCTAAAGCAAAATTGCGCATTTAAAATATCTCCAATTTTTAACAAATAATATTTGCTAGTTTTCCTGTTGAACATTCATCTTTATGACCAAATTTGTAATGACATTGTTTGCAACAACTCCAAGCGTAATCTGGATCTAAAGAAAAGAATGGTTCTACTTTTTTCGGGCGTTCGTGGTGGACATCTGTTGCTTTTTTTCCACAAAATTGACATATATAATCATCTCTAGTCAAAACAAATTTTCTAAACGTTTGATATTCTTTATTTGTATTAGAATATTGTTTCTCGTTACTATGTAAATTAGATAATGGACATTCATCTTTACATTTACTAGAACAATAAAAATAACAACCATCATTTCCAGAATCTTTTTCTAAATGACGAATTCTGTCAATTAGCTTAGATCCTGTTGGAGTAAACCAACTACCTTGTTCTTTAGAATTTTGACAATTATGATTTTTACAATGAACTTGAATTTCTTTCTCTTCTGGTTTATCAGGATTATATCTCATTTCTTCTATTTGTGAAAAAAATGGATATTTTCTATTTATTTTTTCAATTGATAGTTTTCTGATTTTTGATAATTTTTCTTTCAATTTTGGATCGGTTAAAACTTTCTTCATTGCTAAACTTATTTTTTGTAATGTTTCTTCAGAAAATGTCCCTATTTTTCCTTTTCTCCACGAAGATTTTCCTTTCTTAGAATTAGACATTTTTATCTTTGTTTCAAATCTATGCGATTTCCCTTTCCTAGGTCTATGATGATTTTTAATATATTTATTTCCTTCTTTTAAAACTTCTTTACCACACCCACATTGACATAAGTTCATAATGTTTTAGCCTTTATAGATTGAAATCTTTGCCTCTCTAGGATCAAATCTCATTAACTCACTATACTCTACTTTCATACATCTCAAACCAATTATTGATAATGAATGAAGAGTAATATAATTACATCTTAAACAGTTTCTTCCCAAGTCCAAATTTGGAATACCAGCTCTTCTTTTTCCAGCAACTGTATAAACTTTTGCTAAAGAAGAACCTCTTAAAAATTTTTCTAGTAAAAACTTAATAACGTCTGTTTTCATTTTTTTATTAAAATGACAAACTACATGGAATGATCCTTTTCCAGTAAATCTTATTGTAGCGTTTGAAACTAAAGGCATTTTTTCCATAACAAAATCATATACATCTCTAGTTACTTTTCGTGCCCATTTAAAACCATCATAAGGATCAACATCTACATCAATAATTCCAAAATCTTCGTATATTCTCATACCAGAGTGAATACTTATAGTTCTTCCTGTTATAAGCTTATCGTAATTAGACTTATTTAATGTAAGATATTCTTCTTTTGTTTTCCTTCGTATAATTGGTGTATTTATATCTGTCATTATCCAAAATGTTAATTCCCTACCCAAAACTTCACGAATAAGTTCTGGTTTCACTTTCTGATAATAATTCCAAATATCTATTTCTTTCAATCCTTTAGGATAGAAAGGATTTTGAATTATAATAGTATCTGGATTTTGCGGCAAGCCCATTTAAAACCTCCAAACCAATTCATGTATATTTGTTCTTACTATATACATTAATTACTAGAACGATGAAACTTATGTTTCTGACTTCTACTCGCTAACGGTTCACCCTCGCCTGCCAAGGCTGGCCAGAAGAGTTTGGTGGGTTAAAGGTACTGGCGCTACCTGGGTGAACTGAAAACAAACAGCTTTAAGCTGAAAATATATTCTAAGAAAGGAGGTAAAAAAAGTTGAATAAAGTAGCTCGTATCATCACTATCGTTCTTATCATTTCTCTACTGACCAGTAATTATGTTTATGCTGGAACGAAGATGCAAAATGGGGCGATAGGTGCAGCTGGCGGGGCTATGGTAGGTGGTGCAGCCGCTTGGTATATTGGCGGAATTGGCATCGCTTGCTGTGGAACTGCTGTTGGATTACCAGCAGGCATTGCTTTGATCACGGTTGGAGTTGTGGTTGGAGCATCTGTTGGATTCCTTGGTGGGGCTGCAACTGGGAATTCATATGAGACAGAAGACTGACGGTTAAATCTTCTATCTCTAAGCTCGGCAAACTATCTGGTAGTAAATCTAGCTGAGCATTTTTTTGTCTACTTTAAGAAAAAAATGTTATATATATTAATTATTAAGATATTAATAACCACGACTAATGACACGACTAATGACACGACTAATGACACGACTAGACTAATGACATGCTTGGTTATGCTTAATCCTGCTCTACGATTGGAGAAAAAAAGCATGGGTACGATTCCGATGAGTCAACGCCCAAAATGTAACTAGGGGGGAGTAAAGGGGAAATTGTCAATCCCGCATCCAGCCTAGTTTTTTGATTATCCAGATATTATTTCTTCGTGGTCTGGTTCTTCATATATAGTTCCTTCCCAAAGAGTTCCTCCAGGAAGATAAATAATCATTGAGTGTTTAAACATTTTTCTAGCTTCCATTCTCCATTCTTTTTTTGGTGACATTAATGCAACTATTACTAAAAATCCCTGATCTTCTGCTATAGATGCAAAAGCTGATATTCGCAAAATATGTTCTCTTCTTTCTTCATCTGTATAACCAGTTTCAAAATATTGTCTAACTTCATCTCCATCTAACAACAAAACACGCTCTCCTAATCTTTCAAAATGTTCTTGTAACCTCCTAGCATAAAGAGTTTTACCTGAACTTGCTTTACCAGTTATCCAGTATACCATATTTATCCTTTAATAAGATTATAGATATTTTTAATATCAATCCGAATTAAATCACCAACTCCAAAAGTATGTGGTCTTAACAACGGTCCACGAACTCTTCCTATATAATAACAATTACAAAGTTCAATAATTTCAGCCCAAAATCTTTCGCCATTGTTATTTATTTCAACTAAATCTCCAACTTCCACATCTGAAAAATTATTTACACATTTTGGAGATTCATTACATGAGTATTCCCTAGATAATTGCCAAGCATCAACCAACTCTACTTTGTAAACATTTTTACTATTACAATAGCTCATAGTTACCTCACAACTTTATAAATTAGTCTGCAATACCGTTTATTATCTTGAGTTAGATTCTTTATATCAACTTCTATTTTACTTTTTATTTTAGCTATATATTGTCCAACTTTACAAGTAGATTTGTGTGCATCATCAAAAACCACTACTGATTGTTTCACAACAAAATTGTCAAAAATCGTATCATAATATGAAGGTCTATCAACAGAATAACCCAAATCAATAAAAACTAAATTGAATGGTTCTTTTACCTTTTTAATTTGTTCCCAAGTAGAAAATTCATATTGAGGTAAGTCAAACTTCTTACAATATTCACTTGTTTTAGTTAACCATTCTTTATCAGTATCTACAGAAATTAGTTTTGGCGAATAATTTTTTTCTTTACAATACCATCTAAAACCAACAGAACTAAATCCACTTCCTAAATCTAGAATTGTTTCTGGATGAATTATATCAACTATAGCTAATAATGTAGATACTGATTCTAAAGAAGCTGCCATTTTCCATGTAGAAATTGACGTTATATAGTCATCAAAAAATGGTTTAAGCTTATCCATAAAAAAATCACGTTTTTCTTTTTGAATTTTTAGCATTGTTTTTTACCTTTCTATTACGAATTATTTTCCACATTTCATCATCATTTTTTTGTAATTCAGTTTTGCCATATCGTCTAATTTGTGCTGTTCTTCTATCATCTCTATCAATTACAAATTTAATTTTTCCATTTTTCATCATAGAAATTTTAACATTATGGACTAAACCGCAATCACAACACGCTAAATAAAATGTGTGAGGAAGTTTAAAAATATAAAGATCTTCAATATCTTCATAAATATCTTTCATAATTCCTCTTTATTTTTTGGTAGTAATAAATATAAAAGCTCTTTTTTCTTTTTTTGTAGGGTGAGAAACTGTGAATTCTTCTTCAAAATTAAAAATGTCTTTATAACGATCTTTCCATCCTTCCAACTCAAACCATCTTTTATGTTCTTTTTTAAATGGACTATTAGGAACTGAAAAAATAACTTTTTTTCCACGCGGAATTAGAGTTAATAAATCAAAATCTCTTCTGATATGTTCAAATACTTCTATAGCAACAATAGTATCACATTTATCTAGTAAATCAATATTATTAAAAATATTTCCTGTGATAAATCTAAATCCGCCAATTCTTTGTCTTCTAAATCTATGTCCAGACGGTAGCAAATCTATTCCAATATATCGCTTAATTTTTTTCTTCCAAAGATCTAAAGCAAAATAACCTTTACCATATCCAATTTCTAATACAGATGATTCTCTTGGAATAAATTCAATGACAATTTTTCTTATTTGAATAGAAGCTGATTCCATCATTTAAGTTCCTTTAAACAATCCATTAATCCTGCAGCTATTTTTCTAATATCATTAGACTTTAAATCAGGATATAATGGCAATGCTAAAGATCTATAAAAAAGATCTAATGAAATCGGGCACTTATCTCGTTTCTTATATACAGGTTGAACATGGCAAGCATATGTTCCAAATCTAGATTGAATTCCCTTTTTTTCTAATTCTAAAGTTAATAAATCTCGATTAATACATTTATCTATAGTTATAACATAACTTTGATAAATATGACTAGCATTCTTATCCACATATGGTGTAGTTATTAATGATTCATACTGTAAAAGTTCATCATAATATCTTGCTCTATCCTGCTTTCTTTCTATAATATCATTTATTTTTCCTAATTGAGCAACTCCAACCGCTGCTGTAATATCACTCATCTTATAATTATATCCAAGATTAATAAATTTTGGAATAGTTTTATTAAGCTCTGCTCCAAACATAGATAAACTTCTAACTTTTTCGGCTACCTTTTTTTCATTTGTTACTACAACTCCGCCTTCACCTGTAGTAATTCCTTTTCTTCCATGAAATGAAAAACAACCAATATCTCCAAACGTTCCAGCAAATTTATTTTTATATTTTGCGCCAAAAGCACAAGCAGCATCTTCAATAACTTTTAAATCAAATTTCTTAGAAAGTTCTAAAATTTTATCCATTCTACATGGTTGTCCAAATGTATGAACGGGAATAATTGCTTTAGTATTTTTTTTAACTTTTTTCTCTATTTGAAAAGGATTCATATTATATGTTCTTCGGTCTACATCAATAAAAATTGGAGTAGCACCACAATATAATATAGCATGAGCTGTAGCAGGAAAGGTAAAATCAGAAACTAAAACAGAATCTCCTTTACCAATTCCTAATGTTAATAAAGCTAAATGTAAAGCAGATGTGCAATTAGTAACTGCTATAGCATATTTAATTCCAAGATAATTTTCAATATTTTCTTCAAACTCTTCTACTTTTGAACCTTTAGAAACCCATCCTGAATCTAAAACATTCTTAACTTCATTTAATTCATCATCATCAAAATATGGTCTATTAATTGGATACATTATTCTTCTCCAGTTCTGAAAATGGTAATACATAAAATCCAGGATATTCTTTCAAAAGACCTTCTTTTCCTAATGCTTTTATTTTATCAAGATCTTTGTAAAAAGTTGTATAATAGTAGTAATTACTTTCTTCTGCTCCCCATCGTTTTTTGAAATGATAAACTCCTTCCATTCCAGGTAATTTAGTCCCACCCCAATTCCAATTCAAATATCCTTTTTCAGTTGCATCTTTCATAGCATAAAAAATTAACAAATTCATTGGTTGTAAATTTCTATAGTCAACTTTTATAGCTGGCGTGAAATATTCTACTGTTTTATTAAAATAGAATAAAAGAAGACCAGCAATTTTGACACCATCTAACTCAGCAATATAAACTCTATAATCTTTATCATATTCAAAAATTTTAGCTGCTTCCATAAAAACATCTAATGGTTTAGGAGGTGCTCCTACTTCTTCTAAATTCTCTTTATGAAGTTCAGCTAAAAATTTCAAATCATCAATATTAGAACTATGATAATATTTCATTCCTGATTTTTGTGCTTTTCGAATTAAGTTTCTAGTTTTTTGATGAAACAAGTCCATTAAACTTTTTTCTATATTTTCACTAATAATTGGCAAGCGGGTATACATTCCAATTCTTGAATCTAAAAACGTATATTCTTTATAGGCTTCATTGCTTTCAAAAGGTCGAGTTATTATCGTAGAACAAACACATTTATTTACTAATGCTAAACCATGTAAAGAAAGAAGCATTGCTAATTTTACTAACTTTTGTTCTACTCCAATAGTTGAAGTTATGATACCCGGATTGCTTCCATACCATGGTAAACAATTTAAAACATTTCCATATTCAGAATTTTTTATAAACGATGGAAGACAAGCAATAATTTTGTTATCTTCTAAGGCTATAAAATATTGATCTTTTGCTTTTGTAATATATCTTAACCAATCTCTATACTTTAATGAACATACAAATAAACTATCTTCATTTTCAAGAAGAAATTGATTATATTGTTCTTCATACTCTTTAGTTAAGATTCTGATTCCTACCATAAAATTCTCTCCACCATTCAGCAGTTTTTAAAATTCCTTCTTCTAAATCCACTTTGGGTTCAAACCCCAATACTTTTCTTGCTTTATCTATATTCGGAACTCTTAACTCAACATCAGCTATAGATCGCTGGCCACAATCCACTTTTGAAGTAGATTTTGTTATTTCAATAACTTTTTTTGCTAATTCAAAAACAGTTATTGTTGCTCTTGGATTACCCATATTAAAAACATTTCCATTTGCTTTTTCATTCATCAAACATCTGCAAATTAAATCAATAGCATCATCAATATAGCACCATGATCTTATTTGACTTCCATCGCCATGAATATTAATATTTTTTCCTTTTATTGCTCTCTTTATAAATTCTTGAATTGCCGATTGGCCTGTCTGCAAAGGTCCATATACATTAAATGGACGAATAGATAAAGCTGGAAATTTTTTCTCATTATAATAAGCTAATGTTAAATGTTCTCCAGCTAACTTACTAACAGAATATGACCACCTAGCTTCTCCCACAACTCCCATTGTAGTTCTTTCATTTTCACCTAATTTATAACTGTATTCTCCATAAACTTCACTGGTTGAAAAATTTATAAATTGAACAATATTAGGTAATTTTGAACAAATATCTAAAACGTTATATGTTCCTAACATATTGACTTTCATAGTTTGAATCGGTCTTTTAACAACATTATCTACTCCTGCTACAGATGCAAGATGTAAAACAATATTAGGATCCAAATGATAAAAATCCTCTTTCATTTCTTTATAATTTAGAACATCTCCTTTTATACATAACAAATTTTGAACATTTTTTAAATTTGTTAACTCAAAAGAATTCCTTTCAAAATTATCATAAATAATTACTTCATGCTCATTTGCAATTTTTAAAGCTAAAGCTAAAGATGTTCCAATAAAACCCGCACCACCCGTTAACAATACTCTCATTTTTTTGGCCTCTCTCCAATCTTCCTACATGGACTACCAACATATATTCCAAATGGTTCTGTATCTTTTAAAACAAGACTGTTTGCTCCTATAACACAACCCTCACCAATTTTAACGTTTGGCATTATTGTACAATGAGCTCCAATATAACAGTTATCTTCTATGATAACTGTTCCAAATAAAGTATTTGTTTCATCTGGAAGTCCATCAACCATTTTTGAAGCATTATAATCATAAGTAGCTGTTAAAATAATAGTTCCAACACCAACTGAAACATAATTTCCAATTTTAAGATCTCCACCCCCCCAAACTACTACATGAGGTTGAACATCTGAATAGTCCCCAACTATAACTCCTTGACCACCCCAAATAAATGCAAAATCTCGTATTCTACAATTATTACTAAGTTCAATTACCTCTGGTTTGCATAACTTTGCAAGAGGATAAATTCTAACGCCTTCTCCACACCTTTTTAATTTATCTTTAACATTATCTCCCATAAACTCCATACCAGACAAAACATCAACAGATTTAATTACTTCTTCTTTAGGCATTTCTTTCTCCTTCACTATTTATTTGTTGCTTCTTTATTTATTGATCGTTTCATTCTTGATGGATTACCAAATACAAGAGTACCATTCCAGACATTTCTTGTAACAACAGACCCAGCTCCAATAAATGAATATTTTCCAACTGTAATACCACAAAGTATTGTAGAATTAGCTCCAATAGTAGAACCTTCTCCAACAATAGTTTTCTTAAATTCTTCTTTTCTTTCAATAAATGCTCTTGGATTTATCACATTTGTAAACACAACAGAAGGACCAACAAATACATTATTTTCTAAAGTTACACCTTCAAATATTGAAACATTATTCTGAATTTTACAACCATCCCCTATAGTTACATTTTTCCCAATGAAGCATCCTTGCCCAATAACGCAATTCTTTCCAATTTTTGCTCCTGACATTACATGACAAAAATGCCAGATTTTTGTTCCTTCTCCAATTTCACATCCTTCATCTATATAACTACTTTCGTGTATTTGCATTTTTCACTACTCCTTAATAAATGAGTTAATTCTATTGATGTTCTAGCATCTTCAATTCCAAAACCACCACCACTTAAAATATCCTTATAAAC
>Ga0315295_10002296_pt1 | contig 16245 bp, 40 predicted proteins | sample YL17G14_0_MG_FD_204453 | JGI IMG/M metagenome (GOLD analysis project Ga0315295, IMG submission 204453) | Sediment microbial communities from Yellowstone Lake, YNP, Wyoming, USA - YL17G14_0 | ecosystem: Environmental > Aquatic > Freshwater > Lake > Sediment | place: USA: Wyoming | collected... | reverse complement strand
GAATATTTTACCGAAGTCAAGCGTTCTCAATGATGTAGGTATTCTTTGGAAACACCGACTGAAAGAGGATGACTTGGAATCCGGCTTCTTCTTTGGAATGATACGTTGACAAACCACGGATGAACTGTTCAACGTAAAGGGGAGAAGGTTTTCTCCAAGCAATTCTGAATTTCATAAGTTTACCACGCCTTGCTCAGGAAATGATAAGCCACCCAACCCAATCCACCAATCAGAGTCAATCCACCAAGGACACAAACAATCCAAATGGTGATGATGATGTTTCTGGCTTGTCGGAAGGTTTCTTCAAAGTTTGGGTCGTTAAATAATTTGTTACTCATATAAAGAGTTTACCGTTGTTTTGAGAAATGTCAAGCGAAGAATCTTGCTCCATTTCCTGCGGTGACACAAATGGCCAAGAGCTGTTCCTTGCGGTGTTCGTTTTCCTTGTTGGCCTGTTCAAACCGTTGATTGATAACGGAAAGGTATTCGTCCAAGGTGGAGTAATTCAAATCCATTACATTGGCGGTTTTCCAAAGTTGACGGATTCTGTCACGGAGTTTGGGCGCCAGACGTTGTGTAACACGATTGATGGTGTTTTTCCGATGAGGGTTCAGAAAACTCGGGTCACTGCAACATTCAATTGGAAATCGTTTCTTCATGGTGTTAATTTACCGAAAGTTTAACAAATGTCAAGCGGTCAATAAGACTCTTTGTGCGACCATACTTCACCGTCATTGTTGACCACGGAACCATCGGGATTCACAGTAATAACTTGGTATTCATCGGCGTCAATCACCGTGCTGCCACCGATGATTTTCCGACCATCAGGCAACGATTCAACTGTCATGGGATGAACGGAGTAGTTACCACGGCGGGAGTATTGTGAAGCCACAGGCCAATAGCCACCTTTGTCGGGAGATGTTCGATAGTAGTTGATGCGTCGTTTGGCGTCATCTTCGGTGGCATACAAACCACGATAATGATTTTCATCGTGACAACACGAGCAGCCGGTTCGACATTCGATTAAGAAAAGGGTTTCGGTTGGATTCATTGAAGATAGTTTACCAAAACTTTAACAAATGTCAAGCGTCAGTCTCTACCCCACTCTGCAACGTCTGGCCGACCAATAGCAGTCAAATATTCCCTTGTCAGTTCAGGCTTTCCATCGTTATCCAATTTAATCTCAACGACTTGTGAACCACCAGCCAACTCTGTCAGTTCAGCCTGAATTGCGTCTTTTTCGTCTTGTGTCTTGGAATCGTAAATTTCCTTATGAATCTCTTCCAAGAGCGTCGTGCCTGCATCTGACAGTTTTTCCCCAACGTGTTTATTCATGCGTCTATTGACGCGTATAGGACGCACGGGCGCCATTGCCTGCAGTGTGGCATCAGGGAGTTGACCTAAAAATATCTGTCCAGCCCTTGCGTACTTCATCATGTCATCATCATATCACGATGACACCCTATTTGTCAAGCGCCTTACTTACCCTGTTGAATGGCAGTCGGTTGTGACGTGTTTTCGTGCAAACGATTCCACGATGCCCCACAGGCAATCAATAGAAAGATGCCTACGATAAAGAAAAGGATTGTATCACGGCTGCCGACTATGTAAGTGACCAAAAACAAAAACCAACAAAGAATGGTTGCACCGATTAAAAAAGGATTCATATTTTCTTTCTGAAAATGAATTTCAGACGAACAAGGCCGGTCATCCGTTCATAATAGATTGAGATTTTCATGGTGTTAGTTTACCGAAGGTTTAACTATTGTCAAGCCTCACGCTAGACTGCGTGAGTAATCAGGCGCCGGAAGCCGGTCATTCTTTTCAACAAAAGTAATGAAATCGCTGAAGTGTTCGATGGCCCACTTTGCGTCAGCAAGGCCCATCACGCCGCCTTCACCATACAGTTTTTTGTCAACTGACAACGTGCGGAGAGCCTTGATGGCGGCGATTTTCTGCGTGCTGTGATAATCAAACTGTTCCACCACTTCGCGGATGGCCTTCGCTAATGTTGGTTCGGTGGTAATTGTGGCATCCACCACGGTAAAACCATAGTGAGAAGAAAGGATGACGAGCAGTTCGGGTTTTGTCAGAGTTATCTGTGCTTTCATATTGTTAATTTATCAAAGGTTTGAGAAATGTCAAGCGTCATCGAATGTTTGATGTTGACCAATCAATCTGTTCAGGATTTTCCAATTCAATCGCTCCGCCGGTGGCAGGTGTTCCCCAAAAACTGAAATCGTCTGTAATTTCACCGTGTTTGAATGACCTTAATGCGTTGACCCTTGATTGACCAATCAAACTGCCACGTTGGTAAGGGTTTGTAACCACCCCATAAAACACCCTGACTTCACCTATGGAAAATTTTCTCATACGATGACGCCGTGCGCTTTGAGATTGGCAACCGTGTCTTTGGTATTTTGGCCACGGGGAATATTGAGTATCCTTGCCACGTTGCGGAGTTGTTCGCGGGTGTATTTCGGATGTTTGAACGAATTGTAAAACGGATTGTAAAGTAGTTTCATATTGTGAAATCAGTTTACACTTGTTTTATGTATTGTCAAGCGGACACCTTACAGTAATCGTCAGGATTCACAGAACCTTGAACCATCGGATTTGCTAACCACGCTTCTTTCGGAGTTGCATAACCAAGTTTAAGGTGAAGTCCCCGAAGTTCGGCATAGTGAACCCATTCGTCATAGTTGCCGACATAAACCATTTTAAGACGCATCTGCCACCCTTCAATTCCTGATTTACATTTTACTCGTTTCATACAAAATACAACGCGAAGTGAGTCGAAAGGGAAAGAGGCAAATCCTGACGGTAACGTTTGATTCCACGACGATGCCCGCGGCCGCGAAGTTTTATATGTTTGCCGACATCCGCTAACTGTTCACGAAGAGTTTGGATAAAGTCTTGTCCGGCTTTATCATTTTTAATTGTGCAAAGATATGTTCTTGACCTATTCATATTGTGATGATAGTTTACTGATGTTTTAAGAATTGTCAAGCGTCACCAACCACGCTTGACATTTGTTAAAGAAAGTATAAATTGGTTTCAGTGAGAGACGATGTGGCTGAAAGATGCCGGAGAGTGGGGGACCGGAGGGTGCATTAATTCCTTTATCGTTAACGGTTTAGTCCGTCCGCCGATACCCTACTCTTGGCGCCTTTCGGGGACGGCCTCATCTTCACTGGAGAAAGTTTACCACAGTTTCAACCATCGTCAAGCGCCGTTCTCTAATGTTGGTCAATGATATTTTCTGCTGCCGTTTTCACGCTTTCAATGTCATTGCGGAACGGGGTTGAGTCAACGTATTTCCCATTGCAGTCTGCGATGGATGCGTAATAGCCTTCGGTTGCATCGTCACAAATGTAAATGTTAAATCCTTTGTAATTGTAGGATGTAACAACGTTGCCTTTTTTCTTCATGGTGATAATTTATCAAAGGTTTTCAGTTTGTCAAGCGGTCAAATTCCGGCCAACGTTTCAAGTTTCAGATAATCTTCCAATTTCCACAGTTCACCGTTGGCGTGTTTCTTCGGAGTAAAGTGCAAATCACGCTCAATCCCAAGACCGAAACGGAGGCGAATGTTTTGGAGTTCCGAAAGACTGACAGTTCCATATTCCACACACTGCATCCCAAGGTCAGCCAAACACCAAAGGGTGTCGGAATCTTCCCTACGTTCACGGGCGAAGATTAACCAAGTGGCGGCTCCACATGGATTGAAAAACTTGCAAATGGGAATTTGTGCGTTTTGGCCCGTGAGTCCCGGTCTGGCCAATGCTTCTTCGATTGCTTTCGTAAGTAGTTTCATATTGTAAAGTCAGTTTACACTTGTTTTAAGTATTGTCAAGCGTGAAGGAATCGGGACGAACGCTTATAGTTTTCAAGCCTTTCGGCTGTGGTGCGGCGCCCACCGTTCGTCCCGAATATAAATATTTACCGATTGACAAAAACCGTTACCGGCGGATTGGCATCGTGAAAGAATTTGTGCATCTGGCCGCGGCCAAGAGCGTCCATCGTTCCACACCGTTTCACGGCACCATCAATGGCTCCGGCAACCTTGTGTGCGGTTGCTGCGCCGCCGGGCATGAGTGGCGTGCTGTAAGAGTAATTTTTCGTTGTAAACGTCCACCGGCGTCCGGCGGCTCCGTAGGTCACATTTCCGCGTGTGTAAGTTTTTACCATATTTTTATTGTGTTGAATTTTTGTTCTAACAAAGACATTTTACATTTGTTTTGTGTATTGTCAAGCGCCACAGATACGGCTCCAACATTCGGGGCCAATTCCGCGTTCGATTGATTCCGGCACCGTCAACGTGCGACCACAGCAGCCACATTTTCCTTCATGGTGAACTTTGTAACCATCTGGCATTGAACCATTTGTCGCTACAAGACTGAGCACCCAACGGAGAACTTTGACCGGCGTGCTGTCATCGTTCATCTTTGACTTTGCGGTGAGGCGCACCGTCATGTTATTGTCAACAATTCCCAAGTAACTGTAACTGTTTTCATTATCGGGGCCCGTCAACAGACTGGCGAAGTGTGGCGCGGGGCCAGTGAATCGTGGATTGTCTTTCTTCGGCTGACGAATTTTGAAAGTGTAATGCGTCCCGCGTCCATTGTCAACGGTGAAAGTGGCGTTGCCACCCAAGAAGAAATTCTTGTCAAGTTTGATGGTGTTCGTTGTCATGGTTGCAGGATACACTTCTTTTAAGAAATGTCAAGCGTTACAAATTTGGGGAGCGACTCCGCTCCCCATTAAATTGTGTTACTTTCCTTGCAACATTTCCGCAATGGTCAAATGAATCGGAGGGATTCCGAACAATTGATGTTCACCCCAAGGATGACCGTCAGTGCGGTTCAAATACACGTCAAAATGCGTTGACAGTGGAATTGGAACACTCCTGCGCAAATCGTCATGGTTGCGGCCGGTGACTTTGGAAAGGTGTTTTCGATTCGGATGACGACCTTGTTTATAGAGATTCCCCCAAGGTCTGTAAATCACCGACAACCCCGCGAATAAATTGTTACCCGCGACGGTGTTGCGGAAAGTTCCAATGTAATTGGAACCGCGTGTGTTTGGATGCGTTCGTTGGAATGTTGGTGTTTTCATATTGTGAAATCAGTTTACCGAAAGTTTAACAAATGTCAAGCCCTTTTGGGTGCGCAGCCGGGCATGTAGTCGTAACCATCAAACCATCCCGTCCCTTTCGTCCGTGAGTCACTACAATGCAATTGGGCGACGGTTAAGGTTACGTTATTGTGGATTGTCCGTGCACCACCACTGCGGCGGTATCTTCGGATTCGATAAATTCTTGGTTCTTCATTCATATTGTAAAGTCAGTTTACACTTCTTTTAACTATTGTCAAGCGTGAGTGCGACGCTTGACAGTTTCCGAAATTGTGATACACTATTGGCGTACCGAAGATCCCTTAATTCCTTTAACGTTACATATTTATAGGTATGGAAAGATTATCAGGCATTTACAGAATAGTTAATAAAACTAATGGTAAGTATTACGTTGGTTCATCAAGTGATATTCATAAAAGATGGAAATATCACAAAGAAGATTTGACAAGAGGAAATCATCATAGTCCATATTTACAAAGGTCTTGGAACAAACACGGCGAAGACAATTTTGATTTTGTAATAGTTGAAATAAATATTCCTGAACCGGACCTTTTAATCATTGAACAAAAATATCTTGACCAATCTAACAGAGATAATTGTTACAATGGTTCTTTTGTTGCTGGTAAGATTGATTTTACTAATGAAGTAAGAAAGAAAATCAGTGATAAACTAATGGGAAATAAAAATGGTGTTGGTCACATTGTCAATGAAGAAACAAGACAAAGAATTAGTAATGCGCAACAAGGGAAACCGTGTTTAAGTCGTGGTAACAATTGGAGAGGAAAAACTTTTTCAGAAGAACATAAGAAAAAATTAAAAGAAGCCAGAAAAAGACAAGTATTTAGTAATGTTACACGCCAGAAACTTAGAGAAAAGATGTTAGGAAATACCCGCGCAAAAAAGAAAACGGCGTTAGTTACTTCCGCCGTTACAATATGACCTACACCGAAAATCAATCTGCAATGTCAATCACACTCTCAGCCTTGACGGTGAAACAAAGCGGTTTTTCATCTTCTGACTTCCGTTTTTCGGATGATTGAATGTAAGGCTCAACGGCTTCATAACTTGCCGGACGACCATTGATTGACCATTCCACAGACGGAACAAGATTGTCGAAACTTGCCGGATAAAGGCGAACATATTGCTGCCCCTTGTGACCGATGATGAAAGGAAATTGAACCCATTCACCCCAAGGTAACGGTTGAACTTCCCCACGTTCACCGTTTGCAATTCCTTCCTGAACTACACCAAGATTTGCGTAATCAATTCCTGAACGAACCCATGCGCAAGTGCGTTTGACAATCAAAAGGGAAGATGCGCCTTTCAAAGTTTTGGCTACACGTTGCCATGTAACCTTGACATGACGACCCCGGCGGGATTCGATTTGTTGAATTATTTCAGTTGCTATCATATTGTATTTCAGTTTATTGTTTATTTTACCAACAAAAACAGTTTACACTTGTTTTGAGAATTGTCAAGCCTCAACGAAGATAAGCGGGCCCATAAGGACCCATTGAGCCAATCCCGTTTTTGTCGTCAAAAATGTTGCCCCTTGCGTGTTTCGCGGGTGCTTTCCACGTTGCCGGTTTCAAAACGTCACCATTGGTGCGGTCAATAAAAGCGTGTGCGGAATTGTCACGCATCACACGAACATAACGGGTGCCAAAGGTTGCCGTCACGGATGGAATTGGAAGTCTGGAAAAATTTTGAGTCATGTCATCCGTGACTATTTTGGTGACGCCTGTTAGCCACGATTGAAATTGTGGGGTGTTGTCATTAACAAGGATATTCATATTGTGAAATCAGTTTACCAATGTTTTAACAAATGTCAAGCCTTGCGCCGAAGTTCACGGATGATTCCCGAAATGTGCAACAAAAAGTGAAAATCCAAGTTAAGACAAAGAAGATGTAACACTATTCTGCCCAACGGTTTTTCAGAAAGTTTTATTTGACGTTCAGCGCTCATATTGTAGGTGTATCCTAACAATCTTTTAACAAATGTCAAGCGTTACCACATTAACGATAAAGGAATCACGGGTCGCGGAACTGCCTTCCGGCTTGGTTCGCCTCACAAAAATAATTTATCAAGTTCTCCCCGATTGTCAAGCGCCACAAAATAAAAGGCGCTGACAGGGATTTATAAGTGCCGGGCCACGAGCATCACGCTCAAATATCCCGGATTTCCCTACCAGCGCCTCACCAGCTTACTTCTTGCAACGGCCGGTGAAAATACGGAAACTGTTGTCACGACCGGGCTGACGGCCACCGAAGGTAAAAGATTGGCCATCACCAAACGACTTGCGCCACTGTGAACGTGCGAATTGACGATTGTATGTTTTTTTCATAATGGTTGTTTTCTGTTACGTTGTTAATTTACCAAAGTGTTTTGATTTGTCAAGCGTGATTGCGCCCAAAACCACCGAGCAACTGTGTCGGTTCAACCGACTTGACTGCCCGAATTTCGGAGAAACCAACATGATGCTTCATCAGCATGGTGTCAGTCAATGCGGTGTTATTAAAAGGTGTTTCCATCAAAGTTTCGTTGCACTTGCCATCACGATACCAAACGACAATGCACATTTTTGTGGTAGGAAGTCTGAAATTCGTTTTCATATTGTTAATTTATCAAATGTTTTACTAATGTCAAGCGTTGTTATTTGTGAAGTAAACCCAAACACGCCTTGCCGTTCAATTTCCACAGTGTGCGGCCACCGATGGCCCGGCGACCTGCGGCTTTCTTTGCTTCATCTGTTTGCGCCACCGAATCTTCACTTGTGACGTTGGTAAACCCATCATTTTCAACCACATCCGCCGCCCACTGCCATTGTGGTTCAACCGAAACCACACTCAAAACCTTTTTTACCTTGCCGGATTGAATAAGTTTTTGGATGCCAGTTTTGATGATTTTGTCAAGCAATTCGGTTTGTCTTGCGGTAGGATTAGCGAGCCAAGGATAACCACGAACAAGATGCTCTCTCATTTGTGGGATGGTAAAAGTGAGCCAGTGGCGGAGTTGGAACATCGTTTTGATTCCCGTGTGGATTTTATCAGTGTAGTTTTCCACCGGCCAAACCATTTCCTGTAAATCTTTCTTCATATTGTGAAGTTAGTTTACGCTTTGTTTCAACAAAAGTCAAGCGTTAAACGTAAGACACAATATTCAGCCGAGCCATGATGCGTGACTCATTCCTTTCACCCATAGGATGGTCAACGGTTGACTCCGTTGCCTTGTCGTAAAATTCGTCAAAGGTGAGCGGCTTCGCCCAATCTGCGTCAAGATTTTTCCTGTCCCATCCATCAGGGTCAATAACGGTTATTCCCATAATCCGTTCCCACATTGAAGGTAAAAGTTTTATATTCATATTGTGACGACAGTTTACACTTGTTTTAAGAATTGTCAAGCGTCGAAGTGAAGCTTGACAATAGTTAAACTTTTGGTAAATTAACAATATGAAACGAGTGAAGTGTAAATCGGGAATTGAAGGGTGGCAAATGCGTCTCAAAAATGTTTATGTTGGTGTTTACTCTGAATGGGTTTACTACGCAGAACTTCGGGGATTACACCTTAAACTTGGTTACACTACACCAAAAGAAGCGTGGTTAGCAAATCCTATGGTTCAAGGTTCGGTTAATCCATCCGACTTTTGCAAGGTGAACGCTTGACAATAGTTAAAACAATGTTAGACTGGTTTCAGTGAAAGATGTGGCTGAAAGATGCCGGAGAGTGGGGGACCGGAGGATCCCCAAATCACTTTAACGATAATTGCTGCGCTTGACAAACGATGTTAAAAATGTTAAAGTGCAGTATGCGTCAAAAAGTGTGCGCAATTATAGTCTATTGATATGCGTTATGGCGTCCATTGGGTTTCGTTGACTTTAACGTTACCGATGTATGTTTGGCCGCATGATCTGCATTTTAGCTTACCGTGGACAGAAATTTCATTATATGGACGCGTTCGCACTAATCCATCCAGACGATGAATTCTGTAATTTTTTGCGCGGGTAACACGTTCATATTCCTCAACGACCACAACATTAGTATGACCATTTCGTTTGCAGTTTGAAACTGCATTGTAGTGTTTCCACCAATTGAGGATAAAACGTATTAAAGCCATACGAAGTCAACTTTACCACTTGGATACCGACTCATCCATGTAAGAATGTCAACGGAAGTTGCTTTGATAGCTTCATCCATTGTAACATCAGCACCCCTTTCAAAAACCAATTCAGAGTTCACAGGAATTTTGGCATCCTTGTCAGCGAAAAATCGAATGAAAAATCGTTTAATCATATTGTTGCCAATTTATCAAATGTTTTGTTTTAGTCAAGCGTTTACCACGCCAACTTTCGAGCGCGGGGTAGCGGGAATTTCAGCGCGGGGTAGCGGGAATTTCAGCGCGGGGGGTCCCAAATTATTTTTCGCGGGGGTACTACCCGCCCACATGGGAGTGTACCATTCGTCCACAAAAGTCAAACATACCACGACAACCATCATACTTCGGCGTCCCGAACAATTGGCGAAGCGTTGCATCATCTTCACCGGGAATTGGATCGGGTCCTTGTTCAAGAACAACACTGGCTCCAATTAACATGGCACTTCGTATCTTTATCCGAAGAGTCACTTCTTCCGTTTTCGATCGTGGCGTGAAATTATCTTCAAGAAATGATTCAGCACGCTTGTCAATTTCAGCGTAGATGTCCATAAATTAAATGGTTTCAAGAAACAACCACTCACGGTCTTTGCCAGCCCAACAGTAACGGGTGTAACCAAGACCATTTCTGAGTTCAGTCAACACAATGTCATAGATAACACCAATACCAAAAAGGCTATCAATGTCATCACGGTTGACCAAAAGACGGTTTCCTTGTTCTTGAGTTCGGATTGAGAGTTCCGTAAACCAAATTTTGGCTCGTTCAAGTGCCATGTTGTTCATAATGGCTTAAATATACAAAACTTTTAGAAAATGTCAAGCGCTGAAAATATGGTCAATTTCCGACCATACTAGATGATAACAGACCTTGCCACGAAACTTGCTTCGATAGAACCTAAGATGCCAATCCTTGCTTAGACGGACTCCTTTAGCCCAACGACCTACAACATAACCAAGATAATCGGCTAACCATTTGATATTCACATACTTGGCAAAGGTTTTGTAGGTGATTTGTCTATCATGTGAGTACAAATCTTCCAATTCAGCAACCGTGCATGATCCGTCACAACAACGGGCAATTAATGGTAATTTGTCATTCACACCGTCAATTTATCAAAGAAATTGATACGGTCAAGCGTTGACAGGAGATAAACGGTAATCAGCAGGCCCCTTTAATCGAATGATTTGTTCAGTTCGACCAGTAAGAGGGGCGTCAAGTTTGGAAACATCATCAACGGTGAAAAGGATAGCCATGTTTGGAACACTAAATTGAAATTTGGGTGGATAATCATTACTGATTGTAGTAAGAACGCCTACCCATGAATCTGATTGCGTTCCGTATCCGGGTCGGACAACTACAACAATTTTGTTGTGTAGTAAAGTCAACTCATGTTCGGTTTGTTCTACGTTCACGACCATAATATAACAAAGACCATGAAATTGTCAAGCCTTTTGAAAACGCTTGACATTTTATAAAAGTGTAGTAATGTAATCGGTATGATTATTTCAAAAGTGGTTATCGGATTCGTAACTCAACGATACGATACTGAAAAGAAACAATTTCTTGACCAAGAGTTTCACGCATCAGATGACGTGAATTGGGAAAATGAAATGGGTGAATCTGTGGATGCCCCTCAGAATGATAATGGTGATGAACCTTATCTGAATTATGAAATGATTCAGCCTGCCGCTCACGATTTCAAAATCGGTGATTCAGTTATTGCCATGCCTGATGGTGACGATAACTGGCATGAATTTCAGGGAACGGTAAAACTCTTTCGTGACAATGGCAACCTTATCACCATCAAAGACCAAAACGATGATTGTTTTGACTGTCGGCCCGGTCAATTAAAACATTTATGAAAAAAATACTGTCTCTAATTGTGGCAACGTTTTTATTTGTTGCCTTCTCACACGCCAAAGTCAACCTTGTTGTCAATGACGTTCGGGAACAAGTTGGATTGTGGCAGAGTGAAGTAGCGGGCATCACGGCATCTTACAACGCACTGGCCGCTGACTACAACGCACAAATGTCGAAAATCAATTACCGATTCTGTAATGTCGGCGATTTACCAAGAGGGGCAACGGACCCCCTTCCACGCGAATTTAAGCCGTATCAGACAAAGTAATAATAATCTTCGGAAGAGGGTTGCATAACGTTGAGTGCTCGTGAAAACGGGCACTTGACTTTTTTTCATGTCCATCTTATATTTATAGGTGATATGAAAATTAAATTTAACAAGCAAGTAACAGTTGACTTTTTGGATCATATTGATGAAGTATCAAATGTATATGACCATGAAAAAACCTTCTACCACAATCAGATTGTGGAATGTGAACGTATAGAAGAAACCATTCGTGGATTTGTTGATATTGTTTTTGACAATGGCGACATTGCGGTTGGTGTTCCAAAGGAAGGCTTGACAATTTTATAAAGATGTGTAGAATTTAATTATGTCAAATCGAAAAGAAAAAGGTTACTCTCACAAAAAGGCCGATGCTCGCAAAGACCTAAAGCGGGAGCAAGCGGAAGATCGTCAGGTCAAGTATTCCTCACTAACACGAGCCGAACGGATTGCTGTTATCAGCAATCGTCCCGGTGAAAGCAAGCGTGAGCTTGCTCGTATCAAGTTGATGAAGTGATTTTTAGCAAGCCAGTGTAGCTCAATGGGAGTTGTAGATGAGTAGTGAGAGGCGGGAGATAAACTAGGATAATGCCCGTGGGTAACGAAAGTTTGTGACTTGTGACGTTAGGTGAATTGTTCCCCAAGCTTGGGAGCCCGGAACCGAAGTCAATCCGAAAGGGTAAAGAGCGACAGCTGTAATAAGCTGGAGGCGGTATTGGTTCAAGTCCAGTCGCTGGCACCAATTTTGACGGCCAGAGACGTGAAAAGCGTATGCTGACTAAATCGTGTTAAGGGATTGGACTATGGCACGATTGACCAAGAGGCGTTGGTAATGGATTGAATCCTACTGGACACCAATTTTTAAGAACAAAGGGAAGGGTGAAAATGTCAGGCGACATCCTGATAACACTCCAAAAGTAGGAACGGCCTCTGTCAAGGTTGCTACTAACTTTGTTCCGTTTTATAAACGCTTGACAATTTATAAGTGATATAATATACTTATTCATAATGACTGAACTGGCTGAAACTTATCGAATAGCGGAAAACCTTGTCATCCAACGGTATGCTACGAAACCTGACAAGGATGGACGTTCTCAATTTTGGCGTGTCAAGGCCATTCTGGAAGACAGAAAAGCTGGTAAAGACAGTCGGACTCTCCAAACATTTGCAGAAGATGTGGATGCAATGGTTACTGATTTGTTGACACAGAAATCTAATATCATTTATTCTACAATGAATTCGTCGGCGCCTGTGGCTTCCCTTGAGCCTGTTAAACCGGCAAAGCCTCACAACAGTAAAAATTTACCACTGCAACAGCCACCATTCATTAATCCAAGTTAAGAGATTCTTATGGGTAAGACCTACAAAGACGGACGCTTCCACAAGAAATATCAACCTAATTACGAAAAGAAACGCCGTAAGGGTGTATTTAAGCATCGGAAGTTGATTGAAAACGAAACACCCGAACCTGACGTGGATAATTGTGACCGGGTTGACTTTCTTCGGTAACGCTTGACATTTCTAAAAGTTTCTATAAATTAACATTATGATTGCTTGCATTGACGGCGGATTAATTTGTATTCCTGTTACGATCCTTTGCATCATCTTTCCTTCATTTGGCGCTTGGTTATTTTGCAAGTGGCACAAAATCTGCAAAAAATCGTGTAAGTGTGACTGCCATGACAAAAAACCAAACACAGAAACCGATGAAGAAAGGCGTCAAAGAGTCGGTAAGTGGGCATCAGACTAACGCTTGACTTTATAAAAACTTTTGGTAAATTAACACCATGATTAACACTATTGAAGTTAAGTTACGGCTTTCCGTTCATTCCGAAGATGATGGGTTTCTGGATGAAAATTCTGTCAAAGGATTGATCAATCAAGGAATGGCTACCATCGCTGATAATGTTACCGATTTGACTGTCGTAGGTGAAGTTGAGACTTCTCCTGATTCCATTAACGTTCAAGTGGTTGGCCTTAAAGTCAACAAAAAACGGAAATCTCTCTTATCCTTCGGAACCGAAGATGTTCCTTGGGGACGTGATTGACGCTTGACAGTTTCAGTCTTTGTGATATAACAACACCACCATGAATCACCTTGAATCATTCGGTTCAATCAAACATTACAGGTCTTTAATCCTTGCGGTCAAAGACAATCCTTATTTGTGGCATAAAGTCGCCCGTATCCTCTGTAAACTGCGCCGCGACCTACATCCTTGGCAAGTGGTTGACCGTGAAACACAACTTCGTGAAGGGGAAAAATACGCCACACAGGCCTTGAAAGATAGCAAACTTCCCCGTGACGTGAAAATATTTATGATTTTGGGAATGATGAGTGAATTTGGTTTCAAGTTTGAAAAGTAAAACTTATGATTGAACTTCTTGTATCTTTAACAACAATTTACATCTTTCAGGTTGCCATTGTGGCATTCCTTATGGTTATGGATGGCATACACGAAGATGCACAACTTTTCAATTGCAGGAGAAACATCATTGTGGCATTCATTCCCTTCGGATGGATTTATGGTGGTCTAAAGTATGTTGTCACTCATTACAAAGGATTGAAGTAACTTTATGAAAAACTTTTTCAAAACATTTCTGACTGACTACGCATTTTTGGTGTGCGATTTCGGTGTGGGATTCATTGTTGCCTGTCTTTATTGGTATTTTCTTTCTCTCCCCCACGCAATATCTTTCATAATTTGTTTCACAATACTTGCTCCAATTGCGTATTACATTACGGTTTACAGACCGGAACAAAAGAAAAAGTTACGCAACCCTTTACATGAACTGATTATAGGAGAAATCATGTTCATAATGCATTTGGAGAAACTGTCTATGGCCAAGGAACTTGACCTAAAAGCGTCACGGTTGGGCAGATGAACGCTTGACTTCAACAAAACTTTTGGTAAATTATCACCATGATTCAATTTCTTCAAGAAACTACGTTGACCATCGTTGAGGGTTTTGACGAAGCAACGGACACCATCACTGAACAGTTCACGGAAACTTTTCAACCCAGCGAACCTGTTGACGCTGACATTGTGAGTGAAAAACTAGACAGTCCTTATGTTGACCTTCAATTCGGCGGTGGTGGTGGAGTTGCCTTTGGTGTCACACGGTCATGGTTCAAAATAGTTCCCGATAAACGCTTGACATCTCAACAACTTTCTGTATAATACAATCATGAACAGACTGGAAATTTTGGTTCTGAATCGTTCAGCAGAGATTTACACCAAATATATTGACATCCCAAGTGTTATGGGATTTCTTCACCGAACAGGCAGACCAAACAATTTCAGTATTGTCGCCCATAAAGGACCAAAAGCAATTTTCATTGAACGACTTGACCCGTCAACTTTGGTTAAAACTTTGACCGATTTCCAAAATCAACCGTAATTATACAATATTATGATACCAACATGGTTTTTATTTTTCAGTTTGTTCTTTCCACGTTTTACGATTTTCTTTACATGGTTGTTCAGTTCACTTCCAGTTTGGACTGGCGCCCCTTGGTTTCTCAAATTTCTAATGGCTGGATTGGTTCCACGAATTCTGATTCTCTGTTATATCGGAATCATCATGGGACTTTGTCTGTGGTTCTGGGTTCACGTCATCGCCCTATTAATTGCCAGCTTTATAACCTATGTAAGATTGGCAACAAATAAAATTGATTAAGATGTTTGTTCATGGTAGTCCCCAAGGGCGCCCGATTCGTGGTGTTTCGGGCGCTCTTCCCTTTTATGAGTAACCGTTCACTCAAAGTTGAGTTGTATAAAAAAGACCCCCGATGTCATTGGTGTAGAAGAGTAACAAAACTTATTTGTGACCCTGTTATCCATAAGGTTGACCCACTCATGGCAACGATTGACCACATCGTTTCCCGTTACCACGTTCATCGCTGGGTGAAGAAGAAAAAAGGTCAACGGCGCAAAGTCTTGGCGTGTTATGAATGTAATCACAGTCGATCAGTCAAGGAAACTCTCTGTCTGTCCCGAGCCGAAGTGTTAAAACGCAGTCAAGGTTTCTCTTTGTCTCCCCGTGGCAAGCCAAAAATTATCAAACCTTTACCTACCGCACGTGAAGCTTTGAAAAAGTTGAACGCTTGACATTTATTAAAGTTTTGTTAGATTGTGTCTATGGACGACGCTATCGAAAAAGAAAAACTGTTCGCTCAACTTCGTGACGTTGAGTGCGCACTCTCCCCAGAAAACCTGTGGATGGATGGTGAAGCTTCGGCTTCTCACGTTCGCCGCGAAAGCGCCAGACTCAATCGAATCAAACGCGGCATCATTGCACAGCTTGGTTATGAACCAACCGTCAAAGAACTTTTCAATATTGCATAACCATGAATGAAACAGATTTCAACAAATTTCTGAATAGTGATATTTACGAACTCAAACCTGAACAACTTGAGAGACTTTTTAAAGTCTTTTACGAAATGTTTGATAGTCGTTATTACTCTTTCGGCAAAAGTTTACCCGCCGATGCTCTTGCATGGCGTACCAAGCAGGCACACTTGCTTCTTAAACATCGTAATGACAAGAAATTACCACCAAGGCGGTGAGGCTTGACAATAGTTAAAATAATGTTAGACTGTCCTTGTTGGTGAGGCCGACTGAAAAGCGCCAAGAGTAGGGTACCGGAAGATCCCCTAATCACTTTATCGTTAATATGTTTCTGGAGGTCAGCGCTTGACTATTTGAAAATGTTTGATAAATTAACACTATGATTTTCAACACCACAAAGAATTTCATGTTGTCTGCGTTAAGACGGGAAGGATTTGACGAAAACACAGATGCCTTGAAATTCGGAGCACGCAATCAAAAGCT
>Ga0315295_10002293_pt1 | contig 16249 bp, 19 predicted proteins | sample YL17G14_0_MG_FD_204453 | JGI IMG/M metagenome (GOLD analysis project Ga0315295, IMG submission 204453) | Sediment microbial communities from Yellowstone Lake, YNP, Wyoming, USA - YL17G14_0 | ecosystem: Environmental > Aquatic > Freshwater > Lake > Sediment | place: USA: Wyoming | collected... | reverse complement strand
AGGTCCCCGGGGTCGAGTGGTGCTCCCTGCACCGCGGCCACCTCGAGCACGAAGCCGAGGCCTTCGGCCTGCCCCAGCCGCTGCGCGAGGCGGCCGACTTCCACGACACGGCGCGCGTGGTGAAGGGACTCGACCTGGTGGTCTCGACCGAGACCGCCATCCCCAACCTCTCGGCGGCCCTCGGCGTGCGCACCTGCGTGCTGACGAGCCCCGACACCGACTGGCGCTGGCGCTCGTGGTACGCGGGCGTGACGGTGTGCAGCCAGGACGTACCCGGCGACTGGACTGGTCCTGTGACCCGCGCTCTCGAGGTGATCCGTGGAGAGCTGGCCGCGGCGGCGCCCGCGGCCTGACCCGGCGCGCAGGCAACAGAAGGGACAGGAGGGGAGGGAGGCGCGGGGGCGTCGCGCCGGATGTCGCGGAACCCGGTGTTCCGGGCTCAGCTCTCTTGCGGCTTCGGCGGAACCTCGAGGTCCTCGGCCAGCCTCTGGAGCACGACGTCGCGGACCTCCGGGCGGTCGTAGAACCCGTTGTAGATCCGCTCCAGCGTCTCACGCAGGCGTCCCGGCGGCAGCTGGGCGATGAACTCGCGCTCGTGCTGCAGCTGCTCCTGGAGGCTGCGGGCGGCGTCCGAGATCTGCACCTTGTCCCGTGCAGCCTTGGCCGCCTCCGGGGACGGTACATGCTCCTCGGACTGCGCCGGCGGCGGTGCCGCGCTCCGGTCGAGCCGGCCGGGCCCCGTCTTGGGCGTCGAGCCAGGCTTGGTGGGTTGGATGTCCATGGCCTTCTCTCCGAGCCGGGGGGTGTTGGGCCGGGCTCACGCCCGCAGGCGCGCCCCTCCGAGGGTACCCAGCCTTTCCGGCCTCATCGTAAGTGTCGGATGGGCCGGTGCCGACTTGAGGATGCCGGAAAGTTCTTCCGGTTCCCCCTGTGAGAGAGGAGTTTGTACCACTCAGGCAGGGGCCGTGGAAAGCCCCGCCGCGATGTTCCGGTTGATGTCGATGAGCGCCTGGAGCTTGTCCGGGCTCGGCTCGGCCATCACCTGGAAGGTCCTCTTGTCCACGAACGCGCTGAGCCGCAACAGGTTGACCCTGAGCTCGACCGGCATCTCGTGCTCCGGCCGGGCCAGCTCGCTCTGGAAGAGGGTCCAGAGCCTGAGGTTGTGGCGGAGGGCCTCGTTCAGTCGTGCGGGGCGGTCCGGGTCTTCCCACCCGCGCTTGCAGGTCTCCAGCATCTGGGCGCACTTGGACAGCGCCGCCGCCTCCAGCTGCCGGTTCGTGACCGCGGTCTTCGCACCCTGCTCGTAGGCCTGTCGGGCGTTAGTGAACATCGGACACCAGTCCGCGCTCGCGGTGGAGCAGTTCCCGGGCGCTCTTGAGAGCCTGGTAGATCCGCCCGGCCGTGAGCTGCTCCTCGACCGTGCGGAGTATGGGGGCGAGGCTCGGAGCGGCCTGCAGCACCTCGGCCGCGAGCTCGATGTAGGTGGCGTGGTGTTCGGTGATCCGTTCCTCGTCCACGTACATGAGCTGGAGCGCCATGTAGATCCGCTCGCAGGGCGTCCGCACGGCGCTCGGGCTCAGGATGTCGGGCTCGCGCAGCACCGGGACCTCGTTCTCGATGAGCAGCGCGGCCCTGGAGTCGCCGTTGCGGATCACGGCGCCGCCCACGATCACACGCTCGTGGGGCTTCAAGGTCAGGCGGAGGGCCATGCTGTGTCCTGGTCGCGCGTGGCGGAAGGGGTTAAGGGGTGGGGAGTCCATTCCCCGTGAGACCGCGATCCCTGGCCCCGTGGGAGGGCGGCGGGCTCGCGCCCGCCGCCCCGTCTACGGGTGTGACTCCGACTAGAACAGCCGGAGGATGCTCTGCTGAGCCTGCGAGGAGAGCTGCAGGGCGACGATGCCGAGCTGCTGCCGCGTCTGCAGAGCCAGCATGTTCGCGCCTTCCTCGTTCGGGTCGGCCGCCGTGAGGTTGTCGGCGCCCGTGGTCAGCGTGTTGATGAGGTTCGTGGTGAACTCCTGGCGGGTGGTGATGACGCCAGCGTTCGACGACAGGGTCTTGCCGTTCGTGCGCAGCGTGTTCAGAGCCGCGTCGAGGTCGGCCACCGCCGCGTCCACGTTCCCGTCCGTCGCCCAGCTGCCGGCCGCGGCCGCGATGCCGAGACCCGAGGAGCTGCCGTCGAAGCCCGTGATCGTCAGGGTCGACGTGCCGGACTCGTTGAACTCCACCACCCAGCTGCCGGAATCCAGGAAGTTGGTGCCCTTGTACCCGGCGTCCGTGGCCAGCTGGTCGATCTGGCCCATCAGCTCGTCGTACTGGGTCGCCAGGGCGGCCCGGTCCGTGGTGGTCGCGCTGCGGGCGGCCGCGGTGAGACCCTTGGCCTGCTCGATCAGCTTGGTGACGGCGTCGATGCCCTGCGAAGCCGCCTGAACGGCCTGGATGGCCTCACCCATGCTGTCCTTGCGGGCCGCGAGGTCACCAGCGCGGCTGCGGTGGGCCGCCGCGGCGAAGTAAGCCGCCGGGTCGTCCACCGCGGTGTTCACGCGCCGGCCGGTCGCGAGGCGCTGAGTCGTGCGACTCTGCAGCGCCGAGATCAGCTGGAGGTTCACCAGGTTCCCGCGCATGCCGCCAGCGAGGGTGATGTCGTTGATCGCCATGGTACCGCACCCCTTTCTAGGGTAAGTGGGAGACTAGCCGGGCTTCTGCCCGGGGCCGGCCTCGTGCCGACAACCCTAGCGTCGGAGGGGACCTGTGGAACTTGAGGGGGTGGGCGTTATGGCTCGCGCCGGGGGGACGACGCGTGTCTCGCCGGAGAGCGGGACCGTGCGGAATGCACTGCCGCCCGGGGGGTGGCGCGGGCCGGCACGGGCCGGCCCCACGGCTCAGCGCAGGTAGTCGAGGAGGTTGGTGGAGAGGACCTTGCCGATGGCCGTGTAGGCCCGCTCGAGTGCGGACTGGGCCGCCATCAGCCTGATGGTAGCCTCGGCGGGATCGGCGTTGCCCAGGGAGTCGCGCTGGTCCGACAGGCTCGCGATGCGAAGGAGGAGGCTCTCTCCCGTCGTCTGGATCTGCTGCAGGCGCGCGCCCGTCTCGGCCTGGGCCGCTATCATCTGGTTCTCGGAGTCCTCGAGCCCGGCGATGGCCGCCTGGACCTGGAGGCCGGTGCCCACGGTGAGGCTGCGCTCGAGCTCGGCCACCCCCGCCAGGGCCCCCTCGAAGAAGGCATCCCCCGGATGATTGGTCGGCATGAGCGTGCCCTTGTCGATCTCGACCTGGCGCAGGGTGCTGTCGCCGACGTAGGTGCCGTCGCGCAGGAACGGCGGGGTGGCCGTCTGTCCGCCACCGAAGATGTACTCGTTGCCCAGGCGGGTGTTGCCCAGCGCCACCAACTGCTCGCGCAGCTGCTCGATGGCCGTGACCGCGGCCTGCCGGTCGGGGGAGAACCGGTCCATCCCCTCCACGCCGATGGCGAGGTCGCGGATCTTCTGGAGGATCTCCCGGGCGCTCGTGATCGTCACGTCCTCGGTATTCAGGCGCGTGGCGGCCTCGGTGGCGTTGCGCTGGTACTGCCCGAGGTCCCGCAGCTCGCTCTGCATGTGCATGACCTGCGTGGCCTGGATCGGGTCGTCGGAGACCGTGCGGATCCGGCGGCCCGTCGTGACCTCCTCCTGCAGGCGGCCGAGCAGACGCTGGCCGTCCCGCACGGAGCGGAGGGCGCTGTCCTGGAACATCCTGGTCGAGATCCTCATCGCATCCTCGTCGAGCGTAGTGACACCGATTCAGGTATCGGTTAGATTCGCCGCAGCTTGAGTCGCGTGGCTTGATCCTGAGGCCGCCGCGGAAGGGCCGGGCGGGATGGCGGGTGCGCCGGCCGCAGGGTCCGCCCCCGCGGGACCGCCGGCCCCGGGAACGGAGAGGGCCATGTCCACGATCCTGTGCATCGATGACGAGCCGTCGGTCGGCGTCGTGCTCGAGCACGCGCTGACGCAGATGGGGCACCAGCCCGTCCTGGCGACCAGCGTTGACGAAGGGCTGCGGGCGCTCGCCCAGCAACCCGTCGACCTCATCATCTCCGACTACCGCATGCCGGACGCCACCGGCCTCGACCTGCTGGAGGCCCTCCGCCAGCAGGGCTACGAGGTCCCGGTCATCATCATGACGGGCTACTCAAGCATCGAGCATGCCGTGCTCTCGATGAAGCACGGCGCGGTGGACTACCTGAGCAAGCCCCTGCGCCAGGAGACCCTCCGCATCGCGGTCACCAACGCCCTGGAGGTCAACCGGTTACGGCGGGAGAACGAGGAGTTCCGCCGGGAGATCAACTCGCTGCGGGGCGCGCGCACCATCGTGGGCGAGAGCAGGGCGCTCCGGACCGCGATGGAAACGATTGCCGCCGTGGCGCCCACCCGGGCCACCGTCCTGCTCGAAGGCGAGTCGGGCACCGGCAAGGAGTTGTTCGCCCGGGCGCTGCACGAGCAGAGCCCGCGCGCCCACCAGCCCTTCGTCACCGTGAACTGCGCGGCCCTGCCGGAGGGCCTCGTGGAGAGCACGCTCTTCGGTCACGAGCGCGGCGCCTTCACGGGCGCGAGCGCGCGCGCGCACGGTGCCTTCGAGCGGGCCCACGGCGGCACGCTGCTGCTGGACGAGATCTCGGAGATGCGGCTGGACCTGCAGTCCAAGCTGCTGCGCGCCATCCAGGAGCAGGAGATCGAGCGCGTGGGCGGGCACCAGCCCATCAAGGTGGACGTGCGCATCGTGGCCACCACGAACCGCGACCTGCTCGCCGAGGTGCAGGCCGACCGCTTCCGGCGCGACCTGTACTACCGCCTCAACGTGATGCCCATCCGCACCCCGCCGCTGCGCGAGCGGCTCGAGGACGTGCCGCTGCTGGTGGATCACTTCGTCAGGACCGCCGCCACCTCCCTCGGCGTCCGGCCGCCGGAGGTCCCTCCCGAGACGCTCGAGCTGCTGCAGCGCCGGCCGTGGCCGGGGAACATCCGCGAGCTGGCCAACGTGATCGAGCGCGCGGTCATCCTGTGCCGCGGTGGCAGGCTCCTGCCGGCCGCCTTCGGCGATGGCCTGCCGGCGGTGGCCGCCCGGGCCGCCGGGTCGTCGCCGGCAGGCGCCACCCCCGAGATGCCCATCAACCTCAGGGAGCTGGAGCGGCTGGCCATCGAGCGCGCGCTCAAGGCCACCGGCGGCCACCGCGTGCGCGCGGCCGAGCTGCTCGGCATCAGCGAGCGCACGCTGCGCAACAAGCTCAAGCCCGGCGCCGTGGCCGAGTAGCCGGGCCGGCGCGCGGGCTGCGCCCGCCGTCGCCCACGGGGGACGCTCTCCCGCCCGGGAGAGGATGTGCCCCCGGCACCGGAAAGCCCCTCCGGCCCGGTGCGGCACTTTCTTCCGGAAACGGCCCCGGACTCCCTGACCCGGGCCGCGCCGTCACCGACGTCGCGCTCGCCGCCCCCGCGCGCAACCCGCGCCGCGCCTGAGGTTTCGCGTCCGTGCGGGTCGCGCGTCCCGCTCCTCCCCGACGGGCGGCACAGGCGTTGCTTTTCCCCCCGCTCGCAGCATCCACGCACTGGAGGCACGATGCTCAAGGCACTCTTTGGTCCCTCGACCGTCACCAGCATGCTCCGTGGCGGCCTCGAGGAAGCGAGCGCGACGCACAAGGCGATCGCGCGACGCGTCTCGAACGCGCTCTCGTCCAGCTCCAGCGTCCAGTTCGCCGACCAGCTCGACGCCCAGAAGGCGCAGGCCCGCGTCAGCGAGGAGGACCTCGAGCACGACATGACCGCGCTCGCCGACACCCAGCTCCGGTACGAGGCCGACGCGAAGCTCCTGCAGGCGGCCTACCAGCGGCTCCGGACCGCGATCCGCGATCGTGGCTAGCATCGGACCGTTCCCCATCTGGCCGCGCCCCGTGCGGCAGCTCCTCAGCCCGCTCCAGGCGAGCGCGCGCGGCATGTCCATCCAGCAGCGCTTCCTCGAGACCATCGCCGCGAACATCGCCAACGCGCAGACCACGCGCACGCCCGAGGGCGGCGCCTACCAGCGGAAGGTCGCCGTGGCGGAGGGCGACCCGGCCAGCGGCCAGGCCTCGACCCAGACCGTCGCCGACCCGCGGCCCGGCCGGCTGGTCTACGACCCCGGGCACCCCGACGCCAACGCCGACGGGTTCGTCGAGTATCCCAACGTGGACGTCAACACCGAGCTGGTGGATCTGATGATCGCCCGCCGCGTGCACGAAGCGAACGTCAGCGTGTTCCAGGCCGCGAAGAGCATGTTGCGGCGCGCGCTGGACATCTGAGTCACGAGGTCGCCATGAACATCCAGGGTCCCGTCCCGCACCTGCAGCGCATCGCTCCCCCGGTCACGCCGTCGCCCGCGCGACCCGCGCCCGCGGCGACGCCCGGCGGCGAGCCGGCGGCCGCCGCGCCCCAGGAGGCCTCCTTCTGGGACCTGCTGACGGCCGAGGAGCGCGAGTTCTTCGCGCAGCAGTCGTCGCTCGGGCCGCTGACCTACGGTCCGCGCTCCGCCCGCGGCGCCCCGCAGCCGGGACCGCTGGGGCAGCGCGTGGACGTGAAAGGCTGAGACATGATCGACCCCATCGGAGCGAAGAGCGCCATCGTCGGCAGCGCGATCGAGCGGGCGCGCCAGGCCGTCTCCGGCGAGGAGACGGGCGGCGCGTCCTTCGGTGACCTGCTCAAGCGCGCGGTCAACGACACGTCGGCACTGCAGGACGAGTCGAAGGACCTGATCGCCGCCTTCCTGCGCGGCGAGCCGGTCGAGCTGCACCAGGTCATGGCGGCGGCGGAGGAGGCGTCCATCTCCCTCGAGCTGCTGGTCGAGATCCGCAACAAGCTCACCGAGGCGTATCGCACGGTGATGAACATGCAGTGAGCCCCGGACCACTCCCATGAGCGAAACCACGATCCCCATGCCGCGATCCATACTCGGCTTCCACGGCAACCGGCGCTTCCTCCTGCTCGGCGCGTCCGCCCTGCTGGTCCTCGCCGTGTGGCTCGGCAGCCGCTGGGTCTCCACGCCCACCTACGTCACCCTCTACAGCGGGCTCCCGCTCGGGGAGGCCGGCCAGATCGCCGAGCGCCTGGGCAAGGCCAGCATCCGCTACCGGCTGGACGGGGGCGGCACCGAGGTGCAGGTGCCGGTCGCCGACGCCGCGCGCGCGCGGGTCTCGCTCGCCAAGGACGGGCTGCCGCAGAACGGCCGCCCGGGTCTCGAGCTGTTCGATAAGCCGTCCTGGGGCATGACCGACTTCACCCAGCGCGTGACCTACCAGCGCGCCCTCGAGGGCGAACTGGCCCGCACCATCGGCGGCCTGCAGGGCGTGGAGAGCGCCCAGGTGCACCTCGTGATGCCCTCGAGCAGTCCGTTGCGCCGCCTCGAGCGGCCGGCGGGTGCCTCGGTCGTGCTCAAGCTCAAGCCGGGTGCCGCGCTCTCGGCGGACGCGGTACAGGGTATCACCTACATCGTCAGCAACAGCGTGGAGCAGCTCTCGAGCGAAAACGTCGCGGTGATGGACGACGCGGGCCGCGTGCTCTCGGTGCCGTCCGCGGCGGGCTCGATCGCGGGGCGGACCTCGCGGCAGCTCGAGTACCAGCACTCCACGGAGCAGCGCCTGGTCGACAAGGTCGAGGGTCTGCTCGGCACGGTGCTGGGCGCCGGCCGCTCGCGCGCGCAGGTGACCGCCGAGCTCAGCTTCGACCAGGTGGACCAGACCGTCGAGACCTTCAACCCCGACGGGCAGGTGCTGCAGAGCGAGCAGCGCAGCGAGACCGAGGGAGGGGCCGGGGGCGAGGGCACGGGCACGCAGACCGTGGTCAGCAACGCCTACCAGAACTCCCGCACGCTGGAGAAGCGCGAGAGCGCGGTGGGCAAGGTCACGCGCCTCACGGTCGCCGTGCTGGTGGACGACAAGGCGCTGAAGAACGCGCCCAACCTGCGCCTCGACGGCCTCGAGGGCATGGTGCGCGACGCCGTGGGCGCCGACAGCGCGCGTGGCGACCGCGTCACCGTCATGGCGGTACCGTTCGAGGTGGTGGCGCTCCCCGCGGCCGGCAACGGCTCCTCCTCGACCGACAAGCCGAAGGCCGACCCGGTCGTGATCGTCGAGCGTTACGGCCGTCCCGCCGTCAACGTGGTCGCGATCGTCATCCTGGCGATCATCGCCCTGCAGGCGCTGCGCACGGCCGGCGCGCCGCGGGCCGGTGGCGCCCCCGAGGGGGGTGGCGCCCTGTCCGTGCCGAGCATCGAGACCGCGGCGATCGCCCCGCCAGTGGCCAACACCCCCGCGGCGCTGCTCCGCACGCGCATCAACGCCGAGGCGAATGAGCGTCCCGAGACCGCCGCGCAGGTGCTGCGCGCCTGGCTGTCGGAGAACTGATGGGCAACTCGCTCGCCAGCCGCGTGAAGACGCACGAGAGCCTGAACGGCCCCCAGAAGGGCGCCGTGCTCTGCATGGCCCTGGGCACCGAGCGTGCGGCGAGGGTGCTCCAGCAGCTCACGCCCTCCGAGGTGGAGCTGGTCTCGCGCGAGATCGCCTCGCTGCCCTCGGTGAACACCGAGACCGTCACCTCCGTGCTCGAGGAGTTCACGCACGTCTCGAAGGCGGTGGAGTCGGTGGCGCGCGGCGGCGTCGAGTACGCGCAGCAGCTGCTCGAGCAGGCGCTGGGGACGAACCGCGCCCGCGCCGTGCTCGAGAAGATCCAGGACCAGCTCGTCGACACCGGGCTCAAGCGCCTGCGCAAGGCGGCTCCCGAGGTGCTGGCGGGCATCCTGCGCGGCGAGCACCCGCAGACCATCGCGCTCATCCTCGCGCACCTCAACGTGCGCCAGGCCGCCAAGGTGGTGGAGGCCATGGACCCCGAGCATGCCGCCGACATCCTCTACCGGGTGGCGCGCATGGAGAAGATCTCGCCCGAGATGCTGGCGCTGGTCGAGGCGGGTCTGAGCAGCAAGACCGACCTGTCCATGAGCGAGGAGATGACGCTCAGCGGCGGTCCCGCGGCCGTGGCCAAGCTGCTGAACCTGGCGCCCAGCTCGCTCGAGAAACAGCTGCTCGCCACCATCGGCGACCACGATTCCGACATCGCCCGGGAGATCGAGTCCCTGATGTTCGTCTTCGAGGACCTCATGCTGATCGACGCGCGCGGCATCCAGCGCGTGCTGCGCGACGTGGACACCAAGGAGCTGGCGCTCGCCCTCAAGGCGGCCAGCGACGAGCTCAAGGACCACATCAAGGGGAACATGTCCGAGCGCGCCTCCGCGGCCCTGGAGGAGGAGATCGAGATGCTGGGGCCGGTGCGGGTGCGCGACGTGGAGGGTGCGCAGACGCACATCATCGAGATCGTGCGCACGCTCGAGCAGTCCGGCGAGGTCATGATCCGCACCAGCGGGGGCAACGATGACATCATCGCCTGACGCGCCGGCGCCCTACGCGCTGCCCGCGCTGCCGGTCCCGCCCGGCATGCGGGGCGTGTCGCTGGAGCCGCTGCCCGACGGCCGGTTCCCGCTGCCGGAGCTGGATCCGGCGCAGGTGGGGCTGGCGCCCGGGCCGGCGCGCACCGAGGTCGAGGAGGCCTACGAGCGGGGCTTCGCCGACGGGCTGCGCGAGGGTGCGGCCGGCGTGCAGCCGCGCGTGCGCACCGCGCTCGAGGCCCTGGGCAGGGTGGGGGAGTACCTGCACACCGCCCACACGTCGTTCCTGCGGGACCGCGCCCGCGACCTGCACGGGCTGGCGCTGGCGGTCGCGCGCAAGCTCGTCCAGCGCGAGATCACCGCGGACCCCACGATCCTGCGCGAGCTGGTCGAGCGCGCGCTGGAGCTGGTGCCCGCGGAGCCGCAGCTCGAGGTCCACCTGCACCCGGAGGACCTTGCGGTGATCGAGGACGGACTGGCGGCGGCCGCGCCCGACGGGCAGATCCCGGCGATCCGGTGGGTCCCGGACCCGGCCCTCGAGCGTGGCGGCTTCCTGGTCGAGAGCCCGCTGCGCCTGGTGGACGGGCGCAGCGACTTCGCGTTGCGCAGCCTGTACGAGAGGCTCGAGCATGAGTGATCGCAGCCTGGCCACCTGGCTCGACGACGCGCTCGCGCGCGTCGAGGAGACGCCGCGCTTCACCGCCTGCGGCCGCGTCACGCGGGTCATCGGGCAGGTGGTCGAGGTGTCCTCGCTCCCGGTGGGCGTCGGGGAGGTGTGCCGCATCGCGCCCGACGACAGCCACGCCATCCTGGCGCAGGTCGTGGGCTTCCACGAGCGCGGGATCCTGCTCATGCCCCTCGACGAGACCGTGGGCATCCATCCCGGGGCCGTCGTCATCCCGCTGGGCCGCACGCTCTACGCCCACGCGAGCGACCGGCTGGTGGGCCGCGTGCTGGACGGCCTCGGCCGTCCGATCGACGGCAAGGGCCCGCTCGGCCCGACCCGGCGCTGCGCCCTCAGCGCCGAGCCGCCCCATCCGCTCGAGCGCGCGCGCGTCCGCGAGCCGCTCGGCACCGGCGTGCGGGCCATCGACGGCCTCGTGACGTTGGGCAAGGGCCAGCGCATCGGCATCATGGCCGGCTCGGGCGTGGGCAAGAGCGTGCTCATGGGCATGGTCGCCCGGCACACCACCGCCGACGTCAACGTCATCGCCCTGCTGGGCGAGCGCGGCCGCGAGGTGCGGGAGTTCATCGAGCGCGACCTCGGCCCGGAGGGCCTGCGGCGCTCGGTCGTCGTCGTGGCCACCAGCGACCAGGCCGCCGTGGTGCGCGCCACCGGGGCGCTCGTCGCCACGACCATCGCCGAGTACTTCCGGGACACGGCCCGCGACGTGATGCTCATGATGGACTCCGTCACGCGTGTCGCCATGGCCTGGCGCGAGATCGGCCTGGCCGTGGGCGAGCCCCCGACCACGAAGGGCTACCCGCCCTCGGTATTCGCCGCGCTGCCGCGGCTGCTCGAGCGTGCGGGCACGGCGAAGCAGGGCAGCATCACGGGGCTCTACGCCGTGCTGGTCGAGGGTGACGATTTCAACGAGCCGGTCGCCGACGCGGCGCGCTCCATCCTCGACGGCCACATCGTGCTGTCGCGGCGGCTCGCCAACGCGAAGCACTTCCCGGCCATCGACGTGCTCGAGAGCGTGAGCCGCGTGCGCGACCAGGTCGTCTGCCGCGAGCACCTCGAGGATTCCGACACCTTCCTGCGGCTGGAGGCCGCCTACCACTCGCACGAGGACCTGATCGCGGTGGGCGCCTACAAGCCCGGCGCCGACGCCCAGGTCGACACCGCGATCGCGCTGCGGGCGAGGACGCGGGCGTTCCTGCAGCAGCAGGCCGGTGACCATTCGAGCCTGGACGAGGTGCGCGCGCAGTTGCGCGAGCTCGCGGCCCTGGCCAAGGCTCCGAACCGCGGAGGCTCCGCGTGAGCGCCTTCATCTTCCGTCTCGAACGCCTGCTGCAGCTGCGCTCGAAGGCCGAGCGCGAGCGCGCGCAGGCCCTCGGCCGGGCGCTGCGCCACGAGGAGGCTCAGCGCCAGGCGCTGGAGGAGGCCGCCGAGCGGCTCGACCGCTGCGGCGACCAGATCGCCGACGTGCTCGGCGGCGTGGCCCCGGCCGGGGCCCTGACCAATCTCGGCCTGACGGTCGAGGCGGCCGTTCGCCGGGTGGATTCCGCCGAGGACTCCCACCGCGAGGCGCTGGACCAGATGCACGTGGAACGCGAGCGGTTCGGTCAGGCGCGCATGGAGCGCCGGGTCGTCGAGCGCCTGAAGGAGAAGCGGCACGCGGACTGGAGCCAGGAGACCGCGCGCGTCGAGCAGAAGGAAACGGACAGCGTGGCGCACAACCGCCACGGCACGGGGGAGAAGCCCGCATGAAGTTCCTGGTGAGCGGTGGGGCCGCCTTCGTCGTGGCCCTCATTGCCAGCACGATCGTCGGTTTCATGATGGCGCCGCCGCCGCCCAAGCGGCCGGCGACGCAAGAGCCGCCGGGTGTCGAGGCGCCGGTGGACTCCGTCGCGGCGGCAGTGGACGCGGTCCCTGCCTCGCAGGGGGCCCCCGAGCTGACGACGTTGCGGGACACGAGCGCCTCCCAAGCGGCCTCCGTGCCGCAGCGTGGCGCGGCCTCCAAGGCGCCCGAGCCCGTCACGCCCCCGGTGACCCCGGCGCGGCTCGCGTCGGTGTTGAGCGGCCCGGTCCGCATCGAGGTGCGCTCGTACGGGGACGTCGCGAAGATCCTCGTCAACATGAAGCCGAAGGACGCCGGCCAGATCCTGGCCCGCATGAACGACGACAACGTCGAAGGGATCCTGAACACGCTGGGCCCGCGGCAGGCCGCCGTGCTGCTGACGCAGCTGCCGGCCGAGCGGGCCGCAGCACTCAGCCTGCGCCTGATCCAGCACACCCCCCGGGAGAAGCGATGAACCCCATCACCCGTGTCGCCATGGATTCCATGCCCGAGCCGATGGCCGAGACGCCCAGGAGCGCCGCGCCGGAGGACGAAGACGACGCAGACTTCGGCCTGGCACTGGCCACGGCGTCGGCCGCCCAGCCCCAGAGCGCGACGGCCGCGCACCAGCGGCCGGCCGGCACCCAGGCCACGCCCGGCGCGCCCGGCCGCGAGGCCGCGGACGGCGACGGCGCCGCGCCCGACGGTGGCGCCCCGGGCTCCACGACGGCGCCCGCGCCGCCCGGCGAGGCCCAGATGAACGCACGCGTGCTCGACCTCGTGCGCGGCCTGACCGAGCAGGCGGCCCGCGTGGCGCTGGACAGCGCCGCCTGGGCGGGGACCGAGGCGGCGGAGGACCCGGCGGCATCCCTCGCGAAGACGCAGGCGCGGGCCGCCTCACCGGACGTCGCCGTCATCGGCAACCTGCTCGGCCGCGGCGTGCTCGAGCGCCAGGCGCGCATCACGCTCCGCTCGGCGGCGGAAGCCGCCGCCGCGGCGAGCGAGGCCTCCGTGCGCGGCAAGGCGTCGCAGCAGGCCGGGCCCGGTGCCGCGGCCGGCCGGTCCGCACACGCGTCCGGAGACGCGACGCCAGGGTCAGCGCCGGGCGGGGCACCCGCGCCGGCCGACCCCGGTCCCTCCGTCGCGTCCGCGGGACGCGGCGGCGCCTCCGGCGCGGAGGCCTCGCCGGCGCCCCTCGTGGCGGGCACGCCCGCTGTGCCGGCGGCCGGCGGGTCCTTCGACAGCGGCGCCGCCACGTCGGCGGCGGGCGCCGCCCGAGCCGCGACGTTCTTCGAGCCGCCCCCGACACCGCTGCGCGCGGGCGACCAGGTCACGCTCCAGTTCGGGGGCGAGGACGGCCTGGAAGGCAGCCTGCGCGTCGCGGTCCGTGGTCAGACGGTGCGCGCCACCATCCTCTCGAGCGATCCCAACACGGCCGAGCGCCTCTCGCGCGGGCTCGGCGAGCTGCAACGCGCGCTCGGCGAGCGCGGCTTCTCCGAGGCGCGCCTGAGCGTGCAGCAGACCACGCGGAGCCACGACTCCGAGCGGGCGTCGGCACAGTCCGGGCACGGCCGGGACGACGCGCGCCAGCAGGACGAAAGCCACGAGCGGCACCCGGCGCCCCGGCAGGAGCGCGAATCCCAGACGGCCGAGGAACGGCCGCGCCGGCGCCCGTCGCGGCCCCGGGCAGAAAGGTAGGCAGGCGATGATCTCTCCCACCACGTCACCGGGACTGTTCGCCACGTCCACGTCCACGGGCACACGGACCGCGAAGCAGACCCTGGACAAGGACGCGTTCCTCACGCTCCTCGTCACGCAGCTCAAGAACCAGGACCCCATGAACCCGTCGGACGCCTCCGAGATGGCGGCCCAGCTGGCGCAGTTCACGAGCGTCGAGCAGCTCACGCAGCTCAACGACGCCGTGGCCATGCAGGAGCTCAGCCTGCGGGAGGCCACGCTGCTCAGCAAGACCTCGCTCAGCGCCTCGCTCATCGGCCGCAACGTCGTCGTCGAGGGGAACGAGGTGAACGTCCCGGCCAGCGGGAGCGCCCAGGTCCGCGTCGAGGTGGGCGCGGGGGGCGGGACCGCGACGCTGCGCCTGCTGGACGCGAACGGCCACGAGGTGGCCACGCGCGATCTCGGCGCCGTGCCGGGCGGACGACAGACCCTCACGCTGCCCGCCGACCTCCCGGCCGGGACCTACCACTACGAGGTCACGGTCACCGGGGCGAAGGACGCGAAGGTCCCCGTGGTGAGCTTCACCATGGGGATCGTGGACGGGATCAACTTCAAGAACGGCCAGATCGTGCTGCGCATCGGGTCCTTCGAGGTCCCGATGGACGACCTGGCCGAGATCGAACCGGTGTCGGTGCAGCCTCCGCCGGTGGCGCTCCCCTGAGCGTCCCGGACATCGAGCACCGCGACAGGAGGAACACGAGAGAGATCGACAGGGATGGGACTCGGGCCGTCACCGATCGCCAGCCGTATGACCTTCAAATGGGAGACCTCTGACCTATGATGCGCGCCCTCTTCGCCGGCGTCTCCGGGCTCCGCAACCACCAGACCCGGATGGACGTGATCGGCAACAACATCGCCAACCTCAACACCATCGGCTTCAAGTCCTCCCGCGTCACCTTCAAGGAGGCCTTCGCCCAGTTGCTCGAGGGCGCGTCGCGCCCGACCAGCAACCTGGGCGGCACCAACCCCATGCAGGTCGGCACCGGCATGAACGTCGGTAGCATCGACCAGCTCTTCACGCAGGGCAGCCTCGAGACCACCGGGCAGCCTCTCGACCTGGCCATCCAGGGCGACGCCATGTTCATGCTCAACAACGGCCAGCGCATCGTGTACACGCGGGCCGGCAACTTCCAGCTCGACGCGGACGGTCGGCTCATCGCACCCGGCTCGGGCTTCATGGTGCAGGGCATCAACGCCGACGCGTTCGGCAACTTCACCACGACCGACGCCATCAGCAACATCCAGATCCGACTCAACGACAAGGCACCGGCCCAGGCCACCGACCTGATCACGCTGGCCGGCAACCTCGACGCCGGCGCCGCCGTCGGCGCGACGCACAACATGGGCATCACGGTCTACGACAGCGCCGGCTCGCCCCACCAGGTGCAGATCACGTTCACCAACACCGGCCCCGGCCAGTGGACCTGGACCGCCGACTGCGCCACCGCCCCGGTGACCCCGGCCGGCAGCGGCGCCGCGACTTTCAACGCCAACGGCAGCCTCGCGACCTTCACCTACCCGGGCGGGGGCGCGGGCCTGACCCTCACGCCGACCGCCGGCGCCCCGTTCACCGTCGCGATCAACCCCGGCAGCATCAACGGGATCAACGGGCTCGCCGGATTCTCCAACCCCTCGAACGCGGTGGTGAACAGCCAGAACGGCTTCCAGGCCGGCGACCTGCTCAGCATCAGCGTGGACAACAAGGGCGTCATCACCGGCTTCTTCAGCAACGGCGCCACGCGCAACCTCGCACAGATCGCGCTGGCCACCTTCAACAACCCCGGCGGCCTGCAGCGCGCCGGCGACAGCGTGTTCGAAGAGTCCCCGAACTCGGGCCAGGGCGTCATCGGTTTCGCCGGCGGCACCAGTCGCTCGACGCTGACCACCGGCGCGCTCGAGAGCTCGAACGTGGACATCTCGCAGGAGTTCACCGCGATGATCATCGCGCAGCGCGGTTTCCAGGCGAACGCGCGCGTCATCACGACCGCCGACGAGATGCTGAACGAGCTCGTGAACATGCGTCGATAGTCAGCGCGCCCGCGTCGACCGTGCCCCTCTCCCGTGACCGCGGGAGCCACGGATGATCCGGGCCGGCCGGACGGCGCCGCTCCTCGCGGGGCGGCGCCGCTTTCCGGCAAGTTCCTCCTCCCCCCGGGGAAGACCTTTCCGTCCCCTGCGCCGCCCCGTGCGCCGCGGGGGACGTTCCTTCCGCGGTCCACCGGCCGCGCCTCCACCCTGGACCACCGCAAGCACAAGGTGCTCCACGAGTTCGACAGCCGTGCCGCCGCCGTCTGCGCACCGGGCCGGATCTGCCGCCGCCGCTCTCACACCGTGGTACGCCCATTGCTGACCACCGGTCCGGACGACCGCATCCCCACCCGACCTCTTACACGGGGCGCGAGCCCCGACGCGAGTCTGATGATGAGCGAAGAGCCCACGACCGAGACGAAGGCCGCGGCCGCGGCGCAGGAGAAGGGCAGCGAGGGCGCGAAGGGCAGGGACGCTTCCAAGGAAGAGGACGCCGGCAAGGAGAAGGATGCCGGCAAGGAGAAGGACGCCGGCAAGGAGAAGGA
>Ga0315295_10002292_pt1 | contig 16250 bp, 17 predicted proteins | sample YL17G14_0_MG_FD_204453 | JGI IMG/M metagenome (GOLD analysis project Ga0315295, IMG submission 204453) | Sediment microbial communities from Yellowstone Lake, YNP, Wyoming, USA - YL17G14_0 | ecosystem: Environmental > Aquatic > Freshwater > Lake > Sediment | place: USA: Wyoming | collected... | reverse complement strand
CGTGGTCACGGCGATGGCCGCGTGCTCCGGGTCCCTGCCGGTGGCGAAGGCGTTCATGGCCGGGGATTCGATGATGAAGGTGCGCGGCGGTGGGATGCCCGCCGCGATGGCCAGGCCTTCCACGGTATTCACATAGTAGGGGAACTCGTCGTGCGTGACCTGCCTGGCTCCCGCCGAGGCAAGGGCGATCTTGTCGCTGTTGTAGTAGCTCGTGAAGGACATGACGGTGGCGATGATGGCCGCGATGGCCAGCCCCATTATGGCGTACTCTAATCCCCAGATGTAGCCGACGAAGAACCCTAAGGCCAGGATGATCACGATAAAAACGCTGACCAGCATGGCCGATTTCCACTTGTTCTTCGATATCTGGTCGTAGAAAGTCACGCCTCCCTACCTCTCTCTCAACTGTCCGGATACACGCCCCGCGTTCACCGCGGACCGCGATGTCCGGCGCGGCGCCGGGCCACTCCAGGCTATATGGCTTCTGGCCTAGAACTGTACTTTCGGCGCCTCGCGCTCCGCCGCCACCTCGACCTCGAAGTACTCGCGACCTCCGAACTTGCCCGAGAACATGCCGGCCACGATGTTGGCCGGGAACTTCTGGCGGGCATTGTCGTAGGACATCACGCTGTCATTGTAGAACTGCCGCGCGAAGGCGATCTTGGACTCCGTGCCGGACAGTTCTTCCTGCAGCATGAGGAAGTTCTGGTTGGCCTTGAGGTCCGGGTAGGCCTCGGCCACCGCGAAGAGGCTCTTAAGGGCTCCGGTGATCATGTTGTCGGCCTGGGCCGCCTGGCCCGGCGTCTGGGCGTTCATGCCCATGGTCCGCGCCTGGGTCACCTTTTCGAAGACCTCTTTCTCGTGGCTGGCGTAGCCCTTGACGGTCTCCACCAGGTTGGGAATGAGGTCGTACCTCCTCTTCAGCTGCACGTCGATCTGGTGCCAGGCGTTGTCAACGCGGTTGCGGTTGCGGATGAGCCCGTTGTAGATGGCGATGAGCCCGACGACGAGCAGGAACACCACCGCCCCGATGATGATCAAGACCCATTCCACCGGCATGACCTCCTTTCCTCACGCACATCCCGCCATGGACCGGTGGGTCCATGCGGACGGTTCTTACGGCTTCTCTAGTGTATCGAAAACCACATCAAATGACTTTACCATATGTGATATTCGCCTCCCACAGGGTGATTCCCTGTAACCGCTGTGCAACAGTCTGGGGTCAGGTCTTAAGAAATGCGCTCAGCTGACCGCAGATCTACCGATCGCCCCACTACCGGGACGCAATCCTTAAGGCCTGCCCCTTTCACAGCAGATTGGCAAGGCCGGCACCGATGAAGCGGCCACCCAGGACGACCAGGAAGGCGCCGCAACCCAGGATGACGTAATTGTAAACGCGGTCGGTGAAGAACCTCTTGCCGGTAACCACCAGAAAAGCCACCAGGAAGTACCAGAGCAGGTCGGCCATGATGTGGCCGGTGTAGAAGGAGAGCACTCCAGCCACCCCGCTGTCCATGGAGATCAGCAGCCAGCTCAGCCCGAAGGTTGCCCACCACAGGAACCAATAGGGGTTGGAGAGGCTGGTGGTGAGCCCGGCCACGAAGGGGCCGATGCGCTTGCCGGAATGCTCCCCCAGGTCGAGACGAAGCCTGCGGTCACGCACGTCCAACGTCATTCCCAGCCCCATCCAGAATAGGAAGGCGCCCCCCGCCACTCCGACCACCCCGAAAAAGATGTCGTTGCCCAATACCCGGTCCAGCCCCAGCACCAGCAGTACGATGAGGGTCCCCTCGAGTACGGCGTGCCCGGCCACCAGCAGGGGTGCCGCCATGAAGCCCTTGCGGTAGGACTCGTTTATGGTCACGGTGAGCAGCGGTCCGGGCATGATGGCGCCGGACAGTCCCACCCCCAGCGAGATGAAAAAAATACTGAAGAGGCTCATCTATCTCCATCCGTAATGCGCGCGCATGCGTTCCATGCCCGCGTCGATCTCCGCGATTAGCGCCTGCAACAGCTCGGGGGTCACCGCCACCACGCAAGAGAGCTGCCCGGCCCTCCCCGAGGCCAGCAGGGGGTAGGCATCGAGGGGAGCGCCGAAGGCGTCGCTTATGGCGAGTCCCGCCTCGCCGGCGATGAGCCCGGCGGCCGCCAGGTCGTATGAGGAGTTGTTAAGGACGTGACCGTGCCCGGCGTGCAGGAACAGCTCCTCCACCTGCGGGACCTCCCGTATCATGCGGTCACCCACGTCCACGTAGGCATCCAGCTGCCCGGTTAGCAGGCGGGAAATGCAATAGGTTGCGCTTCCCAGGTCGAATATACCGCCGTCCACGCTGGAGCGATCGACGAGCTCCTCCAGTACTAGGATCGTGGGTAGTGCCGGTCGTCCCCGGAAACCCAGGGTCCAGAAAAGGGTGGAGATATCCTCATGGGGCAGGATGAGGGGCTTTTTTTCCTCCCCGTCTATGACTATGCGGCATCCCTTGCCCCGTTCGGCCTCGAACCAGGCGTCGTTCTTGATCTCCTGCAGCAGGCCGTATACCACGTCCCCGTGTGTAGGATGGGGATTCTTTTCGGGATGGTATTCCGACACCGCGATGGAGACGCAGCATGCCTCCAGTCCCGCGGCGGCGGGCCGGGTGCCGTCGATGGGGTCCACCACCAGGACCCAGCTCGCTGTCTCCGCACCCACCAGGCCCCGGTCCTCGGAAAAATAGGCAAGCTCGGAGATGCCTTCCAGACGGTTTTCAACCCTTTTCTCCGCCACCTCGTCAATGGCAAAGGTCGAGTCGCCGCTGGCGCCGCGTCCCTGCATCTCCCGTGCCGCCTTCTCGCCCAGGTGAGGGCGTACCATCTCCCGCACCTCGCTGGACAGCTCCCTGCATATCTCCACTACTTCCTCAAGGCGCATCGATCAAACCCTCCCATGTAACTGCATCGCTTCCATATATGCCTCCTCTACATCACCTACCAGGTTATCCCAGGAATATTCCTCCGCCCTTTTCACTGCCCTGGTGGCCATGCCCTCCCTCTTGGACCCGTCCTCGATGAGCGCGATCAGCGCACGGGCGAGGGCCCCGGCATCGCCGGGAGAAACCGTCATCCCCTGCACCCCATCCTCCACCACCGAGCGGTAGCCCGGGATATCCGAGGCTACCACCGGCAGACCGCAGGCCATAGCCTCTATGAGCACGATGCCGAAGCTCTCCATCCCCAGGGCAGGCGATATCATGATGCGCGCCGAGCGGTAGGCAGCCGGGATGAGGCCGTCATCGAGCCTTCCCAGCCAGACCACCCCCTCGCGTCTCACGGCAGGTTCATCTACTCCCACCACCAGGAGGCGCACCTCCGGATGGGCCTCTCGCACCAGGGGAAGGGCTTCCAGCAGCACTTCCAGGCCCTTGCGGGGCTCCGCCCGGCCCACGAAGACGACGTGAAAGGCACCCTCCTCCAGGCCGTCAAGCACCGGCCCCTCGGCGGTGAAGCGTCCCGTGTCTACGCCGTTCGGGAGGATGTGGTAATCCCCTGGGAAGTAGCGGGAAACCAGGTCTCGGGCGGCGGGACTCACCACCGCCCTTACGTCTGCCTTGGCCACCAGGGGTTTCAGCAGCGGTCGGGCAAAGCGGTACCCAAAACTACCGCCCTCCCGCGCCGCGTGAAAGGTCGCCAGGTTGGCGCAGCGAGAATAGAAGAGCGCGAGCATGGAGATGCTGGGGATCAACGGCTCGTGGAGGTGCAGCACATCGAAGGTTTCCTGCCGCAGAAGCTTGCGGACCCGCGCCGCGACCCTGGGACCGAAGCAGATGTTGGCCACAGAGCGGTTGGCGGAGATCGCGAACGAACCTCCTGCGGAATAGAAATCCGCTCCGTCGCATCCTCCCGGGGCGATCACCGTCACCCGGTGGCCGCGACGGCGCAGACACTCGGAGAGCTGTTCCACGTGGCGGTTGACACCACCGGGGAAATCCCAGGAATAAGGGGAGGCCATGCCTATATACATATTGCGATCCCCCCGAGCTGAAGAAGCGGCTTGGACTTCGAGGTTGCCACGTCGCTTCGCTCCTCGCAATGACGTGTTGCCGGGGGGGCCATGCCTATATACATATTGCGATCCCCCCGAGCTGAAGAAGCGGCTTGGACTTCGAGGTTGCCACGTCGCTTCGCTCCTCGCAATGACGTGTTGCCGGGGGGGCCATGCCTATGTTGGGGTTTTCGATGATTTCCATGGCGTTAATTCTACACTAGAAGCGGACGGCTGCCGGCTATGGGTTACGAGCTGTTGTTCTTGAAGATGGGTTGGAACATGTGCCACTGGGTCGGGTCCTCGCGGATGAACCCCTCGAAGACCCGGGCCAGTTTCTGGGTGTTCACCTGGACGTCGCGGCGGGTGTCGCCGGTCACCTCTATATCCAGGGGCGGACCGACGAAACCGTGATACCAGCCGCCCTTGCGGATGGTGAGGCAGGGGATCACGGCGGTGCCCACCTTCACGCCGAGGAGGGCGGGGCCGATGGGCATCATTATCTTCTCCCCGAAGAACTCCACCTCCACCCCGCTCCCGGCGATGAGGCGATCGGAGAGCAGGCACACCATGCCGTTGTCCAGGAGGACCTCGATGACCTTTTCCACCGTGTCCTCGGCCAGGGGGATGATGCGAATACCCATGCGGCGGCGCAGCTCGGTATGGAACTCGTACATGGGGCGTGGCTTGAGCTGCTCCGCCACCGCCCAGAAGGACGGGTAGTTGTGCCCCACCCAGCCCCCTATCATGTCCCAACTCCCGTAGTGGGGCAGGGCCAGCACCGCGCCTCGCTTGTTCTTCAGGCACTCGTCGAACCACTCCACCCCGTGCGGAACGACCAGGGAGTTGTAGATCTCCTCGAACGAGAGGTGGTAACAACGCAGAAAATCCACCCAGTAATGGGCGTAGTTATGGAAACTGAGGCGCGCCAGTCTGTGCCACTCCCTGGGAGTGCCCTCGGGGCGCACGCGTCGCATGTTCTCGTAGACCACGTGGCGTTTGTGCCGCGAGAGGCGGTAGGCGATCTCGGCGATGCCCACGCCCAGTCCGTGGGTCACGCCGATGGGCAGGCATCCCACCAGCCCACAGGAGCCGCGGAAGAAATAATACTTGAGGTATCCGGGGATATCGTCTCGCAACCGTTCCCGCTCCGGCATGGCCCACCCCGTTCAGGACCCGTCCGCCGCAGCGGACGCGTCCTTCTCCTGCGCCCGCGCATAGATGACCACCATGCGATGGACGAGCGTCTCCACGGCGAGCACGAGCACCGCATAGAGGGAGCCGCGGAACACCCAGACGTTGCCGGTCAAGCCGTAGATGAAGAGGGGGAGGGCGAAAAGCAGCAGGCGGAGCGGCCGGGCCAGCAGGCCGACGTTGCAGGCGAGGCCCAAGCCTTCCGCCCGTGCCTTCACGTAGCTGATGAGCGATGAGAGCACCATGTATGCCGCCACCATGAAGGCCACGTCGTAGATCTCCTGATCGGCGAAAAAGTAGAGCGCCCCCAGGGAGAAAAAGAAGTCCGCCACGCGGTCGGCTGTCGAATCGTAGAAGGACCCGAAGGTGCTCACGCGCCCGGTCAGCTTGGCCACCTGCCCGTCCCAGATGTCGAAGAGCCCGGCGAGGAAGAGGAGCCAGGGGCCCAGGACGAACCGCCCCACGGCGAAGCAATATCCCGCCGCCGCCGCCGCGATGATGGACAGCGTGGTGATGAAGTTGGGCGAGAAAGCGCGCCCCAGTATCCATCCCAGGGGATGGAATACGGCGCTCGAAAACCTGCGCATCCCCTCGTTTACGCTCCAGGCCCTATCCAAGCTCGCACCCTTTCTATCCGAGCGGACCGTAGAAGACGCTGATGATGGTACAGCCCTCCTCGCCCGTGGTGAAGGGACCGTGTTCCGCGCCCACCGGGAAGAAGGCGAAATGTCCCACGCGGTAGACCTCCTCCTCGTCGCCTTCGCCCTGCTGCCTGAGCTCGCCCTCGAGGACGTAGGCCGCTTCGTCGGAGGAGATATGGGTATGGGCGGGCATCTCGCAGTAGGGCTCGAAATGGACGAGCAGTATCTGTCCCCCGCCGCGCGGGTCCATGTATAGCACCTTCATCTGGGCGCGCGGGAAATCCGCCGGTACCCATTCCAGGTTGTCCTCATGAACCACGAATCTGTCCATCTCTCTCCTTTCCGCCTCTATCTGAGTTTTCGACGCGGCGACCGAGATCTCTTGCTTTGATCTCAGGTCCCGCATACAGGCGCTCCGCTCACGCCGCCTATAATGCTAAGATCCCGCATCCATGCCCGCAAGGATCCGTGCCGCATCAACCCGTCAAGAGGGATTCCAGGCATGCCTGCAGGAAGTCCAGGAGGGCATCCTGTTCCATCTTCCTCTTCTCGCCCGTCTCCCTTAACTGCAGCTCCAATGAGCCGTCCTCGTCGTAACCCTTGCCGATCACCGCGCGGTAGGGTATCCCGATGAGGTCGGCGTCGGCGAACTTCACGCCCGCACTCTCCTCGCGGTCGTCCAGGAGCACCGGCCAGTCCCGCTTCCGGCAGCGCCGGTAGAGTTCCTCCGCGGCCGCGCGTCTCCCCTCCCTCTCGTAGTTCAAGGGCAATACGTGCAGGAAAGCGGGGGCCACCGCCAGGGGCCATTTCATCCCCCGCTCGTCGTGGTGCTGCTCGATGATCGCCGCCATGAGCCGGGTCACCCCGATGCCGTAGGTGCCCATGACCATGGGGCGGGAGACGCCGTTCTCATCGTCGTAGTAACAGCGCATGGGCTCGGAGTAGCGCATTCCCAGCTGGAAGACCTGTCCCACCTCTATTCCAGCCTCGACCCTCAGCTGCCCGCCGCAGCGGGGGCAGGTATCCCCTTCACTGGCCGTGGTCACGTCGGCGAAGCGTCCGGCCGGGAAGTCCCGGCCTTCCTCTACGTTGACCAGGTGGTAGTCGTCCTCGTTGGCACCGCAGCTCATACCGGCGGCTCCCCGCAGAGCCTCATCGCAGACGATCTCCTCCGCCTCCAGCCCCACCGGACCCACGAACCCCTGCAGGTAAGCTGGGAACCTCTTCCAGTCGTCCTCGTTGAAGAGGCGGAACTCATCCGTTCCCAGCACCCGCTCCAGCTTCACCTCGTTGGCCTCGCGGTCCCCGGGCACGAGCACGGCCACCGGCTTGTCCTCCACCAGGAACATGAGGCATTTCACGAAGCGGCCCGGCTCCAGACCGAGGAACGAGCTCACTTCCTCGATGGTCCGCTTCTCCGGCGTATGCACTTTCTCCACCGCTTTGCCTTCGCCGCGCGGCGGCTCGCCGCGCCGGAAAGTCGCCAGGGTCACGTTGGCGGCGTAATCACACCCCTCGCAGTAGGCGATGTCGTCCTCCCCCACCTCGGCGGGGACCATGAACTCGTGGGATACGTCGCCCCCGATGAGACCGGTGTCCGCCTCTACCGCCCGCCAGGTGCAGCCGCTGCGCGTGAACACCCGGCCGTAGGCGTCATACATGCCTTGATAGGATACGCGCATGCCCTCCTCGTCGCGGTCGAAGCTGTAACCGTCCTTCATGATGAACTCGCGCCCCCTCAGCAGGCCGAAGCGCGGCCTTATCTCGTCGCGGAACTTAGCTCCGATCTGGTAGAGGTTGATGGGCAGGTCGCGGTAGGAGGAGAGGTTGGAACGCACCAGGTCGGTGATGACCTCTTCGGCGGTGGGGCCGAGGCCGAAATCCCTGTCGGCCCGGTCCTTGAGGCGCATCATCTCGGGTCCGTATTTCGACCAGCGCCCGCTCTCCTCCCACAGCTCCCGCGGTTGCATGATGGGGAGGATGACCTCCTGGGCTCCCGCCGCGTTCATCTCCTCGCGCACGATGCGCTCGATGTTCCTCACCACCCGCGCGCCCAGCGGCAGCAGTTCGTATATCCCCGAAGCCACCCTGCGCAGGAAGCCGGCGCGCACCAGCAGCCGGTGGCTGGCGACCTCCGCATCGGACGGGCTCTCCTTGAGCGTAGGTATAAAGGAGCTTGCCTGCCTCATATTCCTTCCTCTTGCGATTCCTCCGCCTCTTCCGAGGCCATCTTCTTTACTTCTTCCAGTAGTACCTGTAACAGGTCCTCCTTGGGATACCATCCCGCAGGCTGCCCCCGGCGGAAGAGCAGGCCACGGTTCTTGCCCCCCGCGACACCCAGGTCGGATTCACGCGCCTCTCCCGGCCCGTTCACCGCGCATCCCATGACCGCGATGCGCAGGGGCGCCTTCACGTCAGCCAGGCGCTGTTCCAGCTCCGTCGCGATGGCGGCTACATCGATGCGCGTACGTGCGCAGGTGGGGCAGGCTACGATGTCCGGACCACGCCGCGATAACTCCAGGGCCTTGAGTATAGCCAGCCCGGCCCGCACCTCCTCCACCGGGTCACCCGCCAGGGAGACGCGGATGGTGTCCCCGATACCCTCGGCCAGCAAGGCACCGATGCCCACCGCCGATCGCACGGTGCCCGTCCAGGGCGTCCCCGCCTCGCTCACCCCCACGTGCAGGGGATAGTCCACTGCCTCGGAGAGGAGGCGGTAGGCCGCGATGGTCAGGGGCACCGACGAGGACTTCACGGAAACCTTTATATCATAAAAACCGTACTTTTCCAGGACCTCTATCTCCTCCAGGGCGCTCTCCACCAGGGCCTGCGCCGTGGGGTGCCCGTGGCGCTCCAGGATGTCGCGGCGCAGCGAACCCGCGTTCACTCCCACGCGTATGGGCACGCCCCGCTGCTTAGCGGCCTCGGCCACTTCTCTCACCTTGCCCTCGCCCCCGATATTCCCCGGGTTGATGCGCAACCCGTGCACCCCCGCCTCCAGGGCCACTAGTGCCAGGGAGTGGTCGAAGTGTATGTCCGCCACCACCGGGATAGGGGAGGCCGCGACTATCTCCTTCAGGGCGCGCAGGGTGCGCTGCAGGAGGTGGTCTTTTCTAAGGTTGGGGACCGCGACCCGTGCTATGCTGCATCCCGCCTCAGCCATACGGCTTATCTGCTCCAGGGTGGCCGCCGCGTCCTCGGTGGGGGTGTTGGTCATGGACTGCACGCTCAACGGGGCGCCTCCCCCTATGGGGACATCCCCGATCATCACGCGGCGGGTCAGTTTGCGCACGCTCATGGCAGGTTGATGGGGTTGGTTATGTCCAGCCGGAGCGTGAGTATGAACAGGATGAGGAAGAAGGCCAGCACCGCCACCGCCACCGGGTAGAGTTTGCGCATATCGACCTCCTTGCCGGTTATCTTCTCCCACACCAGTACCAGCAGGTGCCCCCCATCCAGGGGAGGCAGGGGCAACAGATTGATATAAGCCAGGAAGAGGCAGATGAAGGCGAAGAAGTTGAGGAAATAGAACAATCCCTCGCTGGCGATCTGGCCCGCGGTGCGTGTTATCCCCACCACCGTCTGCGGCCTTTCCGCGGTGGGCTCCGATATCCCCAGGAGCTGTTTGAAAGTGGAGAGGTTGAAAACGCGGTAGACGCCGTAGCACACCCCCCAAGAAGCCTCCACGAACCACTCGCCCGTCTTGCCTGCCGCCCCCAGGAAGGAGTACTGCTCCATGTAGACCTCGGGGGAGACGCCGAGATATCCACTCCCGTCCTCCAACGTGGCCAACTGCGCGTTTATCTCCATCTCCTGGCCGTCCCGCTCGATGAGCAGCGTCACCTCCTGGCCCGGGTGCTCCCGGACATAAGAGCGCACCTCCTCCCAGTCGGTGACCTCCTGCCCGTCCATGGACAGGATGGTGTCCCCCTCCTGCAGGCCGGCGGCGTAGGCCGGCGTCTCGGTCTCCGAGCCGTCCATGTACTGCCCGACCGACGCGATGGTGGAGGTGTATTTGTCGACATTGGGATAGCCGATGAGCCAGATGGTGAAGAATATGATGAGCAGCGCCAGGAGGATGTGCATGAGCGAGCCGGAGAAGATGATCCAGAACCGCTTCCAGTACGATACGCCTTTGTAGGAGTGGGGGAAGTCCTCGGGGCTGAGCTCCTCCTCTGGATTCATGCCCAGTACCTTGACGTATCCCCCCACCAGTATCCACTTGATGCCGAACTCCGTGTCCCCCCGCTTGGTGCTCCAGATGCGGGGGCCGAAGCCCACGAAGAATTCCGGCGTCTTCACCCCGGCCAGCCGCGCCGCGATGAAGTGCCCCAGCTCGTGCACGACCACCAGGAATATTATCACTAATAGGGCGATGAGCACGGTGAACACGATTCCCATGTCAGCCTGCCTCCCCCGCCGCTTCCTCCGCCGTTGCGCGCGCCCATCCCTCCGCTACCGTCACGTCATCCAGGGAGCGCGCCCCCGCCGGCTCGTATCTATCCAGGGTCTCCTCGATAACCCTTTCGATATCCAGGAAACCTATCCTTCCCTGCAGGAATGAGGCCACCGCGACCTCGTTGGCCGCGTTCAGCACGGCCGTCGCCAGGCCTCCCTCCCTCCCCGCCCGGTATGCCAGGTCCAGGCAGCGGAAGGCGTCCCGGTCCACTTCTCCGAAGGTGAGGCTGCCCAGGGCGGCCAGGTCGGTATTCTTGAAGGGCGGTCCCCATCTCTCCGGGTAGGAGAGGGCCAGGGCTATGGGCAGCCGCATATCCGGCATGCTGAGCTGCGCGGATAGCGAGCCGTCGCGGAACTCCACCAGGGAGTGGACGACGCTCTGAGGATGGGCCACCACCTTGATGGCGTCGTAGGGCAATCCGAAGAGATAGTGGGCCTCGATGACCTCGAGGCCTTTGTTCATGAGGGTGGCGGAGTCAACGGTTATCTTTTTTCCCATGCTCCAGGTGGGATGAGCGAGGGCGTCCTCGACGGTCACGCCCGCCAACTCCTCCCGGCTGCGCCCGTAGAAGGGGCCGCCGGAGGCGGTTAGGACGATGGCATCCACGTCCGATAAGTCCTCGCCACGCAGGCAGTGGAAGATGGCGCCGTGCTCCGAATCCACGGGGATTAGTTCCCCGCCCGTCTTGAGCGCCTCCAGCACCAGTTCTCCTCCCGCCACTATGCTCTCCTTGTTTGCCAGCGCCAACCTCTTGCCGGCCCCGAGCGCCGCCAGGGTGGGCGGCAGCCCCGCCGAGCCCACCACGCCGTTCAGGACCACGTCGGCCATGGGATACACCGCGGCCTCTACCAGGCACTCCGTGCCCGCAACTACCTCGATACCCGTGCCCGCGAGGCGGGAACGTAATACCGCCGCCGCCTCCGGTAAGACCATACCCACCAGCAAAGGCCGGTAAACGCGGGCCTGCTCCTCCAACAGTTCGACGTTGGAATAGGCGGTGATGGCCACCACCCTCAGGCGTTCGGGGTGTGCGGCCACGACCTCCAGGGCCTGGGTCCCGATGGAGCCGGTGGAGCCCAGGATGGCCAGCCCGCGCGCATCTGCCTTGCCGTTCATAAAGACATTATAAAGGTTAGGGCTGCGCGAAGCCCTCGTCATATATCAGGGATTCTCGGCATCTCTGGATCGCTTGTATTAGAATATTCAATGTCTGGATCATATGGGCGGCTTCCCAGTGTCTATGTTGAAACTGTAAGGCAGCTTCGCGAGAAGGGGGTAAGAAAATGGTCAAACTCGTTTACTGCGTCCGCAAGCGTTCCGATCTGAGCGTCGAGGAGTTCCACGATTACTGGCTCAACCAGCATGGGCCGCTGGTAGCAAGACTGGCTCCCGGCCTGAACCTCAAGCGGTATGTCCAGAGCCATACCATGTCCCTGGATCTACACGAGATAATCAAGGCAACGCGTGGGCTGAAGGATCACTACGACGGCCTTGCCGAGTTGTGGTGGGAAAACATGGATGTCTTCATCGACGCCTACAGCAGCCCGGAAGGCATGGATGCCGATGCCGCCCTGCGCGAGGACGAGGCCAAATTCATCGATTTCGCCGACTCCTGCATCTTCTTCAGCGAGGAACACACCATCTGCGAAAACCTGTAGGCGCGAGGGAATCCGGAAACACCGCGGGTCTCCTTCTCACTATTTCGCGCAAGCCCTGGTGCACTAGATCTTGAAGACGAAGTAGCGCAGGAAGTAATAAGAGACGGCGGCGGTGAAGAACATGCTATCGAAGCGGTCCATGATGCCACCGTGTCCGGGGATGAGCGAGCTCATGTCTTTTATGCCCAACTCCCTCTTTACCGTGGACTCGGAGAGGTCGCCGAGGGGAGCGAAGATACATACTATTACCGCCAGTTCCATGGCGACGCCCAGGCTGAGCCAAGCGCGGCTCACAGTGAGGTAGAGGATGTAGGCGGCGATGAAGACCGCCGCCGTTCCCGCCAGGAATCCCTCCCAACTCTTGCCGGGGCTGATGCGTGGCGCCATCTTGTGCCGCCCGATGGCCGAGCCCGCCAGGTAGGCCACGGCGTCGGAAGCCCACACCATGACAATGATCGTGAAGGGCACCGTCCAAGGGATCTCCACGTCCAGGCCGAGCATGAGGACGAAATGGGCGAGGCAGAAACCGACCATTACCACGCCCAGCAGGGATACCGAGATGTCGGTGGTCGGTGATTCGGAGCCCCGGCGGAAGATGCACCATGCGAAGAGGACGGGGACGTAGAGGGCGAGGGTGAGGGCCATCGGGGTCAGGTCCTGGGATTCCCGCAGGAAGTACGCGATGACCGGGAAAGCACAGCCCACGGCCATGGAGAGCAGCATGGCAGGCCTGTAGCCGTGCTTTGAAAAAGTGGAGTAGAGCTCCCACAGTCCCCCGAACGCGACGAGGGCTATCCCCACCGTGAACGGGATGTCGCCCCACCACAGGAGGATGACTATGATCAATACCAGGATGACCGCGCTCACCACGCGCACGGCGAAATCTGTAAAACGGGATGCGAGTGAGGGGCTCTCTTCACCGTCGCGTACCACGCTCTTTTCCTCCTGCGCCAAATCAGACCTCCATCAGTTCCTTTTCCTTCACCTTGAGCATCTCGTCGGTCTCGGTGATGAAGCGATCGGTGAGCTTCTGCGCCTCTTCCTGGCCGTGCCGGAGGTCGTCCTTGGTTATCTCACCATCCTTCTCGAAGGCACGCAGGTCCTCTATGGCGTCCCGGCGCACATTGCGGATGGCCACCCTGCCATCCTCCGCCTTGGAGCGCACCAGGCGGGTTAACTCCTTGCGGCGCTCCTCGGTGAGCTTGGGGATGGGCAGGCGGATGACGTTGCCGTCGTTCACTGGATTCAAGCCCAGGTCGGATTGGAGTATGGCTTTCTCCACGTCCCCTACTACGCTCTTGTCGTAGGGGGAGACCACCAGCAGCGTGGGCTCCGGGACGGCGATGGACGCGATCTGGCTGAGCGGCGTGGGGGTCCCATAGTAGCTCACCATCACCCGGTTCAGCAGGGAGGCGCTTGCCCTTCCGGTCCGGATAGACGCGAAATCGTCCCGCACGTGCTCCACCGTCTTCTTCATGCGCCGCTCCGCTTCTTGCAAAACGTCTTCTAACACCGGCCTACCTCCCTTCCCCTTGGTCAGAGGCGACTATGGTCCCTATCTTCTCCCCGAAGAGCACCTTGGTGATGTTCCCGGGCACGGTCATGTTGAAGACGATGATGGGGAGGCCGTTGTCCATGCACAGCGAGACGGCGGTGGCGTCCATGACGCGCAGGCCCTGCTGCAGTACTTCGATGTAGTCGAGGGAGTTGTACATCACCGCATCCGGGTTCTGCATGGGGTCGGAGTCGTAGACGCCGTTTACCATGGTGGCCTTGAGGATGGCCTCGGCTCCTATCTCCAGGGCCCGCAGGGCGGCCGTGGTGTCGGTGGTGAAATAGGGATTGCCGGTGCCCGCGGCGAAGATGACTACCCTCCCTTTCTCAAGGTGGCGGATGGCGCGGCGCCTGATGTATGGTTCGGCAACGGCCTGCATCTCGATGGCGGACTGCACGCGGGTGAACACCCCCCTCTTCTCCAGGGCGTCCTGGAGTGCGAGAGAGTTCATCACCGTTGCCAGCATCCCCACGTAATCGGCGGCAGCGCGGTCCATACCCCTGGCGCCCGCGGCCACTCCGCGGAAGATGTTGCCCCCACCGACCACGATAGCGAACTGCACGCCTAGTCCGTTGACCTCGGCGAGTTCGTCGGCGATGATATTCACCATCTCGGGGTCGATACCGTAATCGAGGCGGCCCATGAAGGCCTCGCCGCTCAGTTTGATGAGCGCCCTCTTGTAGTGGGGCCGGGCTTCTTTTCCTTCCGTCACATCAACTCCCCCTTCCAGCCCCTCGGACTCGCTGCGGTCTCGTTAAAAATTCTAGCTCCGGCCCACCGTCACCTTCCGTACCACCGCCTGCGCGTAAAAAACCTGCCATCGCAACGGGTGGTTTCTATTCCTCTATGGCCTCGCCCACCTGGAAACGTGCGAAACGCCTGACAATGATGTTCTCTCCTACTGCCGCTATGGTCTGCTTGACCAGTTCCGCAATGGTCATCTCGGGGTCCTTGACGAAAGGCTGATCGAGCAGGCATATCTCCTCGTAGAACTTCTTAAGGCGCCCTTCAACGATCTTGTCCACGACTTGTTCCGGCTTGCCTTCCTGGAGGGCGCGGCTGCGGTTTATCTCCCGCTCCTCCTCCAGGACCGCTTCCGGGATATCCTCGGACGACACGTACAGCGGCTTGGCCGCCGCGATGTGCATGGCGATATCGTGCACCATGACGCGAAAACTCTCGTTGCGAGCTACGAAGTCTGTCTCGCAGTTCACCTCCAGCAACACCCCGATGCGGTTGTTGATGTGGATGTAGGCGTCGATCATACCGTCGGCGGCGATGCGCCCAGCCTTTTTCTGTGCTCCCGCCAATCCCTTCTCCCTCAGGACGCGCGTCGCCTTTTCGACATCGCCCCCGGCCTCCTGCAGCGCCTGCTTGCAGTCCATGATGCCGGCTCCGGTGGACTCCCTCAATTCCTTGACCTGTGCTGCGTTGATCTCCATGGTCCCTCCTTACGAAAGATTATGGGAAAAGAAGTCCACGGGGCTCAGTCCCCCACTTTCTCCTCTATCTCTTTTTCTGCGCTGCCTCCGCTCTTCTCGGCTGCGGCCGCCGCGGCCGCCGCATGGCGCGCCGCCGCCTCCTCTTCCTTATGACGTATCGCCTGCAGCGCGTCGCGTATCTGGAAGCCCTCCAGTACGGCATTGGCGATGATCTTGCTGATGAGGTTAGCGGCCCGGATGGCGTCGTCGTTACCCGGAATGACAAAGTCCACCAGGTCGGGGTCGCAGTTCGTATCCACCACCGCTATCACCGGTATCTCCAGCTTGCGGGCCTCCATGAGGGCTATGTTCTCCTTGCGAGGATCGATGATGAAGATGCCACTGGGGAGCCTATCCATGCTACGCAGGCCCTCGAGGTTGCGACGCAGCTTGATCAAACGGTGGCGGACCCTGGTAGCCTGCTTCTTGGGCATATCTTCGATCTCGCCCGAGGCCTCCATCTCCTCAAGTTCCTTGAGTTTCTCGATACGCTTGCTGATGGTCGCCCAGTTGGTGAGGGTCCCGCCCAGCCAGCGGTTGGTCACGTAGGGCATACCGCAGCGCAGGGCGTTCTCCTTGACAGCCTCCTGGGCCTGCTTCTTGGTCCCGACGAACAGCAGCGACCCGCCTCTGCCTACCATGTCGCGGATGAAATTGTATGACGCCTCGATGAGGGACAGGGTCTGCTGCAGGTCGATGATGTAGATACCATTGCGCTCGGTGAAGATGTACTTCTCCATCTTGGGGTTCCATCTCCGGGTCTGGTGTCCGAAGTGGACCCCCGCTTCGAGCAGGTGTTTCATGGAGACTACGGTCATGGTTCCTCCTTGGTTTTCCCTCCGCCCGCCTCATCCCCTCTCCCGACCCCCGTAGGGGCACCCGGGGAGAGAGTCCGCGGGCGTGTGTAATAACGGTCAAGAAAATGCCGCCGGTGGCGGGCCTCGCGGCGCCTTTTCTTTCTAGACGGCTACGTCCTGGTCCGGGGCCCACCTCCTAACATTATAAGCCAGGCGCCAGCTAAATATACTAACATAGTGGGTTTTCGGCAGGCAACTAGGCTTATCGCGAAGCGATAAGCCGTATTGCGAGGAGGCGAAGCCGCCGTGGCAATCTCGGTCTGGCAAAAGGCGCAGCGCTTAATTCACGGGTCGCGAAGTGATAAGCCTAGCGATAAGCCGTATTGCGAGGGGCAACACCTTGGGGTCAGGCCGCCAGGGGTTGGCGAGGGGGTGCGCCGGTGTATT
>Ga0315295_10002291_pt1 | contig 16255 bp, 16 predicted proteins | sample YL17G14_0_MG_FD_204453 | JGI IMG/M metagenome (GOLD analysis project Ga0315295, IMG submission 204453) | Sediment microbial communities from Yellowstone Lake, YNP, Wyoming, USA - YL17G14_0 | ecosystem: Environmental > Aquatic > Freshwater > Lake > Sediment | place: USA: Wyoming | collected... | reverse complement strand
CGGCCGCTCACCTGGGGTGCCGTCAAGAACACGAGCTTCAAGCCCAACTGGCCGCTCAAGCTCGTCTCGATCGATCCGAGCGTCACCGGCAAGATGAAGCCGTCCGGGATTCTGCGCATCCGCCTCGTGCCGGCGCCGACTCCATCGCCGTCGCCATCGCCCACCCTCTCGCCGTCGCCGACGGCCTCTGCGAGCTCCCCTTTTGAGTCTGGGGTCAGCGCCGACGAGTCGCGTGGCGGCTGGACGCTGACCCTGCAGGGGAAGACGACGAAAGTCCTGCCGATCTCCAAGGTGCCGGCCAAGGTGGCCTGGCACGGCGAGAAGGCGGGCAACATCAACCCTTCGCTGCGCTACGTCTACAAGGGCCAGAGCCTCTACAGGCTGGTAGGCATGGTTGACGACGCAAAGGCGGGCTTCAACGTCGCCAAGGCGAAGAGGGGCTACACGATCCAGTTCATCTGCCGCGATGGCTACAAGCCGACCATCCCAAGCAAGTGGATCGTCGGCAAGAAGACCTGGATCGTCGCCAAGAAGAAGGCAGGCAAGCTCCTCGGCGGCCAGGAGGCGCCCTTTCGCTTCGTCGGCGGCAAGCCGATTACGCAACCATTCAACAACAAGCTGTCGGCCTACGGGGTCGTCAGGATTCGGCTCATCTTCTGAGCCACGGTCGTCGAGGGAGCAATGACACAGAGACGCAGAATCCGAATGGCCGTGGCGGCTGTTGTTGCCGTGGCCCTCGTGGCCGTCGTGCTCGGCGGTGCCCTGGTGCCCGGCGGCACCGCGCCGGCGAGCGCCGCCGATCCCGTGGTTCTCACGGTCACCGGCAATGGCGTGACGAAGACGTTCACCATGGCCGAGCTTCAGGGGCTACCCGTCTACGACGGCTACTCCGGCATCATCAACAGCGCCAACACGGTGACGGCGCCAAAGCCGATCAAAGGCGTGAAGCTCAGCGACATCTTCGCCGAGGTTGGCGGGATCACCCAGTCGCAGTCGGTCGACGTGCTCGCCAGCGACGACTACGGCATGACCTTCACCTATGCCGAAGTGGCGACGGGCTCGTTCCAGATGTACAGCTCGAGCACCAAGGAAGCTGAGGACGCGAGGGCGCCGGTCTCGCTCGTGTTGATCTACCAGTACGACGGCGCTCCCCTCGGCGCGGCGCCCGATGGCGACGGCCCGCTGCGGCTGGCCGTCAGCCAGCCAACCGACGTCGGCCAAGTAGCGGAGGGGCACCTGAACGTCAAGTGGGTCAACCGGTTGACCTTGCGTGGGGCGGTGGCCGACTGGAAGGTCAAGATGACCGGCCTCAAGCAGAAGAACGGCAAGCGTCAGACCTACACCCTGGATCGTAAGACCTACGATTCGTGTGCGACGCCCGGTTGCCACGGGGCGGCGTGGACGCAACCGGCGACGCAGAAGACGTGGACCGGTGTGCCGCTGTTCCTGTGCATCGGCAAGATCGATGGCGGCAAGGGGCACGGAGGCTACGGCGCCTACAACGAGCCCCTTGCCCTCAAGGGTTACCGCATCAAGATCACCTCGGCAACCGGCGGGTCCGTGATCATCGCGTCGCGCACGATCATGAACAAGGAGCGCATCATCCTTGCCAACAAGCTGATGGGCTCCGAGCTGACGGCGCCGTACTACCCGTTGCGTCTCGTCGGTCCCTCGATCGGGACGGGCAGGTTCATCGGCCGGATCACCAAGATCCAGCTGTTGCCGAAGTGAGGCGCGCGGCGGTGATGCACGGCGCGCGCGCGCCGCGTGCGATTCGCCTGCTGGCGCTGGCCGGCGGGCTGGCGGCCGTCGGCCTGGTAGCTTTCGCCGCCGCTTGCGGCGGCGGATCGAGCGACCAGGCTTCTCCGGCCGCCAGCTCCTCGGGTGCCGTCGTCTTGACCGTGGTCGGCGTCGACACCAGGCGAGCCTTCACCATGGAGCAGCTCCAAGCGCTGCCCTCTTATGAGGGGTACGCCGGCATCAAGAGCAGCACCGGGGTCATCACGCCGCCGGCCCGGTTCAAGGGCGTTCCTCTAGCTGATCTCGCCACCCTCGTCGGCGGCGTCAGCAAGGGCAACGGCGTCACTATCGTTGCCGAGGACGGCTACGGCATGACGTTCTCGTACCGTCAGATCATCCAGAACGGCTTCACAACGTACGACCCCGCCACCGGGGAAGAGGAGCCGCCCGACGGCAAACTGACCGTCCTGATCGCCTACGCACGCGAGGGGCAGCCGCTCGGTGAAGATGAGGGTCCCCTTCGGCTGGCGGTGGCTGAGGATACTCCGGGTCAAGTCGTGGATGGTCATTGGGCCGTCAAGTGGGTGAGCAGCGTCTCGGTCACGAAGGCTTCGGCGCAGTGGAAGGTCCAGCTCGCCGGGGCGGTGCCGGCAACCCTCGACCGCCCCAGTTATGTCAACTGCGCCTCGCCGGGCTGTCACGGATCCGGCTGGGTCGACGGCGACGGCCGCCGTTGGGAGGGCATTCCGCTTTACCTCGTGTGCGGGCTGGTCGACGACCAGAAGAAGCACGACGCCGGCGCCTTCAACAAGGGAGTAGCTCGTCGCGGCTACGACATCGTCCTCGAAACGGCGGACGGCGAGATCGTCACCATCGACTCGCGCGACATCGCCGGCAAGAGCAGCATCGTTCTGTCGTCCAAGGTCGACGGCGGGGAGCTCCCCGATGAGCTCTCCCCGCTGCGCCTCGTTGGCCCTGGGCTCAGCGAGGCGCAGATGCCGGGCAAGATCGTGCGCATCGTCGTGCGCGTCAAGTAGGGGGCGGTGGCCGTGAGGCCTCGACGACGTTCGCCGGAGCGGTCAAGCGCGACCGCGGCCAAGGCTGCGGTCGCGCTTCTCGTCCTCGTCATCGGCGCGGCGTGCATGGCCGGGTGCGGTCGTGATGCGCGGCAAGTACGCCTCATGTACGCGGGTAGCCTGATCGTCCCTTTCGAGCGCTTGGCGGCCGAGTTCGAGCGCTTGCATCCGGGCGTCGATGTCGTCACCGAGAGCCACGGCAGCATCCAGGTGCTGCGCCACGTCACGGAGCTCGGTGACCTGGAGGACCTCGCCGTGAGCGCCGACGAGCAGCTCATCCCGCCGCTGATGTACGACCGTCACGACCCGGCGACTGGGGAGCCGTACGCCTCCTGGTACTGCACGTTCGCCACCAACCGCATGGTGCTGGCCGTATCGCCTCGCAGTCCGTTGGCCGACGAGCTCGCGTCGCCCACGTGGTATCAGCGGCTCACGCGGCCCGACGTGCGTTTCGGGCTGGCCGATCCGCGCTTCGACGCCGCCGGCTACCGCGCGTTGATGCTGCTGCAGCTAGCGGAGGCGGAGTACGGCGATCCCTACCTTCTGGAGGACGTGATGATGGGGCGCTTCACGCGACCGGTGACGGTCGAGCGCGAGGGGCCAGTCGACACGATCGAAGTGCCTGAGGTCCTCGAGACGCGTCCGGGCTCCAACCTGGTCCTGCGCGGTGCCAGCATCCAGCTCGTGGCGCTGCTGGAGTCCGGCGACCTCGACTGCGCCTTCGAGTACGAGAGCGTCGCGCGGCAGCATGGGCTCCGGTACGTGTGCCTGCCCGCGGCCATCAATCTCAGCGATCCGCGGCGACGCGACGAGTATCGTCGCGTCGCGGTCAAGCTCGACGCGCGCCGTTTCGCCAGCGTGAGGCCGGTCTTCCGCGGCGACGTGATCCGCTACGCCTTCACCATTCCGGCCAACGCGCCCGACCCAGCTCTGGCGCGGGCGTTCGCTGTCTTCCTGCTCGGGTCGGATGCGCAGAGGATCATGCGCGAGGACCATCAACCGCTTCTGACGCCGCCCGAGCTCGATGGGCGGGCAGCGGCTCCCAAGAAGGTGAGGCAGGCGTGCCGTCGGCCCACATGAGCGTGTCAGCGGTGCGCTGCGTGCCGTTCAGCCCGTCCTTGCGCCACCGCGCGTCTGGATCGGTCTGATGCTCGGGCGCCACTTCTCTCCGTTTCTCGCTTGCTGTGCCGTCGCGGGAGCGCTGCTCGTGGCGTTCGTCGTCCTGCCGGCCGCGAGCATGGTCGTGGGCGCCGGCGCGGGGCTGCTCGGTGAGGCCCTGCAGCAAGGGGACGTGCGCCGTTCCCTGATCCTAACGCTCACGGCAGCCCTACTGAGTACCGGCATCGGCTTCATCGTTGGGGTGCCGCTAGCGTACGTTCTGGCGCGGGTCGACTTCCACGGCAAGCGCTTGGTCGAAGGCATCATCGACGTCCCGATCGTGTTTCCGCACACCGCCGCGGGCATCGCCCTGCTCACCGTCTACGGTCGCCAGGGGATCATCGGGCGCCTGGTGGCGCCATTCGGCATCGAGTTCACAGAGACGGTCGCGGGCATCGTCGTAGCGATGCTGTTCGTGAGCCTGCCATTCTTGGTCGATGCCGCGCGCGAGTCCTTTGTGCTGGTGGACGAGCGCTACGAGTACGTCGCCAGGACGCTCGGCTCGTCGCGCGCCGGGGCCTTCCTACGAGTCACCTTCCCTCAAGCGTGGCGCGGTGTGCTCGCCGGAGCGTTGCTCATGTGGGGCCGTGGCATCAGCGAGTTCGGTGCCGTGGTGATCCTGGCGTACAACCCCAAGGTGATCTCGGTGCTCACCTTCGAGCGCTTCGAGGGCTTCGGGCTGAAAGCTGCGCAGCCGCCGGCGGTGCTCATCGTCGTCGTGGCGTTCGTCGTGTTCTTGTTCGTGCGCACGCTGCTCCTGCCCCGGCGCCGGCGAGGAGGCCTCTCGTGATCGAGCTGGTTGGCCTCGAGGTACGGGCGGGCGGCTTCCGCGTGGGGCCGATCGACTTCCGCCTGCCGCCCGGGGCGTACGGTGTTCTGTTGGGCCCCAGCGGCGCCGGCAAGTCGCTCGTCCTTGAAGCCATCGCCGGGGTGCGGACGGTCAAGGCGGGCGATGTGCGGCTTGAGGGCCGCTCGATCGTCCGCAGGCCACCCGAGCGGCGCGGCGTTGGGCTCGTCTTCCAGGACGGGCTGCTCTTCCCTCACCTTACCGTTGCCGGCAACATCGCCTACGGTACGAAGCGGTCGCGGGGGCGGTGGCGCTGGGGGGTGCGAGGCGATGCGGCGGTGAGCGCCGAGGTGGAGCGGCAAGCGGCGGCTACGGGCGTCGACGGTCTCCTCGATCGGTTCCCGTCGACACTGTCGGGCGGCGAGCGTCAGCGCGTGGCTCTCGCCCGGGCGCTCGCCGCACGTCCCTCGCTGCTCTTGCTGGATGAGCCACTCAGCGCGGTCGACGGCGGTGCGCGAGAGGCCCTGCGTGACGTGTTGCAGCGAGTGAACGCCGACACCGGTCTCACCGTGCTCCACGTGACCCATGACCTCGACGAGGCGGTGAGCGTCGGCACCCACTGCGCGGTGATCGCCGACGGGCGCGTGCTCCAGGTGGGAGCGCCGGAGGACGTGGTTCGGCGCCCAGCGAGTCGGGAGGTTGCCCAGTTCGTTCGGGCCGGCAACGTGCTGGACGTAGCGCCCACTGCCGATCCGCTGACAGTGCTATTGGCGGCGACCGGCCGTCCGCTGCGGGTTGGCTCGCCATGCCCGCCCGGCGTGCGCTACGCGGTGATCAGAAGCGAGACTATCTCCATCGTTGGGGTCGGGGCTCCCGCGCGGGCTGAAGAGAATGCGTTGGTCGGGGTAGTGCGGCGCACTGTCGTCGGTGCGACGCGCACGACGGTAGAAGTGGACTGTCCTCCACGCTTCCTGGTGCGCACGAGCCCCACGGTCTCGTTGCAGGAGGGGCTGACCGTGTCGCTGCGCTTCCGAGCGCAGGCGGTTCACCTGATCTGAGTGCCACCTGTAGGATGACGCTCTCCGCGGCGTGGGCGCGGATGACCGTTAGGAGGATCATGGTGAACGACCACCTACGTACCCTGCGCCTGGGCTGCCGCCGCATCGGGCTCGCGCTCGTCGTCGCGCTCGCGACGACGGCACTGCTCGTTGTGCCCGGATGCGGCGGTGACTCCGGGTCCGCGGTCCAGCGCGACCAGCTCATCGTGGCGACCACGACGAGCCTCAGCGACTCCGGGCTGCTGGAGGACGTGGTGCTGCCGGCCTTTGCGCGCCAGCACCCCGGCATCACCGTCAAGGTGGTGGCCGTTGGCTCGGGCGAGGCGATCGCCATGGGCGGCAGCGGCGAGGCCGACGTGCTGCTCGTGCACTCGCCAGACGACGAGGCGCAGTTCATGGCCGAAGGCCACGGTACCCTGCGCCTGCCCTTCGCTTACAACTACTTCGTCATCGTCGGGCCGAAGGAGGACCCGGCGGGAGTCAGCGCGCTGTCCTCGACGGCCGCGCAGGCGTTTGCGGCCATCGCCGAGTCCGGAGCGACCTTCGTCAGCCGCGGCGACGAGTCGGGCACGCACAAGAAGGAGCTCAAGATCTGGACCGCCGCCGGCGCGACACCGGGCGGCGACTGGTACCTGAGCACCGGGCAGGGTATGGGCGAGTCGCTGCGCATCGCCAGTGAGAAGCAGGCATACACGCTCACCGATCTCGGCACCTTCCTGGCGCAGAGGGCGTCGCTCGATCTCATGCCCCTCTTCAGGCAGAGCGCCGACCTCAAGAACGTCTACGACGTGATCGTCGTGAATCAGAACGAGTTCCCGGCCGTCAACGCTGCCGCCGCCGAGCAACTTGCCGAGCTGCTCGTGAGCGGCGCTGGCCAGCGGGCCATTGGCGAGTACGGCAAGCAGCAGTACGGCAAGACCGTCTTCATCCCGTTTGCGCAGAGCCTGGGAGCGTACTGAGAGCGGCTCGGCCGCGCGGAGGTGGCGATGCACATTGTTTGGGATGGTCTCGTCGAGGCGCTTCGCCTCCTGCTCGGCGGCGATGCCGAGATTTACCAGATCACGCTGCGCTCGCTTTGGGTATCGGGGCTTGCGCTTCTGATCGCGGTGCTCGTTGGCGTCCCGCTCGGCGGCTTGGTGGCGCTGCGAGAGTTCCGCGGGCGCCGGCTGACGGTCGCCGCGATCAACACCGGCATGGCCGCCCCGCCGGTCGTGGTCGGCCTTCTGGTGGCGCTGTTCCTCACCCGCAATGGGCCGCTGGGTGAGCTCCGGCTGCTGTACACGACCTGGGCGATGGTGATCGCCCAGCTCGTGATCGCCCTACCGATCGTCATCGGCCTGTCGCTGGCGGCGCTGCAGCAGCTCGAGCCGGGTCTCCGCCAGCAGATCGCCGCGCTCGGCGCTGGGCGTCTGCAGGGCTTCCTCCTTCAGCTACGCGAGATCCGCGTCGCGCTCCTGGCCACGGTGATGGCCGCGTTCGGCGCCGTCATCAGCGAAGTCGGCGCCGTGATGATGGTCGGCGGCAACATCCGCGGGCAGACGCAGGTGCTCACGGGCGCCATCGTGCAGGAGACGCGCATCGGGCGCTTCGCGACCGCCATCGCGCTCGCCATCGTCCTGATGCTGCTCGCGTTCGGCGCCAACCTCACTCTGACGCTCATCCAGCAGCAGGGGAGGCGGCAGCCGTGAGGCGTACCGGCGAGGAAGCGGCCGCGAGGCGCATCGCCGAGGCGGCCGGCGCGAGCAGTTCCGCCGGGCCGGCGGCCGAAGGCAGCCCGGCACCGGTCCTGGAGGCGCGCGACCTGCGCGTAATCCGGCGTGGGCGCACGCTGGTCGCCGTCTCTGACTTCAAGCTGGCGCCCGGCGAGGTTCACGTGCTCCTGGGCGCCAACGGGGCCGGCAAGAGCACGCTGCTCAAAGCACTCAACGGTCTCGAGCTCGCGCAAGGAACGCTGGTGTTCGGCGGTCGCGAGGTATGCACCAACGCCGCGCGTCTGGGCCTCCGGCGGCGCACGGCCGCCGTCTTCCAGAGCCCGTATCTGCTGCAGACGTCGGTGCGCGGCAACGTGGAGAGCGGGCTGCGGCTGCGCGGCGTCGCCAGGGACGTGGCTCGCCGACGCGCTGGCGAGGCGCTCGATCTGCTCGGCATCGCGCATCTGGCCGATCGCAAGCCGGTGGGCCTCTCGGGCGGCGAGGCGCAGCGCGTCAGCATCGCTCGCGCGCTGGCCGTGGACCCTGCCGTCGTCTTCCTCGACGAGCCCATGGCCGCGCTCGATCCGCCGACACGACGCGCGCTGCTCGCGGACATCCTCGAGATCTTCGCCACAGCATCCATGGCGGTGGTGTGGGTGACGCACGACCGCGAGGAGGCGCTTGCGGTCGGTGACACGGTCAGCTTCCTCGAGTGCGGACGCGTCGTGCAAACCGGTTCCTCGCTCGAGGTGATGGCCCACCCGGCCAGCATGTCGTTCGCTGACTTCCTCGGCTTGGACACCTATTTGGAGGGTGCCGTCATGAGTACTCCGGAAGGGGTTTCCGCGCTGGTGCTCGCGGATGGGCGGTCGATCGCCTGTCGCGAGGCCGCGGAAGGACCGGCCGTCGCCTGCCTCCCTCCCGAGGACGTGGTCCTCTTCTCGTCTCTTCCCCCCGAGCGTAGCGCCAGTTTGCGGAACATCGTGCAAGGGAAGGTCCAATCGGTCAGGCCCGCGGGTCGCCTCTTGCATGTGGTGGTCGCTGCGGGCACATTGGAGATTGCGGCGATCGTGACGCCGGCTGCCTACGAGGAGCTCGACCTGGCGGTTGGAGGGCCGGTGGTGGCCGCCTTCAAGGCGTCGGCGGTGCATCCGATTCCGCGGCACGAGCGGCGGCAAACCTAGGTTGTCCGCACCCAGCGAAGGAGGTCGGCGATGGCTCTCAGCGCCCGCAATCGACTGCCCGGCACCGTTAGGAGCGTGGTACTCGGCACGGTCATGGCCGAAGTCGTGCTCGACGTCGGCGGTCACGAGGTCGTGTCAGTGATCACGCGGCACGCGGTGGAGAATCTCGGCGTCAACGCTGGCGACGAGGTTTGGGCGATCATCAAGTCCACCGAGGTCATGCTCGAGAAATGACGCCCTCGGTGCGGCGAGTTACACTTGGGCGGTCGAGTGCAGACCAGTCCGGTCTGTGTCGTCGTCGACTGGGAGTAGCACCGCCCGCGTGACCGTCTCCGCCACACGTTCGCAGCGCAGGGTCGACTACCTGCGCCTCTCGATCACCGATCGCTGCAACCTGCGCTGCGCCTATTGCATGCCGCCCACTGGCGTGCCGCCGCGGGCGCAAGGCGACATCCTGAGCTACGAGGAGCTCGCCGCCTTCGCCTGCGTGGCGGCCACTTGCGGCATCAGCAAGATCCGCATTACCGGCGGGGAGCCGCTCGTGAGGCTCGGCTGCGCCGACTTCGTCGGCATGCTCAGCCGCACGAGCGGCATCCGCGACATCTCGCTCACCACCAACGGCGTTCTGCTGCCGCGCTTTGCGGCCGATCTGCGCCGCGCGGGGCTCCGCCGGGTCAACATCAGTCTCGACAGCCTCGATCCTGCGCGGTTCGCGCGGCTGACTCGCGGCGGTCGGCTCGCCGACACGCTAGCGGGGCTCGATGCCGCGCGCGCCGCGGGCTTCTCGCCGATCAAGGTCAACGCCCTCCTTCTGGAGGGCATCGAAGACGAGCTCGATGCTTTCGTGGCGTTGGCCCGCGAGCGCGCGGTGCACGTGCGTTTCGTCGAGTTCATGCCGCTCGATCGTCGTCTCGCCGCCGGCGGAGGCGTTCTCGACGGGTGGCGGTTGATCGCCGCCGGCGAGGTCCTCGACCGTTTGATGGCGCGTTACGACCTTCAGCCACACGAAGGACCGTACGGTCACGGCCCGGCGCAGTACTGGCGCCTGCCCGGCTCCGATGGCTCGATCGGGTTTATCGCCGGCGTGTCCGAGCATTTCTGCGAGAGCTGCAACCGTCTGCGCCTGACGGCAGATGGCCGCCTGCGCACCTGCCTGTTCTCCGGCGACGAGGTCAACGTGCGGCCGGCGCTCGCCGATCCGCTGGCGCTGCGCGCGCTGATCGAGGGTGCCGTCTCGAGCAAGAGCTACGACCGCTGCCGCGAGGCGCTCGCCAACGAGCGTGCGATGTCGCAGATCGGAGGTTGAGCGCATGAGCGAGCTGAGTCACATCGACGCGTGCGGCCGCGCCGCCATGGTGGACGTCGGCGGCAAGGAGGAGACCGAGCGCCTGGCGCGCGCCGAGGCGGCGGTGGTCATGGCTCCAGAGACCCTGGCGGTGATCGAAGACCAGACGGTTCCCAAGGGCGACGTGATCGCCGCCGCCAGGCTGGCCGGCATCATGGCGGCGAAGCGGACCTGCGAGCTGATCCCACTGTGCCATCAGCTCAACCTGAGCGCCGTGACCGTGGACCTTGCGCCTGACGAGACCCTCCCGGGCCTACGCATCGTGACCGAAGCCCGGCTGCGCGGCCGCACCGGGGTGGAGATGGAGGCCTTGGTGGCGGCCTCTGTCGCCGCGCTCACGGTCTACGACATGTGCAAGGCGATCGACCGCGGCATGGAGGTCAGCGGCGTGCGCCTGCTGGAGAAGAGCGGCGGCCGCAGCGGCACCTGGCGGCGCGCCGCGGCCCCCGAGCCGCCAGCACCTGCTGACGGCCAGCACGAGGGCGGCCGGTGAGCCCCGCTCCCGACGGGCGCGTCGTCTCCGTCAATGTCTCCGCCGACAAGGGAGTGCAGAAGCACCCCGTCGCGGCCGTCCGCCTCGTGGAGGAGCACGGCATTGAGGGCGACGCCCATGCCGGGCCGTGGCATCGCCAGGTCAGCTTGCTCGCCGACGAGAGTATCGCCAAGATGCGCGCCCTGGGCGCTGACGTCTGCCCCGGGGCCTTCGGCGAGAACCTCACCACCACCGGCATCCGGGTCTGCGAGCTTCCCGTCGGTGCGCGGCTGCACATCGCCGGTACCCTTCTCCAGGTGACGCAGATCGGCAAGGTCTGCCACGATCGCTGCGCGATCTTCAACCAGGTGGGCGACTGTGTGATGCCGCGCGAGGGCATCTTCGTGCGCGTGCTCGAGGGGGGTGAGGTGCGGCCGGGCGACGAGATTCGCCTCGTGAAGGAGAGCCTGATCCATGCCGCCGTGTTGACGGTGAGCGACAAGGGCTCGCGCGGTGAGCGCGAGGACGCCAGCGGGGCAGCCCTCGAGGAAGCGCTGCGCGCTCTCGGCGTGGCCGCCGTCGAGCGCGCGATCGTCCCCGACGAAGCCGACCAGATCGCCGCCGCGTTGCGGCACTGGGCGGACGAGACGCCGGTGAACCTGGTGCTCACGACCGGCGGCACCGGAATGACCACCCGCGACGTGACGCCGGAGGCCACGCTGGCGGTGCTCGACCGTCAGGCGCCGGGCTTCGCCGAGGCGATGCGCGCCGGCTCCCTGCTCACGACGCCGCACGCGATGCTCTCGCGCGCGGTCAGCGGCCTGCGCGGCAGGACGCTGATCATCAACATGCCAGGCAGCCCACGCGCCTGCCGCGAGCAGTTCGCCATGATCGCCGCGGCGCTGCCGCACGCCGTCGAGAAGCTGCTCGACCTGGGCGGCGACTGCGCGGCGCCCGACCCTCCGCTGCCATCTTCTGCAGCGCCTTCCGCCTGAGACGAACTGGCCGCCAGGGCCTGCGGGAGCAGGAACACCTTCCCGCCGTCTTCAATCGCAAACAGCCGCTTCGCGCGCGTCCGTTGGTCGCTACGCACGTACGCGTAGTAGTGGCGGACTGCCGCCCTGAACGAGCCCGCCCTGTCGTGCGTCGAGGTGCCGACGCCGACCCCGAACATCGTGTGGTCAACGGTCTCATCTTCATTCCGATTGAAGTTGATTGAGACGACGTCGCCGCGAATCATGGCGGTATCGTTCGTGGGTTTCGTGCAGTTCCAGTACCCGTACCAGTTGCAGTGGCCAACCTCCGTTGCTCCCTCTTTGGCCATGAAGTAGCCACGAAAGCTGCCTGCGTTGACCCAAGCGGTCGAGCGAGCCCTTCCGGAGCCTGCCGGCGGCAGTACCAGAGCGATGGCTCTTGCGCGACGCCTCCCATGTTGACGGCGGCTAAGGCGACGTTGGTGCAGTTCGCAGAGTCAATGCCTGGGAACACATCCGAACTCGAGTTGTTCCAGTTTGCATCTGCCCAGACCGCTGCGGCATCGCGTCGTAGCGAGAGCTGGTGCTGCGAGCAATAGCAGGAAGACGCTCGCGAGCAAGACTAGAACAGGCAACCCCTTCATGCGCCCCACCTCCTGTCGCCGACCTCACGAGCGTGAGTCGGCGTCTCCGTACAGGGACGGGGCCTATGCACCGCCTATGGCGAGCACAACCAGAGTCCTGGGGGGTAAGCCGTAAAGCCCCGCTTGGGCACGAGCGGCCTAAGGTGCGAGGCGCTGCCGGCGGGTGTAGCTCAGGTAGGTCGCGATTGCGGCGTCCGCCTCCTCAACGGCGCGCCGGTGCCCGGCGCTGAGCCGGTCGCCGACGCTCTGCCGGGTTACGCCGAGGCGCAGGGCGACCTCGCGCTGATGGCCGAGCTCGCGGTAGGCGGCGATCGCCTCCCATTGCTTGAGCGTGCGCGCCTCGATCAGCGGGTCGACGAGGCGGCAGAGGGCGCCGAGCAGAACGTCGCCGGCCTCCCCAGTGCCGAGGTAACGCGTCAGGCCGGCGTCGCGCACGGTCAACTGCAAGGCGCGATGCGCGAGGGCGTGGGCCTGGCGGTCGACGCCGGCGGCGTCGCGCGTGTGCTCAACCGTGCCCACACCGATGCCTACCCGCAGCCGGAGAGGCGGGATCAGCTCGCGCAGGACGCTGATACAAAGTGGCGTCTGCGCCGGATCGGCCAGCGCGCCGTCGACGCGGTCCTCCGCGACTATCGCCAGGGGTTCCGCCAGAGCCGGGAAGAACAGGTGATTGACGCGCGTGAGCGCGCCGCCGAGCGCGGCCTCGTCAGCGCCCCCGTCGACACCGATGACGTCGGCGAACACGACGGCGATGATCTTCGACTCGCGGCGTCTGTCGAAAGGCATGCTGCTAGCTACGCGCCGCCGGCGCCTTTTCCTGCCGCCTCACCAAGCGTGATGGTAAGCATTTCCGAGACAGTAATAATGTCGTGTCGTTGCCGCGTGGGCTACACTAGTCAGGCTCGTGCCTCATACAGCCAGGGGTATACATGTGAACAGGAAGTCGCGTGTCCGGCTCCTCATTGCCACGGGCGTGATCGTCGCGGTCTTCGCCGGCGTCGCCACCTATCTGGTCGTGCAGCAGGGGGCCTACTACCGGCAGGTGGCGGATCTCGCCGTCGGTCAGTACGACGACAAGAACGTCAAGGTGGGGGGCCGCGTGCTCGCCGGCACGATCCAGCGCGACGAAGCTGGAGTCCACTTCGAGATCGTCGACCTGACGGGCGAGCCGGACACGGTGGAAGTCGTGTACGACGGCCAGATGCCGAACGCGTTCGCTGCCGGGACCGACGTCGTCGTGACTGGCCGGTACGCCTCGAGCAGCGGCACGATCATCGCCGTCGAACTGCAGACGAAGTGCCCCAGCAAGTACGAGGGGAAGGCGTCGCCCGCTTCTCAGGGGCAGTGAGGGCGCCGCGATGATCGTCGTCGGCAGGCTGTCCCTAGCGCTGGCGCTCATCTTCGCCTTGTCGACCGTCCTCTTCCTGGCGCTCGGCACGCGCTGGGACCGCACGGACTTCCGCCGCCACGGGTACTACTCCGTCTACGCGTTCTTCCTCTCCGTCCTCGTGGCGGCGGCCGCGCTGCTGCAGGCGTTCCTCAAGCAGGACTACGGGTTCGCCTACGTGGCCGACAACTCGGACAGCAGCCTCTCGACGTTCTACCGCATCGCCGGCTTCTGGGCCGGGCAGCAGGGCTCGCTGCTCCTGTGGCTGCTGCTGCTCGCCGTCACTGTGCTGGCGATCGCCCTGATGGACTTCGAGCGGCTCGAGCGGCTCACCGGGGGCGCCGTGATGGTACTCGCCGCGATTGCGGCGGTCTTCGCGGCACTCATGGTCTTCGACGCCGGGTCCGACCCGTTCGTCAAGTCCGCAGCGGCGGTACAGCCCGTCGGTCTCAACCCGTTGCTCCTGCATCCCGCGATGGTGCTTCATCCGCCGGCGCTCTTCGTCGGCTACGTCGGGCTCGCGGTGCCGTTCGCCTTCGCCGTCTCGACCCTGCTTCTCGGCCGAGGGGATGGCCGCTGGGTGCGGCGGGCGCAGAAGTGGGCGGTCGCCGGCTGGCTCTTCCTCACCCTCGGGATCGGCTTGGGCGCCTGGTGGGCGTACGTGGTCCTGAGCTTCGGCGGTTTCTGGGCCTGGGATGCCGTCGAGAACACCTCGCTGGTGCCGTGGCTCACCGCGACTGCCCTGTTGCACACGTTCACCGTCTACCGGTCGCGCGGCCTCCTCAAGCGCTGGGGGCTCGCGCTCGCTGCGCTGACCTTCTGGTTCACCCTCCTGGCCACGTGGACGACGCGCACCGGCGTCATCAGGTCGGTGCACGCTTTCGAGCAGCGCAGCCTCCTCGTCTGGATGCTGTCGACGTTCCTCGTCGCCACCGCCGGACTGAGCGTCGGGCTGATTGTCTGGCGTTGGCGCCGCTTCGAGAGTCGCGAGGACGTGCAGTCCTGGCTGTCGCGCGAGTACCTGTACCACCTCGCCAACGTGCTGTTCTCGCTGCTGGCGGTCGCACTTGCCAGCGGCACCGTGGCCGTGCCGCTGGTGAGCCGGGGGCTTTCGAGTGAGGGCGACGGCCTCGAGATCGTGGCCAGCACCTACGACGCCGTGGCGAAGCCGCTCGGCGTCGTCATCCTTGCTCTGCTGGCGCTCTGCCCTCTAGTGGGCTGGCGCTCGACAGAGTGGGGTGAGCTGCGCCGGGCGCTCATCCTGCCGCTCGTGTCCGCGGCGGTCTCGGCCGTGCTGTGGGTGTCCCTGGGCTTCCAGTCGAACGCGTGGGGTTTCGTCGGCCTGCTCGTATGCGGTTTCGCTTTCGGCGCCGTGCTGGAGTTCATGTTGCGCGCCGCGCGCCGGGCGGCCGGACCCGGCAAGAGCCTGTGGTCCGGCCTCGGGCGCGCCTTCACCGGCAGCCGTACGCGCACGGCTGCCTACGTTGTGCATCTCGGCATGGTGCTGCTCGTCGCCGGCCTCCTCGGCTCCACCGTCTACAAGACAGAGCAGGCGAGCGCCGTACAGGTGACGCGCGGCACGACGGCCGGAGTCAACGACTACACCCTCGTCTTCCGCGGTCTGTCGGGCAGTGCGGGCGCCCAAGGCTCGGTGCGGGCCTTTGCCCACTTCGACGTCGTTGCCGGCGGCGCGACGATCGGGCAAGTCGCGCCGCACACCGACATCTATCCTGTGAGTGGGGCGGCCGTGCGCGCCGTCATCCTCGGCCGCCCGTTCGAGGATCTCTTCGTGGTCGCCGACGAACCGTTCGACGGCACCTCCACGACGATCCGCCTGAGACTGATGGTCTTCCCGCTGATCCGCTGGGTGTGGATCGGCGCGTTGCTCCTCTGTGCCGGCGCCGCGATCTCGTTGTGGCCGGCCCGCGCTCGCGCGGACCGGCGCGCGCTCGCCGCAGGTGGGGCCGGTGACGGGGGCGACGCGTGACGGACGCACGCGATCGTCAAGGCACCGTCCCGCTCGACATCGAGGTCGACGGGCTGCGGCGATCGTTCGGTCGTCGCGAGGTGCTCAAAGGCATCTCCTTCCATCTGGAGCGCGGCGGCTTCCTCAGCGTCTTCGGTCCCAACGGCGCCGGCAAGACGACGACCCTGCGCGTGCTCGCCACCCTGCTCTCCGCCAGCGCGGGCAGCGTTCGCGTCGCGGGCTGCGACGTGCGCGAGGAGCCCATGCGCGTGCGCCGTGCGATCGGCTTCATCTCCCACGAGCCGATGCTCTACCCCGATCTCACGGCGCATGAAAACCTGCGCTTCTACGCCGACATGTACGGCTTGCGCGAGTCGGAGGCGCGCATCGCCGAGCTGCTGGAGCGTCTCGAGCTGAGCCACCGCCGCCACGATGTCGTGCGCACCCTGAGCAGGGGTATGCGCCAGCGTCTGACGATCGCCCGTGCCGTCCTGCACCGACCGCGCGTCCTGCTGCTCGACGAGCCGTACTCGGGTCTCGACGCGCGGGCAGCCGGCATACTCGACGGGCTGCTCGCCGACATCCGTGCCGAGCACACCTTCGTCATGGTCACGCACAACATCGCCAAGGGCCTGGAGTTGGGCACGCGGGTGATGATCATCGCCAGCGGCCGCATCGTCTTCGAGCATGCGGCCGGCCTAGATTCCGGCGACTTCGCCGCCGTCTACCGTGAGCACGTCGGTGAGGAGCAACCGCAATGAGCGGCTGGACGC
>Ga0315295_10002289_pt1 | contig 16261 bp, 15 predicted proteins | sample YL17G14_0_MG_FD_204453 | JGI IMG/M metagenome (GOLD analysis project Ga0315295, IMG submission 204453) | Sediment microbial communities from Yellowstone Lake, YNP, Wyoming, USA - YL17G14_0 | ecosystem: Environmental > Aquatic > Freshwater > Lake > Sediment | place: USA: Wyoming | collected... | reverse complement strand
AATCAACATCCATCAAGCTTCCTCCAGAAGATGAGTCCGTCGTGGCACTTCCCGCTAAATTTGAAGTAACAGGGTATCACTCCTTTAATCTCGTATCCACCTTTAAGAAAGAGTCTCTCTGAGGCAATATTCCCCTTACGCACGTAGGCGATGAGAACATCAATCCTGGAATCGCGAGCCTTCTGTACAATGTCTGAGAGAAGGGCGGAACCAACCCCGCGCCCCTGTGCATCCGAGGCAACCATTATGCCAACCTCTGCCAGATGCAGGAAGGCTTCCTCATACCGCTCCGGTCGCAGGTCGCAAATCCCCAGTATCCTTGAACCCTCCTCCGCCACGAGCACCTCGAGCATCTTTTTCTCCCTCAGGTTGCGCAGGTAGACGTCTACGAGGTCATACTTCATTTCAAAAACATTCTTCCCAATGTCAAGCCCAGAACTCTCGCGCGGAAGCCTTTCCACGAAGGCAGCTACCCTCTCCCTGTCATGCACGCTCACCCTGCGGCACTGCATATCTCCCCTCTCGCACAATATTTATAAACCTATTGTGCAAGTGTTCCCGTGTTGAAAGAGTTCGAGTATGACGGTGTCACACGAGTGGAAGTCTCAAAGCGGTTCCCCGCCTTTCCCGTGAACTTCTATTTCGTGGACGGGTTGCTCATTGACACGGGGAATGCCATATGTGCGTACGAATCATATGCCTACCTCTCGCGGAGGGGGCTTCTGCCACACACGATAGTCAACACCCACTATCACCCCGACCATAGTGGCGCAAACGCCTTCTTTCAGGACAGGTTTGGCGCTTCCCTGTATGCGCACAGACTCGGAATTCCCAAACTTGCATATCCCAAAAAAATGTTCCTCTTCTCCCAGTTGCTCCACGGAACCCCTGAGCCTTCCATTGCCCAGGAGATTCCCCGCCTCTTGGAAACGCCCAACTTCACCTTCGATGTCATAGAAATTCCGGGGCACTGTGACGACCACATCGCCCTCTACGAGAGACAAGAGAAATGGATTTTCACGGGGGACCTCGTCTTTGAGGGCAGGGCACGTGAGGTGAATGTCGATACAAGAATATATGATGCGCTTGAGTCTTTCAGAAAAATTTCTCGACTTGACATTGAGACCCTCTTCGGCGGGCATGGCGAGCCACTCAGGAATCCGCGCGACCTCATACTATCTAAAATAGAGTTCTTCGAGGAGCTGGGGAGGAGGGTCGAAGAACTGAGGGGGGAAGGACTCAACAGAATCCAGATAAGGAAGAAAATCTTCGGGCGCGAGAGGATGATTGCCTATCTGTGTGAGATGAAATTCTCATCTCAGAATCTGGTGGACAGTTACCTTCAGTATGAATCGAATGGAAATCCCCCACCATGATCTTTACCTTCTTTCCACGAAAACTTTCATCTGGGGTATCGCAATCTTGACATCCCTCTGTTTTGCCTTCTCGAGTATTATTCTCGTGAGCTCTGTCCGTGTGGAGAGCCTCCTGCGCACGCCCACAAGGTAACGTACCTTGAAATTGATACTCGACTGCCCGAACTCGAAAAAGATTAACGGTTTCTCGGAGAGAAATGAGGCGGTGGGTGTTCCCGCAACTATAGGATAGAATGCTTCGTAGGCATCCCTATGCGCATGTCCTACCGCCTCCAGGGCAGCCTTCTCGAGAAGATGACTCACTTTCTTCACATTAGAGTCAAAGGTCATTGGTACGGTGATCTCGTCCCACACGTAAGGCACATCATAGGTGAAGTTTATGACGGGTTCGGAGAGCACCTTGCTGTTGGGCATCATGACTATACGACCAGAGGGAGAATCTCCCGTTGCCCCATACTCCCGCAGGCGGGTGTACATCACGGAAATGTTATCCACATCGCCATAGAAATTGCCAACGGAAATCCTGTCCCGCGTTCTGTAAGGTTTCGTGAAGATTACGGTGAGCCAGCCCGCAACGTTCTGTATTGGCTGCTGGAGGGCATAGGCAAGGCCGAGACCCACAAGGCCCAGCGATGTGATAATGGCTGCGATATTTCTAGAAACGAGGAAGGCTCCTGCGATGAGGGCACAAAAGTAAAGGACATAGGAATAGAAGGAGACAAAGAGCTCTCTGTCGCCCAAAAACTCAAACCGTGTGTTCCTCTCTATGATGGGTGCGGTGATTTCTATGATTATCTGCGCGATGAGAATGAAAATGCCAAAGATGAGGAGCTTGGGGAAGAAGGCTTCTGCAAAGTCCTTAAGTGGTACGATGGCGTTCTTGAGTGTCACAATGTTCTGTATGTACAGCGCTGCGCTCAGGATGAGTATGAAAAGTAAAAGAATCGGCAGTCTTCTTTTCATGAAAAGACTTATTAAGGCCGTTTTTAAACCTTTTGCATGCATGAGATTGAATTGTTGAAAAAAATGATGGCAATCCCCTCTGTCACGGGGGATGAGAATGCCATGGCAGACTTCATCGCAGGTGAGCTTGAGGATTGCTCAGAGGTATGGATAGAGGAGGTGTGTGGAAGAAAGAATGTCATTGCGAAAAAAGGGTCGGGAAAAATTCTCCTTCTCGGTCATACGGATACAGTTCCCATGGGAGAAAACTGGATGCATGCGCAGGGACAAATCTCTGGCACGAGACTCTACGGTCGTGGTGCAACCGACATGAAGAGCGGGCTGGCTGCCATGATGTCTGCGTTCCGCAAGACGGACTGTGACGCCATTCTTGCAGCCACCGTCGGTGAAGAGACCGATGGGTGCGGTTCAAAGGAATTCAATAAAATCCACAGGTGTGAGTTTGGAATCGTAGCCGAACCGACCTCTCTTGCCCTCGTCATCGCAGAAAAAGGCATAATAGATTTTCACCTTACCACGCGCGGTACATCGGCGCACTCCTCACGACCTTGGGAAGGGGAGAATGCAATACACAAAATGGCAGAAGCAATACGCAAGATTTCCCAGATGCAGTTTGAGCCACGAAACGACCTCCTTGGCTCTTCCACGATACAAGTCACCATTGTGGATGGAGGCGTGGCTCACAATGTCATACCGGACAAGTGCATGGCGACGGTGAACATGAGACTGATTCCCGAGGACGCACATCTCTTTGAATATGTGAGAAGCGAGCTTTCCGAATATGAAGTGGAGAAATTCCATGAGAGACCACCTTATCGCATTGAGAGGAACAACAAGTATGTGCAGATGCTGCACAGGATTTCAGGCGGTGTATTCTGCGGTATGCATGGCGCAACAGATGCCTCACTCATAGACACCCCCTGCGTCATATTCGGACCAGGCGACTTGAGCCTCGCCCACAAGATAGACGAATATGTGGAACTGTCCGAGGTGACGAGGGCAACGCATATATTCTCGGAGTTCCTCATTAAGGCACGTGACCTCTGATGCCCATTTTTATCGATGAGGGAAGACCTGCACCCAAAAAGAAGAAACAATGCCCGAGATGCACACACGACGAAGTCTATTTCTGGACTCGAGAGAGGAAAGTTCCCGATAAAGAGGACTTTGAATCCATCCAATTTTTCAGATGCACGAAGTGTTTATACACGTGGAGGGAGTAGGCTTCTAATGTAAACAATAGATTTATATGATTGAAAAATATATTTCATTGTGGAAAATGACGTAACTTCAAAAATACTCGAAGAAATAAAGAAATATCCTTTGTTAGAAAGCTTTCTCGGTAAAGATTGGTTCGAGGAAATATCGAAAATAAAAAGACAGAAGAAACATCCTTTCTATCTTATGCTATTAGAAAAGAATCAACATGATTGTATTTTTCTTCCATATATTGAAAAAAATCTAAGAGCTGTTTTGGATATTCTTAAAAATGATAGCCAATATAGGGATAAGAGTGAAAGATTAAGAGCTAAGATTAGAAATGAGGATGAATTCTTTGATATTCTGCCAGAAATAGAGTGGGTTGAATATCTCAATGAGAAAAAATTTGTAATCATTATTGAGCCATTATTCCCTAATAGAGGTCCTGATTTGGAATTAATAAGAAATAGATTGAATGTCTATTGTGAAATCAAGTCAGTAAGGCTCTCGCAAGAAGATGAATTTTGGTCACATTTTGCTCACGAAATAAAATTAAGAATTGAAAAAATAAAATCAAACTTTCATGTTTCAATCGAATTTATGCCAATATTCAAAAGTGATGATATTTTTTCTATGATTAATTTGATAAAGAAGGAAATAAAAAAATATCAAAATCAAAGGATAGAATCTCCTATTACAAGTTATTATTTTGGGAATTCAAGAATTATAGAAGTAAGAAATCATGATGGCATAAATGATGATGAGATACTAGAAGATATAAAAAGAAGTGAATGTAAGATAATCTATTACCCAACAGAGACAAATGAAAATCATACATCCGTAAGTTTTATTTTCCCAGTAATAATAGAGGATAATATTGATAATATAATTGATGATATAACAAAGAAGTTAGATCAATTACCAAAAGAGATTCCAGCGATTGTTACTATTGACGCGTCTCAAACATTACCTCTTCTAAAGAAATTAGAATGGGCATTATTCGGTAGACCTCAAGTTACTATCTATCGAAATAAGGAAACAGGTGAATACATTGGCAGCCGTCCAAGTAGAGAAAGAAGAGGCGTATTTTATTCAGTCACTCGGATAAGTGCTATAATATATTATCGAAGGGTAGTTGCAGAGGATGGAATCTATTTCGAAAGGAAAGTCTATAGAAATCCCAATGCCCAATATCCCTTTACAGATCAAGAAGCTCGACTCTTTGGCGAACTTATGAATTGAATATCTTCCTTTTAATTTGGTCTAAATCTAGTATGGGGAATATTTCTGAAATCCTCGGCAGCGCAAGAAAGAACGCTACAGAAATGATTATCATGTCGTAGAAGTAGAATCCAATCTCCACCGTTCCCAAGACTATCGCCAGTGCAAAACTGTAAATTGCAATATTGTAATCACTCTTCTTTAGGCTGGAGAGATATCCCATGATGAATCCCACTGCGAGAAAGACGATGGCAAGTTCCAAAATTCCGCCGTCGAAGAGTGATGGCCCGAAGATGGTGGAGTTTATCTTCACCTCATACCCTGCGATTTCCTTGCCGACAAGTATGGTAGGACGTAACCCCGAAATGTGCCAGAGAATCCCTCGCGTTACCCAGTCATGAAGAGAGGCATTCGCTGTAATCTTGGAGAAGATTCCCAGTGTGAACCCAAACCGATAGAGAAGGAGGCTTAAGGGATTATCAATCCTCCATGCCTGGCCCATGGATTCTGTCTGGTAGGTCCCTAAAAGGAGGAGAATAGAGAAGAACAAAGACACCATGAGGATGAGTCCACCCAATGATAATTTTCGCGTGTAATACATGACAAAAATTCCCATGGCAACGATTTCAAAGATATCATTCCTGTACCCCCACAGAGAAAAAAAGAGACCGGAAAAAAACAAAAGGGCATACGCCTTCCTGCGCGAGAGGGAAGGCATCAAAAAACACATACCCGCTGCGTACGAAAAATTGGATACCATAAAAAATCCATTATGTGCGTTTCCCCTCAGCGCCATGTTGAAGAGAGGTATGCCACCCAGAAAGTAAAAGCACAGTACGCCACAGATAATGCCAATGGCAAGAAGTATCTTTGAGAAGAAACCCGCGTAGTATTCCCTCCGTATGACATCGGAAAAGAGAAGAACGAAAAATACCACTGCAAACCCAGCGATCCCCAACACATCATAGATGAGGACGGAGAGGAAAAGGTATACAATAATCTTCGGTCCCAAAAAAAATCTTCCCCCATACCTTCTGCCAAGAAGAGCACCGAGCAACAAAAAAAACAATCCTAGAAACGCATAAATAAAAACGTCTTCAGTCATATTGAAATCGAGAAACTGGGAGACTGAAGCATCATGATAGGCATAGAAGGCAATACAAAAGAATGCAATGAGTGATGAGGGGAGGATGATGAGTGGATGAAGTATGTCGAATCTTTTTTCCATAAAAAAAGTATCGCCATGACTTAAAAAGGCTATGGATAAGGAAATGTAAAATGGGAGATTTTCAAAATGCCCAAGGTAAAGTCTTTGGGAATTAGGGAAAATCATTGTTGTGAGTACACAAAAATCAGAAGGACCCTTCCTACAGCTTCAAGGCTCTCTTTGGAGCATTTGTCCGGCGTATCCTGGAGCGTGTGCCAGTAAGGATAGTCGAAGTCGATGATGTCAATCATGTGAATCCCTTTCTCTATGAAAGGTATGTGGTCGTCCATGATGGAATACTTTTCCTGGGGAATGAATGCAGATATACCGTTCCTCGATGCCATGCCCCATACCTCCTCGACGAGTGATTCACAGCACTCATAAGAATTGGTTTCATAATAAATATTCAAATCCTTATCTCCTATCATGTCAATTAGAATCGCCTTTTCTGGAGTGAAGTCCATATGCTCTGTAAAGTAGCGAGACCCTAAAAAATAGTATTCAAGCGTCTTGCCAAAATCCTCCCCATCGAAAAGCACGATGACAACTGAGACTTTCGGGTTGCCTTGAGAGAGAACACGGGCAACCTCGAGCAACACAGAAACACCGGAAGCGCCATCGTTTGCCCCCGGTATGGGCTTCTGGGAGTTTTCAGGTGAATCACGGTCTGCATAGGGACGGGAATCATAGTGGGCTGCGAGAAGAATTTTTTTCTCGACTTTGGGGTTGAAGACGCAGACTATGTTTGCCATTTCGTATGATTTGCCCCCGTGCAAAACGGTGAAGGGTTGTATGGTTACACCATCGCAGTACTTCTTGAATTCCTCCATGAAGTACTCTTTTGCATTTTCATGGGCAATAGAGCCCGGCACCCGTGGACCAAAGGCAACCTGTGCTTCAAGATGGGACCAGGCTCTGTCTGGGTCAAAGTCAGACTTCTGATTCAAACACCCTGAAAGTAAAAGAACCGAAATGGAGAGCAGCCAGAATCTTCTTTCCATAAAAGGCGTGTGAGACGAGTCATAAAAGCATTGGGGTCGATTGAGTGCCATTGCCTTCTTCTTCGAAAGATTTATAAGGGATTCTTTTAATTTCATCCAAAATATCCAATTTTTGGCTTTAAGGTGATTGTTCTTGAGTCCAAAAGGTGAATTTGCAGCAAAGAGGTTATCCTCCAAACGTCAGAAGATGAGATGGATGGATATTTACTATAAGCGCCGCATGCTCAGGCTCGACCAGAAATCAGACCCTCTCGAGGGATCCCACGCAGCCCGAGCCATCGTCCTTGAAAAAGTACCTGTGGAAGCAAAGCAGCCCAACTCGGCTCTCCGCAAATGTGTCCGCGTCCAGCTTGTGAAGAACGGGCGCCAGCTCACGGCATTCTGCCCGGGAGACGGTGCCATAAACTTCATCGACGAGCACGACGAGGTAATAGTGGAAGGCATCGGCGGGAGAAAGGGGGGTTCCATGGGAGATATTCCCGGTGTCAAGTTCAAGGTCACAAAGGTCAACAGGGTTTCCCTCCTCGAAATGGTTCGCGGAAGAAAGGAGAAACCGGTAAGGTGATTCCATGAAGATTTTCGACAAATGGGATTTTGATGTTGAGGTGAGAGACCTGGGTCTCCGTTCCTATATCAATCTCACACCCGTCATCGTACCCCACTCTGGTGGCAGGCACGAGAGCACGCGATTCTGGAAGAATAAGCTCAGTATAGTGGAGCGCCTTGTCAACAAGGTCATGCGTTCAGGCGCCGCCAAGAAGAAGGTGGGTGGCAAGTTCATAAGGAGACATGGCGGTTACTCCGGCAAGAAGCACAAGGCATACAAGACGGTGCTTGAGAGCTTCAAAATTATAGAGGGCAAGACCAAACAGAATCCCATGCAGATACTTGTCAAGGCTCTTGAAAATACGACCCCGCGCGAAGAGGTGACGACCCTCACATACGGCGGCGTTTCTTACCACCAGTCGGTTGACGTTTCCCCGCAGAGGAGACTTGACCTTGCATTGAAAAACATAGTCCTCGGAGCGAGTGCGAAAACCTACCGTTCCCGCGAAACTTACCCGCGCGCACTTGCAGAAGAGATAATGCTTGCCTCGCAGGGAGACATGAAGAGCATGGCTGTCTCTCGCAAGGAAGAGGCAGAACGAGTGGCAAAGTCTGCAAGGTGAGTGCATGGGAAGACGCGAAAAGATGGCAGAGCTTGTGCATGTATTGATGTATAATCCAGAATTCATCAGAAACATAGGCATCGCAGCCCATATAGACCACGGAAAGACAACACTCTCCGACAACCTCCTCGCAGGCGCAGGACTCATGTCAGAAGAGCTTGCCGGAAAACAGCTCGTGCTCGACTTCGACGAGCAGGAGCAGGCTCGCGGCATCACAATTGATGCGGCAAACATCTCCATGGTTCATGACTATGAAGGCAAAGATCATCTCATAAATCTCATAGACACGCCGGGCCACGTGGACTTCGGCGGAGACGTCACGCGCGCCATGCGTGCGATTGATGGATGTATCATCGTCGTCTGCGCCGTGGAAGGCGTCATGCCTCAGACGGAGACCGTGGTGAGGCAGGCTCTCAAGGAACGCGTCAAGCCCATCCTTTTCATCAACAAGACAGACAGATTGATACGCGAACTCAAGCTCACCCCGGATGAGATGCAGAAGCGATTCATGAAGATAATAACCCATGTCAACAAACTCATCGCCCAGATGGCTCCCAAAGAATTCAAGGAACCCTGGATGGTCAACGTGAATGAAGGAAGTGTTGCCTTCGGTTCTGCGTTCCATAAATGGGCAATTTCCGTACCCTATATGCAGCAGACAGGCATCACCTTCAAGGAAATCATAGATGCGTGCCTCAACGATACCCAGAGAGAACTTGCCAAGAAGGCACCCGCACACACCATCATACTCAACATGGTCATCAAACATCTGCCCAATCCTTTGATCTCACAGAAGTATAGGGTCCCCCAGATATGGAAGGGCGACCTCGAATCCACTGAGGCAAAAGATATGATGGCGTGCAACAAGGATGGACGGTTCGCCATGGTGGTGACGAGAATCCATATAGACAAGCACGCAGGTGAGATTGCCTCGGGAAGGATATTCTCGGGTATCGCCAGGCTGGGGGACGAGGTGCACGTGGTGGGCGCAAAGACCAAACGCAGGATACAGCAGGTGGGTATCTACATGGGACCCGACAGGATAAACATAGAGGGTTGCCCCTGTGGCAACATCGTTGCCCTCACAGGAATAAAGGAAGCCATTGCCGGTGAAACCCTGTGCAGTGGCGACCCGCCCATCACACCCTTCGAGGCGATAAAGCACTACTCTGAGCCCGTCGTCACGGTAGCCGTCGAGCCCCAGAACACAAAAGACCTCGCAAAGCTCATAGAGGTCATGAGACAGGTTTCCAAAGAGGATCCGACGCTCCAGGTGAAGATCAATGAAGAGACAGGAGAATATCTTCTCAGTGGAATGGGGGAACTGCACCTTGAAATCACGGAGTACAGGATACAGAAGAATAAAGGCGTGCCCATAAAAACTTCGGAGCCCATAGTGGTGTATCGTGAGACTGTGGAGGGCACATCCCCGGAGGTCGAGGGCAAATCACCCAACAAGCACAATAAATTCTACATAATCGTAGCGCCACTCGAGGATGATTTCTACGAAGCCATCAAATCCGGTGATATTTCCGAGGGGCGCGTGAAAGGAAAGGAACTCGATGTGAAGCTCAGGGGATTTGGATACAATAAGGAAGAGGTCAAGGGCATAGAAGACATCTATGAGGGAAACGTACTCCTTGAGGTCTCCCGCGGCGTGGTGCAAAGGGGAGAGGTCATAGAGCTCATCTTGGAAGCCTTCCATGAAGTGATTGGCAGAGGACCCCTCGCATCAGAACCTGTCACCAAGCTGAAAATAAAAATCGTTGATATGAAGCTCCACGAGGACTCAATCCATAGAGGACCCGCCCAGGTCATCCCCGCGGTGCGCGATGCCATCAATGGCGCATTACTGCTCGCACAGGCGACGCTCGTCGAGCCCATGCAGAAACTCTTCATACAGGCTCCCCAGGACTATATGGGTGCCATAACCCGTGAAATACAGGGGAGACGAGGTCAGATCATGGAGATGAGCCAGGAAGAAGAGATTGTCACAATCGTCTCAAAAGTACCTGTTGCAGACATGTTCGGATTCACGAGCTCTGTTCGTAGCGCAACCGAGGGACGGGCACTGTGGACCACAGAGTTTGCAGGGTTCGAGAAAGTGCCCCCCGAACTTCAAGGCAAAGTCATAATGGACATTCGAAAGAGGAAAGGCATGAAGCTGGAGATGCCCAAGCCCCAGGACTATTTAGGGGTTTGAGGTTCTTTATCTCTCTTTTCCATCTTTTCTCCTCGTTTTCTCCCCTTATCCACCCAAAGGCTTATAAATTCTGACTTTACTACCTTTACATCTTGTCTGGCTCGACAGATTGATGTATACGCAGCATACATCTGAACATTCGGAGGAAAGAAAATGAGGAAAATGTTAATAGATGCTTTGTCCAGGAAGGCTTTCGTATTGGGCATTGTCATTGCATTTCTAATTCCCGGAGTTGCTGGCTGGTGGAATTCAGCCTGGCTCTACAGGGTGCCAATGGCGATAGGAGAGGTTTCCGGTAATAATCTAACTGACTACCAGATTGGGGTAATTGTGAACACAGCAAGCCTCATCGCTGCGGGTAAGATGAGGAATGACTGCGGAGACCTAAGATTCGCTGATGACGGTACTCAATTGAGCTTTTATCTGGAAATCGGCTGCAACACACCTTCCACACTAATCTGGGTGAAAGTCCCCTCCATTCCTGCAAACTCCACGGTGACAATCTATATGTATTACGGGAATGCTTCCGCAACCTCTGCGAGCAACGGTAATAATACATTCGAATTCTTCGACGATGCCTCGACTAACAAAAGCGCAAGCTATACCTTTGTCGATGTCTTCAATCCAGGCGAAACAGGAAATCTGGCGTACGATGGGACGAACAGGTATTATACCATTACCCACACACAGGCAGATGAAGAATTCCTGAGAATCAATTCCTTAGGCACACGAACGAATCTATATCTTCGAGGCCAGTTCTGGATACAAACCAGTGGTGGCGGAAGCAACAACCAGTTCGGCTTTATAGAGAGACAGACCACAAGCAATACCTACTACAGGACAAGGCAACTGGATGACTTCAATAGGATTGAGTTCTGCAAGGAGGTGAGTGGAGCCTACACTCTTATTGGGCAGGCTGCCCATAGCCCCGCACTCCAAACCTGGTATGCACTCGAAGGCTCCATATTTGGATATTCGGGGACGACCAGAATCTACAACTTAAGTGGCACCCTTCTCGCCGCTACAACAGCCACAGATGGTGGCAATTCCATAGCTAGTGGCAACTTCGGTGTCCAGATGGCATATAGTTCTGGCACGGTCATAAGATTCAGGAATGTCATTGTCCGCAAATACACATCGCCCGAGCCGATGGTGACCCTGGGAGCAGAGCAATTGACACTGCTCTCAAAGAAAAACGTGCCAAATCTAAATCAATCTGTGAGCCCACTCGCAAAGACAAATCTATCCAATGCCACAGGTCTGCAAACCGAAGCAGGTAACTTACTCTCTCAGGCGAAATCCAAGAACTTGGACGCCGCTCAGTGCGAAAAACTCATGAGTGAAGCTTCAGACCTTCTCAACAAAGCCAAGATAGTCTCAACAAACCCCATCTATGCCAACAATCTCGCACTGCAGGCAATGGAAAAACTGAAAGAAGCGATAGACTGTCTGAAAGCACTACTTGGGTAGCAACAATACATTTAAGAATTCCTACGACCATCTGGCTCATGCAACTCAAGGATTTCATACGGCGCCACTCTATTCTACTTTATTTCATTTTCACATTCGCAATACCATGGGGCTCTATCCTTATCCTTGCAGGACCAGGTGGACTCCCTAGTAAGGAACAAATACCAATAGAAGTATTCTCCCTCGTTTTCCTCGCCATGATTGCTGGACCGAGCCTCACAGGTATCGCTCTCACGGGAATCATCGATGGGAGGAAGGGACTCAGAGAACTCATAGAACGACAAATGAAATGGCGAGTGTGCGCCTGCTGGTATGGTGCGGTCCTCTTTTTAATACCACTCATTCTTGTTGTTATTATCTCCTCACTCTCATTTATCTCGCCCGTTTTCACCATTGGAATAATCAGTGCAAAAGATAAAATTTCATTTCTTGCATTCGGCGTCATCGGGGCGTCTCTCGCCGGGTTCTTCGAGGAAATCGGCTGGACGGGGTTCGCCCTGCCAAGGGTGCAGGCACGGTATGGCGTGCTTGCTGCAGCCCTCATCGTCGGTGTTCTTCACGGTGCATGGCATTTTCTCGCTGATTATTGGGGAAGCGCCACAACCTTCGGCTCTCTTTTCCTTCCGCGAATTTTTCTCTGGATAGTCGCCATAACAGCCCTGCGATTTTTAATTTCATGGGTCTATAACAACACAAGAAGCCTCCTCCTCGCTCAGATAATGCATGCAAGCTTCACGGGCGGGCAGGCACTCCTCGAGCCAAGCCTGACTCCTCCCGATTATTTGGTCTATTATGCAGGTTTTACAATCGTCTTATGGATTGCCGTAGTCGCCATAATAATGATATTCGGCAAAAACTTTGTCCGCCAATCCTCACACCTGTAAACCGGAGCCATGAAGAGAGGGTATCTAGGGTATCCATTCCCTTTCTAAGACTCAGGTTCGATTCTTTTTCCCCTTTTATTCCTCACTTTCCCTTTCCCACAAAATCCATCCTTAATCCGAAAGGTTTAAAAGGTAAAGCTTTTAAAGCAACCTCAGTTAAGCGTTTAAGCTATTTTAGGAGGTAATTCAATGCCAAAAGAGAGACCACACCTCAACGTGGCTTTTATCGGTCATGTCGACCATGGTAAGTCGACCCTCATAGGCAGGATGCTATTCGACCATGGCGATGTGAGAGAACAAATGATAAAAAAGTTCGAGGAGATGGGCGAAAAGGGTAAGACCTTCAAGTTCGCCTGGGTCATGGACAACCTCAAGGAAGAGCGCGAGAGGGGTGTCACAATCGACCTCGCTCACAAGAAATTCGAGACAGACCGCAACTATATCACCATAGTGGACTGCCCTGGACACAGGGACTTCGTCAAGAACATGATCACAGGCGCGAGCCAAGCCGACGCCGCGGTGCTCGTCATTGACGTCAAGGACGGCATCATGCCCCAGACGATTGAGCACGGATTCCTCGCAAAGACCCTCGGAATCACCCAACTCGTCATCGCCATAAACAAGATGGACATGGTGGGCTTCAAGCAGGCAGAGTTCGACAAGCTCAAGGCGGAAGTCTCGGAGAAACTTTTAAAGCGCGTAGGATTTGACCCTGCGACAGTTCCCTTCATTCCCACTTCAGCCTTCAACGGCGACAACGTCATCACCAAGTCAGAGAAGACTACCTGGTACACGGGAGATACAATACTCCAGGCGCTCGACAAACTCAAGGAACCACCCAAACCCACAGACAAACCTTTGCGACTACCCATACAGGACGTTTTCACGATCACAGGCGTAGGCACAGTCCCCGTGGGACGTGTCGAGACAGGCATACTCAAACCAGGCGAGAGCGTCATATTCGAGCCCGCATCCACCATCTTCAACAAACCGATTGCGGGCGAGGTGAAGACCATAGAGATGCACCACGAGCAACTCACGCAGGCTTTGCCCGGGGACAACGTGGGCTTCAACGTGCGTGGCGTTGGCAAGCAGGACATAAGGCGCGGAGACGTTCTCGGTCACCAGAACTTGCCTCCCTCAGTCGTGCGCACAAAGGACACCTTCAAAGCCCAGATTCAGGTCATCAACCATCCCACCGCCATTACACCCGGTTACACACCCGTCTTCCACGTTCACACGTCGCAGGTCGCCTGCACATTCGAGAAGCTTCTCGCCGAACTCGACCCGAAAACAGGTGGAGTCAAGAAAGAGAACCCAGAGTTCCTCAAGTCTGGCAATGCAGCCATTGTGGAGATACGCCCCACAAAACCCATGGTCATAGAAGTATTCAAGGAAATACCGCAGATGGGACGATTTGCCATCCGCGACATGGGACAGACCGTGGCGGTCGGCGTCTGCATTTCCATCAATAGAGGGCAGTGAGTTCTTTTTCCCTCTCACATGAGGGATTACAAGTGCAGAGAGCAAGAATACGACTGGCAGGGACTGAGCCCCAAAAACTTGAAGATGTCTGCAACCAGGTAAAGGTCATCGCAGAAAAGACGGGAGTTGACATCGCGGGACCCATTCCACTCCCCACAAAGAAGCTCCTCGTCCCCACGCGCAAGTCTCCCGATGGCGAAGGTACCGCCACCTGGGAGCGATGGGAGATGAGGATACACAAGCGGTTGATAGAGATTGATGCAGACGAGCGCGCCATGCGCCAGATAATGAGGGTCCGCGTTCCCGAAGGCGTCAACATAGAGATAGAACTCGTTTCCTGAGAATCTTTTTTCAATTCTCTCTTTCCTTTTTCTTCGCGTTCCGATAAGTTTTTATCTTCTCCTCAATCTGTGATGCCATGATTCCTATAAAGGATGACATTCCCACGCTAAGAATTTCATTCATCACCTACCTTATCATCATCGCAAATGTCATAATCTTCGGGTATGAGTACTATTTGGAGATTCTTCCCGGAAATCAGCTTGATATGTTCATCGGGCAGTATGCCCTCGTTCCTGCATACATCGTCGCGGGGCAATCACTGTGGACCCTTGTTTCCTCCATGTTCCTGCACGGGGGATTCATGCACGTCGCGGGCAACATGCTCTTCCTCTTTATCTTCGGCAACAACGTCGAGGACAACATGGGGCACATTCCTTTCCTCGTTTTCTACATGTTGTGCGGGTTTGCCGCCTCGGGTCTGCAGATTTTCTTTGACCCGACATCGACGATTCCCAACCTCGGAGCGTCGGGCGCCATCGCGGGCATTCTCGGCGCCTACCTCGTTCTCTATCCCCGCGCCCGGATTTACACGCTGATACCCCTCGGATTCATATTCCTCAGATGGATTCCCGCATTGCTCTTCCTCCCTTACTGGTTCATCATTCAGCTTGCCTCCGGCATCGGCTCCCTCTTCACTGCATCGGCAGGGGGAGGGGTCGCCTTCTGGGCTCACGTGGGGGGGTTCGTGTGCGGGCTCATACTCGTCTTCATCTTCAGGAAAAAGAGGCAGAAGGTCATGACGGTGGAAGATGAGTGGGATAAGTATTTGTATGGGAGATGAAGGTGGGGAAGGGAAAAGTTAATAAATATTGAACAACACTAAAAATAATGGAAATTAAAGGATTAAGAGAATTGTTCATAGAAATAGCTTCAAGATATCCCATTGCGATAAAAGAATCTTATGCTCATAACCCACTTGCTCAATTAATAAGGGATAAACCAAGAGAGATCTTATCCCCGATTCTTAATGATGGCGAGTTGATAATTGAAGGTTCGGCTGGAAAAGGTAGATGGACTCCCTATCCTTGGATAGCAATAATAAATAAGAACGAAACAGATGGAGCTATGGAAGGTATTTATGTCGTTTACCTTTTTTCTAAAGATATGAGGAGAATATATTTAACATTCAATCAGGGTATTACCAGACCCATACTGAGGGAAGGAAGAAAGATAGCATTTTTAAAATTAGGAGCAAATGCAATAGGTATTAGGACTAATTTTCCGCTTTCTGATTTTGAATCCGACGATAAGATCAGACTCGGGAGTTCAGGCCTAGGTGCAGGTTATGAGAAAGCTACTATCTTTTATAAGAAATATTACTCTAATAAATTACCAACAAACGATTTATTAATAAATGATCTAAAAAAGTTAATATCAGTCTATAATAACTATTTGCTTAATTCAAATGTTCTCACCACGGGGACAGACTTCAGTGAATATGAAGGGGGAGTAGAAGAGGGAAGAAGAGTACTGAAAAATCATAAAGTTCGAGAGAGAAATCCAAAAAACATAATAGAAGCAAAGAAGAGGGCTCTCAAGAAATATGGTGAATTGAATTGTGAGATTTGTGGGTTCTCCTTTGAAAAACATTATGGTAACAGAGCTAAAGATTTTATTGAAGGCCACCATAAGAAATCAATATCTGGAAGGGATGAAGGAGGATATACCTATGTTGAAGATATCGTCTTGGTTTGTTCAAATTGCCACTCTGTTATTCATCTGAAAATGCCTTGGCTGAAT
>Ga0315295_10002288_pt1 | contig 16262 bp, 18 predicted proteins | sample YL17G14_0_MG_FD_204453 | JGI IMG/M metagenome (GOLD analysis project Ga0315295, IMG submission 204453) | Sediment microbial communities from Yellowstone Lake, YNP, Wyoming, USA - YL17G14_0 | ecosystem: Environmental > Aquatic > Freshwater > Lake > Sediment | place: USA: Wyoming | collected... | reverse complement strand
GAGGAGTTTCGAAGCCAGCCGGAGCCACCGGACAGGGCTACGTTCAAGAAGCTGGCCGAATACTGGAGTGGAGACATAGCCGGTGAGTTAAACCGTGCCCCGGATGATGTGAGAACTAGATTCGCTGAGCTTTTCGACCTGCAGGTGACCATCTGTCCTGATAAGTCACGGGATGGTTATCACTTTGACTTGTCGGCCAACATTCCCCTCGAAATAGAAGGCGCCAAGCCCGGCGCGTATGATATGGTGTTTAGTCCTTCGAGGGGGAGCTAGAGGGGGTGTTCATCAGTTGCCTCTGCACGATGGGTTGGGGCTAATCGCTAATTTTGGGTTGGCTGGGAGAACAAGACATGTTAAGATTTCCGTCGTATAATAGGCGGAGCAGAAAGAATTGGAAATATCTGGTAAATATCGAAAGGAGGAGGTTATGGAAGACAGGGTCGCAATTTTCATAGACGGGAGTAATCTTTATCACTCCTTACGCAGTAACTTTGGACGCAATGATCTCAATTTCGCTGAGTTTGCCAATAAGCTATGTGGCTCCAGGCGCTTGTTCCGGACATATTACTACAACGTGTTGCAGGACCCAAGTCAACGTCCTGATGGCCATCGAGAACAACAGGAGTTCCTGGGTGTCCTGCGCAAGACACCATATCTGGAGGTCCGACTGGGGAGCACCAAAATAGCACAGGGTGTGCCTGTTGAGAAGGGCATAGATATAATGTTAGCTACAGACCTGTTGTATTTTGCCTGGAACAACTTCTACGATGTGGCAGTGCTTGTTAGCGGTGATGCTGATTTTGCTTACGCTCTTCAAGCTGTAAAGAACATGGGGAAGCATGTGGAGGTAGCCCACTTCGAGAGCGGGGTATCAAAGGATCTCTTGAATGTAGCTGACAACCGGTATCTGCTGGACCGGAGCTTTTTCAACGGTTTATGGGCAGGTCAACCTCGTATCAAACGCAGAAGAGTGAGTGGCAGGACTAGAAGCAACACCGGTCCGGCTGTGGAGTAAGCCGGTATGCAGGGGGTTGTGGTGTCCAGTGAAAAGGTCACCCTTGTCCCGTTTGGGAGAAAAAGGCGAAAGGATGCGTAGCGTCATCCTCTACTGAACAGCTATAATATTTACCAGAATCTCCCTTTGAGACTGGGTGATCCGGGTGCGGATGTCATAGAGACTAGTGCTCGGTTCCAGAAATAGGCGTTGTTCGCCAAAAATAGCGGAGAGTCCAGAGAGGCCGAGCCTCTCTGGTGGGGGTCTGGGGGTGTCCCCCAGATTCCTTTCCTCCCCTCTCCTGTAGGAGAGGGGCAGGGGGTGAGGTGCCCCGCTTTAACGGATCGAGCACCAAAACGCTTTTGTTGATACCCTGGAATTTCATAAATAGAGAGAGCATCGGGGCCAGACAGGCGAGATGGAGATAATCACAGCCGGAGTAGATATTGGCTCCACCATGACCAAGGTGGTGCTCCTGGACAAAGAGATGAGGGCTGCTATTATCGGCCCCACCGGTGCGGAGCACCGCCGGCTGGCCAACAAGGTGATGGAGCAGGCCCTGGCCCAGGTCGGCATCTCCTTCGAAGAGGTGGCCTACGTAGTGGCCACCGGCTATGGCCGCGTCAATGTCCCCTTCGCTGACAAGCAGATAACGGAGATTACCTGCCATGCCCGCGGAGTGTATAGCATTTTCCCCACCGCCCGCACCGTAATAGACGTGGGTGGTCAGGACAGCAAGGCAATCAAGCTGGCCAATGGCAAGGTGGTCAACTTCATCATGAACGACAAGTGTGCTGCTGGCACCGGCCGCTTCCTTGAGGTTATCGCTGAAACCCTGGGACTGGGGCTTGAGGAGATGTCCCGGCTCTCCCTCAGGGCGAAGAAAAAAGAGAAGATCAGCAGCACGTGTACTATTTTCGCTGAACAGGAGGTGGTCTCGCGTCTGGCGGAGGGAGCAGCAATAGAGGATATAGTAGCCGGGCTGTTCGACTCTATTGCCAGTCGTGTTTATAGTATGGCGGAGAGGCTGAAGGTGGAGAAGGATGTGGTGATCACTGGCGGTGGCGCTAAGAGCATCGGGTTGGTCAAGGCATTTGAGGAAAAGATGGGCTTTCCTCCTCTGGTGCCACCAGAGCCTTTGCTCACCGGTGCTATTGGGGCTGCTCTGCTGGGCCGGGAACTGGCCCTCAAGGCATTGGAAAGAGGCGAGCCGCTGAAGACTAAAGAACGCCGGCTTGAGGAAGCCACTTTCTTCAAGTAGGAAATATGAGTTATGTAGCTGGGATTGACATCGGTGCCGCCTTCTCCAAAGCGGTGATTCTTAGTGAGGGCAGGGTTGTTGCTTACCATGTTATGCCTTCGGGTAAGAACTACCGGGAGACGGCGGAGAAGGTGATGCAGGCTGCCCTGGATAAGGCCAGGCTGGGCAGGCAGGACATAGCCCTGACTATGGCCACCGGCTACGGGGCTGCCAATGTGCCTTTTGCCAGTCAGCAGGTAACTGAGATTTCCTGCCAGGCCAGAGGCATAAAGCATATATTCCCCTCAGCCAGGACGGTTATTGACGTCGGTGGCCAGTCCACCAAGGTCATCAAGCTGGACGAGGCTGGTCGGGCGGTGGACTTTGTGATCAGCGAGAAGTGCGCTGCTGGCAGCGGCCGCTTCTTGCAGGTTATCGCGCGGGTGCTGGGTGTGCCGCTGGAGGAAATCGGTCCGCTTTCCCTTCAGGCTAAGAAGGTGGTCAAGCTCACCACCAGTTGTGCTGTCTTCACTGAGTCAGAGGCTATCTCACGAATAGCGGAAGGGGAGAAGAAGGAGGACATCCTGGCGGGGGTGCACGCTGCTATCGCTAGCAAGGTGGTCAGCCTGGTGGAGAGGGCCAGGACGGAGGGCGATTGTGCCATCACCGGCGGCGGGGCTAAAGACATCGGGCTGGTGAAAGCTGTAGAAGAGAAAATAGCCTGCCGGCTGCTGGTGCCTGAAGAGCCTCAGATAACCGCTGCCCTGGGGGCTGCCCTCAGGGCCTGGGACAGGACGCGGGAAAAGGCAGGCGCTCGCTGAGCTTCAGTCATTTGGCTCCCTCACCCTAACCCTCTCCCGCAGGGAGAGGGAATTGGCGGTGGGTGAAGAGTGAAGGTGGGTTGCGTAGAGCTAGACACATTTTTCCAACTAAGGGGGTACGCTACCACGAAGGACAAACATCCAGGTATTTTTGGCCGTTCCACATTGTTTGATTAGTTCAGTCCACTCAATCTCGGACTTCAGCCGGTGTTGTTCATATATCACGAAGAAGTAATAGTTCCAATCCTTCGACTTGTAGCCAGCAGTATCGGCCAGAATCTCGTCTGCTACCCTCTTGGCGTCTTCTTTTTTGGCGAGGTACTTGTACTCAATCAGCAGCTTCAGAGACGGAATACCAGTATCTGGCTCGAAATTCTTGATTGGTTTAATTAGTGGAGGTTTGGTTACTAGATCGGGAAAGACGGACTTCAACATGGTTTCTATGAATTGGTGAAGTTCCGCTTCATCTTTGGGATTCTTTTTAATACCTTCCATAGCATATTCTGCCTGACGGATCATTTGGGCAACCAGGTTCAGTGTCTTGGGAAGCTCACCTTCCTCGACATACAAATTCTTAAGAACATCTAAATGAGAACGTAACTTCCAACTCCACATCAAATATGGTTCGCCTGACTCCGGGTCGACTACCAGTGCTGCTAAGTCTCCACCGGCAGATACAAGCGTTTCTTTGATTTGTCCTGCAATTGTTGTAAGCCCATACTTTTCACAGAGAGCCAAGGTTGCTTGGAAAGCCTTATTGATTAAATGGCCAACAAGCTCTTCATTGGCATGTTCGTCCGCGGAGTCCGCTTGTTGGCAAATATCGTATATATATTTTAGATCTTTGTTTAAGTCCATATTTGGTGTCTTCTCTTAATGCTGCCTGCTATTATACCTCACTCTACCCACTTTGTGTCGGCGAGGCATATCTCTATCATTGCGTTCAGCCCTGTCAAATTAAGGCAGAATTGCCTTGTCTCTGCCTACCGCCTCGATCCGTGTACATTTGAAAGCTCACAGCCTGCGCCCAATGGCCACCCATTTGGTCACAACTTCATGCCCCGCTGCGTCAGCAGCTAAGGCCTGCTTTGCGATGGGGAACAACTCACCATATCCGTGGATGAGATTGGCGGCGGCGATAGACACAGTTATCATCGCCGGCTCGATAAGGCGCGGCTGCTCGCTCTTGTTCAGCGCCTGTTCTATCTGGGAGACACTTACAAATCCGGAGTGGGAATATTCACATAGATACCGGTACATGTCTAAAGACAAGACTCTGGTGAGGCCAGCGCCTTGAGCAATCTCTCGCCAGGATTTTAGCTTCCACTCGCCTCTCAATACCTTCTCTTTTTGTTCCGCATGCACTTCTAGCTGAAAGAAAACATTAGAGTTAAGCTTGCTGTGAAGGTCGTGGAGTTCTCTCCTTTCCTCTTCCAACTTCTCGTGGTGCTCCTGAGTAGCTACTGGAAAGTGTTGCCTCTCCGCCAGCCCAGCCGCTTTCCAGGACAAGTAGCGATAGTGCCGTTCATCTGCACTGGCTGGGGCGAGGAAAATGTGATGAAGGACTAAAAATGTCTCAAAAGCTGCTCTGGCTACCACGTCTATTGAAGCTGAGTCAGTAAACCCCAGCCGCACCGACGGGAAATCAGGGACATGTGTCCCGCGAGAAAGATATAGAATTGACGCAGCGTGGACAAGAAATTTGGTAGCCAGATGCTCGGCGTCCTTGAGTTTGGCGTCAGCGTGATTTGGCTGACTTCGGGTTGCCGACACAGCCTTATACAAAATGTCAAGCAACTTCATATAGTCTTGTTCGTTATACATTCCCAAACACCGTCATATAATTACTCCAAAAATAGCTTTTTCAGCCCCCTTAGTCCCCCAGTCTTGGGGGAATTGGGAGGGAGTTGGGGGACACCCCCAGCCCCCGCCCGCCAAAGGGGCTTCGCCCCTTATGGAATCCCCATTTTCATGCTTCGTAGTGCTGGTGGTGAGCCAGCATGGGTGATTCCTTCGAAAATAGCTCTTTCAACCCCCTCAATCCCCCAATCTTGGGGGACTTTTGAATTTGGGGGGATACCCCCAGGCCCCCAGCCCTTCTGAGGAAGGGCACCTCTTTTTCAGAGACCTCCTACCTATCTGTTGGCAGCCAGCCTGAACTCCTGAACGATGTCATCGCTTCTGGCAAGGGCATTACCTATCCCGTATTCCTTCTTTAGCCTAAGCGGGACACAGCAGCAGGAGCAGCAATTGCAGATGGCGTAGAAATCCCGCCGACACTTGACCAGGGTATGTATCAGACCATTCTGGTGACTCTGCCTTAATATGTCCTTGGCCTCCTGCTTGGTGATCTCACGATAATCTTGGGGCCTCTCTTCAATAAATATGTTCCTGCTGAGCCCTACCATTATCTCTGTATTCTTTGAGTTTTTGCAATTGCTAAACACAACCCGGCAGGTGCATGGACCTAAAGCCAGACCTCCGGCGCTGTCCACTATCTCAGCGGCTTCGTCCGGAGTGAGCAGGTAGGCGCTGCTCCCTTTCTTGCCGTAGAGATTGGCCACCTTCCTGACCAGCCCCCCTGCCAGAGGTATCCTGGTCCACTTCGCCTGGAAGATGTAATACCTGAGAAACCACTCCCGATACCTGCTATACAGCCTCAACGAATGATGCATTCCAAGACTCTTTTCAAGCGGAGGCGGAATCGCCAGGCCTTTGGCCTGCTGCCTCAATCTGCTGGCAAAGACGGCGGGCGGCTGACTCTGGGTCACCAGCGCTGGCCACAGCGCTGATGACCGCCGCTGCCTGGGCGCCAGCCTCTATCACCTGGGCAACGTTGTTCTCATTGATTCCGCCTATAGCCACCAGGGGCAGGGAAACCACCTGTTTCACCTGCTTCACCAACTCCGGGCCAACCGCTCTGGCACCTGGTTTGGTCGGGCTGGGGTAGATAGTGCCAACGGCGATGTAGTCTGCCCCCTGCTCAGCAGCCAGCCGGGCTTCTCCCAGGCTGTGTGTAGACCAGCCCAGAATCATGTCCGGCGGCAGCAGACGGCGGGCTATAGGCAGTGGTAGATCGTTCTGACCTAGATGCAGACCATCGGCATTGATGGCCAGTGCTATGTCTAGGTGGTCGTTGACTATGAAAAGTGCCCCTGACTGAGCGCAGAGTTGGGCCAATTCCTGGGCCAGCGACAATAGCTCTCTTTTAGAGCGTTGCTTATCCCGGAGCTGGATGATTTTGGCCCCTCCCTTGATGGCCTGGCGTGTTACCTCAACCTCCCGGCCGGCCAGCGCCTGGTCGTCTATGATGACATAAAGTCCGCGGAGGCGCTCCAGCCTCTGGTGGCGGCTGAGCCTGGCTAGCAGTCTTTGCTCGAGGTCGTAGAGGGCAAAGCGAGCCTGCTTGAAGTCAACCCAGCCCAGTAGGGGCTTGAGTTCGGCCAGCCTGGCCATCTCCTCAAGCGTACGCAGCGATTCCTGGACACGGCGGGCGTTGGCCATGACCACAGCGTGCAGGCTAGCACGCTCGTCTGTCTCAACTGCCTGTGCCCCACCCACATCGGATGCAGCATCCCGCGCTCTTACAAGCTGTTGCTGCACCACCGACGGTGGTTGGGCTAACTTGTGGCGTAGCTCCTTGAGAGGCTGGCTCAGGGAAGCGTCGTCCAGATATAGACGGGCTATATCCTCCAGCAGTCGCAGACCCTCGGCGGCGCGGTTGATATTGGCATCGATGATGCGCAGCAGCTTGAGAGGGTGGTCAGTGGGCATCCTACAGGTCCTTGACCGGCTCAGGTAACTCGCCTTCCCGGGCGGCCTGAATCATCTCCTGGACTTTGCTGGGCATCTCCACGCCCATCTGCTGAAAGCGTTTCTCTGCCCAACGGCCGATGTTGCGGGGGTCTTTGTAATAGTCCGGGCTGGGGTGCATCGAAGGCTCGCCGGATTCCTCGTGTATTGTCTTTTGTGACTTATGGTAGGCAAATCTGGAGATGACGCGTGTGAGATCAGTGCCGCCGCAGGCGGGGCAGACCGGCGATAGACTCTGGCCTATGCTTCTAACAAAGTGGCTTGACCTGGCCCGGCAGGCCTGACAGATAAACTCATATATGGGCACCTATTCCCCTCCCTCCTCCGCAGCAGGGGCTTCCTTTTTCATCAAGTCCGCGGGAAACTCGCCTCCATCCATTCTCTCCACCATCTCCTCATATTCTGGAGCCATGGTATCATCTTCCATGCCCCGGGTCATCCTGCGGTTCCAGTCGGCCAGCGCTTTGGGGTCACTGCGCATCAAGCCCCGGGTTAGCTGGCGGTCGCTCAGGATGTCTTCATAGACATCCATATAGGTCTTGCGCACCGAGAAGGTGGAGAAGAGCCGCTGCATCTCCTTGCTGCCGCAGCGCGGGCAGACGGCCGAAGCGGAATCCTCATAGCGGCGGACGTACACGCTGACCTTGCGCTTGCATCCCGGACAATTATATTCGTAGACAGGCATAAGCTCACCTCAGAGAGTAATACAATTTTAGCATAAAGGGAGTGGCGCGTGAAGGCTATCAGCCGCCATCGCTGATGGCGTTCTCAATAAGCTCCACTCGGCTGGGTCTGCCCTGACGATCCATGTCAATAGCTACTACGTCTATCCGCCACTGGGTGGGCAAGCCTTCGTGTGACTGAAGGTAGGTCTGGGACAGCGCCACCAGCCTTTGCCCTTTGGCCGGCGTGACCGATTCCTCAGGGGTGCCCAGATTGGGGGTAGCCCTGGTGCGCACCTCTACAAAGACCAGGCAATCCCCCTGCCGGGCCACAATGTCAATCTCCCCTTCTCGGCAGCGAAAATTGTGCTCCAGGATGGTGAAGCCGCGCTCGGTCAAAAAGTCGAGGGCGATTTTCTCACCTAAAGCACCCAGCTCCCGGCGACTTAAAAGCATAACCACTCCTCAGTTCATTTTACCATGGTTTGGGAAGCTTACCAAAACTTTAGTATAATGCAAGGTGACTCTATCCCAGGAGGGAATTATGATACGAAGCTTTGATGGAAAGACACCTAAAGTGGCCCCTTCAGCCTTCGTCAGTGAGTTTGCCTATGTGGTGGGCGATGTGGAGATTGGGGAAGACTGCAGTGTCTGGCCGGGAGCGATATTGCGGGGAGACATAGCCCCTATCCGTATCGGCAATGGCACTCAAATAGAGGACGGTTGTATAGTCCACACGGGAACGCCAATGACAATCGGCAACCACGTGCACTTCGGCCATGGCGTGGTGATACACTGCCGCCGCATCGGCAACAACGTGCTGGTAGGCAACAACGCCACACTGCTGGATGATGCGGAGATCGGAGATACCTGCGTCATCGCAGCCGGTGCTCTGGTCCCGCAAAATGCCCAGATACCTGACCGTTCCTTCGTGGTAGGCGTGCCGGGCAAAATCAAAGGACCACCTTCGGAGAAAATGATAGCTGGTTTGGAGAAAGGCGTAACCGTTTATACAGAGCTAGCCAGGAGATACAAGGCACAGGGCCTGTAATGCTAGCCTGAGGCTGATCTTTAGCAGTTGCATTGACAATTGTGTTATTATTGTACTAAGAGTGTAGCGCTAGTAGAGGAGGGGACGAAATGTCTGAAGTAAAGGCGCCCTACCCATTATCTCTCAAGGGAGAACTCACAGAGCCGCTATCACGGTGGCTGTGGCTGGTCAAGTGGCTCCTGCTCATTCCGCATTATATTGTCCTGATATTCTTGTGGCTGGCTTTTGTGGTGACGTGGCTCATATCCCTCTTCGCTATCCTGTTCACAGGCAAATATCCCCGAGGCCTTTTTGACTTCAACGTGGGCGTGCTCCGCTGGACGTGGCGAGTTAGCTTTTACAGCTACGGCGCCCTGGGCACAGACAAATACCCACCATTTACGCTCGAAGCTGGAGGCTACCCCGCCGACCTGGAGGTTGCCTACCCCGAGAAGCTCTCCCAGGGGCTGGTGCTGGTCAAGTGGTGGCTGCTGGCTATTCCTCACTACATAGTGGTTGTCATCTTCCAAGGAGGCTGGGGGCTACGCTATGGAGGCTTGGTCTTCGTTTTGGCTATCTTTGGGGCGATAGCATTGCTATTCAAAGGCAAATATCCCAGGGACATTTTTGATTTTGTCATGGGTATGAACCGTTGGAGCTATCGAGTGATTGCCTACGCAGCTCTGACTACAGACCGCTACCCACCCTTCCGCCTGGCAGACTAGGACTGGCTGGCAGAATACCAGCGGCTGTGTCCTTTCTGGACTGCACTTGTCTTGAGGTGGGGGACTGCGTTCGGCGACAAGGTTCGAATTTCCAATCAGTAGAGCTTTTACCTGCTCGGCTGTGAATCGTTTGTGTAACTGGTCCATTATTCCTCCTTTTCGTCTTGGAGGAACCTATCATGACCAGTTCACTTTTCAATTTTATTTAACACCCCGAGCCATTGCCCTTGACAGGGTAAGATACATGTGCTATGATTATTATCTGCGAAACAAAAGCACTTTAACAATTGTATAGTGGAAGGAAGGTTTAAACTGTTACGGAGAGTTTGATCCTGGCTCAGGATAAACGCTGGCGGTGTGCTTAATGCATGCAAGTCGTACGGGGGTGAAGCTTCGGTTTTGCCCCAGTGGCGAACGGGTGAGTAACACGTAAGCAACCTGTCCTAAAGTGGGGAATAACTCCGGGAAACCGGGGCTAATACCGCATATGGTAATCTGGCTTAAGTCTGATTATCAAAGCCGCAAGGCGCTTGAGGAGGGGCTTGCGTCCTATCAGGTAGTTGGTGAGGTAACGGCCCACCAAGCCGATGACGGGTAGCTGGTCTGAGAGGATGGTCAGCCACACGGGGACTGAGACACGGCCCCGACTCCTACGGGAGGCAGCAGCAGGGAATCTTGCGCAATGGGCGAAAGCCTGACGCAGCAACACCGCGTGGGGGAAGAAGGCTCACGGGTCGTAAACCCCTTTTCTCAGGGAAGAAGCTCTGACGGTACCTGAGGAATAAGCCTCGGCCAACTACGTGCCAGCAGCCGCGGTAATACGTAGGAGGCAAGCGTTATCCGGATTTACTGGGCGTAAAGAGCGCGCGGGCGGTCCCTTAAGTTGGGTGTGAAAGCTCTCAGCTTAACTGGGAGAGGTCATCCAATACTGAGGGGCTTGAGGGCAGCAGAGGAAGATGGAATTCCCGGTGTAGTGGTGAAATGCGTAGATATCGGGAGGAACACCAGTGGCGAAGGCGGTCTTCTGGGCTGTACCTGACGCTGAGGCGCGAAAGCGTGGGGAGCAAACAGGATTAGATACCCTGGTAGTCCACGCCCTAAACATTGGACACTGGATATGGGGGGTATCGACCCCCTCCGTGTCGAAGCTAACGCTTTAAGTGTCCCGCCTGGGGACTACGATCGCAAGATTAAAACTCAAAGGAATTGACGGGGGCCCGCACAAGCAGCGGAGCGTGTGGTTTAATTCGATGCTACGCGAAGAACCTTACCAAGGCTTGACATGCTGGAAGTAGAAACCCGAAAGGGCGACGACCTGTTAAGTCAGGGACCAGCACAGGTGCTGCATGGCTGTCGTCAGCTCGTGCCGTGAGGTGTTGGGTTAAGTCTCGCAACGAGCGCAACCCCCGTGGCCAGTTGTATTTTTCTGGCAAGACTGCCCCGCAAAACGGGGAGGAAGGCGGGGATGACGTCAAGTCAGCACGGCCCTTATGCCTTGGGCTACACACACGCTACAATGGACGGTACAACGGGGTGCTTAGGAGCGATCCGAAGCGAATCCCTAAAAACCGTCCTCAGTTCGGATTGCAGGCTGCAACTCGCCTGCATGAAGTTGGAGTTGCTAGTAACCGCAGGTCAGCACACCGCGGTGAATACGTTCTCGGGCCTTGTACACACCGCCCGTCACGTCATGGGAGCTGGTAACACTTGAAGCCGCTGGGCTAACCATTCGTGGAGGTAGGCGTCCAGGGTGGGACTGGTGACTGTGACGAAGTCGTAACAAGGTAGCCGTAGCGGAAGCTGCGGCTGGATCACCTCCTTTCTAGGGAGAGAACCAACTTCTCCCAGGTCGATCAGTGACCACAGGTCGCTGCTGATTTCGAACTGATCTTCCTTCCACTATACAAGGGTTAAGGTGGCTGGTTTTACCACAATTAGCGGCGCTGCTCGAGGGCAGCGTTTTTGTTGATGTATATATTGTTCAATTCAGGCTCTTTCTCCCAGCAGGACGGTGTTATATTGTGCTTCCATCACCTCTATTGTCCACCGCCCATTCAATTTGCCCATAGGCAGATATCAGGATGAAGCATACTCTGAAGCTTCTGGCAGACGTCACCGATTCTCCCTATTCCCGGCTGAAGCAATGGAAAAAGGAAACTGGCCGTAAGATGATCGGGTGTTTCCCTATGTATGTCCCTGAGGAGATCATCCACGCCGCCGGCCTGTTGCCTGTGGTACTCCTGGGACAAGAGCAACCCATCACCCTGGCCGATAACTACGTTCAACCTTATATTTGCACCCCGGTGCGCAGCAACCTGGATCTCAGCCTAAAGGGAGGAATGGATTGTCTGGATGGCCTGGTCTTTCCTGATATCTGCGAGCCAGCCCAGATGATCTCCGAGGTCTGGAATCTGCACCAGCCAGCTCCCTTCTTTCACAATTTGATGGTCCCTGTGAACACCTCAGCCAACTATAGCCTGAGCCACCTGACCCAGGAGTTCTCCCGGCTGAAGGCCGCACTGGAGAAGTTCATCGGCCGGCCTATTACTCAAGAGAACCTGAAAGACAGTATAGCCATATACAATGGACACCGCCTCCTGCTGCACCGTCTCTACCAGCTCAGACGGGAGTGTCCTGAGTGCTTCAAGGCTCGGGATGTAGCCACAGTGGTGGCCTCCAGCATGTTTATGCCCAAGGAGGAGCACAACCGGCTGTTGGGTCAGCTTCTGGAGGAGGTAGCGGCGAAAGCGCCGGCCTCGACAGGGCGAGCTAAACTGGTGATCTCTGGCTGTTTCTGCGATATGCCCGAAGTTGATATTCTCGACCTGGTGGAGGAGTTGGGGGCGCTTGTGGTTGACGATGACCTCTATGTGGGGCGGAGGTATTTCCAAACTCTGGTGAATGACCAGGAAGAGCCTCTGGTGGCCCTGGCCCGGCGCTACATTGAGGACGTCCCCTGTCCTACTAAATACAACCCGAATAAGGACTGGGGCGAATATCTGTTAAGGCTGTGCCGGGAGGCAAAGGCTGACGGGGTGTTCATTATACTGATCAAATACTGTGAGCCCCATGCCTTAGACTACCCACGCCTCAAACAGCGCCTGTCCCAAGACAACGTGCCCCATCTCCTGATCGAAACCGACCACAGCGGGGCCACCGGGCAGATAAGAACGCGTCTGCAAGCCTTTATTGAAATATTACAGGGGTGACCGTGCAAGCTCTTACTATGAAAAGCCGTGATATGCTGAGAGACCTGATCGCTACATACTGGCAGCAGGTCAAAGAAGCGCCGTTGCAGGGACGACGGGTGGCCTGGTGCTCCGGCATCAGCCCGATAGACCTGTTGAAGGTGATGGACTTCACCCTGGTCTTTCCCGAGAACTACGCTGCCACCTGCGGTGCTCGCAAGGTGGCCACTATGTTCTGCGAACGTGCTGAATCCTTTGGCTATTCCCCAGACATCTGCTCCTATGCCCGCAATGGTCTGGGTTCCGTCCTATCCGGAGACGTGGAGCACTGCCCGGTGGGTGGCCTGCCCCGGCCAGACCTCCTGCTCATCAACAGCTACTGTGCCCCAATCACAAAATGGTTTGAGGAGTTGAGCCGCTTTTTCAAAGTGCCGCTTATTATTGTAGAGCAACCTTTCCGCCATGATAATTTGAATCCGCAAGAGAACAAGGAATTGGTGCGCCAAGCTATGCAGCAGCTAAGGGACATTGTGACTTTCCTGGAGGAATTCACCGGGAAGCGCTTTGATTACGACCGGCTGCAAGAGAGCGTGGCCGTAAGCTCGCAATGCAGCCTCCTCTGGAATGAAGTGCTGGAGATGGGCAAGCATATCCCGGCTCCCTTCACCTGTTTCGATTACTTCAACAGCCTTTTCCCTATAATGTGCCTTAGGGGTGAGCCGGCAACAGTGACCTATTATCAGCAGCTTAAGTCTGATCTGGCAGAGCGAGTGGCCCGCAAAATTGGGGCCATTCCCCAGGAAAAGTACCGCCTTTACTGGGACAACATTCCTATCTGGTTTAAACTGAGAGAGCTTAGCCAGAAGTTCGCCTCTTACAATGCCAACCTGGTCACCGGCGTATACCCCTATACTTGGGCTTTGACAGACCTGGACCCCAAGCAGCCTCTGGAGAGCATCACCCGCAGCATGATTTACTTTGTAACTAATGCCGGAATCAGGGGCCGGGCAGACTTCATCACCAAGCTGGTTCAGGACTACTCGCTGGATGGCTTGGTAGCACAGTCCTCACGGAGCTGCCGGCTGATGAACATGGGGCAATATGATATCATGAATTTAGTGACTCAGCGCACCGGGTGCCCTGCCGTATTCATTGAGGGCGACATGTGTGATGAGCGGGTTTACTCAGAGTCCGAGGTGGACAGCAAGATAGATGCTTTTATGGAATTACTTGCCCAGCGTAGCCGGGCCAGCTAATCTTTTCCGGGGAGGCTTCTGTGAGCAACCAGAAAAAACAAATATCTGTAAAAGAAGGACTATTCACCTGGCCATCTTCTGATCCCCACCTGTTGGGTAGCCGTTGTGTCGCCTGTGGGGAGGCCTTTTTCCCCAGAAGGCAAAGCTGCGCCAATTGTCAGGGCGAGAAAATGGAGGATGTCAAGCTCAGCAAGAAGGGCAAGCTCTATAGCTTTACCACTGTGCGCTATCAGCCTCCCCTACCCTGGCGAGGGCCGGAGCCATTCCGACCTTACCATGCAGCCATTATTGAGCTTCCCGAAGGGGTGAGGTTCCTCTCCATGCTCACTGATTGTGACCCAAGTTCCCTCAAGCTGGATATGGATGTAGAGCTGGTCATTGAGAAGCAGTATCTGGATGCGGAGGGCAACGAGGTGATGACCTACAAGTTCAGGCCTATCCAGAAAACCCGTAGCTGATAGCCAGTTATCCTCAAAGCTAAATCATCGTGGCGGTGCTGGGCGTCAGACTTCGCCCCGATGAGCTCTATCAGGCCTGGCCAGGGCTTTGCCATTGCTTTCAGCAGGGCAAAGAGGTGTGCATTGGTGGCCTGACAATGCTAAAATATTCTCAGGCCCCGCTTTAGCGGAACAACTGGCCAACTCCATTACAAACTCTGGGAAGGTGGCGCTAAAATGGGTAAGGGAATCAGGTTTTACCAAGAGCCCCAACTGGAAAAGCCAGATTTGGTTGCCGCCTGGCCTGGCATCGGGAACATCGGCATAATCGCCCTCAATACCTTGAGGGAGGCATTAGAGGCGGAGCTGTTTGCCGAGATTGAACCCTGTCGCTTTTCTTACCCCCACGCTCTTTCCATCAGAGATGGCGAGCTGGAGAGCCTGAAGTTCCCTGACAGCAAATTCTATTTCAAGAGGACGGGGACAAAGGATTTGCTGCTCTTCATCGGGGGAGAGCAGCCCGGCGAGACAATGAAAGGCTACGAGATAGCCAACCTCGTTTTAGACGTGGCGCTAAATCTTGGCTGTCAGCGAGTTTACACCGCTGCGGCGGCCGTCGCCCCCATCCACCACACCCTGAGACCCAGGGTTTGGGCAGTGCCCAACAGGCGAGAACTGGTGGCTGAAGCGAGACGCTACCGCAATACCCTATTGATGGGGGATATAGAGGGGAGAGGTGGCCAGGGCACCATCACCGGTTTGAACGGCCTTCTGCTGGGAGTGGCCAAGTCCCGGGGGTTGCCTGGCATCTGCTTACTGGGTGAGATACCTATCTACATCTCTCAGTTTCCTGTGCCCTATCCCAAGGCCTCCAAATCCATCCTGGAGGTGCTAACCGCCAATCTGGGACTTGCCGTTGACCTGGGCAGCCTCGATGAGCAGGCTCAGGAGGTGGAGCGGAATATCGAGCGGTTCTACCACTTGATACCGGAAGAAATAAGACAGCGGATTGAACAATTGAAACATGTCAGCTATATCAAAGAGGAGAAGTCAGGAGCGATAACCGAGGAAGACACAAAGAGGATCATGCAGGAGGTTGAGGAATTCTTCAAGAAGAGAGGCAAGCAAGATTGAGTGAGGGGCACAGCTTCAAAATCTATAGGACACCCCGACTTCAAAATCCCTGCCTCATTGTGGGCTGGAGCCAGGACGCCGGCGGGTTGGGGCCTAAGGCTATTGATTTCCTGATCCGGAAACTGCATCCCCAGGAGTTTGCCCAGCTCAACCCAGCCGGGTTTTTCTCTCTGGCCGGTGTGCCCGTGGAAGAAAATGTAATCCAGTTCCCCCAAAGCAAATTCTATTCCTGTGAAGAAAAAGACCTCTTGCTCTTTCAGAGCGATGGCCCCAGCCAGGCCCACTATGAGTTCCTAATGCTGCTCTTGGATGTCGCGGAGCAAATTTGCAAACTGAAGGAGTTTTATACCATCGGGGGGATCATCTCTTTGATGGCTCATACCAGCCCCCGCAGGGTCTCATCTGTAGTCAGCCAGCCCCAGCTCAAGAAACCATTGGCAGAGTATGGCGTTAACACAAATCTAGAGTACGAAACTCCCATTGGTGCCAGGCCTACCTTAAGCAGCTTCCTTTTGTGGGTGGCTCAGAAAAGAAACATCGCCGGGGCAAATCTCTGGGTAGAAGTGCCATTTTATCTGGCTTCCCTGGAAGATCCCCGAGCCTGCAAACAGGTGCTTTCAGTTCTTGACCAGAGGCTTAACCTGGGGATTGATTTTGCCGAACTGGATCAGGAGATAGAGCAGCAGAACCGCCTGATAGCAGAGCTGAAAGAATGGGAAGGGAACATACACAAATACATCACGATGTTAGAAAAAGGCATCATGCTCAGCGAAAAAGAGAGTGAAACCCTGGCCAGCAAGGTGGCCGAGTTTCTGCAGAAAAGAGAGTCGTAGGGTGGGTTGCGCTGAGCTACGCCCACTCTGCCAACTGGTGTAATGTCAAGAGGTGCGGCGGTCTTGAATTTGGGAGTGCAATTTCGGAGGGGGGCTGTGAAGCTATTTGAACCCATAACAGTTCGGGGC
>Ga0315295_10002287_pt1 | contig 16274 bp, 12 predicted proteins | sample YL17G14_0_MG_FD_204453 | JGI IMG/M metagenome (GOLD analysis project Ga0315295, IMG submission 204453) | Sediment microbial communities from Yellowstone Lake, YNP, Wyoming, USA - YL17G14_0 | ecosystem: Environmental > Aquatic > Freshwater > Lake > Sediment | place: USA: Wyoming | collected... | reverse complement strand
CAAAGAGCAATAGTCTTTTCGACCGCAGCAAACTCCTTGCCTTCAATACCGAGCACATCCGAATGACGCCGCACGACCGCCTCGCCGGCCATTTCAGGGATTACTTAAAGGCCATCGGCTCACCCGTTGGCTCTGCGGATGACCGGCTTCTTTCAAAACTGATAAAAGTCTGCGAAGGCGCTCGAACACTTGCCGACATAGAGCGTAAAACCAAATTCTTATTTATCCCCGACGAGAAAATCGAGTATGACCGAAACGCGGTTCAAAAGGTCTTAATCAAAGATGGCGGTCTAACTGTCCTGCCGATTATTCGTGACAAACTCGCAGCGATGGACCGGCTTTCGGAGCAGACGATTGAAGATGTGCTCCGCTCTCTCGCAGCGGAAAAAAACGCAGGTCTGGGTAAAATCGCCCAGCCGCTGCGTGTCGCCATAACCGGAACTACCATCAGCCCGCCCATTTTCGATTCGGTCGAAATGTTAGGCAAAGAAAAAACCTTAGCCAGAATTGACATCACCCTGAAAAAATTCGCAGGAACCAAATCGCAAAGAGATTAGGAATGTCACTATTAGTAACCGGCTCAATTGGTATTGACACAGTAAAAACGCCCTATGGCGTCAGTGAAAACTGCCTCGGCGGCTCATCGATATATTTCAGTATGGCAGCAAGTTTCTTTTCGCCGGTCAGATTCATCGGCGTTATCGGTGCCGACTGCCCGTTCGACTTATCTAAAGTTTTCGCGGGCAGAAACGTTGACCTGGCCGGGCTGGAAGTAAGGCCGCAGAGTAAAACCTTTCGCTGGGCCGGCTCCTATCACGAAAATATGGACGATAGAAAAACAGATTCAATGGAATTAAACGTCCTTGCCGAACATCCGCCGACCGTGCCTGACTCCTTCAGGGACAGCCGATTCGTATTTCTCGCAAACACCACTCCTAAGCTCCAGCTTGAACTGCTCGACCAGCTCAAAAATCCTCTTTTTGTAGCCGCCGACACAATGAATTGCTGGATTCAAAATAACCTTGCGGACTTAAAAAAACTGCTGAAAAGAATTGATTGCCTTATAATCAATGAGGATGAGGCAAAAATGCTGGCGGCCGATTTTAACCTAATCAAAGCCGCCGAGAAGGTTTTGGATATGGGGCCTGGTGTCGTGATTATCAAAAAGGGCGAATCCGGCTCAATAACCTGCGATGCCGAAGGTCACAACTTCATTCTGCCGGCTTACCCAGCCACCGAAGTTAAAGACCCCACAGGCGCCGGCGACAGCTTCGCAGGCGCAACTTTAGGGTATCTATCGCAAGCAGGCAAGACCGACTTTCGGACCCTTAAAACCGCTGTCGCTTATGGCACAGTGGTCGCCTCATTTACAATTGCTGATTTTTCACTCGATGGCTTGACCTTGATAACCAGAAGTGATATAGATAAACGGCTTGAAACCTTACGAAAGCTGACACATTTTTAATACTGAATACCGACGACTAAAAAATGCGTTGTTTCATAGCCATTGATATTGACGAGAAAATCAGAGAAGGGTTGACCATCCTGCAGAAGGAATTGCAGAGTGGCGCCGATGTCAAAAAAGGTGATGTCAAGTGGGTTGACCCCAACGCGATGCATCTGACCCTGAAATTCCTGGGCGAGATTAAAGACGACCAGCTTGCCGGCGTCTGCAACATAACCAAAGACGTCGCGGGCCGGCACAAAAGCTTCGAGCTGGAGGTGGAATCTGTCGGCTGCTTTGGCGGCAGAAGCGCCAGAGTTCTGTGGGTTGGCACAGGCCTGGGCTGCGAGAACCTGCTGCAGTTACAAAAAGACCTTGAACAGCAGTTGGCCGCCGCCGGCTGGCCGCAGGAATCAAGAGAGTTCACCGGCCATTTAACGCTCTGCAGGGTAAGAAATTCAAAGGCGGGCCTTAAGCTCGCACAGCTTGTTGAAAAATATAAAGGTTATAAACTCGGGACAATGCCCGCTGATTCGCTCTCGGTCTATCAGAGCGATTTGACGCCCAAAGGCCCGATTTATACCGTGCTGTGCAACTGCAAATTGCAATAAAAAACGTAAATCCGCCTGAGGCGGATAAAGGAGAGACCGGAAATGACAAAGGTGAAAAAAGCCGAAACTGATTCAGCGCCAACCGGCAAAGAAGCTGCCCTGCAGCGAGTTATTGCACAGATCGAAAAACAATATGGCCAGGGCGCCATTATGCAAATGGACGAGCATAAATACGCTAAAGTTGAAGGCATAAAAACCGGCTCACTATCGCTGGACATCGCTCTCGGCGGAAGAGGCATCCCTCGCGGAAGAGTCACCGAATTATTCGGGCCGGAGTCGTCCGGCAAAACCACTCTGGCGCTTCACGTCATCGCCAATGCCCAGCGGGCAGGCGGCGTCGCTGCATTCATCGACGCCGAACACGCCCTCGACACAACCTGGGCCAAAAGATTGGGCGTCGATGTCAGCAGTCTCCTGGTCAGTCAGCCCGACAACGGTGAGCAGGCACTCGACATCACCGAAATGCTGATAGAGTCGAATTCTGTGGATATTATTGTTATTGACTCGGTTGCCGCACTGACGCCGAGGGCGGAGATTGAAGGCGAGATGGGCGACAGTCACATGGGGCTGCATGCAAGATTAATGAGTCAGGCGATGAGAAAACTTGCCGCCGTCATCAGCAAAAGCAAAACGGCCCTTGTGTTCATAAACCAAATCCGCATGAAAATCGGGGTGATGTTCGGCAACCCCGAAACCACTACCGGCGGAATGGCGCTGAAATTTTACAGCTCTATCCGTATCGACCTAAGACGCATAACAACCATAAAGGATGCCACCGGCGCCGTCGGTTCCAGAGTCAGGGCCAGAGTCGTAAAAAACAAAATCGCACCGCCTTTCCGCGATGCCGAGTTCGATATTATGTTTGACAGCGGAATCAGCTACGAAGGCGATTTGCTCGATTTGGCCCTTACCTGCAATGTGGTAGAGAAAGGAGGCGCCTGGCTGAATTACGGCAGCATCCGGCTCGGCCAGGGCAGAGACAATGCCAGAAAATATCTCGCCGAAAACAAAGACCTCTGTGTTGAAATAAAAAATAAAGTCCTCGTCGCAAAAGGCCTGGCCTAAAAGAATCGTTGTGTGTCTTGCGTAAAGGTCAATGGTAGATTGAAAATCGAAGATGGACTCCTTAACTTTGATGTTGCTCTGTAGAAAAGAGCACCGTCATTTCGACCGAAGCGTCCCCAAGGGACGCGAAGTGGAGAAATCTATTAAAAAACAGACCTGTCCCGAGCAGGGTCGAGGGATTTCTCGACTCGCTTACGGCTCGCTCTCCACAGGACACCTATCGGCGGAAATGACATTCTGAAATCGTCTCTACAGAGCACTTTGATATTTGATTTTTGATATTTGATTTTTGTTCCACGTGCTTACCGCAAAAGAAATAAGAAACGGCTTTATAGATTTTTTCAAAGGAAAGGGACACGAGTTTGTCCCCAGCTCGCCGATAGTCCCCATTGGTGACGAGACCTTGCTTTTCGCCAACGCCGGGATGAACCAATTCAAGGATATATTCCTCGGACTGGTCCCCTCGCAGTATCGCAGGGTGGTCAACAGCCAGAAATGCCTGAGGGTAAGCGGCAAACACAACGACCTCGAAGAAGTCGGCAAAGACACCTATCATCACACCTTTTTCGAGATGTTAGGCAACTGGTCTTTCGACGATTACTTCAAAGCCGAGGCAATCCAGTGGGCCTGGGAGCTTTTTACAAAGTTATGGGGTATCAAGCCGGACCGTCTGTGGGCAACGGTCTTCGCAGGCGACCAGACTGAGAACCTGCCTAAAGACGACGAAGCCGCTGAACTATGGACCAAAGTAACGTCAATATCCGCTGATAAGGTTTTGGCTTTCGGCAAAAAAGATAATTTCTGGGAAATGGGCGAGACCGGCCCCTGCGGGCCCTGCAGCGAAATACATATCGACCTCGGCCCGGACGCGTGTGATATGAAAAACGTCCCCGGCCACAAATGCCGGGTCAACGGCGGCTGCGCAAGATTCATCGAACTGTGGAATCTTGTTTTCATACAGTTTAATCGCCTGCCCACCGGCGAGCTTGTGCCGCTTTCAGCTAAATATGTTGACACCGGTGCAGGCCTCGAGAGAATCGTTGCGGCACTGCAGAAAAAAAAGAGCAACTACGACACCGACCTGTTTATGCCGATAATCGAAGCCACAAGTAACATCACCGGCCACAAATACACTTCAAAGCTGGGCAGCAAAACCGATAATGCTTTCCGCGTTATAGCCGACCATATTCGGGCGGTTTCCTTCGCAGTTACCGATGGCGCAACCCCCTCCAACGAAGGCCGCGGCTATGTTATTCGTCGAATACTCCGCCGGGCCTCCCGCTTTGGCAGAGAGCTTGGAATGCACGAGCCGTTTATCTATAAGCTTGTGCCGGTTGTCGCCGATTGTCTCGGCGAGGCCTTCCCGGAGATAAAGGCCAGGGCCGACTACGTCTCAACCGTCATCGAATCCGAAGAAGCCGCCTTTGGCAGAACACTCGACAGAGGTATTGAAATCTTCTCCGACGCCGCCAAGCACGCCGCAAAGATTACCACGAAGATCATAAGCGGCGAAGATGCCTTCCAGCTTTATGATACTTATGGCTTTCCATTAGACCTGACCGAGCTTATGGCCCAGGAACGCGGTCTCAAAGTAGATAGAACCGGGTTTGAAGAGCTGATGGACCAGCAGCGCAAGCGGGCACGGGCATCGCAAAAAACCGCCTCTATAACAGCGACCCTGACTGATACTGAATTACCGACAACTGAGGACATCCATAAGTATCATACCGATAGTTGTGATAGTCATATATCAGGTTGGATTGATAGTGAAGGTTTCAAAGACCGTGGTCGTATCGAAACCGGTGCTGAAGTCGGAGTTATTCTCGACAAGACTTGCTTCTATGCCGAGGCGGGCGGCCAGGTCGGCGACCTCGGATACTTACAATCAGAAAGTGGACAATTTATTGTCGAAAATACCACAAAAATAGGCAACTGCATAATCCACCAGGGTAAACTCACGGAAGGGTCGTTTAATGTCGGCGATAAAGTAAAAGCCGTCGTCAGCAAAGACCGAAATGCCATAAAGAATAATCACACCGCTACACACCTCTTGCAGTGGGCGTTGCAGCAGGTGCTCGGCAAATCCGTAGCCCAGCAGGGCAGTTACGTCGGCCCGGACTATCTGAGATTCGATTTCACCTACCCCCTGGCGCCTGCTAATGAGCAGCTAAAGGAAGTTGAGAATAAAGTTCGAGAAAAAATCGCCGCCGACCTGCCTGTAACCTGCACTGTTATGCCCAGAGAGCAGGCACAGAAACTCGGCGCAATGGCCCTATTCGGCGAAAAATATGGAAGCGAAGTCCGGGTAGTCGGCATAGGCGCCGAGGGGCAGGACCAAATCGGACAGGCATTCAGCAGGGAATTCTGCGGCGGCACTCACGTTGACCGGCTCGGTTCCATCGGCGGCTTTAAGATAATCAAAGAAGAAAGCATTTCTGCCGGCGTCCGCCGGATTACCGCCCTGACCGGCTCCGGCCTTAACGCCCATCTCGAAAAGGCAAGTAACACTGTTGATGAGCTTTCGGCGATGCTAAAGGTCCCGTCCGAATCGCTTGTGGAAAGGGTAAGCCAGTTAATAAATGAAAATAAACGGCTTTCCAAAGAGCTTAAGACAGCATCTAAAGCATCCGGCTCCGGCATTATGGCTGAAGCAAAGCAGCTTCTGGAAAACTGCGAAAATCTCGGCGGTTCCTCTATAGTCATTGGCCTGGTCTCAAAAACCTCTGTCGAGCAGGCCCGTGAGGCAGTCGATATGCTCAAAAAGAAGGCAAAATCAGCAGCTATTGTTCTGGGTTTTGACGACGATGGCAAAGCGACCCTGCTGGCCGGGATTACTGACGACCTGGTCAAAAAGGGCTTGAGCGCCGGCGACATCATAAAAGAAATCGCACCCATCGTTGACGGCGGTGGCGGCGGCCGACCACAAATGGCCCAGGCCGGCGGAAAATCCCCCGAAAAAATCAACGATGCCCTCGCGAAAGCCGCCGAACTAATAAAAGAAAAACTCACAGGCACTTAATCAATCCGACTGGAGGAAGAGTCTATGATTAAGTTCTGCTGCAAAAATTGCGGCGAGAAATTCAGCGTTCCCGAAATCCACGCAGGCAAAAAAGGTAAGTGCCCGAAATGCAAAAACATAATCCTCGTCCCGCAGATACAGGACACAAGCTCCCTGACAACCCAAAGCAAAGCTGCCGACAAAAAATCTGCCGCAGAGGACTCCCCTCACGACCTGACACTTTTAGATGTTCCTAATCGTCAAGATGCCTTACGGCAAAAAGATAAGCCCAAAGACCAATCGACAATCCAGGAATATAAAAAAGAGCTTGAAGAAGAGCCAAAAATAGACCAAACCGAACCTGTGCCCAAGCGCAAATTGCCGTGGATTATTGACATATTTCTCTATCCTGTAAGCGTGCCGGGCATAGTAACTCTTGGAGTTATTATTGGAATACCGCTGCTGATTAACATTGCGACAAGACTACTTGGCTTATTCGGTGCTTTCATAGCCATCCCCGGCTTTTTTATAAATATTGTCGTCGGGCTGTATCTATACTGGTATATCACTGAGTGCATTCGTGATAGCGCCGCCGGCGGATTGCGAGCGCCTGAGACGTTAGGGAGGGCCCCGGGTCTGGGTGATATGGGCCTGCAACTACTTCGAATAGTTGGCTGCTTTGCCTTTTGCTTCGCACCGTTACTTATTTATTTCCAATATACTAAAAAGACCGACATTATTTTCTGGTCACTCCTTGCGTACGCTGCCTTCTTTTTCCCGATGGGTTTATTATCTGTGATTATGTTTGACTCTTTTTCCGGCCTTAACCCGATTCTGCTTATCAGCTCAATACTCAGCATGTTTCTCCCATACTGCGCTATGGTCGTTGCCTTCTTTTCAATAGGTTTTTTAACCACCAAAATCTTATCCGCAGCACCAGATTTGCTTACTTACTGCATTCATCTTTATCTGGCGTTGGTCGCAGCTCATCTTTTAGGCAGATTCTACTGGCATTATCAGGATAAACTACGCTGGGAGGTGTAGTCCGCTCGTCGGGCCTTTATGGACCTCGTGAGAATCGAGTATCTCTGCTTGGGGACGCCTTACGGCGGAGCATCAAGTATCCACTTGCCGTATCTTTACGCTCTTTGCGTGCGCATCAAGTCCCTCGGCCTCAGCCAACCGGATAATATCCTCCGCACTTTCAGCTAATTTTTCTTTGCTGTATTCAATAATGCTCGTTGACTTGATAAAGTCATTGGCGCTTAACGCGCTGAAAAATCTCGCAGTGGTTCCTGTTGGCAGCGTATGGCTCGGTCCAGCCCAGTAATCACCGACAGCGACCGGTGAGTATTCGCCGATAAATATCGCCCCTGCATTTTTGATTTTATCGGCGATTTCTCTGCTCTGTTCTCCGCACTGAATTTCCAAATGCTCCGGTGCAAAATCATTTGCGGCTGCAATAATATCTTCTCTGCTCTTAAATACAAAAATTCCGCCAAATCTCGTCAAGCAATCCTTTGTTTCTTTTGCTCTGCTCAGTCCGCCTATCTGCTTTTTGAGTTCATCCAGAACTTCTTCTCCAAATCTTTGTGAGTCCGTGAATACAACCGCACTACCTGGTGCGTGCTCGGCCTGACTTAGCATATCTGCTGCAACCCAAGCCGGATTGGCCTTATCATTTGCAATTATCAAAACTTCACTTGGCCCGGCTATCGAATCGATGCCAACGAGTCCGAAGGCCTCTTTCTTTGCCATCTGCACCCACTGGTTACCCGGCCCAACAATCTTGTCAACACGCAGAATCGTGTTTGTTCCAAATGCCAAAGCTGCTACTGCCTGCGCTCCACCAACTCGGAGAACTTCATCAATCTCTAATTCATAGCAAACAGCTAAAATCGTCGGATGAATACTACCTTTGTATCTCGGTGGTGAAACTACCACAATTCTCTCCACACCAGCCACCCGGGCAGGCACTGCCGTCATTATGACTGTGGAAGGCAGCGGTGCTGATGCACCCGGTATGCAGATGCCAACACTTTCTATTGGTGTATATTTGATTCCAGGCTGATTGACTTTATTACCGATAAAGATTTCGTCCTGGTATTTCCTCACGTTCTCAATCGCCTGTCTGATTGATGCCAAAAGGTCTTTATCAATTTCTTTGTGGGCTTTTTCTAAATCTTCCTCACTTACTGTGAATTGTTCAGGCATTAGCTCAACGCGGTCGAACTTTTTCGTATATTCCACTATCGCCTCATTCCCACGTTTCTTGACTTCTTTAAGAATATCAATTACCTGCGTACGCCGGTCATCACCAACCAAAAACCACGCCTCGCGCATTATCTCATGGCGGAGTTTTTCTAATCGCTTCTTGAAATCTGGCTGGTTGTATGAAATCAGAATTTTATCGAGTTGGTTTTTCACAGACCTCTGTGCTCCCTGTATCCTCTGTGGCTAATTCTTTTCCTATCTTCCGAAGTTGCCGTAGTTATAGACGCGTGTTGCCTTCTGCAGCAAAAGATAGTGCTTGCCCTTATATTTAGTCATAATCCCGGCTATTTTGAATGGCGCCGGTTCCGGCTCGATAGATTGACTTTGCTCCGTCAGCTCCAGTGCCTCGCACGGCAATAACTGCAAAGATGCCTGCGGGGCATTTAGGCCAAGGGCATCTAATGCGAATACAAGCCGCCCATCATCTTGTTTGACCAAAACGGCCGTTCTGTCCGCCAGGATAGCATCCTGCCTGAACTCAGGCCTTTTTTCAGGTCCGGCTTCCGCCTCGCGGCTTTCCGCAGCACCGGGCTTTTGCTCAACAACATTTACTTCCCCCGATCCTCTAATAATGGACTGAACAATGCGCCTGGTTCTGATTTTTTCTACTATCTCCTGCGGTATGCTTAATATATCGTTTGGCTCATTGATGTCTCGCTCCGGCTTGCGCTCCTTCGCAGAGGGAGCCTCTGCAGGCGTGCTTTCCTGAGGAGACGGCTCTTGTGTTCGGAGCATTTGAGATTGCGGTGACTCCATTTTACTGAGAGGCAAAAAATAAATTGGGAATATAAAATTCTTGCCTTTGTATCTCGTAACTCTGCCCCAGAGCCGATAGCCGGCAGCCGCTCGCTCGTTGATATCAGCAGTTATCTTTTCCAGCGTCGCCGATGGCAGTAGTTCCAGAGTTGTCCCTGCTTTAACAACGCCCTTACCCTCATCATTTACATCTGCACTAAGTTTGAAGCCCCACCCATCGTTAGCGTCCGGGCCGTTCACCTCGCCATCAACACCCCTCAGAGCGAAACCATCCTGCAGTCCGCCGGTTATGGTTACCTTTGCCCCAAACGCGCTGGTGCTGATAGAAAGTCCTATGGCCACGATTAGAATTCTCTTTACCATATCTCGAAAACTCTTCGCCTACTTTTCCAAATAATCAATAATCATTTCTACGGTCTGCTTCGGCCCATCTGCACACTTGACATATCGGCTGCTGTCCGGGTCGTCCGTTACAACCAAATCAAGCAGCGGCTTCCAGAATTCACCTACAAGTATAATCGGTTTATCCGCTTCGAGAAAGCCCTTATTTTTTAATTCCCATATCTTCGCCAGCTCCAGTAGCGTTCCCGTCCCGCCCGGCAGCACGACATACGCTTGTCCCAGTTTTATCAGCATATCGAGCCGCTCGTCGAGCGACTCGGTGACAATCTCGCGAGTAATATATTCGTTGGCACGGCTTTCCTTAAAAGCCGAGCACGTAACGCCGATAATTTCGCCGCCGGCTTCGGCTGCCCCTTTTGCTGCAGCTAACATCGCCCCACCGTATCCCCCGTTGGCGATAGTGAACCCTGCCCGCGCGAGCCCTTTGCCCATTTCGTATGCAAGCTTATAAGCAGCATCGCCCGGCCTGGCCCTGCCTGTCCCAAAAATAGTTACCACCTTTTCACGCATTTGATTTTTGCCGCGTGTAGTTCAAAAGTCCTGCCGAAAGCAAAATCTCTCTGTCTCTGCCGGAAAGTTTCAGCGAACCTGTAAACTCAAATGACCTGGTCTTATTGACAATCTTCACCTTGTCTCCGTTCTTTATTGCCTCCGGCAGATTGCTAATCTCTATCTCATCGTCACATTCGATTTTGTCATAGTCAGCCGGGTCGGCAAATTCCACAGGCACAATGCAGAAGTTAATTAAATTGGCCTTGTGGATTCGCTCAATACTTTTCGCCAGCACCATCCGCACGCCTAAATACATCGGGCAAAGGGCTGCGTGCTCTCTCGATGACCCCTGCCCGTAGCTTTCACCTGCGACAACGACTCCGGCCATTGCCTTCTTTTTTAACGCCTCGGCCCGCTGGGCGAATGTGGGTTTGCCCTCCTCATTGAAGCGATTAAAGACCGCCTTCGCATACTCCGGCACATTTGAACGCAGCTTCAAGAAGGGCCCGGCCGGCACAATATCGTCCGTCGTTATCTTATCGCCGCATTTAATCAGTGCTTTGCCTCTCAACTTTCGCGGCAGCGGTGTCGGCATCTGTGGCACAACAATCGTAGGCCCTCGCAAAACCTCTGCCTTCGCCGCATCCTCTTCGCTCAGGGGTTTCTCTATCATATTGTCATCAACGATGTATTCCTTCGGCAGCTCGATTTTTGGATATTCTATACCCGGTAATTTCTGCAAATCGCGAGGGTCGGTAATCTTGCCGGTCAGAACCGAAGCGACCGCCGTCTCGGGACTGACTAAGTACACCTTGTCGTCCTTTGTCCCGCTTCGGCCGGGAAAATTCCTGTTGAACGTCCGCAAACTCGCTGTGCCGTCCGCAGGGGACAAACCCTGACCGATGCACGGCCCGCAGGCCGATTCCAAAATCCGCGCGCCGGCCGCAATCATATCCGCCATCGCCCCGTTCTTTGCCAGCACATTCAGAACCTCTCTGCTGCCCGGAGCGACCGCAAATTCGACCATACTATTTACGCACCGTCCCCTCAGTACCCGCGCCGCCATCATCAAATCGGCGTAGCTCGAATTTGTGCAGCTTCCTATTATCACCTGCCCTATCTTGCGGCCTTCAATTTCTCTCACCCGCTTGACATTATCCGGCGACGATGGACACGCCGCCATCGGCTCGAGCTCGGACATATTTATCTCAATGACGCGGTCATATCTTGCATCGCTGTCAGCGGCTAATGGCCGATAGTCTGCTTCTCGTCTCTGTGCTGCCAGAAACCTCCTTGTCTGCTCATCGCTGCCGAATATACTCGTAGTTACCCCCAGTTCCGCTCCCATATTGGTTATCGTCGCTCGTTGCGGGATAGTTAATCCCGAAACCCCTTCACCAAAATACTCAGCCGCCCAGCCCACGTTGCCTTTTGTCGAAAGTTCGCCTAGCAGTTTGAGAATCACATCCTTGGCGGCCACCCAGTCGCTCAATCTGCCCTTAAGTTTCACCCCCAGAACTTTTGGGCATCTAATATAAAACGGCCCTCCCGCCATAGCCGCCGCCACATCTAACCCGCCAGCTCCTATGGCGAGCATACCAATCCCGCCTGCGGTTGGCGTATGGGAATCGCTGCCCAACAGCGTCACGCCGGGTCTGCCGAATCGCTCTAAATGGACCTGATGGCAGATACCGTTGCCCGCCCTCGAATGATAGACCCCAAACTTTGCAGCCGCCGTTTGCAGATACAAATGGTCGTTATGATTCTCAGACCCGAACCCAGCCATATTGTGGTCGATATAACTGACCGACAAATCGGTCTTGACCCTGCTTACGCCCATTGACTCGAACAGCAAAAATACCGTCGTTCCCGTGGCATCCTGCGTAAGCGTCTGGTCAATCCGGATGCCGATTTCCTCACCCGCAGCTATCTTGCCGTCAGCCAGATGCTCGCTGATTATCTTATAAACAAGCGGTTGCCCCATTTTTATACTCCCTGAAAATCCAGAGATAGAATCTAACACAAATCCCACGCAAAGGCAACCTTCTCGAATTTGCTATCTTCCCTGCATACTTGTCTTTATTTCAATTATCAATAATCAATAAAAAAAGCGGCCTCGTGCTTAACTGCACAAAGCCGCTTTACAAGCAACTAAAATTCATTGCCGGGCACACCCCGCCTATCTTCCTGTGCGGGACTGTGCCTGCAAACAACCCTTTATTGGTGCGGCGGATTTATCTGCCTTAAGTGTGGCGGATTAATAATCACGCACAACTACTGCATCCCTGCCAACTAAATACTGGTTTGAGCTTTTAATCTTCAGGTTATAGACCTTCCCGACCAGAGGCATTGCCCTCTTGACAACGCTCTTGATGCCGATTGGGCCGTTTGACGATTGCAATTTCAAGCCGCTCTTTAAGTTCGGTGCTGCAACCCACTGTCCGTTATCGAGCAGGAAGTAGTGCGAAGATACCACGCTGATGGCATTTCCACTTTCGAGCACTATGTCCCGACATTCAAACGTCCCCTCGTGCTCCTGGACGGTTTCTATTTGCTCCGGCGATGCTGTTACAGCAACACAATTAAACTTGCCGACCGTCTGGCCTGCTGCAACTTTTGATATCTGCAAAAGCGCTCCATCCACCCACACCAGTGTATCAGCAGGGAAACAAAGCGTCTTTGCTGATGCTCCTGAGTCGCTGATAAGTAACGAATCAGTTCTGCTCTGCGGCTTAAACCCGGCAGCAGTTGGCTGCGTGCCTTGTCGCTTAATCAGGTTGGCCGCCAAACCCGTATTCCAAAGCGTATAAATGTTATCGTCATCAATCGCGCAATACGAGCGTTTCTCAAAGTACACATGGCCGTCCAGAAACAACACGTTTTGCCCTTCGCCCTGGTGAGCAAGACTGTTTCCCCTTTTCTGCTGGTCTGATGTGCCGCCAGAGAGGAAGCCCTTTAAGAACTCGCTCCAGGCCACTGGATCTATTGTCGTGCCGGGAATAGGCGTCCACGGATTGCGGTCGGCTGCCACCGCCATACCGGGCTCGCCCGATGTCGTCAGGGCATAAGCATACGTCGTTCCAGTCGACGATGGCAATGGCTGATGATATGAGTAGCTGCAATGCTTCGACGGGAAGTCGGTTGTCCCCGTGACGCCGCCGAAATCCCACGCCTGGATAAGCTCGAAGCCCGCCGGCACACCCGACTCATCACTGAGCTTAAACTCCGTAACCCCTGATTCACCCTTGCAGATAAACGACTTGGGTGTTACCTCAGCATACTTCACCAGAAGATAGAAGCAGGAGGTAATAGTTGCCTTGCCGGCGCCATCGCCGGCCGCCCCTAACCCGAAAGCGGTATTTCTATCAGGGGCCGTCCAGAGGCTGATAGGACTACCCAAATAGCTATTTTTGCCACCTGCACGCGGAAGCTCATCCTCGTAGTCGTTGGAGTAGATAAGCATCGCCTTGCCTATGCCGGACAGGTTCGACCCGCAGACCATCCGAAAGGCAATCTGCCTGACTCTGGCCAGCGCGGGCATCAAGATGCCCATCAACAGCGCTATGATCGCAATCACGACCAGTAGCTCAACTAATGTAAAACCTTTCTTCTTCATTTCTTGTCTCCTTTTACTTTTTGAGATTCGCAGGCCAGACCGTTTTCAGGCCCACTTTGCTTATGCGATAAATAAATGCTTATTGCTGTTTTCCTTGCGAATCTCCATTGTTAACTTTTTCGCCTGAAAATAGTCGATTAAAGCAAACTCGCAAAACCGGTTTTTGCCAGCAGAATTTGTCTAAAGCGCCTCTTTTAACCAATGTTTAACACAGCCGTCGATTTAATGCAACAACCAACAAGCGCAATTTTTTTTCGGGCAGGAAGGTTTACAGTATGATACGTAGAAGGACTAAAAATATGATGCCGTTTTTCGATTATGATAATAACACTTTTTTTAAACCTACCTGTCATTTTTAATTCTAACGCAGACCGGCTCATCTGTCAAGTGAATTTTCGTCAAATTTTTGCAACTCCTTGAAAATTTTTATAATTCGCTTAAAATCCTTGTTTTCGACTGGAATTACAGATATGACCGCCCAAAAAAATATTGAAGAAATAAAAAAACTGCTGCAGAAACACCACCAGAACCACCTTTTGGCCTTTTGGGACCAGTTAGATACGGCCCAAAGGCAGAACCTCCTTACCCAAATCCAGCAGTTCGATTTGCCAGGAATAGACGACTGGGTGGCCAACTTCATAAAAAAACCCCTTTCTTCTCAGGTAACCGCTGATTTTACCCCTGCCTTGGCCTATAACCCAGCCCCAGCCGACCCCCGCCAAAAGCATAAATATGACAGTGCTATCGAGTTAGGCAAAGAGCTTATATCTGCCGGTAAGGTCGCCGCCCTCGTCGTTGCCGGCGGACAGGGAACCCGGCTGGGATTCGACGGCCCAAAAGGAAATTTCCCCATCACCCCCATCAAAAACAAAACCCTCTTTCAACTTTTTGCCGAAACGATTGCCGTGGTCTGGCAAAAATACAACACCACCTGCCCGTGGTATATTATGACCAGCCCTCTAAACCACGCTGAAACCATAAACATATTCCGCTCGAATGACTACTACGGCCTGGGCGCAGAAAATGTCTTTATATTTCAGCAGGGCACTCTTCCCAACTTCGGTTTTGACGGCAAAATCCTCCTCGCAGACAAAGCTAACATCGCCTGCTCGCCCGACGGCCACGGCGGAAGTCTTAAAGCCCTCCACAAAAGCGGTGCGCTCGAAGATATGAAAAAACGTGGCATAGAGCTTATAAGCTATTTCCAGGTTGACAATCCTCTGGTAAATCTCTTTGACCCGCTGTTCATCGGCCTGCACACACTCGATGAAGCCGAGATGTCCTCAAAGGCACTTATTAAAAATTGCCCAAAAGAAAAAATCGGCAACTTCTGCCTGGTGGACGGCAGAGTAACCGTCATCGAATATAGCGACCTCCCTGACGAGCTGGCTGAAAAACGAAACTCCGATGGCTCACTCCTATTCCAGCTCGGCAGCATTGCAATCCACATCATCAATCGCACCTTCGTCGAAAAGCTAAACGCAAGGGGTTTCTCCCTGCCTCTCCACAAGGCCGTCAAAGAAATTCCTCACATCGACCGGCACGGAAATCCTGTGGAGTCGAACAGGTCAAATGGCATAAAGCTCGAAAGCTTCGTCTTTGATGCCTTGCCGCTGGCCTCAGAGTCGGTAATCTTGCAGACAATCCGAAGCCAGGAATTTGCCCCCACCAAAAACGCTGCCGGTGCCGACAGTGTCGAAACTACAAGGGAAATGATGGTTGCCCGTGCTGCCGATTGGCTCCGGTCCGCCGGCGTCACCATCCCCCAAAAAAAGGATTGCTCACCCGACTGCCTGCTCGAAATAGCTCCGAGCTTTGCCCTTTACAAAGAAGATGTGAGGGAAAAACTAAATCAAATTCCCCGAATCAAACCAAAAGATAAAATCTATCTCGCCTGAGCCGCTGCCGGAACAGTTTCGATTGCCCCAAATCAAAATCTTCGCTTTTACTTCGTGGAGAATTTATACACCGTTACTGTCGTGTATTTTTCGCCGGGATTGAGAACAACAGATGGGAAATTGGGTTTATTCGGCGAATCCGGGAAGTGTTGCGTCTCTAAACAAAATCCGTAGTGCTTCTTATAGACTTTGCCGGCTTTACCGGTTATCGAGCCGTCCAGAAAGTTGCCGGTGTATAGCTGCACCCCTGGCTCAGTGGTATAAACTTCCATCACCCGCCCGCTTTTCGGCTCATACACCCTTGCGCACAGAGCTAACGACCCTCCGCCGCTCTTAAGCACGTAGTTATGGTCGTAGCCGCCCTCAACCTTGTCAATTCGAGAGCCGATTGTCGTAGCTTTGGTAAAGTCCATCGGCGAGTCTTTAACGCTTCTGATTTCTCCGGTTGGTATCAGACCCTTATCGACCGGCGTGTATTTATCGGCGTTCAGCATAAGCTCATGACCAAGAACATCGCCGTTTCCCTGCCCGGCCAGATTCCAATAGCTGTGGTTCGTCAGATTTATCACCGTCGGCTTATCGGTGAGGGCCTCATAGCCGATTTTCAATTCATTGTTCTTTGTCAGGGTGTACGTAACGACGCAGGGCAGGTTGCCCGGATAGCCTTCTTCGCCGTCTTTGCTCAGATAGGTCAACTTTAACCCCACGCTGTCCGCGG